>Ga0326726_10006879_pt1 | contig 10221 bp, 9 predicted proteins | sample MHFenrmetagenome_2_FD_207603 | JGI IMG/M metagenome (GOLD analysis project Ga0326726, IMG submission 207603) | Lab enriched peat soil microbial communities from Michigan Hollow, Ithaca, NY, United States - MHF15MN | ecosystem: Environmental > Terrestrial > Soil > Wetlands > Peat | place: USA... | reverse complement strand
CCGCGATTATCGCGCTGTTGCTGTCATATACTCCAGCCGGCTTGAGGGGCCTTCCCGGCTGTATCAACTCGTCGCCAGTCGAAAGCACCGCCACCCGGGGCTTTCGCACCACCTCTGTGCGATCCAGTCCACACGCCGCCAACATACCGATCTCGCGCGCACCGATGCGCGTGCCACGCCGCAACAGCGTTTCGCCACGCGCTATATCTGAGCCGGCATAGGAGACGAACTGGCCAGGCACGGCGGTGCGGCGCAGCTCGATGCGAGACACACCGCCCTCGATTAGTTCGGTCTGCTCAATCATGACAACCGCGTCGGCCCCGCGCGGGATCACGCCACCGGTTGCAATCGCGGTGCAGGTCCCTGGTGTAACAGTGATTGCGGGAGCATAGCCGCAGGCAATGACTTCGTTATTGAGCGTGAGCACTTTTGGGTTGCCGTCGCTCGCGCCCCAGGTATCCGCTGCGCGAACAGCAAAACCGTCGACGTTCGAACGGTCGAAAGGTGGCGCATCGACCGCGGCGACCACATCTTTGGCCAGCACGCGCGTGCGCGCCTCTGCGAGCGTTACCGTCTCGGCTGGGAGCGGCGTGAGCTCAAGATGCCGCTCGAACCGCGCGCGCGCCTCTTCCGCCGATACAACCTCAAGAAATTGCTCCTGCCGCGCGGCGGCGCGCACACGCATCATCAGATCGCTTTCTGCGCTCGGCCGAAGCTTTCGGGTCTCACTCATGTTGCGACACTCATGGCCACGGTCTTATCTGGACGGATGTCCCAGCGGAATATCCTTCGCTGTCGGCCGGAACCAGAATCCATCCATCAGATCGAGCAAGCGACGATAGCGGCAGATATTTCGTCGCAAGGGGTTCGGCTTCGCCGGCGTTTCGCCGCACCGGTACGAGCTCAGCGAGACCCACAGTCGAAGTGATCTTGCGAGCGAGAGGCAAGATTTCGGTCGGCTCGTTTTCGCTGCCCTTCGCCGCCGCGAGCCGATCGAGCAGGCGTCGCCCAACCACGAGCCAAAGGGCGAGGGCGGCATCGAGACGTCCGGGCAGAAGCAGCACTGGCCTGATGCCGACAAAACCAAGCGCGCCGGTTTCACCCGGCGTCAGCGCGACGCCGTGAATCGCAAGGCTTCCCTCGCGCGCGAGCGTTTGCACGCTGTTGTCGTTGCGTCCACTACCAGTCCCTCCGATTGCGACAATCGCATCCGCGCTTTCAGCGGCCATTGCGACCCCAAGACCTCGGCCGCTGTCATCTAACCGCGCGGCCCCACCTCGGCGTTCGATATCCTCCGTTACCAGACGGGCTGCAGCACTGATGATGCCGCTGCCGCGCACCGGCAGGACGCGAATGCGCGGCTCACGCACTGTGATGCGAGCAATCCCGGCAGCAGAAAAGGCAGCGAGATCAGTGACACGCAACCGGTCGCCGGCTCGGCGCAACGGAATAGCCGGATCGCTGTCACCACCCGCCGGCAATACACCGTCGCCCGGACTGATCGGAACGAGCGCCTCGGCGAGCCCTCCGGCAATCTTCACCGTGTCGATGGGCGCGACACTGTCAGTGCCTGCCGGCAGTGCCTGTCCCGTTTCGATGCGCGATGGCGTGCGTACGAGTAAAGACGGCGCATAGTTCCCGGCGCCTAGCGTTTCATCGGCACTCAGGGCCCACCCGTCCTGCAACGCCAGCGCTGAAGCCGGACGAGCCGGCGCCATCGCGTCGACGGCAAGCACGCGCCCCGCGGCCGCAGACACATCGATTGTGCGCTGGGTGACCGCCTTCACTTCCGCGTCGATCATCAAAAGCACGTCACTGAGCGGCGTCAGCCGTGAGATTTTTTGTATTGCTTCGGACACCGTCATTTGCCGTGCTTGACCTTGTTGCACTCAGAGACTTGAGTTTAGCTCAACAAAACGGCGGATGCAGCGCAGCTTTCTATTGGTAAAACTGGAGAAGTACGCGTGTTTACGACCACAAAAGACGGGGCTCTTCTCACCACCACCACCGGGGCACTGCCCCGCCCAAGTTGGTACACCGAGAACCTCCGCGGCATTCCGCTTTCGCAGGGATTTTCCCGCCTCGCCTATCGCGAGCAACATTTCGATTGTCTCGCTTGCCATGTAGCGGCCCAGCACCGCGCGGGGATCGACATCTTCGTGGACGGTGACACACGACTCGATGACGACGTCGCCGGCCGTGCCTGGGTGAGCTACGTCACCGAACGCGTCGCCGGCGTTGGTGCACCGCGCGTTGAAGTACCCCCTGCCGGCTTCATGGCGGACAAAGGGCCGGGCGATTTGATGTGGGAGGTGATCGAGACGCGCATGACGCCGCCAGTGACGAGTAAGATAGGCGACACGACATTGCAGCTTGACCGTGCTTACAAAGCGATCGCGCCTATGACCGATAGGCCTGTGAAGATCGGGTCAATCTCGGCACAAATCTTGGCGCTAATGCTTACAAACGAACACTACAAGAACCGACTCGACTTGCTGATGGATCTGTCAGCCGCGCTTAATAAAGAGTATCACGCGCTCGCCGACGCCGGCGCCCCGCTCGTTCAGATCGAGGAGCCGGCAATCCACCAGGTCATTGCCGATCCAAAGCAACCCATCAAGCCCGAACAATGGGTTGAAGCATTCAATGTCGAGGTGAAGGGCTTACGCAACAAGTGTGAAGTGTGGTGTCACACCTGCTGGGGCAGTCCGGCGGCGCAACGCGTGGCGAGCAAGGATCAATCCTACAAAGCGGCGCTTCCCTATCTAGACCAGCTCGATGCCGACGTGCTCACAGTCGAAGGCGCCTTCAATCGCGGGATGGACATCGAACATGTCGGCAAGATGATTTCAAAGAACAAGAAAGTCGCATTCGGTGTCATCAGTCATCGCACACTGCAAATTGAGCGACCGGAGGAGGTCGCCGACCTGATCCGCAAGGCACTGAAATACATTGAGCCGGAGCGACTCATCCTTACGAGCGACTGCGGTTTCGGTCGGCAGTCGATGAGCCGGATGCACGCGTTTTACAAAATGGTAGCACTCACGCGCGGCACCAATATCGTGCGCAAGGAACTGGGAATCGAAGAAGCCTACATTCCCGCAACGGACAAGCAACTATCAATGGTACCACTCAGCGCATGACCGAAACGGTAATGAACCTTCGCGGCCTGAAATGTCCACTGCCCGCCCTGCGAGTGCGCAAAAAATTGTCGACGCTGAAATCCGGCGACCTGATCGTCGCGGAGTGTACCGATCCGCTGACCACGATCGATATACCGAACTTGTTGCGGCAGACCGGTGACACGCTTGAAGACAAGAGCGAAGCGGATGGCGTGCTCAGTTTTCGCATCCGCAAGAAGTGACGCCCAGACTCAATCAAGATTGAAACCCTTGGCGCGAACAAATGCGCCAAAGTCGGCGCGAAGCGGCACCGCATATTGTCGCGCCTTGTCTTCCGACCAGCCATAGAACTCGTTGCGCCCGAAACGCTGCGACTCGCGCTGATTGCGATATGGCCGCGTTGCAGCACGCCGATGGTCGTAAGCATCGATCTCAGATAAATCGCTATTCCGAAAACGATCTTCGTGCACCGTTGTCCCGAGCGACAGCCGAGGAGTGATGCCGCCTTTTTCCGCCGGCCACCCAAGGCACATGCCGGCAATGGGGACAACCTTCTCGGGCAAGGCAAACATTTCGCTAATTATCCCTGCATGATCGCGGATGACACTGATCGGGCAACAACCCAGGCCAACGGCCTCAGCTGCATGCAGCAGCGTGGTCATGACGATGGCAGCATCGACCGTCGCATTGAAAAACAGATCGAGATGGTCATTAGGAAATGGTTTGCCGCGCATTTGTGAAATTTTTGGCAACCGGCGGCCGTTGGCGAGGAACACAAGAAACACCGGCGTCTCGCGCAGCCATGGCATTTCAGGAAGCAAATCAGCGATGGCATGAATTTTCTTTCTATCCCGCACAACGAGAATGTCGGCCTGTTGAAGATCGCTTTTCGATGGTGCTGACAGGGCACAAGCGCACAGCAATCGCACCAGGTCGGGCGCGACGTCGCGTTCGAGATAGCGGCGATGTACGCGGTGCGCAGCAATACGGGCAATTTCATCCAGACCAGACAAGCCTGCGTCAATTTCGAGCCGTTCGCCAAACCGCTCCGAAAGTGCGGCCTGTATGAGTGGGACGAAGTCGGGCATTGAACGACTCCTTTGACCGAATAGCTGCTTGCTACGCTATCGTCGCATTTCGTCGAGCCGACATTATATGTACTGCCACGATTTCCAGAGCGTAGAATCACGTAAATGTATCGCGACATCGAGACTATAGTCGTCGGCGGCGGTGCGGCCGGCATCGCGGCAGCCCGGCGCCTTCATCGGGCTGGAATTAAGTGTTTGGTCGTCGAGGCGCGCCCGCGACTAGGCGGTCGCGCTTGGACAATCGCAGGACCTGCGGGACCTGCGCTCGATCTTGGCTGCGGCTGGCTACACTCCGCCGATCGCAACCCCTGGGTAGCGATCGCCGAGGAACAACGGCGCACAATTGACAAGACACCGCCGCCGTGGAGACGCCGCTCACTGCCCTATGGATTCCCCGAGGGGGGCCAGCGTGAGTTCCTCGAGGCGCAAGAGCAGTTCTATGCGCAGGTAAGCGAGCGCGCGCAGCAAGAACCAGACGTGCCGGCCGCGTCATTATTGGTGCCCGAATGCCGCTGGAATAATCTGATCAACGCTGTCGGTACCTACATTAGCGGCGCCGAACTCGATCGCGTTTCAGCACGCGACTTTGATAACTTCGACGATACCGGAGTGAACTGGCGCGTGGTCGAAGGCTATGGTGCGACAATTGCCGCTTGCGGCGCAAATTTGCCGGTGGCCCTCGACTGTCCCGTGCGGCGGATCGATCACAGCGGCAAACGGGTGAAGATCGAAACGACACAAGGTGTCCTGACTGCCGATCGGGCGATCGTAACCCTCCCGAGCGCGATCCTCGCCAGAACTGAAGAACTATTTGCCCCAGCCCTGCCGGACAAGATTGAAGCAGCGCGTGGGCTGCCACTCGGCCTCGCCGACAAATTATTCTTGTCGCTCGATAATGCGGAAGAGTTCGAAAAAGATAGCCGCTTGTTCGGTGCGACCGACCGGACCGCCACCGCAACTTACCATTTTAGACCCTTCGGACGCCCGCAAATCGAAGTGTATTTTGGTGGACGCCTGGCTCACGACCTCGAAGCGGCAGGCGAGAGCGCCTTTTTCGATTTTGCTTTGTCCGAACTGACCCGGCTGTTCGGCAGCGCTTTTTCGCAAAGAGTGAAACCTATTCATGTCCACCGATGGGGCAACGATCCATTTGCGAACGGCTCATATTCTTATGCGCTTCCCGGCATGGGGGGATGCCGCAGAAAGCTGGCAGCTGCTGTCGATGACCGGCTGTTCTTTGCCGGTGAAGCCTGTTCGACTGCCGACTTCTCAACGGCGCATGGCGGCTGGATCACTGGCGTCGTCGCCGCAGAACAAGTGATCGCTGCGCGCGCACGTTCGTGAACTCAGGACAGCGTCAGCGCATATTGGCGACGCGCCGAAAGCCTGCCAAGTCGAGAATTGTCAATGATCGCTCACTGAGCTTGATCAAATTGCTGCGGCGAAATTCGGATAGTACTTTGCTGACATGGACGGAAGTGAGTCCGGTTGCATCCGCAATATGGCGCTGACGCAACGGAAAATCCAATTCGATAGGCTCTCCGCGCGCAACGCCGCGTTTGGTCAGTCGCTCGACCAAGTTCAGAATTAACCGGGCAATCCGCTCATCAGCGGTCCGCCGGCCAAGATCCACAATTAACTGGTCTGCCCGTGACTTTTCTTCAATCCAAGCCGCCGACACTTTTTCAAAAAGATCGGGGCGCTTGAACAATGCTGCCTTCAATTCGCTGCGTCTGAAAACGCGATAGCGAACGTCGGTGATCGCCTCGACCAAATACTGTCCTCGTGATTCGAACAAAAGAGCGGTCGATACGATATCTCCGGGCAAAAGGATCGACAGGATCTGTCGACTGCTGTCCGTCAGCGTCGCGATCGAAGCCGCCCACCCATCACAGATGACTGGCACTGCGTCGTGTAGGTCTTCATCACGGCAAATGATTCGCCGAGCAGGCGCAAAGTGAGCCGACTGATGGATGGGCATTGGTCCTGCACTGGAGAAACCCAATTCCGTTTGCAACGCCGCCTGACAGACATTCGATTCAAGGCCCGAGCAGATCACGCATTTCAGTTGTGTCGGAACGCTGCTTGGATTGTTCTTTATGAGGCCTAGTTGAGCGGTCATGGTATGTCTTCGTTCCCGACTTCTCGTTATGTCTGATCGTAGATTTTGACGACACGCGCATAAAGCCGTCCGTGGCGAGGCACACAGTTTGGTCAATTCGAGTTCTACGCGCCGCGCATCACGCTGCGTCGTCAAAGTAATTCAAGTTCGACCTGGGTAAAACTCAATTGCAAAATAACTTTTGTCGTTTGCCGCATCGTCTGTCGTTTGTAGCACTGTGCATCGACCGTAATTTTGGTCTCCTATCGGCGCAGCAATAAGAAAGCTGAGCGGCGGCGCCCACGCAGACCGCAATTTCTTTTTTGATGTTCGGACTGCGGCCGAGAGAAAAATCGTTATTACCTTCGAGTAGCTAGCTTAGCTGTACTGTGGAGAGACTTGATAAGTAAGCTTTTTCCCGGCAGACACGGCATTTGTGTAGCTGCTCGACATTGTCATTTATTCCAAATAAAACCTGCGGGATTAATTTTTCAGGCACACTGGATGTTAAAAACTACTATGCGGGTCCGGTTCTGGGGAGTCCGAGGAAGCATTCCCTGTCCCGGCCCGGCAACAATACGTTATGGCGGCAACACGCCTTGCATCGAGGTTCGTTGCGATGAGCGTATCCTCATTTTCGACGCAGGGACGGGACTGCGGTCGCTCGGTATAGAGCTTCTGAAGGAGAACAAAATACGCGACATCGATATTTTCATCACGCATTGTCATCTCGATCATGTATCCGGCTTGCCATTCTTCGCGCCATTTTTTCGAGAGGACTACCGGGTTCGCGTCTGGGCGGGAAATCTTACGCCGTCGAACAGCATCGAGCACGTCATGCGAAGGCTGATGAGCTCGCCATGGTTTCCCGTGCCAATGGAGATTTTCAGAGCAAAGATGGAATTCCGAGACTTCAAGTCAGGCGAGGTTCTTCGTCCCCATGAGGATGTCGTTTTGCGAACTGCGTTTCTCGATCATCCGGACGGCACCAACGGCTACCGTCTCGAATACGGTGGCCGCGTTTTGGCATTGCTCTGCGACACCGAAGGTTTCCCCGGCAAACGCGACGCCGAGATGGTTTCGCTCGCGCGTCGAGCCGATCTCGCGGTTTACGATGCAACATTCACTGAGGGTGAAATAACATCCAAGGCAGGTTGGGGCCACTCAACATGGATGCGCGGCGTTCATCTGGCCAACGAAGCCGACGTCAAGCACCTTTGTCTTTTCCATCATGACCCGTCGCATGACGACGATTTCATGGACAAGCTCGCTGCCGAGGCCAATGACGCACGAGCCGGAACGATCACGGCGCGGGAAGGCCAAATTATTGATCTGTGATTTGGTCGAGGGCCGCAGTCGCAATTATGTGGGTACCCTGCTGATCTAGTGCGAACAAAGGCCGATAGTAGTGCTGCACATCCTCGGCGTTGAGGATTGCCATCGTGCGATTGTCCAGAATCAACCAGCGTTGTTCGGATCGAACGGCCACGACCGCGTGGCCTGTCTCGCGCCTGTCGTCCTGTACGATAATTAATCGAAGATCATCGGGAAGAATCCCCAATTCGCGAAGCGCGACGTATTTTACGATTGCATAGTCTTCGCAATCGCCGGCTTCGCTGTTTAGCGTTTCAAGCGGCGAGGCCCAGAAATCGGCCAGGCCATACTGCGACCAATCGCTCACTGGCCTGATGGCCATGTTGACCGCTCGGTTGAGCCATCCCAATCGCACGCGACCCTCATGCTTGCGACCAAGATCAACAATGGACAGGAACCGGCGTGCTGCCTGGGAGCATGCGATCGGGTCCGAACGGCAGGCCGCCACGGCGGTTTCATCAGCATGAATGCGGGACTGAAGCTCGTTCCACTTGGAGGATATTTCTCCAGCGCTCATTGACGATGAGCTATTCGGCCTGCCCGAAGGCAAAGCGTCTTTGCTGCGCGCCAGCAAGTCAGTGGCGAGCGCGTCGAGCTGCGGTACAGAAAAGTCGCCCGGTTTACTGTTAGAAACGAGCTGAGCGCCAGACCCGCTGTTTCCATTCGACTCCGGCATTGATGCAGACTGACTTGAACGCACACCTGCGAAAGCAGCGCCGCAGCAAGCCGCGATCAAAAATACAATGCGCCCCACCCGGACGAAAGCAGACATAGTCGAACGCCCCTGCTCCCGGAATGTCGGTCGGGTTTTTCCGATCCCATTTCCGGAGATTTACCAGGCGTTCTGCGCTCAAACTTTTGCTGTCGGGTTTAAGAGCCGCTTGTCGCACGGCCTTATTCGGCGTTGGGGTGAACGGATTCTGAAAAGCGATTGACACGGATGTTGCAGGCCGAAAACACGCCAAATAACACCGCCGAACCGAAATGCGGCTCACGCCGGAAGTTACTCGAACGTTAATTGATTGACGGTGACTTAATATCGGGCGGCATCAGTGCTGACGCTGTTGTGCCGATATTCGTAGCTGGCTGCGCTTTTCAGCGTACGCCGTAAGATGAAAAATCGTCGGCGACCTTGGTTTCGAGTTTCTTTGCAGCTTCAACGTCGGCATTGCCGCCGACAGTATCCCCTTTTTTGATGCGAGCGAGCCCACGTCCGAAAAGCGCACTTGCCATTTTCGGCTCGATGCGAAGCGCCGAATTGTAATCTTGAATGGCAGAATCGAGCTGACCCAATTTCAGGTAAATCAGCCCGCGAGAGTCGAACGTTGCGGCATCATTGGGCTGTGCGAGAAGCGCCTTGTTGCAGTCTGCGAGCGCCGGCTGCAGCTGGCCGAGGACGGCACGGGCCCAGCAGCGCCCGTTCCAAACCGCCTCTAAATCTGGCTTGAGACGGATCGCATCATCGTAGTCCCTCGCCGCGCTCTGATAGTCGCCTCTCCTCTGGTTGGTTTCAGCACGGTTAGCAAAGGCATTGGCGTAATCGGGACTAAGCTTGATTGCTTCGTCGAAATCCTTAATCGCGCGGTCGTATTCCCCCTTTTTCTGGAAAACAACGCCGCGATTATTGAATGGCTTTGCGAAGTCCGGGTTGAGTTTGATCGCCGTGTCGTAATCGTTGATGGCGAGATCATAATCGCCTTTTGCGGCATAGGCATCGCCTCGATTGTTGTAAGCGATCGCCAAAACCAACGCCGTTTCGTTTCCGGAATCGATAATGCCCGTGCAGCCCTTGATCTGCGGCTCGGGTGAACTACGGTCCGATCCGTTACACAACTGAATATTCTTTAGTTTGGTTTGGAATTTCGTAGGTTGTGCCGCCGCCCAGGATTCCACTGCCGGCAAACCCAGCATCAATATAAGAACAGCGCTGCCAATTACGCTTACACTTTGCCGCAGAGCAGACACCATATGAAGTTTCGCAAATTTGGTATGAGCAAAGGCGCGAGTTACCCTTTTCTCGCAGTGACAGTGATCATCGAGCGAGAGTGGCTGTGTTGGCATCGACTGCACCAATAACAGCTTGTCCCAAGTCGTCAGCAGCCTCGACAGATGTCGAGATTGGGCTTGCGCTCTTCTGTGATGCTCGGTGCCGGCGCCGCTGCAGGTCTGCCTGCGCCGGCTCTTTGCATGACCTGGTCTTTGCCCTCTTCGATGAGGGTGGAAAATTTGACCGTTCCGTCATCCGAAATTTCGACGCGTGGCGTCGTTCCTCGAATGCCCATGGTGGCAACAGGCGTATCGACCTTCATATCGCCACTCTTTGCAATCTTGCCGGCAACGAAAGTGAATGTTCCTTTGGTCAGGCTCATCAAACTCGAGTTCGACTTACTATTGGGATCGTAGACGAACTCGTTCATCGCCATGCGGGCATTGCTGGACAGATCGAAGGCCGTGCCGTCGGTAAATGTAATGCCAACGCGGCCATCGGCTCCGGTCGCGAGTACATCACCGAGATAAATCGAATCGCCGACCTTCG
>Ga0326726_10006878_pt1 | contig 10222 bp, 9 predicted proteins | sample MHFenrmetagenome_2_FD_207603 | JGI IMG/M metagenome (GOLD analysis project Ga0326726, IMG submission 207603) | Lab enriched peat soil microbial communities from Michigan Hollow, Ithaca, NY, United States - MHF15MN | ecosystem: Environmental > Terrestrial > Soil > Wetlands > Peat | place: USA... | reverse complement strand
CCGAGGACAGCATGAATCGTTGGTTCCGTGATCAAAGACCCCGCAAAGGCGACTATGTTGCCCTGCGCGAGTACACCAGCTCGACTCTGCCCAAGCCGTCGCCCAAGCTTTCACAGAGCGCGCGTGCCGTCTTCTGGACCCTTCTCACCGCCGCCGCGATCTACTTCATCGTCTCTGGTGACCTGGGCCTGGTGCGCCTGTTCTCTCTGCACCACTATAATGATCAGCTCCGCGCCGAAGAGCTGGCGTTGACCGCTCAGGTGGTCGATCTCGACACGCGCCACCGCCTCCTCGAATCCGACACTCTGTTCATCGAGAAGGTCGCGCGCACCGAATACAAGATGTCCCGCCCCGGCGAGATCGTCTACGAAGTGACGCCGAAGCCTCCCGCTCCCAAGGCCAAGGACGATGGTTCGGCCAAACACTCACCATAAATGTCCGCCCCTGAAGTCACCGAGGCGATCTGCCTGACCGTCCAGAAGTACTCTGAATCCTCGAAGATCGCCGTTCTTTACACGCAGCGGTGGGGGCGCATCTCCGTCATGGCCAAAGGCGCCTATCGCCCCAAGTCACAGCTCTGGGGACATCTTGAACCGCTCTCGATCGCCGAAAGCGTCGTCTACAAGAAACCGAAGGAACAGATCTATCTGCTCTCGTCATGCCGGGCCACAGTCCCTTGGCTGCCCCTGACCGGATCGCCGGAGCGCGCCGGATATGCGTTCGCGGTCTGCGAATTCCTCTACCGCTTCTCATACGAGGAAGAGAACCCCGAGATGTACCCGTTGGCGCGCGCCGTGCTCGTGGCCTTGTCGCATCAACCCCAGGTGACACTGGCCCGCCAGTTCTGGGCCTTCATGCTGGCGGGTCTAGAGGTGATGGGATTTCGTCCAGCGCTGGACACGTGCACAACCTGTGGGCGCAGCCCCGAGACCGATCAATCGGTGATTTTCGATGCGGCGGCAGGTCGAATCATCTGTCGTTCGTGCCGCGAGGGGAGAACCGAAGCATCTCGTCCATACAAGCTTTCGCCATCTGCCTTGGCCGAGTTGCGCCTCCGGCAGAAAGAGCCGATATTGGAAGATAACCAGCCGCCTTTGGAGAACGGCGCGCTTGGTGAAATCGCCGCCGCCGTCGAGGACTTCGCCCGCTATCACCTGGGCGGAGCGAAACTGAAGTCCCTCGATTTCGCCCGGCGCATGAGTGCGAGTTGATCTGTGGCCCCGACCCCCGGTCAGGGCTCGCGTAAGACTGCTCGAATTTCACGGGAGAGCTCTCGTAAACCCTGACCAAGGTCAGGGCCACACATCTTGTATCCGGAGGACTTGTGGCATCACCCGGTACCGATCCCTTGATGGAAAAAATCGTCTCGCTGTGCAAACGGCGCGGCTTCGTCTACCAATCCTCCGAAATTTACGGCGGCCTCAACTCCTGCTGGGACTTCGGGCCTTTGGGCGCCGAACTCAAGCGCAACATCAAGGATCATTGGTGGCGCACGATGACCCACCGTCGCGACGACGTCGAAGGGCTCGACGCCGCCATTCTCATGCACCCGCAGGTCTGGCACACCTCCGGTCACGTCGCCGGTTTCACCGACCCATTGGTCGACTGCAAGGAGTGCAAGGCGCGCTTCCGTCTCGACCAGATCGAAGAGGCGATGTGCGGCAGCCCGGCCTACAAGGGACGCAAGGCCGCCAAGTGCCACGCCGAGGGGAAATTCACTGAGCCGCGCCAGTTTAATCTGATGTTCAAGACGTTCATGGGCCCGGTTGAAGAGGACGCGTCGATCATCTACATGCGCCCGGAAACTGCGCAGGGGATCTACGTCAACTTCCTCAACGTGCAGGGCCCGATGCGCCGCAAGCTCCCCTTTGGCATCGCCCAGATCGGCAAAGCCTTCCGCAACGAGATTTCCCCGGGAAATTTCATTTTCCGCTCGCGGGAGTTCGAGCAGATGGAGATGCAGTTTTTTGTGAGTCCCAAGGAAGACCAGAAGTGGTTCGACTACTGGAAACAAGTCCGTCTCGATTGGTATCTCGATTTAGGCATTAACAAAGAGAAGCTCCGCTTCCACCAGCACGGACCCGGCGAGTTGGCGCACTACGCCAAGGACGCCTACGACATCGAGTACGAATTCCCCTTCGGATGGCGGGAGTTCGAGGGAATCCACAACCGCACCGACTTCGATCTCGGCCGCCACAAAGAGGCCTCCGGCGTCGATCTGACCTACTTCGACGAGGAAACCCGCGAACGCTTTGTCCCCTATATCATCGAGACTTCGGCCGGCGCCGACCGCACCACGTTGGTGGCGTTGGTCGATGGTTATAAAGAGGAAGAGGTGAAAGGGGAGAAGCGGGTGGTGATCTCGCTGGATCCGCGTCTCGCACCGATCAAGGCCGCGATCTTCCCGTTGGTAAATCGCGACGGGATGGACGAGATCGCTTTGAATCTCACCAACGATCTGCGCACCAAGTTCAAAGTCTTCTACGACGACAAAGGCGCGGTCGGCCGCCGATATCGCCGCATGGACGAAGTTGGCACTCCATTCTGCCTCACCGTCGATTCGCAAACACTTGTGGATCAGACCGTCACCGTCCGCCATCGCGACTCGATGGAGCAGGAACGCCTGCCGATGACCGGCCTGGCCGCCTGGCTTGAACAACGCCTGAAGGCTTGATCCCCCTTCGGGCGAGGTTTACCCGCCTCAGGCGGGCTCCCGCCGAGCCTGCTCCAACTGCCGCACCTATGTGCACGCCGGGCGCCCTCGCCTGGCGTTTTCAATTCACGATCCGCAACACTCCCCGTGCCTGTAGCACGTCACCAGATGGTCGTTCACCATCCCCGTCGCCTGCATGTGCGAGTAGATGATAGTCGGGCCAACGAAGCGAAATCCACGCTCTTTCAAGTCTTTTGACAGCGCCTCGGCCTCACGGCTGGTGACGGGAATCTGTTTCAGCGCCTTGCGGTGATTGACGATCGGCTTGCCGTCGACAAAGCGCCAAACGTAGCGATCAAAACTGCCGAACTCCTCGGCCACCGCCAGAAACGCCTTCGCGTTGCCGACCGATGACTCGACCTTGGCACGATTGCGAATGATCCCAGCATTCTTCAGAAGCGACTCGATTTTGCGCTTGTTGTATCGCGCGATTTTGTCCGGATCGAAACCATCGAATGCCTTGCGGTAATTCTCGCGTTTGTACAACACCGTCCGCCAGGACAACCCCGCCTGCACGCCTTCCAAGAGCAGGAACTCAAACAGCATCCGGTCATCATGAAGTGGTGTGCCCCACTCACGATCGTGATACTCGATCATGAGTGGATCGTCAGAGGGCCACGGACAACGAACCAGTTCAGCCATCACATTCTCACTCGGGTTGGTGGCCCACCGCCCGAAGGTCCCCAGCGAAGCGAGGGATTGCGGTGGGTGAGATTCCTCGCGTACATAGATACCCACAGCAAGCTGTGGGGCACCATTCACGTCGCCGTCGAGCGGAGACGCTCCTCTCTCTACGAGTCTAAGAACCCGTGCCAGCTGTAGGGGCGCACGGCTGTGCGCCCGTCTAATCTCTTCGCCGACACATGGGAGCGGGCGCATGTCCATGCGCCCCTACTGAGATCATGCACCACCAAGTTCATACCCAAAACAGAACAGGGGCCGTCGGCCCCTGTCCATCATTTCTATGGTGCGGAAGGGGGGATTTGAACCCCCACGGGTTGCCCCACCACCCCCTCAAGATGGCGTGTCTGCCAGTTCCACCACTTCCGCCTGCCGAGGGCAGCTTCGTACGGGCTCCGTTGAAATGGCTTCGTGGAAGTAAGCCATGTCCCGCTCACCGAGGGCGTGAGTCAGTGACGCCCGAAATTCTCCTTGGGTACCGTTCCTACTTCCCCGAATCGCCCGGCTTGGGCGGCGTCTGCGTCTGTCCCTGCTGATTTGGCTGAACCACCTGGACCGGCGCCTGCTGCGTGGATTGCGTCTGCGCCGGGGCTTGATTCGATGTCCCGCCCGGTGCGGTCACGGGTGCGCTTACCGGCGCGGTGCCGCCGCTCTGTGCCGCTTCTTCCACGGCGCTGGAGCCCTTTGGACCGCCGGCGGGGCCGCTGGTACTCGCACTCAAGAAGGTCAACAGCAACGCCGATGCGAAAAAGGAGATCGCCAGAATCGTGGTCGCTTTGGCCAGAAACGACGCCGCGCCACGCCCGCCGAACACCGTCCCGGTCAGGCCGCTGCCGCCAAAGGCGCCGGCCAAGCCCTCGCCCTTCGACGATTGCAACAGGACCGATATGATCAGCCCCACGCAGATGAGCAGATGAATGCCAATGAAAATCGGGTACACAGTGCCTCCGTTACTCGTATTGCTTCAAAGAGACGATAGAATGACTGGCTTCTTTTCCTCACACAGCGGCGCGGATGATTCCCTCGAATTCGCCGGCGTCCAACGAGGCTCCGCCGACTAACGCCCCATCAATGTCCGGGTCGGACAACAGCCCGCGCGCATTGTCCGCTTTCACCGATCCACCATACTGAATACGCAGGTTGTCGGCCGCTCGAGCGCCGAACTTCGTCCCGATCCAGTGGCGGATGAACCGATGCACCTCCGAGGCCTGCGAGATCGTGGCCACTCTTCCAGTCCCAATCGCCCAAACCGGCTCATAAGCGATCGTAACTTTGGCCAAATGCTCGGTTGTCAGGTCCTTCAGGCTCGCTGAGAGTTGGGTTTCGATCACCCGCTCCGTCGAGCCGGCTTCACGTTCCTCCAAAGTCTCACCGACGCAGACAATTGGCCCTAACCGGGCCGCGAGGGCAGAGTGCAGCTTTCCGTTGACCCCGGCGTCGGTCTCGCCGAACAGACGGCGCCGTTCGGAGTGTCCCAAGATAACCAGTTGGCAGCCAGCGGTCAACAGCATGCCCGCCGACACCTCGCCGGTGTAGGCCCCGGAGGCCGCTTCATGCATGTTCTGCGCCCCCAAAAGGATGCGGCCGCCGCGCAGAGCTTCCGCCGCCGCCGCTAGTCCCACATAAGGAGGACAAACTGCCACATCGACATCCGGCCATGTCGCGGACCGCCGTACCAGATCCGCGCACAGTTCCCGCGTGCGGGGAAGGTCCCCGTTCATTTTCCAGTTTCCGGCAACGAAAGGCTTACGAGTCATGACTGTCCCCATTACGACGATGGGCGGGCCGGGGGCCCGCCCCTACATCCCGTTTCGAAATGTGCCCGTAGGGGCGGCCCCCTGTGGCCGCCCAGCATTCAGAATCCAAGGTAGGGTGGGCTCAGCCCACCTACTTGTCGTTCAGCGCCGCCACGCCAGGCAGCGTCTTGCCTTCGAGAAACTCAAGCGAGGCTCCGCCGCCAGTCGAGATGTGCGAGATTCGTGCCGCAATGCCTGCTTGATGCACCGCCGCCACAGAATCACCGCCGCCCACCACCGAAATGGCGCCATGGTCCGTGGCATCCGCGACTGCCAGAGCCACCATCCGCGTGCCTTCGTCAAATGGCGGCGTCTCGAACACTCCCATCGGACCATTCCAGAACACCGTACCGGCTTCCTTCAGTTCATCGGAGAAATCCTTCACGGTCTGCGGACCGATATCAAATCCCGCCATGTCCGGGGGGATCGCCTCCACCGCCATGATGTGTGGAATGGCCCCAGCCGCCAGCTCCGCTGCGGCGACGCAGTCAAACGGGAGGACCAGTTTCTTCCCAGTCCGGGAGGCTCGAGTAAGAATATCGCCGGCAGTGGATACCAGATCCTCCTCCACCAGCGATTTCCCAATCTCTCGGCCCTGGGCCTTGAGAAAGGTGAATGCCATGCCGCCACCGATAAGGAAGACGTCTACGGTCTTCATCAAATTGGTAAGGACTTCGAGCTTCCCCGACACCTTCGCGCCGCCCAAGAGCGCCACCAACGGGCGCTTGGGATTGGTGAGCAGGCGCCCCAGGAAGTCGAGTTCCTTTTCCATCAGGTAGCCTGCAACGCTGATCTTCAGGAACCGGGTTACGCCCTCCGTCGATGCATGCGCGCGGTGTGCACTCCCGAAGGCATCGTTAACGTACAACTCGGCCAACGACGCCAATTCCTTGGCAAACTCCGGATCGTTCTTCTCTTCGCCCGGATGGAAGCGCACATTCTCCAACAAGCACACGTCGCCGTCCTTGAGCGCCGCCACCGCGTCCGTCGCTTTGGGTCCGATGCAGTCCGGGGCAAACAGGACCGCTTTTCCCAGTAGGCGAGTGAGGTGCTCGGCGATGGGAGCCAACGAGTACTGAGGATCGGGCTTGGCCTTGGGTCGCCCGAGATGCGAGGCCAGAATGACCCGCGCGCCCGCCGACGACAGCCGCCGAATCGTCGGCAACGCTGCCGTCAGACGCGTCTCATCGGTGACACGCCCTTCATGCAAAGGCACATTGAAGTCGACACGCACCAACACGCGCCGGCCCCGCACCTGATCAATGATATCGTCAATCGTCTTCTTGTTCATGTATCCCGCCGCCCGATCTCGTCATCGCGAGTCCCAATGCGCCCGGAGGGCGCTGGGACGTGGCGATCTTTTTTCAGCCCCGGTTGACGAATAGGCTAATCCCGCATCCGCACCAACATCTCCACAACCCGGCAGGAGAATCCCCACTCGTTGTCATACCACGCGAACACCTTCACCAGATTCCCATGCACGCGTGTCTCCAGCGAATCAAAGATCGATGAATGCGGGTCGCCGATCACGTCCGAGGAGACAATTGGGTCCTCGCAATATGAGAGAATGCCCTTCATCGGCCCTTCGGCGGCCTTCTTCATTGCGGCGTTGATGCTCTCGACCGTTGCCGCTTTCGCCGTGACGCAACACAGATCGACCAGTGAGCCATCGGGGACGGGGGCACGCACCGAGCACCCGTCGAGCTTTCCCTCCAACTGCGGCAACACCTGCCCGATCGCCTTGGCGGCGCCGGTGGATGTGGGAATCAGCGACATGGCCGCGGCGCGCGCGCGACGCAGATCCTTGTGCGGCAAGTCGAGAATGCGTTGATCGTTTGTGTACGCGTGAATCGTCGTCATGAACCCCGATTGGATTCCATAATTGTCATCGAGCACCTTCGCCACCGGGGCCAGGCAATTGGTCGTGCAGGAGCCGATGGAGATAATCGTGTGCTTCTTGGGATCAAATCCCGAGCAGTTGACGCCGATCACGAAGGTGCCGTCGACCTTCTTGGCGGGCGCCGAGATCAATACACGTTTCGCCCCCGCCGCTTGATGCGCCGCGGCCTTCTCGCGATCGGTGAACAGGCCGGTCGACTCCAAGACAACGTCGACACCCAGTTCCTTCCATGGCAGCTTCGACGGATCCCGCTCCGCCGTCACCCGGATCTTCGTGCCGTCGACGACGATTTGATCTCCCTCGGCACGCACGGTCGATTCGAGACGGCCGTGGATGGAATCATACTTCAGAAGGTGTGCCAAAGTCGGCGCATCGGTAATGTCGTTGACCGCAACGATTTCGAGATCCTTGCGTCCCATCGCCGCGCGAAAGACCAGCCGCCCGATGCGCCCGAATCCATTGACTCCCACTCTGATCGACATTGACCCTCCAGCGCGATTGCTCGTGTAGGTGCTGGCCGCGCGCGGCCCGTGCCGGCGCGAACCGGTTAGCGGTACATGTAGGCCACTCCGAAGAGCACGAGAACTCCGGAGTAATCCTTCACTCCGAAGAGCTCTTGGTTGAATTTGGCATGATGATATTTGACCGTGCTGGTGAGGCACAAAGACGGGCTCAGGTTCCAGGCCAAGCCGCCGCCGAAATAGTACCCGAGCGCTGTGCGGGATTGCGAATCCAATCCCACGCCCAGCATGTCGGCGACTTCGTATTGGAGCCGCTCGGTTCCAATGACCAGCGACCCCCCGCCCTGGATGCAGGGCTGCAGGCGCAGGGACGTGTTATGCGCCAAAGGGCGAAGTGCCAGGCCGAGGTTCATCGGGTACAGTGTCGCGTCCCCGAATTCGGAGACAGAACTATTCTGAATCCGCATGTCGCCGCGATTGATGGCGCCGACGCTGATTTCGAGGTTGAGCGCTCCTCGCAAGCGCGGTTGATAGAAGAATTCGATGTGAAAGGCCGTGCCCGACGATGTCAGCCGCACGTCCGGCGTGGCGATATCGTTGCCCAAGTCGCGGGTGAACCACGGGCCCACCAGCACGCCCGCCACATTCTTCTGCCACATGCCGGGAGTCGAATCGCGACGGGCTTGACGAGGTGGCCGGTCGAATGTCTGGGCCTCTGCGATTCCCGAGGCGGTTAACAAGAAGAGAGAAACAATGATTAGTAGTTGTCGACGCATGAGATTGATACTCCCTAACGCACATGAAGGATGACTCCGGCCGAAAGCCAGAGCGAAGACAGGTCGAAGTTGTCATTCTTGACGTAGTTAAGGTTGCTGAGGCGATAGCTTATGTCGGCGGTCAGGCCGAACCGGGGCGACGAGTAGTATTCGCCGCCAACGCCCACCAGGAATCCAAAGGCGCTCTTCGTTCCCGCCGAGTACAGCGATGCCTGGATGTCACGGAAAAGAGCGGAGGGTTGCTCACTGGCAATCAGCAGAGAAAGCCCCGCGCGCGCGTAGATGTTGTGCGGTTTCTCGCGTCCGCCGAGATCATGGATCGCCCGCAATCCCAGAAACATGGGAAAGAAATCGACTCGACCCTGCCCCAGCAAAATGGGAACCACCGTTGTATCGCCCTTCGGATTGCCGGATCCGGACGCATTGGGAATTCCGCGCACCTCAATGCCGGTGCGCTGCGAGAATCCCAATGAGATCTCCGCCCACCAGATTCCTTTCAAATTGAACAGGCCATACAAATCGACGAAGGGGACCACCCGGCTCGGTTCGTCGACGTTGGCCCGATACACGGAATCCGCCTTACTCGGCAGACGTATGAACGCCAGATCACCCGAGGTGTGTGGCTGCGGCCAGGCGCCGAAGCGTATGCCGAACCGGTCTGCCTGATGCCGTTGCGCGCTCGCCCCCTCTCCAAGGAAAAGAAGGCACGAAAACGTCAAAAGCCCCAGAACGAGAGCCCGCCCCAACATCTGTACGCCTCTCTTGCATGGCCGGCTTTCCACTCGAGATTCCCTTCTCTCAACCGAAGAAATACGCCGCCTCCTCGTACAACTCGGGAGGAACCGTCCGGGTCGTCCCCGCGACCTCCTTAAGCGGTACCGAGGAGATCTCATTGCCTTTCAAGCAGACCATGCGTCCGAACTGTCCTTGCTCGACCAGGCGCACGGCGTGCAGGCCAAAGCGCGTGCACATGTACCGGTCGTAGGCCGTCGGTGATCCGCCGCGCTGTACGTGGCCGAGAATGACTTCGCGCGTTTGATACCCGGTTCTCTCTTCGATCTCGCGCGCCAGCGTCTGGCCGATACCCCCGAGGCGGACATGGCCGAACTCGTCGGTGCCGCTGTCTTGCAGGACGAGCTTGCCCTTGCCGTTCGATGTGGACGCCACGATATCCGCGCCTTCGGCAACGACAACGATCGACCAGTCTTTGCCGCCCTCGTGGCGACGCGTGATCAGAGTGCACAATTCTTCCATGCTGGTTTGCCGCTCGGGGATGAGGATTGCATCCGCGCCCCCCGAGATTCCACCCTGAAGCGCGATCCATCCGGCGTGACGGCCCATGACTTCCACAACCATCACCCGCTTGTGCGACTCGGTCGTGGTGCGCACCCGATCGATTGCCTCCATCACGGTATTCACCGCCGTGTCAAATCCGAAGCAGTAGTCGGTGCCAGCCAGATCGTTATCGATCGTCTTGGGCACGCCGACCAGCGGAATGCCCCGTTCGGACAGGCCGAATGCCACACCCTGCGTGTCCTCGCCGCCAATGGCAATGATCGCGTCGATGCGCAGGCTCTTGATCGTCTGCAGCACTTCCTCGACACCGCCCTCTTTCTTGAGGGGGTTGGTGCGTGAGGTCTTCAGAATGGTGCCGCCAAGTCCGAGAATTCCCGAGACCTCCGGAAGCGCGATCGGTCGCGTCTTGCCGCCACGCAAAAGCCCCTTCCAGCCGTCCAGGACTCCCGTAACTTGCCAGTGATTGTGTTTGATCGATTTAACGACGATGGCACGGATGACCGCATTCAGACCGGGCGCATCGCCCCCCGAGGTCAGAATGCCGATGTGTTTGGATTCCAATTGATACTCCGTTCTGACAGCGCCTGTGACCCAAAAGC
>Ga0326726_10006877_pt1 | contig 10222 bp, 8 predicted proteins | sample MHFenrmetagenome_2_FD_207603 | JGI IMG/M metagenome (GOLD analysis project Ga0326726, IMG submission 207603) | Lab enriched peat soil microbial communities from Michigan Hollow, Ithaca, NY, United States - MHF15MN | ecosystem: Environmental > Terrestrial > Soil > Wetlands > Peat | place: USA... | reverse complement strand
GGAGGTTGCTGTGTCGGCGCCTGCGCCCCTGGCTTGGCCTCACTCGGCGGCGCTTGCTTGGCGGGAGCATTCTGCTGCACCGTTGCGGAAGGAGCAGCCGGCAAATTCTGGTCCGAGGTCTGGCCCGCCGCGCAACCGGCGACCATCCAGGCAGTCATCAATAAAAGGGAAATACGGGATATCATCGGGACTGCTCCCCATTATAGCCGCACCGCAGCGTGCGCATAATCACTGCCGTAATGCGACCCCTCATCCGAAACAACCGCGACTCCCGTCGGTCCTGGTAGCGCCGGCACCCTTCGACTTCGCTCAGGGCAGGCCCTTGCCGGCTGTCCCGAAGGCGCGCCGCCCTCGGCGAGTGAGCGCTAGATTCGCTCCAACTCTGCCAGCAGTGCTTCCAGTTCCTGCGGCAGCGCTCGCGAGTACCTCAACTGCGCTGCCGTTCTGGGATGCTTCAACTCCAATGCCGCCGAATGCAGGAAATTTCGATCAAGAGTCAAGGTCGCAGGCTGACCGGGCGCGCGTACTTTACCCGACTGGGCTTTTAACTCACCCGCCGCTCCGTATAACGTGTCTCCTACCACCGGATGTCCATGCGATGACAGATGTACGCGGATCTGGTGGGTCCGTCCGGTCTCGATCTTGAGTTCGAGCAGGGCAAACTTACCGTAAGGCGTATTGAGTTTGCGCTTTACTACGTACTGTGTCACGGCCTCCCGCCCGCCGGAACGTCGTGTCGTCATGCGCGTACGGCGCTGCACATCGCGGCTGATCGAGCTTCGGATCGTGCCCCGCTCCTGTTTCGGCCAGCCCTGCACCAGGGCGATGTAGGTCTTGTGCACTTCGCGTCCGGCAAACTGCCGCGCCAGCCTCCGATGCGACTCGTCGTTCTTGGCGACCACCATCAATCCGCTGGTCGCGCGGTCCAGGCGATGCACGATGCCGGGCCGTAGTTCTCCGCCCACGCCCGAAAGCGCGCCGAAGCGATGCAAGAGCGCATTCACGAGGGTGCCGCGATTGCGGGCGTCTTCGGTGGCCCCGGCCCCGGCGTGCACCATCATGCCAGCGGGCTTATTGACGATGGCGAGATCGTCATCTTCATAAATGATGTCGAGCGGAATTTCCTCGGGCCGGGCGCGTAGTGGCGGAGCATGCGGCGGGCCGGTGACGGAGATATTCTCTCCGCCCCTCAGCCGCAGGGAAGCGCGAGCTGCGGCCCCGTTCACCAACACTTCGTGCCGGGCGATCAGTTGCTGGATGCGTGCGCGACTGGTTTCTTGTAATTTCGAGACAAGGTATTGGTCGAGACGCTGGCCCGCGTCCTCGGCCATCGGCATGAGGGTGATGGGGAAGTCAGGCATGAACGTCAGGTCTTCGGTCTCAGGTGTAAGGTCTCAAGGACCAAGGCCAAGCCTTCCTGAGACCTGAGACCTGGCACCTGACACCTGCTTTCTACTTGATCTCCTTCATCGGCAGCATGGTCCCAAAGTCCCTCCCTGAGGGCTCCACCGCACGCGCCACGACGCCGGCGAAGGCATCGCGAAACTCGGGAAACTTCGCCAGCAGCGCCTTGATCAACGCGTTGTTCGTTTGAAACGTTTGCACGGTGTTGGAGACGTCGGCAGCCTGATACTTCACCACCAGGTCGAGATCGCCCCCTACGCCCAGCGGAAAAATCTCGATCAGCTTATACGTTGTACCGCCCGCGCTCAGATCCACGAGGTTCCCGTCCAGCGGAAGATCGGTGGGCTGCACCGCCTGGGCCTCGTCGTAGAGCTTGTCGGTAGCGAGCGTGCTCATGATGTCGGCCGGGGTGGTCAGCGTGATCGCTTCACGGAAATAGAGCCAGGCATTGCGATTCTGGCCTTTGGTCTTGAACTCCCGGGCGCGCTGCGCGAACCAGGACGCGTCATGGCCGTTGACCTGAGTCGATCGCGCGAAGAACCCGGCGAGCTTCCAGTCCGTGCCCAGTTGTTGGAGGATCACGGTCAGGGTTCGGGGATCCTGACCTCCTTTTGCGTCCACGATCGCGATGGCATACTTGCCGGGCGGGAGATTAATGAGGACAAAAACGGCGCTGTCTCGGGTCTGGCCGGAGGATCCGAAAACACCGCAGAGAAATTCGGCGCGCGCCCGGGGTTGGTCGCCATCGTCCGTCAGCAAGAAGGGTGGGCGGACGGTTCCTTGCGCGCCCGCGAAGGCGGGCTGGTTGTCCTTGACGGCCGCCTCGATTGCGCTGAAGTTTGCCGCCAACAAGGGAATCGCATTCTGCCGCAAAGCGGCCGAATCTCCGCGTGCAGCCATATCGAAATACCTGCGGGCAGTCGTTTCCAGCGCACTGCGGACCGGCGCTTCCATGTCGGAGGCGGTTTGACAGGTCTGCGCTCCCGCCGTCGCGGCCAATCCGATCAGCATCGGGCCCAGCCATCCCAGGCCCTTCCACGGCGCTCTTTGTGAGGCGTTGTTCAACCGGCTATCCCTTCCCGTATTCTACGACGCCTGGGGTCCGAGGATACCCGTAAATGCTTATGGAAGTTATATCTGCAAACTCGATTTCGAAGCTTCATAACGCAAGAAATAAGGCCCTCGGGCGTTCTTGGAACAGTGCTAGAATCGTCCTGGGAATGCGCCGGTTGCCAACCGCAACTGGTGGGGGATTTGGGAGTTGCCATGCCGTGTGCCCGTAAGTGGATTGCATTGATTTTCTTGGGTCTTCCGTTGTTGGCGGCCTCTGCACTGGGACAAGCCTCTTCCCCCCGCCGCGATCTCCGGCTACTGCGGCCAGGAGCGGCGCATCGACCTGTCCAGTTGCCGGCCATGCCAAGCGGCCCTCTGCCTCAAGTCCCCATGGATCAGCTTCCCTCCGCGCCTCCGCAGGTGAGTTTTCAGGACGGCCTGCTTACGATCGTGGCCCAGAACTCAAATCTGGGAGACATCCTGCGCGAGGTGCGCAAACGCACCGGAGCTACCATTGAAGTCCCTGCCAACGCAACCGAGCGGGTCGCCGGCAAGTTCGGCCCGGGACCGGCGCGAGATGTGCTCGCCGATCTTTTGAACGGGTCGGCTTTTAACTACGTGATGGTGGGTTCACCATCGGATCCCGACACCCTGGCGAGCCTGGTGCTTACCACCAAACCTGCCGGGGGAATCACCCAAACCACCGCCAATGCTTTCCAGCCCGTTCAACAGTACATGCCTCCGGAACGAACCCCGATGGCGCCTGGGACGGGTCCGGGCGGACCGGTAGTGCAACAGCCCGCCAACGATGAAGAAGCGGATGCTGACGAAGACAAGGACGATGAGGAAAACGCCGATGGGGACCAGGCCCAAGGCCAGGCCGGAGGCAGCGGCGCCGCTCAGGACGGCTCGCAACCCAACGCCGGCCCCAAGACTCCCGAGCAGATCCTGGAGATGCTCCGCAAGCCAGGGCAGTTGCCTCCAGGAATGACCCAGCCAGGGGGAATGGTGATACCCCGGCCCAACCAGCAGCCGCCTGACAACCAATGAGTGGAACGTGGTACTCAGTCGCCGCTGACCGGGCTGTGGTGAGGCACAAGTCTAGCAGTGGGCGTTGTGGGTCGGGAAGGATTGCAGGCGGCCAATAGTGCGGTTACGGCATAATAGGCACCGAACACGCCCAAAGCCACAGATAGAATTGCGGTACAGCCGACAAGAAGAACCGCCAAAAGTGCGCTCACCGTTCGATCACCTTACCCACCAGCCGCTTGGATGTCTAACAGCTGCCAAATGTTTACTGTATCCGCGTTTGACGCCCGCCTCTGTTAACGACTAAGATACGGTAGTCGCACTGCGTAATTTCACTCTCCAACATTTCTGGGGACCAGTCCACGTTACGGAAGTCCAGTATTTTTACCTGATGGCGATCACAAAGATCTCGGTGCGCGGCGCGCGCCAGCACAACCTGAAGAACATCGACGTGGAAATCCCACGTAACACCCTGACGGTGATAACCGGGTTGAGCGGGTCGGGCAAATCCTCGCTTGCCTTCGATACGATCTATGCCGAAGGTCAGCGCCGCTACGTCGAGACCCTCTCCGCATATGCGCGCCAGTTCCTCGACCAGATGGAGCGCCCTGACGTGGACGCGATCGACGGCCTCAGCCCCTCGATTTCGATCGAGCAGAAGACTACCAGCCGAAGCCCGCGCTCGACCGTGGGCACTATCACCGAGATTTACGACTACCTGCGACTGCTCTATTCCTCGATCGGCGTTCCTCATTGTCCGAATTGCGGCAAGCCCATCACCCGGCAGTCGGCGGAACAGATTGTGCAGCGGGTGATGGCGCTTACGCCCGAAGACCGGGTCATGATCATGGCGCCCATCGTTCGCGGCCGCAAAGGTGAATTCAAGAAGGAGATGGAAAAGCTCGTCCAGCACGGGTTCAGCCGCGCCCGCGTGGACGGCGAGCTGGTCAATCTGGAAGATGACATCCGCCTCGACAAGCGCAAGAATCACACCATCGAAGTGGTGATTGACCGTCTGCTGGTAAAGCCCGGCATCGAGCACCGGTTGGAACTCTCCGTCGGCCTCGCCATGAAGCTGGGCGGCGGCCTCGTCCTGGTTGGGGTCGTCAACGGCGAAGAGACGCTGTATTCGTCGCGCCTCGCCTGTCCGGATTGCGGTATCAGCGTTCCCCAGCTCGAGCCGCGCTCGTTCTCGTTTAACAGCGCCTACGGCGCCTGCCCGGAATGCCACGGTCTCGGTAGCCGCTATGATTTTGATCCTGCCAAAGTGATCGTGGATTGGTCAAAACCGCTGCTCGACGGCGGCCTCGGGCCAGGCTCAGCCTCCCAAAATCTGAATCACGGGCTGCAACTGGTGGCGGAAGCTTATGGCATTGCTCTCACCACGCCCTTCGAGAAATTTCCGGACAAGATCCAGAACCTGCTGCTGTACGGGGAACCGGCGCGCGGCGGCAAGACCGGCTTCCTCGGAATTCTTGGCCACCTCAAACAGAATCTGGATGCTTCCACCTCCGACACCTACCGCGAATACCTGCTCGATTACATGTCCGCCACCGAATGTCAGGTCTGTCACGGCAAGCGACTGCGGCCCGAAAGCCTGGCCGTAAGAGTGAACGGGATGTCGATTGCCGATTTCACCGAACTCCCGGTCTCGCGCGCCCTCGAAACCGCGCAGAAAATCAAGCTCACGGGCCGCGAACAGACGATTGCCGGCCGCATCGTGCACGAAATCACCGAGCGCCTGCAATTTCTGCACGCGGTAGGACTCGGCTACATCTCGCTCAGCCGGTCTGCGGCCACGCTGTCCGGCGGAGAAGGGCAGCGCATCCGCCTGGCGACTCAGATCGGTTCCAAGCTGCGCGGTGTGCTTTACGTTCTCGACGAACCTTCGATTGGTCTACATCACCGCGACAACGGCCGCTTGCTGACCGCGCTCGAGAATCTGCGTGACCTGGGCAATACCGTCCTGGTGGTCGAGCATGATGAAGAAACCATCCGCCGTGCCGACTATGTGATTGACCTCGGACCGGGCGCCGGACGCCACGGCGGTGGGCTCGTGGCCAGCGGTACACCCGCACAGATCGTCGCTTCCGCCGATTCTCTAACCGGCGCCTACATGGCCGGGCGCCAGCGTATTGCCATGCTCCCGCAGCGCCGCAGTCCCAACGGCAAGGCCATCACCGTCCTCGGAGCCCGCGAGAATAACCTGAAAAGTCTCGACGTCACTTTTCCGCTGGGTGTGATGACGGTTGTAACGGGCGTTTCGGGATCGGGAAAATCCACGCTCGTGAACGACATCCTGTACCGCGCACTCGCCAAGCAGCTTTACCGCTCCCGCGAAGAGCCCGGCACCCACAAATCCATCAGTGGATCGGAGCTTATCGACAAGGTCATCCGCATTGACCAGTCACCCATCGGCCGCACCCCGCGCTCGAACCCGGCGACCTACACCGGGATCTTCGCGCAAATTCGCGATCTCTACGCCATGCTGCCCGAATCGCGCGAGCGGGGCTACAGGCCCGGGCGCTTTTCCTTCAACGTCCCGGGCGGACGCTGCGAGGCCTGCCAGGGCGAAGGGCAGCGCCGGATCGAGATGAATTTCCTGCCCGATGTGTATGTGCAGTGTGAGGTCTGCGGCGGGCGACGCTACAATCACGAAACGCTCACCGTGCGTTACAACGGATCCTCCATCGCCGACCTGCTGGAAACGTCGGTCGCCGATGCACTGCTGACCCTGGAAAACATCCCGCAAGTGAAGCAGAAGCTGCAGACCCTGGTCGACGTTGGCCTCGGCTACATTCATCTTGGCCAGTCCGCGGTCACGCTTTCCGGCGGTGAAGCGCAACGCATCAAGCTGGCTCGCGAGCTCAGCAAGCGCCAAACCGGCAAGACCCTCTACCTGCTCGACGAACCCACCACCGGCCTGCACTTCGACGATGTGCGCAAGCTGCTCGACGTCCTGCACCGGCTGACCGACCTCGGGAACACGGTCATCATCATCGAGCACAATCTGGATGTGATCCGCAACGCCGACTGGATTCTTGATCTCGGCCCCGAGGGTGGCGAAGAAGGCGGGCGTATCATCGCGCAGGGCACGCCGGAACAGGTGGCGCGCGTGAAGAAGTCTTACACTGGACAGGCGCTCGCCGGCTATTTCAACGGTGTGAAGCCGGGCGCGCAGGAAGTCCATTGAATTCCTTTGACGAAAATCGGGAAGCCGTCACGGATGCCTCCTCGATGGCGCCGTCTGGCGTCGTCGGTCCGCCCGGCGCTTCTGCTCCTGCTGCACAGACCGATCCAGCCTGGAACGGCTGGGATGTCCTGCGAATCCTGCTCATGGCAGCGATCGCTCTTATTGCCGCCGTCTTCGTACTCCTCCTGGTTGTCCCGGGCACGACGCTGCGGCAGAGAACGATCAGCCTGAACGCCCTCCCGGAACTGCAAATCATCGGACAAATGGCAGCCTATCTGGGGTTGCTGGGCTATATGTATGTTCTCGTGACCAAAGAAAGAAGGCGTCCGCGGTTCTGGGAAGCCCTTCACTGGAATTGGCCGCAGGCGACTCAGTGGTATCTTTTCGGCGGCTTCATTTTGCAAGCTGCCTTCTTGATCGTCGAGTTGCTGCTCAAGCGATTTCTTCCCAAGGCGATGCCTTTTGATGCGCTCCTGCGACGCCCCTACAGCATCATGCTGATTGCGGCTTTCAGCACCACCCTCGGTCCTTTGATGGAAGAACTGTTCTTCCGCGGATTTCTCTACCCGGTGTTGAAACGGCACTTCGGAGTGCTGGTCGGAGTCTTTGTCACCGCGCTGGGATTTGCCCTGATGCACGCAGCCCAATATGGCTACTCCTGGCTCTCGATTTCACTGATTTTCATCGTCGGCGTCGTGCTGGCCTTGGTTAGGGATAGGAAAAATTCCGTGGCTGCCGGATTCCTGGTCCATGTCGGATACAACGGAACCATCATGATGATGCTCTTCATCGCCACCGACGGGTTCCGCCATCTGGAGAAACTCGGGAGTCAGTAGTCAGTAGTCAGGAGAACCAAATTCAGAATGGTCTTGGGAGGGCACGGCTTCAGCCCTGCCGCAAATGCTGTGGGTCGACGTCTATCGGCGTATTCACGGATAATCCCATCAGGAACTGTTGGTGACTCCTGACTCCCGCTTTTTGCTATCGTAGAACTTCATGTCCACCGCGCGACAGGAACTGTTGGAGATGCTGGCGCAGAAGTCTTTTCGCCTGGGCGAGTTCAAGCTCTCGTCCGGCTCTACCAGCGACTACTACATTGACTGCCGCACCACCACGCTCGACGCCCGCGGCGCGCAACTCGCCGGCCAGGTCTTTCTGGAAGAAATCCGCGAACAGGGCTGGGCGGCGGACGCTCTGGGTGGCCTCACGATGGGCGCTGATCCCATCGTGATCGCGGTTGCGGTCACGAGCGGGACCATGCACGGCTTTCTGGTGCGTAAGGCGGAGAAGCAGCACGGCACCGGGCGTCGCATCGAAGGCTTTGCCGAAACAGGGGCGCGGGTGGTGATCGTGGACGATGTCTGCACCACCGGCGCATCGACCGTGCAAGCCATCGAAGCGGCCCGCGAGTTCGGATTCGAGATTGTCGGCGTGATGTGCTTGGTGGAACGGCAGGATGCGCACGGACGTCCGGACGTGGAGAAGGCCGCCGCTCCAGCCTCGTTCATCTCGATTTTCACGGCGAACGAGGTGCGAAAGGAGCACTTGGCACTTAGCACGTAGCATTTGGCCAAAGCCTAACGCGGCAGCCACTCCGGACCTGTTTTGGCCCAGCCTCGGCTAGCCGCCCATTGCCAAGTGTCACTGAGAACTGAGAACCGAGAACTGAGAACTGTTTCATGATTCAAACCCTCGAATGGACTGACCAAGGCGTCCGCTTCATCGATCAGACGAAGCTGCCGACCGAAGAAGTGTACGTAAACTGCACCACCCACCAGCAGGTTGCCGACGTGATCCGCAACATGGTGGTACGCGGCGCTCCCGCCATCGGCGTGGCCGCCGCCATGGGTATTGCGCTGGGCGTGAAGAACTCCAAAGCCGAGAACGGCGCCGACCTCAAGAAAGACTTTGACCAGATTTGCGAAACCATCCGCCAGACACGCCCGACCGCGGTCAATCTGTTCTGGGCCATCCGACGAATGCAGGAAAAGCTTGAAAAAATCCGCGTGCAGCAGATCTCACAGATCAAGCAGTCCCTGATCGACGAAGCAAAGCGCATGCACGCCGAGGACATTGCCGCCAACCAGGCCATGGGCCGGCACGGCGCGACGCTGATGCCCGCGAGCGGCGGCGTGCTCACCCACTGCAACGCCGGAGCCCTCGCCACCGCTGGATACGGCACGGCGCTGGGTGTGATTCGTGCCGCGGTCGAACAGGGCAAGAAAATCCACGTCTATGCCGACGAGACGCGCCCCTTCCTGCAAGGTTCGCGCCTGACCGCCTGGGAATTGATGAAGGACGGCATCCCGACTACCGTCATTTCCGACAACATGGCCGGAGCGATAATGAAGCAGGGCAAAATCGGCGCCATCGTGGTCGGCGCTGACCGGATCGCGGCCAACGGCGACGTGGCTAACAAGATCGGCACTTACACGGTGGCTGTCCTTGCCAAAGAACACGGCATCCCTTTCTACGTTGCCGCACCCATTTCGACAGTCGATCTCGAAACGCCCGACGGCAGTAAGATTCCCATCGAACAGCGCAACGCTCGAGAGGTCACGCACATTGCCGGAAAACAGATGGTTCCCGACGGCGTCGAAATCGAGAACCCGGCCTTCGACGTGACGCCGTCAAAATACATAGCCGCGATCATCACCGAACGCGGCGTCGCCCGCGCCCCTTATGAAGAATCGCTGCGCCAGCTATCGCAGCAAAGCCAGGAAAAAACTTAGCCGTAGAGACGCGGCTGGCCGCGTCTCCGCTGGCGCGGCCAGGATCGCGTCCCTGAATGCCCACCATCGCCCCATCCCAACAGACTTTCCAGAGCGGCTCGAAACCTATCCGCCTCGACGCCTACCTCCCCGAATCCGACGCCAAACTGCCCGCTGTCCTCGCTCTTTACGGCTCCGGAGGCGGCGTAGACGGCATGAACGAACCCGCCACCATGCTGGCCGCACAGGGCTTTGCCGTCTTCGTTCTCCACTACTTTGATCGCACTGACACTACCCAAGCCACCGACAAGCAGACCATCTTCCGCCACTTCCCGGCTTGGGGAAAAACCGTGTGGGACGCGATCAGCCACCTCGAGCAGCATCCGCGTGTTGACCCCAACCGCATCGGGCTTCTCGGATTCTCCCTTGGCGCCTACCTGGCGCTATCCGTCGCTTCGGTGGATTCGCGCGTAAAGGCCGTCGTCGAGTTTTTCGGAGGCCTGCCAAAGGAAATGAAGCTCTTCATGCGCCGCCTCTGCCCGGTGCTGATCCTGCACGGCGGGGCTGATCCCACGATTCCGGTCGGCGAAGCCTACGATCTGCAGAATCTGCTTGAGAAAAAGGGAATCCCCTACGAGATCAAGATCTATCCCGGTGTCGGCCACCTTTTTGATTCCAAGACCTGGCAGGACGCAGGCCTGCGGTCCTTGCAATTCCTGAAGAAATACTTAGCCTTTCCTGAGACCTGAGAACTGAGAACTGACAGCTGGAACCTTTTCCGCCCTGTTTCCGTAGACAATAGTGACGAGGTGTGCCATGGTCGCATTTCTCT
>Ga0326726_10006875_pt1 | contig 10224 bp, 3 predicted proteins | sample MHFenrmetagenome_2_FD_207603 | JGI IMG/M metagenome (GOLD analysis project Ga0326726, IMG submission 207603) | Lab enriched peat soil microbial communities from Michigan Hollow, Ithaca, NY, United States - MHF15MN | ecosystem: Environmental > Terrestrial > Soil > Wetlands > Peat | place: USA... | reverse complement strand
GACGGGAGACTCGAAGAGGCCGAGCGACTCGCACGCGAGCGCTTCGAGCTGCTCCAGCGCGCGGGCCTCTCGAACGCGCCCATGTTCTACGCGATCCAGCTGGCCGGCGTGCGCCGCGAGCAGGGTCGGCTGGGCGAGCTCGAGTTCGGCTTGCGCTCGATCGCGGAGCGGCTTCCGAACATGCCGACCTGGCGGGCGACGCTCGGGTTCCTCTACGCGGAGGACGAGCGCGAGGAGCCGGCGCGCGCCGAGCTCGAGCGGCTCGCCGGGAAGAGCTTCGAGGATCTGCCACGCGACACGACCTGGCTCACGACCGTCGGACTGCTCGCGGACGTCGCCGCGTTCCTGGGCGATGCGCCGCGCGCTCGCCTGCTCGCCGCGCTGCTCGCTCCGTACGCGGAGCGGGCGATCGTCGTCGGACCTGCGCTCTCCGTGCCGAGCTCGGTCGCCCGGCCCTTGGCGGTAGCGGCCACTGCCTTCGGCGACTTCGAGGCCGCGGAGCGGTACTTCGTGCGGGCGCTGGTCACGGAACAGCACCTCGGCGCGCGCTGCCTGCTGGCGCGGACCCGGCAGCAGTACGCGGCGATGCTCGCGAAGCGCGACGGTGTCGGCGACCGGGACCGAGCGCGTGCGCTGGCCGGGGAGTCCCTGTCCGCGGCGGGGTCGATCGGCATGAAGACCGTCGCCGCGCGGGCGCGCGCGCTGGTCGAGGAGCTCTCGGGAGTGATTCCGATCGGCCGGAAGCTGCGGCGCGACGCTTGAGCTGCTGATACTCCGCGGAGCGAATGCTGAGGGAAGGCTGAGCCAGCGCTGAGGACTCCGTCCGCCTGCCGCCGTAGCCTCGCGGCATGACACGCTACTCACTTCTCGCGGTCACGTCGCTGTGTCTCCTCACCTCGTTCGCGGTCGCCGACACGCCCGCGGGAACGCCCGCGGGCAAGCTGCCACCCGGTGTCACACCGGGCTGGCTCGACAGCGTCAGACGCGACATCGTCGCGCGCGAGTACCGCTTCTCGCAGGCGGCGGACGGCGCGCTCTCCGCACCGAATCGCGCGCTGGACTTGCGCAGTCGCGTCGCGGCGGCCGGCGTCGAGGTGGTGTCGCGGACGAAGGGTGAGGAGGCCTTCAAGCTCGAGCTTCGCCTGGCGCGCATCGGCCGCGAGGGCTCGCTCTCCGACGTGCCGGCGGGCAAAGCGGAGCTGCGCGACGAGCGCGCCGAGATCCACCGCGTCGGGCTGCAGCTCGTCGAGTGGTACACGAACGACGAGCGCGGGCTCGAACAGGGCTGGACGATCGGGGCGCGGCCGTCGGGGGACGATTCCAGCGGCCGCCCTTTCGTCCTCGAGCTCGCTTCCACTGGCTCGTTGCGACCGATCCTGCGCGCGGAGGACGGCCGGATCGTGTTCGTCGACGCAACCGGCGCGGCGCGGCTCTTCTACGGTCAGCTGGTCACACGCGACGCGACGGGCAAGGAGCTTCCCTCGACGCTCGCCGTCGCGAGTCGCCGCGTGCAGATCCGCGTCTCGGATGAGGGCGCACGCTATCCGCTCACGATCGACCCGGTGATCCAGCCCGCCGTCTGGAGCGTGGAATCCAACGTCGCGAACGCGAACTTCGGAGTGTCCGTCGCGACCGCGGGCGACGTGAACGGCGACGGGCTCAGCGACGTCATCGTCGGCGCGCCGGGCGACGCGGGCGGCAAGGGCAAGGCATATCTCTTTCTGGCTGACCCCAACGTTCCGGGCGGCATCGCGACGACTGCGGTCTGGACCGCGACCGGCACGGGCGCCGATGAGTTCGGTGCCTCGGTGGCCACGGCGGGCGACGTGAACGGCGACGGCCTCGCAGACGTGGTGATCGGGGCGCCGACGGGTTTCGGGTCCGGCGGCTATGCACAGGTGTGGAAGGGCGCCGCGACGGGAGTGCTCCACGACCCCGTTACGTTGAACTCGACGGACTGCTTCAACACGTTCGCCACGGGCACTCAGTTCGGCGCCTCCGTGGCGACGGCTGGAGACGTCGACGGGGACGGCTTCGACGACGTCATCGTGGGCGAGCCCGGCCTCGTGATCGATGCGTCACGCTCGGGAGTCATCTGTCTCTTCCGCGGCGGCCAGCCCAGCGGCGGCCCGTCGAGCAGCGTCTCGCCGAGCGTTCGCTGGGAGATCTCTGCGTTCACGAGTCTCCAGGTCCCGACCAGCCCCGTGACGACCTGCAACTCGTTCGGCGCGTCGGTCTCGACGGCGGGAGACGTGAACGGCGACGGGCTCGCGGACATCATCGTCGGCGCTCCGGGCGCGGCAGACGCCGCGAGCGGCGCGACGGCCGTCGGTGCCGCGTACGTCTTTCTCGGCTCCTCGACGCAGCCCTCTCCGTCGTGGCTACCGGTCTGGACCCAGATGGGCGACACGCTCTCGGACTCTTCGCATCCCTTTGTTACCGGTGACTTCGGCGCCTCCGTCGCCAACGCCGGCGACGTGAACGGCGACGGCTTCGCCGACGTGATCGTCGGCGAGCCCCTTCACAATGGCGCCAGCGGCTTCCATAGCGAAGCGGGCGCCGTGTATCTCTTCCACGGCACCAACTCCGGATCGGGGATCGCAGTGCCGGTGAACGACTGCGACCCGTCCAACACCTTTACCAGCGTGCCTGCGCAGTATTGCGAGTTCGGCGTCGCCGCGGGGGCGCTCCTTGGCTCGTCCGTCGCGACGGCCGGAGACTTGAACGGCGACGGCTACGCGGACGCCGTGATCGGCATGCCCGGTTGGGCGAATTCTCTCGGCGGGACCGGAGCCGTCGAGTTCCTGTACGGCCGTGCAGATGGGCAGTACACCCTGGCCGTGTCCGAGCAGATCCTCACCAGCGAGGCGACGGGTTTCAGTCTGGCGCTCGGCTCGGCGGTCGCCACCGCCGGAGACATCAACGGCGACGGCTTCAGCGACATCATCGTCGGCGTGGGCAGTCACTCCAACGGTCAGTCCGGGGAAGGAATGGCGTCGGTCTACCGCGGCTCCGGAAATCCACCACAGACGTCGACGCTGTGGAACTTCGCGCCGGACAACGCGGCGCGGGCCGGTGACTCGATCGCGACGGCCGACGTCAACTGCGACGGGCGCTCGGACATCATCATCGGCGCGCCGGGCTTCGACAACGGCCTCACGGACCAGGGGGCGGTGTTCGCGTTCTACACGCCGCAGTCGGTGCTCTCGACTCCGACCACCGCGAGCGCCAGCCGCAGCTACTTCGGGAACGCCACGGGCGCTCAGCTCGGTCAGTCCGTGGCGCGCGCTGGCGACATCAACGACGACGGCTGCGAAGACGTGATCGCCGGCGCGCCGGGGATCAGTCATGCGTATCTCTACAGGGGGTCCCTCAGCGGCCTTCCGCTCGTCGCGTCGCAAGACCTCGCCGGCACGTCGGGCACGCGTTTCGGCCAGTCCGTAGCTGGCGCCGGGGACGTGAACGGCGACGGCCTCGCCGACGTCGTGATTGGCGCTCCATTGGACGAGACCTCTGTCGCGCTCGCCGACGAGGGGGTCGCGCGCTTGTATCTCGGCAGCGGGGGCGGCACGCTCGTCGCGTCGACCTGGTCCGCGCACTCCGGCCAAGCCGGCGCGCAGCTCGGAAGCTCGGTGGCGATCGTCGGAGACGTGAACCGCGACGGCTATTCGGATGTGCTCGTCGGCGCTCCGCTCTACACGGTGCCCTTCGGCAGCTTCAGCATCGCGGTCGGCTTGGTCGAGCTCTTCCGCGGCAGCCCGGAGGGTCCAGAGACAACGCCGGTCTGGAGCACGACGGGCGGAGGGTCGCTCATCCACACCAACGTCGGCGGGGACCTCGGCTACATCGGTGACGTCGATGGGGACGGCTTCAGCGACTTCTGGATCCAAAAGACCGGCGTGAGCCGGGGCGAGGCGACGGGCGTTCTCGTCTACCGCGGTCAGGCGTCCGGCGTCCCCGCGTTTCTCACGAACTTCTCCGGACTCACTGCGGCGGGCGGCGACGTCAACGGCGACGGTCTCACGGATCTGGTCGTCGGTAATTCCAGTACGCTCACGGCGCAGGTGTTCGCGGGCCCGCTGACCTCGGTGACGCCCATCTGGACGCTGACCGGGCCCGCGAACAGTGAGTTCGGCGGCAGACTCGCGACCGGAGACGTGAACGGCGATGGCGCCGCGGACGTTCTCGTCGGCGCGCCCGCCTTCGACAACTCGTTCACGGACGCAGGGCGTGTCTCGCTCTACCTCGGCAACGTCGGCATCTACGACGACGGCATTCGGGTCGGTCCCTTCCAAGACGACGGCAACTGCTTCCTCTGCCTCATCCGGAACATTTCTTTGCTCGGACGGCCAACGACGTCGCCGAACGCGTTCATCTTCGGCATGACCGCGCACAGCGCGGCGGGCACGGCGCGGATGCGACTGCAGTGGGAATCGAAGCCGCTCAGCAGCGTGTTCGACGGAACGTTCCTCGGTCTCGGTGCGCTCATCGGGCCGGCGAGCTCCTGGGGCCTCTCCGCAGGACTCCCCCTGCCAACCGCCGCCCCGGTGCACTGGCGAGTGCGCTTCTCCAGCACCAATCCCTTCTTCCCGCACTCGCGCTGGCTATCGCCGTTCGGCAACGGTCCGAACGAGACTGACCTGCGGGGAACCGCGGATCAGGACGGCGACGGCGTCCAAGACGGCGCGGACAACTGCCCGACGGTCTCCAACCCGAACCAGGCGGACGGCGACGCGGACGGCGTCGGCGACGCCTGCGACAACTGCGTGAACGTCGCGAACCCGCGAGTCACTCCGGACTCCGCGACCTTCCTGGCGGCGAACCCCTGGGCGACGCTCACTGGCGGCCAGCGCGACGACGACCACGATGGCTACGGGAACAAGTGCGATGCGAAGTTCCCGGGTACGACGGGTGCCGCGGTCGGGACAGGTGATCTCACGCAGTTCCGCGCGGCCTTCAACAAGTCCCGCGCCCTGGACACCTGCGGAACGGTCGGCACCCACCCGTGCGCGATCTTCGACTTGGACGAGGGTACGGCTGCGGCGATCGGAACTCCCGATCTCACGCAGTTCCGCGCGCTCTTCAACAAGCTGCCGGGCCCGAAGTGCCCGAGCTGCCCGCTGACCTGTGAAGCCGGCAGCAGCGGCACCTGCGGCCCGATTCCGTAGGGGAAAGGCGCGCCGAGGTACCTGGGTCACACGCTCGCCAGCGGTCGCCTCCGATCCAAGATCGGAGGCGCCGTGAATCAGAAGCGAGGCCGGCCACTCCAAACGGCGATGCGGATCGCCGCGTTCGTGCTGACGCTCGGGTTGGCGGCGCTTTGCTCTGCGCAGACGCGGCTGCCGAACCGCATCCTGCGCCGCGCCGATGATCGGCAGGTCAGCGTGCTGCGCGGGAACCGGCCCGCCCTGGCGTCGAGCGAGCGCGACCAGGGGCGGCTCGACGCGGGCGCGACGCTTGAGCGCATGGCGCTCGTGTTCAAGCCCTCGCCGGCGCAGGCGGCCGATCTCGAGTCGCTGCTCGCGGCGCAACAGGACCCGGGCTCGCCCTCGTACCACCACTGGCTGACGCCGGACGAGTATGGCGCCCGCTTCGGGATGACGGACGCCGACCTGGGGGAGGTGAGCGCCTGGCTGCGCTCCCACGGCTTCACGGTGCACGCGCCGGCGCGCAGCCGCAGCGAGCTCTACTTCAGCGGGACCGCGGCGCAGGTGGCGGACGCGTTCCACACCGAGCTGCACCACTATCTCGTGGACGGCGAGCTGCACTACGCGAACGCCGAGGATCCGTCGGTCCCGTCGGCCTACGCGGACGTGGTTCTCGGGCTTCGTCGCGTCAGTGACTTCCGGCCGAGGGCGCGCGCGCGATCCGTCTCGGTGTCGAAGCGCTTCACATCCGGCCTGACCGGGAGTCACTTTCTCGCGCCCGCGGACGTCGCGACGATCTACGACGTGCGGCCGCTCTACGCCGCGGGCTTCGACGGCTCGGGCCAGAAGCTCGCGATCGTGGGACAGACGGCGCTCGGCGCCCACCAGGCGACCACGGACGTCGACACGTTTCGCGCCGCTGCGGGCCTGCCGGCCACCCAGCTGCAACAGATCGTCGTGCCGGGCAGCGGCACCTCGACCGTGTGCAAGTCCGACCTCGGCGAGGCGGATCTCGACGTCGAGTGGTCGGGCGCCGTCGCCCGGAACGCGACCATCGTCTACGTCTACACCGGCGTGACCTCCGGCCGGACCTGCGCGACGACCAGCTTCAGTGTCTGGGACTCACTCCAGTACGCGGTGACCAACGACGTGGCGCCCGTGATCAGCACGAGCTACGGCGCGTGCGAGGCGGCGAACGGGCTCGCATTCGCACAGATGGTGCGCGGCTGGGCGCAGCAGGCGAACGCGCAGGGCCAGACGATCACGGCGGCGTCGGGCGACACCGGCGCCGCGGATTGCGACGACCCGAACTCGACGGCTGTCACCATGGGTCTCGCCGTCGACGTTCCCGCGAGCATTCCCGAAGTCACCGGCGCCGGCGGCACGGAATTCGCCGACGCCGGCAGCCCCGCGACGTACTGGAGCCCGACGAACGACCCGAACAACGGATCGGCGCTGCAGTACATCCCCGAGACGGCGTGGAACGACTCGGCGAGCGAGATCGCGGCGGGCTTCGGAGTCGCGGCGGGCGGTGGCGGCTCGAGCTCGTTCTTCGGGAAGCCGGTCTGGCAGACGGGCAGCGGCGTGCCGGCGGACGGCAAGCGCGACGTTCCGGACGTGTCACTCAGCTCGTCTGCGGAAATCGACGGCTATCTCTTCTGCTCGGCGGGGAGCTGCGTCAACGGCTTCCGGAACACGGATCAGAGCTTGAGCGTCGCGGGCGGCACGTCGGCGGCGGCTCCGAGCTTCGCGGGGATCCTGGCGATCATCGCGGGCGGAACCGGCTCCACGGGGCTCGGCAACGCCAATCCGAACCTGTACGGCATCGCGGCCAGCGCGCCGAGCGCGTTCCACGACGTGACTTCTGGCAACAACATCGTGCCGTGCAAGCACGGCACTCCGGACTGCGCGGCCAACGCGCCCTTCGAGCTCGGCTATCGGGCGGGAGCGGGCTACGATCGAGCCACGGGCCTCGGCTCGGTCGACGCCGGAACGCTCGCAGATCACTGGGCGGCGAAGGTCGCGACCTCGACGGCGCTCGGCACGTCGAGCGCCACGCCCGCGCTCGGCGCGAGCGAGACGTTCACCGCCACGGTGACTCCCGCGAGCGCCGGCGCCGGGTCGCCGGCAGGCGGCGCGGTGCACTTCACGGTCGACGGCGTGGACGTCAGTGGCCCGGTGCCGGCGGCCGCCAACCTCGGCATGTACCAGGCCGTGTACACCACCAGCAGCTTGCCGGGCGGCTCACACAGCGTTCGTGCAGCGTACGGCGGGAATCTCGTGTATCTGGCCTCGAGCTCGGCGCCGGTCTCGGTCACCGTGGCGGACTTCTCGATCGCGGCGAACCCGACGAGCGTCACGGTCGCCGCGGGCGGCTCGGCCACCTCGACCTTGACTGTGAGCGCCGCCAACGGCTTCGCCGGAACCATCGACCTCGCGTGCGCGCCGTCCAACGCGGGCGCCGAGATCGGCTGCTCGATCCAGCCGCCCACGGTGACGCTCGGCGGCGGGACGACCACGCAGACCGCGCTCCTCACGATCGGGACGACGGCCCCGCATTCCCTGACGGTGGCGGCCGGCACGGCGCTCGGCGGCGAGATACTCGCGGCGCTGGCCGTCTTCGGCCTGCCGCTGCGCCGCCGCCGGCGCGCCTCGGCGCTGGGCGCGGGGCTGCTCCTCCTCGTCTCCGCGAGCTGCGGCGGGGGAGGGGGCGGCGGCGGCTCGAGCTCCGGGACCCGCCCCGCCGCGCCCGCGAATCTGACCGCGACGGCGGGCGACCTGCAAGTCGCGCTCGCGTGGGCCGACGCGAGCAAGGTGACACACTACGGTGTCAGCCGGTCGACCTCGAACGGCGGTCCGTACACCGAGATCGCAAAGCCCGCCACGACGAGCTTCACCGACACCGGGCTCACCGGCGGCACCACCTACTACTACGTCGTCGACGCCGCGAACTCCGCCGGCACCAGCCCGGCCTCGAGCCCCGTCGCCGCGACGCCGACGAACCCCGGAACCGCCGCGGGCCACTACTCGATCGGGGTCACCGCGGCGATCGGCGGCGCGGTGCACGCGCTCTCGCTGCCGCTCACCGTCCAGTAGATCGGGGAAGCAGGCGTGCGGCGCGCCGTCCCAGCTTGAGGAAGACCGCGTCCTGGGGACCGTGCGGCGCCGCGGCGGCGCCGTCTTCGCGGAGCAGCCGCGCGCTGGTCAGGTCGACGGCCTTGCGACTCAGCTTGACGTTGTGAGTCGAGCCGTCGCCGCGCTCGACGACGAGTTGCAGACCGTCCTGGTCCGCGACGCGCCGCGAGTGAGAGAGGCTCGACGAGAAGCCCAGCTCGATCAGCAACTCGCCGACGCTGCGGCGGTCGTCTATCGCGGTGCTGGGCACGTCCGCGGCGTCCGAGAGGCGCTTCGACTTGAAGCGCGCGAGGAACGACCGGCGCGCTTCTAGGGCGGCTTCCGCGCCGTGCACGGTGTCGACGATCGTCGCGGCCAGGAGATGCTTCGCGTCGCGCGGACCGAGGCGCCGCTGCACCCGCTCGATCTCCGCGTCGGTGAGCTCGGTGAGTGCCGCGAGATAGTTCGGGATCAGTCGGTCCGGAATCGACATGAGCTTGCCGTAGATCTCGCCCGCGGGATCGGTCATGGCCACGCAGTTGCCGCGGCTCTTGCTCATCTTCTGGCCGGAGCCGTCGGTGCCCTCGATCAGCGGCACGGTGCAGACGATCTCGGGCTTCTGCCCCGAAGCGGCCATCAAGGTGCGGCACATCTGCATGTTCAGGAGCTGGTCGAGGCCGCCGACCTCGACGTCGCACTCGAGCTCCACGGAGTCGAGCGCCATCACGACGGAGTACAGCTGCTCGGCCATGGTGAGTGAGTGACCCGACGAGAGGCGGCTGCGGAAGTCGTCGCGCTGCATCGACTGGGAGACGGGAATCTTGGCGAGCAGCGGCAGCAGGTCCGTCAGCCGGTACTCCGCGAGCCACTCGCTGTTGTTGCAGAGCCGCGCCTTCGCGAAGTCGAAGAACGGCGCGATCTGGCTCTTGTAAGTCGCGAGATTCGCCGCGATCTCCTCGACCGTCAGCGGCGGACGCTCGTCACTCTGGCCCGACGGATCGCCGATCGATGCCGTGATGTCGCCGATGATGAGCGTGATCCGGTGCCCCATCCTCTGGAAGCGGCTCATCAGGACCATCGGCACGGCGTGTCCGATGTGCACGTTCGGAGACGTCGGGTCGATGCCGAACTTCACGTGCAGCGCCGATCCCTTGGCGAGCGCGGCCTGCGTCCGCTCGCGCAGCTCGTCGACCGACGGCAGGAGATCGACCGAGCGCGAGCCGATCAGATCCGCCTGCTCGCGCGGCGACAAGAACGACAGGTCCAGCGCCCGTCGCTCGCGCAGCAGGCGCAGCGCGTCCGACACGGTGGAGTCAGACGCGAAGTCACCCGCGTCGACCAGCCGCTCGAACTCCTGCTTTGCGCGCTCCAGCGTGTTCAAGGCGCAGCTACGCTAGCAACGGCGCGCTCCGGCGGCGAGCACTACTCCCAGTGCGCCCAGAAGTCCGCGGTCGCCCGCTGCACGAGGCGCTCGATCAGGCGCTGCCGCGCGTCGTCCGGGGAGCTGCCGCCGGTGCTCGCGATGCCGTGGTCGCTGACTTGGAGCCCCGCGATCTCGGCGCGGGCCTTCGCGCTGCTGCTCCACACCGTAGCGCCCGTGCGCGTCTCGAGGATGCGCACGTCGAGCGCGCCATCGAGCACGGCGGACGCCGTCGCGAAGGCCGCGGAAGAATCGAACGCGACTCTGGGCGAGACGCGCTGTGAGTCGAGCGAGCCGACGATCAGCGCGTCGATCCGATACTTCTCACCGAGCGCGCGAACCGTCTCCGTGTCGAGCTCGGGTCGGCCGAGCTCGGCGAGCAGCCGGCTTTCGGCGCCGAGCTCGAGGACGGGGGTCCCCGGCTGCGCCGACTGCAGGGCGGCGAGGAACTCGCGCGCGCCGCGCGCGCCCATTCCCTCGTCCGACGCGAAGTCGATGAGCCCGAGCGTGCCGAGGCGCGACAGATCCATGCGCGGGGGCACG
>Ga0326726_10006874_pt1 | contig 10224 bp, 8 predicted proteins | sample MHFenrmetagenome_2_FD_207603 | JGI IMG/M metagenome (GOLD analysis project Ga0326726, IMG submission 207603) | Lab enriched peat soil microbial communities from Michigan Hollow, Ithaca, NY, United States - MHF15MN | ecosystem: Environmental > Terrestrial > Soil > Wetlands > Peat | place: USA... | reverse complement strand
CTGATGCTCGATGGTAAAGACGTCGGATAGCCGGACCTAATTGCGCGGCGCCCCGGTCGGAGCGTCCAGTATTCCTCGTACCGCGCCCGCCAGATCGGCGAGCGAAAACGGCTTTGCGAGCATGGCAACGCCCGCCGCCGGGAATCGCTCGCCGGTGCGCGTTGCGTCCGTCGTCACCATGATCCTGAGCCCCGGCCGAATCGCGCGCGCGCGAATCAGCACGTCCGCATCGGCACGACCGAGGCCATCCACCATCAGCAGCTGCGCCTCTTCCACACGCAGCGCCTCGAACATGTCTTCGACACCCGAAGTTAGCCGGACTCCGTAGCCGAGCACCTCGAGCGTCTGATGGATCGTAGCGCGCAACTCCTCGTCCAACGCGAGCACGACGACGCGCTCGTTGCCGCTCGGCAGCGTCGACAGCGGCATTGTCCGATCGCCGCCGTCGCTCGCGTGCTCGGATTGTTGCGGCAGCAGCAACCTCACCGTCGTACCCTGGCCGACCACACTCTGCAGCTCCACGGCGCCACCCGCCTGCTCGGCGAACCAGCGCACCATGCTGAGCCCAAGCCCGGTGCCACCGCGCTCGCCCTTGGTCGAGAAGAACGGCTCGAACACGCGTTCGATCAGCTCGGGCGGAATGCCGCCGCCGGTGTCCGCAACGCTGATAGCCACGTAGGCGCCCGCGCGGGCCAACCGGCGACGCTCGGCCTCCGCTTCCGTCAACTGCACGCCCCGGACCTCGATCGCGATCCGCCCTTTGCTCTCGATCGCATCGCGCGCGTTCACCGCGAGATTGACGACGACGCTCTCGAGTTGCGCGGTGCTGGCCCGAATGGTGCCGGCGTCCGCCTGGAACGAGGTCTCGAGCGTTATGCGCACGCCGAGAGCGCGCCGCAACAGCGGCGTCACGCCGCCCACGACTTTCGCCGGATCCACGATGTCGGGGTCGAGCTCTTCGCGCCGCGCGAACGCCAACAGTTGCTTGATGAGCTCCGTTCCACGCTTGGCGGCATCACGTGCCGCCTTGAGCTTCTCGAACACCTTCGGTTGCGCTCGCAGCTCTTCGCCGACGAGGTACAAATTGCCGACGAGCACGGTCAGCAAGTTGTTGAAGTCGTGCGCGATGCCGGCCGTGAGGCTACCGAGCGCTTCCATTCGTGCCGCGCGTTGCGCCACCGCGCGCAGGTTCGGCTGCTCGTCCACCTGCACGAAGAGACCGGAGACGATCCGCCCCGGGCCCTCGCCTGCCGAATACAGATCCCCACGCAGCGTCTGCACTCCGCCGCCCGCGGTACGAAGGTTGAGCTGGATGGTGCGGCCGGTGGTCGGCGCGTCACACCACGCCTGCCACTCCGCAGGCTCGACCAGCAACTCGGCCAGCTTGCGGCCGATCAGTCCGCCGGGAATCGTCGCGCCCAGGAGATCATGCAGCCGATCGTTCGCAGAGACGATGCGCCCCTCCGCAGCCACCACGATAACCCCGACAACGCTGCTGTTCTGCAACAGGCGGCCGTCGAACGCGGCGGGATCCCGGTAGTCGGGCCGACTCTTCACCTGTCGCATAGCCCTTCCACGGCCTCCAGCGGGCACCGGCGTGCGCCGGAACGAGAGAACCAAAGAGTTCATAGGCTAACGACCACGCCGTGGCCGGCTGATGACTTGAATCACAATTTCCATGTTCGGGACCCGTATTTCGCGGCGGGCGGCCCCTGGCCGGGCCTCGAACCGGGCGGATCAGGCTGGACCGAGACATTCCTCACACGCCCGCAGGGCACCGCGGGCGTACATTAGCCCTTCTGCGCAGCCGCCAAAGAATGGTGCGGGACCCACGAGTGAGCGATACCACACTGAGCAAAACGATCGCGAGCACAGCGACGCTCAAGATCGCCAACATCCATACGCTCGATCTGTTCTACACGCCGATCGAGGAACGGTTCGAGCGCCTCACGCGCATTGCACGACGCGCCCTCCACGCCCCGGTCGCCGCGATCTCGCTGCTGAACGAGGACAAGCAGTGGTTCAAGTCGTCCGCCGGCTGGGGAGTGTCGGAAATCCCGCGCGCCGACGCGATCTGCCGTTTGACCGTCGAAGAGAATTGCCTGCTGACGATTCCCGATACTCTGAAAGATCCGCGCATCGCAACGAGCCCAATCGTGACGAATGCACCGCGCTTCCGATCGTACGCGGGCTACCCGCTGACCGACGAGCACGGCGTCGTGATGGGAACCTTCTGCGTGTTCGACCTGCAGCCGCGCGAGTTCTCGCCAGCCGATTGCCAGACGATCACCGACCTTGCGGCACTCGCGCAGCGCGAGCTCCTGACCGATCAATTGAGCAGCGCGCAGGCCGCACTGACTTCCAAGCTGAGCCTCGCGCGCCGTGAAGCGCTGATGGATCCGCTCACGCACCTGTGGAATCGACGCGGCGCCTCGGTGCTGCTGAAGTCTGCGTTCCGGAAAGCCGACGAACGCCGTTCACCGTTGACGCTGGCACTGCTCGACCTCGACAACTTCAAGCGCATCAACGACAGCTATGGCCATCAGAGCGGCGACGAAGTGCTGCGCAAGATCGCGAGCCGGCTGCTCAGCGTTGTCCGCGGCGAGGACAACATCTGCCGGATCGGTGGCGACGAATTCCTCGTGCTGATGACCGACACGGACGCTACTGTCGCGGGCAAGGTCGCAGAGCGTATCCGCCGCACGATTACCGACACGCCAATCCCGACGCGCGACGGCTCCATGCCCGTCAGCGTCAGCGTCGGCTTCACGGTGCGTCAGCCAAACGACGCTACCCCGGTCGAAGCGCTGATCGAGCGCGCGGACCAGGCGTTGATGCAGTCCAAAGCGGCCGGCCGCAACCGCGTCCGCATGACGACCTGACCGCGGCACCGCGCCGAACGGCACCGTCCTTTTCCACCGAACCGATTGGGGTATGATCCCCGCGATTGCTTCGCGGCACTCTGCGCCGCGGAGCCCGGATCGTCACAGGGGGATAGCCGTGGCCAAACGCAGCGAAAGCGACGCGACGCCGTCCGTCGATCGAAGAAAATTCTTGACGGGCGCCGCAGCCGGCGCCGCAGGCGCGGCCAGCGCGCTAGTCGGCAACACCAGCGAGGCGCAACAGGGAGCGCCGATCGCGCGCCCCGCCGTCGCGCGGCCGACCGAGGCCGACGCCCGTAAGGACTTCGTGCCGCCCGAACCGCGCGTCGGCGCATCGTTCATCGAGCACCCAGCTTCCGACCACATGGTCGACGTGCTGAAGGCACTCGACTTCGACTTCGTGGCCGTGAACCCCGGCTCGGCATTTGAAGGCCTGCACGAATCGATCATCAACCACGGCGGTAACCGCAAGCCCGAGATCCTGACCGTACTGCACGAGGAAGCGGGCGCCGCCATCGCGCACGGTTACGCCAAGGCGGCCGGCAAACCCATGATGACGCTGATGCACGGCACGGTTGGCCTGCTGCATGCGTCGATGGGGCTGTTTCACGCCTGGTGCGATCGCGTACCGGTGTTCGGCGTGGTCGGCACCCCGCGTAACCCGACATCGGTCATCAACCGCCCGCACAGCGCGCAGGACATGGGTTCGCTGGTCCGTGACTTCATGAAGATGGACGACGAGCCGACGCGACTCGACGTGTTCGCCGGTATCGCAATGCGCGCATACACGATCGGGCGCACGCCGCCGATGGGCCCGACGTTGCTGGTCGTGGACTCGGAGCTGCAGGAAGCGGCGATTCCGAACGGCATGAGCCTGCCCATCCCGAAGCTCACGCAGCCCGCAATCCCGCAGGGCGAGACCGGCGCGGTCCGCGAGGCTGCCAAATGGCTAGCCAGCGCGGAGCGGCCGCTGATCCGGCCCGGCAAGCTCGCACGCACGCCCGCCGGATGGGATCTGCTGCTCGAACTGGCCGAACTGCTGCAATCGCCCGTCGATGTCGGCACCTATGGGTCGTGGCAGGACTTCCCGTCCTGGCACGCGTTGTACGGTTCGGGCGGCCCCGACTACAAACCGGACGTGATTCTCGGGCTCGAGCTGAACGATATGGTGCCGTCCCTGCGACAGACGCGCGCCACGAGCGGCAAGACCATCAGCATCTGCGCGGAGTACCTGTCGCAAGGTCACAACATCCACGACTACGGCAACTACACGGACATCGACCTCGCGATCGCAGCCGACGCCGAAGCCACGCTGCCGTCGCTGATCGAAGAGATCCGCCGGCAGAGTCCGCGTGACGCGGCGCGCACGCGCGCGGCTCGTCGCGCGAAGGTAGCTGAGGCGCACAAGGCGATTCGCGAACGCGAAATGGACGACGCTCGCTATGGTTGGAATTCGAGCCCGGTCAGCGTGCCGCGCATGATCGCCGAGCTTGGCCGCCAGATTCAGAACGACGATTGGGCGATCGTGTCTGGTCATCAGTTCACGGGCCAGTGGCAGCGCCGGCTGTTGAACCACGATAAACACTATCGCTACAACGGCGACAGCGGTGGCTTCGGCATCGGCTACGACACGCCAGCCTCCGTCGGCGGCGCGCTCGCGCACAAGGCGCACGGACGGTTGGCCGTAGCCATCGTCGGCGACGGCGACTTCAACTTCGTCGGCGCCGGCGCACTGTGGACGGCGGCGCACCACAAGATCCCGCTCCTCGTGATCGTCCACAACAACCGCGCGTATCACGCGGAGGTCATGCTCGTGCAGCGCACGGCCGCGCGTCGCGGTCGCGGCAACGACAAAGTCGATATCGGCAACGTCATTCGCGATCCGGCGCCGGACTACGCGAAAATCGCGCAGGGCTACGGCGTATACGCTGAAGGTCCGATCAGCGATCCGAACGCGCTGGCGCCGGCACTCGAGCGGGCTCTCGCACGCGTGCGCGCGGGTGAACCCGCGCTGCTCGACGTCGTCTCGCAACCCAGATAGGCGGTCCTTCGGTCATGAACCTGCCCAAGCTCGCACGCGCCGCGCTCGCCCCATCCGTCGCGCTCGGCCTTCTCGTCGCCGTCGTTCCCTCGCCTGCCCAGCAAAACGCCGGCAGCACGCCAGTCGGCAACGCCGAACGCGGGCGGCAACTGTTCTCGGACACCTACAACTGCTACGCCTGCCACGGCTTCGACGCGCAGACCGGCGAACGGCGTTTGGTGCCCATGAACTACCCGCTCGAAGGCTTCATCACGTTCGTCCAGAACTCACCGCTGCCGCAAATGCCGGCAATGCCTGACGCGTCGGCGCAGACCTTGGCGGACATCTGGGCGTACCTGAAGACGATCCCGGTCGACGCACCGCCCGTGAACGACCTGCCGTTGCTGCGCGACGTGCTGACGCGCAGGAACCAGGCGGCAGCCGCCAAATAGAAAGGGCGGGGTCCTTCGACCCCGCCCTTCACGCGACTCACCCGCAATGCGCGCGTCGCGCGCCGCGCTTCAGGGCTTGAAGTTCAGCTGGAACGTGAGCCCGTACTCGCGCGGCCGGCCGCGGTAGTCCGCGATCGCACTGCGCGGCGGAGCGCTGAGTCCCACCGCGCCGCCCGGACCACCCACAGTCCAGAACCCGCGTCCGAACGACTGCGCGTTGTTTGCATACACCTCGTTCGTGAGGTTGTTCGCGAACAGCGTCGTGCTCCATTTGCCATTCTTCGTCGTGTACCGCAACGCGGCGTTGACGAGGCTGTAGCTCGGCACTTCGTAGCGCGAATCGATGAACGTGGCCGCGAACGCGCCGCAGTTGTAGATCGCGTTCTCTTCCGGCGTGAAGCCACCCGGATGCGTCTGCATCGGGCCCGTCTTCGTATAGTTGAACGAGAAGGCGTACGTGCCCTTGCTGGCCGGAAACTCGTAGCGACCGCTGAACGAGTGCTCGCGGTCCATCGGCGGCGGGAACAGGAACGGGCCGTTGTTGATGCACACGTTCGCCATGGCGTAGTCCGCGCGACCCGTTGCGGCCTCGAGGCTGAACCGGTCCGTCACGGCCAACATCAGCTCGATCTCGGTGCCCGCGAGCGCGACGTCACCCTGGTTGACCAGCTGGATAGTGAAGCCCGTCGGCGACGAGGGATCCTGCACGGCCGAAGCGCCCTGCCGGTCGGTGTACTTCATGTTGTAGCGCGTAGCGTTGAACCGGAACCGCCCGTTCAGCCACTCGGTACGAAAGCCGATCTCGCTGTTGTACAGCGTCTCGGGCGGCACCGCGGCGGGCGGCGGGCGCAGGTTGTACGGCCGCCCGGCGATCACCGGAAGCGCGGCCGGTGTCGTGAACGTGCCCGAGCGAAACGCCTTCGACGACGTCACATACACCATGAAGTCCTTCGTGGCCTGGAACTCGAGCGTCCCGCGCCAATCCGTGGCCCGCCAATCGTCGGAAGCGTTCACGGTCGTCGACACGCCGTCCTGCGGGATGAAATTGTCGGACGCGAACAGAGTGCTCGTGAAGTTCTTCTCGTCGAGCGACTCGCGCAACCCGGTCGTCAGGCTGACGACCTTCCCGAGGTGGATCGTGCTATTCACGAACAATCCGTAGGCGGTCGCCGTCTGCTGTGTGAGGCCGTCGCCTGTTCGGCGCAGACGGCGAACACCGCTCGCGCACGGTACGCCAAGGGTGTCGTTGCAGCCCCAAAGGTTGCCGTTGGCACTACCACCGGTAGTCGCGTTGAAGGTGCTCGAGCCGATCGCGTTAATGAGCGCGAGGCGCGGCGTGCCCGAATCCTCGTTGAAGTAGTTCATGCCCGTGACGAGATCGATCTTGCCTTTCGCGAGCTCCAGGTTGAACTGTACTTCCTGATACAACACGTCCGAATTGACGGCATCCGGTCGAAACTCCATGCCGAGCAACTGCCAGTCGCTGACGCCGCTGCTGGCGAACTTCGATACGCCGGTCGTCGAAGTCATCGACACGTGGTCCCCGATCTCCCACTTGATGTTCGCGTCGACCTGCGAGTAGCGCGACTTGTTCCACTGGCGGCACAGGTCGTTCCAGTCCGGGTCCGAATCGTCCAGGAAACAAAAGTCAGGCATCGAGTACGGGTCGCGAACGAGCCGCGAATCGTTCTGGCGCAGTCGTTCCTGCCCCGCCGACTGCAGGAAGTCCGATACCCAGTCGGCGTAGTTGCCCTGCAGGCAGTAGAACGGATTCGTCGGATCGAGCGGGCAAACCGGGTTCATGTTGAACACGGTCATGTCAGTAGGACTACCGTCCGACTCCGAGTTGGTGTGCAACAGACCGAACGTCAGGTTCAGCTTCTCGGTCGGCTCCCAGCCGATCTGCAACCGCGCGATGCTGTCGTCTGAGCTACCGAGCTGCTGCGGTCCGCGCGTCACGAACCCCTGCTCGTGCAGCGACGCGCCCTGGGCGCGCAGAAAAACGTGATCCGACAACGGCAGGTTGATCATGCCCGACACGTCGCCGTGACCGAAGTTGCCGGCCGTCACCTTGATGTACGAATCCGGCTCTGGGCCCGGCTGCTTCGAGAAGACCCGAATTGCGCCGCCCGTGCTGTTGCGTCCGAATAGGGTTCCCTGTGGTCCGCGCAGCACCTCGATGCGCTCGACGTCGAGCACGCGCATCACGGGACCGGTGGTCCGTGGCATGAACACGTTGTCGACGTAAAAGCCTACGCTGCGCTCGCCCGTGGCACCGCCACCGCCGCTGATGCCGCGAATCTCGAACGTGGGTGAGGTATTGCCCGTGCCGCGCGAGCCCTTGATCTCCAGATTCGGTGCAAGGTTCGCCAGATCGAACAGGTCCCTGACACCGCGCAGCTCCAGCGATTCGCCCGTAAAGGCGAGGACCGAGATCGGCGTCTCTTGCAGCGACAGCGCGCGACGCTCGGCCGTCACTACGATCTCATCTAGCTGCTGCGCAATTGCCGGACCGGCGACCATGGCGCCGGCGGTCATAGCTAACCACCCCAGCGCTGCCGCCGAGGTCTGCCCATAGCTCTGCATATCGTCCCCCTCTCGACTGTGTTGAGCCTTTCGGCGCCGCGGTGCACCCCGCACCGCGACGAAGATCTTTGTTTTGTTTCGGGCTATCTGTGGGCTGTTTCCCTCGTCGGGTGGGCCTCAGAGAAACTCGCGGCCGTCCGCGAGCCGAACGTGGCGCAGGAAGAACACGTTCGGATTGTCGCGTCGTGGCGAGCCGATCGCGGTGATCTTGGTGCCGGGCTTGATCATGTCGGGCGTCAGGCCGCCCCGCACCGCCATGTTTGCCGGCGCCCCCTCGACGAAATCGATCGTCTCGGTGGTGCCGTCGGGGCGGGTGTGCGTCAACGTCATCGCCATGTGCGGGTTCTTGAAGCTCAGCGTGGCTACGACGCCCTCGAACGGAATCTGCTGTTCGAAGTCGTAGACGGCGAAAGAATGGTGGCCGAACGCCGGAAGGGCTGCGCCGACCGCCCAAGCACACGTGAGTGCAGCGACATAACGCCAACCGATACGCATTCGTTCCCCTCTTTCCCGACCGGCTCTGCCAGGATACGTCCCGACCTTAGCAAGTTCATTCTGCCAAGACCAGCAGGCTTCCGCCGTCTGTACCGCTCGACGCCGGCGCGCACTACAATACGCGCACAAATCTTAAGCAAGGTCCTCGGGGAGACGGTTCGAGATGATAAGCACTCTCATGAATAGCGGCTGGCGAACGCTGAGCGTCGCGATCGCAACGATCGCGGTAGCAGCCTGTCAGCAGCAACCCGCACCGCAGCCACCGGCCGCCGGTGCCGCACCCGCAGCGGCATCGACGCCCGAAGCACGCGCGGCTGAAAAGCAGCGCATGACCAACCTCGGCATCGAGCACAAGACCGCTCGGGCTCTGTACGACCACTTGAAGCAGCAGGCGCAGGGCGGCAAACCGCTGTCCTGGCAAACGGTGCCCGACTGGACCGGCGTCTGGACGCGTGAAGCAAGCCCGTTCTTCTGGGATCCGGATCAAACGTCCGCCACGGCATTGCCGACCGCAAAGCTGACGCCTGAATACAGCAAGCGGCTCATGGATAAGCTCGACAAGGTGAACCGCGGTATCGAGTTCGATCCGCTCAGCAACTGCGAGCCCGCCGGAATGCCCCGGTGGATGGTAGAGCCCTTCTTGCGCGAGTGGGTTGTAACTCCGCAGGAGACGTATCTCATCAACGAGATGCAGAACGAGATGCGCCGCGTCTATACCGACGGTCGCGATCACCCGAGCGCCGAGGACGCCTACCCGCTCTGGGAAGGCGATTCGATCGGCTTCTGGGACGGCAACAGACTCGTGATCCACACGGCGCAGATGCGCGCCGGCCAGTATCAGCGCATACAGCCGTACTACACCGAGCAGGTCGAGACCGTGGAGATCTGGCAGAAAGCGGACGCCGACACGATGGCGGTCGACATCTGGGCGTTCGACCCGCCGGCCCTCGCGGAACCTTGGTACACTAGACAGATCTATAAACGCCTGTCGAACGACGACAAGAGCCTGCGTATCCGGTACTGGGACTGCGCCGAGAACCAGAACAACACGGTCACCAAGACCGACACGGGCAGTTCGGACTTCACGAATTTCACCTTCACGAAGAAGGACGACAAGTAGGAGACAACCATGAGACAGATTCTGGCAACTGCACTTGGCGGATTGGCGCTCGTAGCAGCACCGAGCTTCGCGCATCACTCGGCCGTCATGTTCGATGACGCGAAAGAGGTCACACTCAAGGGCACCGTCAAAGAGTTTCAGTACACGAATCCGCACTCGTGGTTGCTCGTCGACGTCAAGAACGCGGATGGCACCGTCACGACATGGGGCTTCGAGGCCGAGGGCCCTAGCACGCTGACTCGCGCCGGTATCCGCAAGAGCGATCTCTCTCCGGGCACCGAGATCACGATCACGGGTCACCCGATGAAGGACGGCCGCCCGGCGGCGGCGTGGATGAAGGCTACTCGCGGCGACGGCAAGGAATTCAACCCGGCTGCGGGCTTCGCGATCAAGTAACCGCTGTCTCGGTCATCGACCGAGCGCGGTAACGCAAAACGAAACGGCCCGTGCCTCGCGGCGCGGGCCGTTTTCCTTTGCTTCAACGCGACGAGCGTCGCTCAGATCCCGTCGAGCGGCAGCAGCGCCCGCGCCGGCTCGAATCCCACCGGAACGAGCCGGAGGTTCTTCAGGGCCGCCGTCACCTGCACGAGGTGACCCGGTTCGATCGCCGCCTCGCGCGCCCAGCGCGTCGCGTGCAGCCACTGCGCGACATCGCTTGGCTCGAGCGAG
>Ga0326726_10006873_pt1 | contig 10224 bp, 6 predicted proteins | sample MHFenrmetagenome_2_FD_207603 | JGI IMG/M metagenome (GOLD analysis project Ga0326726, IMG submission 207603) | Lab enriched peat soil microbial communities from Michigan Hollow, Ithaca, NY, United States - MHF15MN | ecosystem: Environmental > Terrestrial > Soil > Wetlands > Peat | place: USA... | reverse complement strand
CGCAGCGCCAAGAGTCCGACCGCATCGAGATCCTCTCCGGCATTTTCGAAGGCCGGACCACCGGGACTGCGATCGGCTTTCTGATCCGCAACGAGGACCAGCGCCCGAAAGACTACTCCGCGCTCGCCGACACATTTCGCCCGGGGCACGCGGACTATACGTATTGGCAAAAATACGGAATCCGCGACTATCGCGGCGGCGGACGCGCGTCGGCGCGCGAGACGACGATACGCGTCGCCGCCGGCGCGATCGCCAAGAAGTGGCTGCGCGAGCGCTACGGCGTGCAGGTTCGCGGCCATCTCGCGCAGCTCGGGCCGAACAAGATCGCGTTCAAGTCCTGGGACGCGGTCGATCAAAATCCTTTCTTTTCGCCCGATCCGGCCGTCGTGCCGAAGCTCGAAGCCTTCATGGACGAGCTGCGCGCCTCGGGCGACTCCTGCGGGGCGCGCGTCAACGTGGTCGCAAGCGGCGTGCCGGTCGGCTGGGGAGAGCCCGTCTACGGCAGGCTCGACTCCGATATCGCCGCGGCGATGATGGGCATCAACGCGGTCAAGGGCGTGGAGATCGGCGCCGGATTCGCGGCGATCGAGCAGAAGGGCTCGGAGCACGGCGACGAGCTGACGCCCGAAGGCTTTCTCTCGAACAACGCGGGCGGAACGCTCGGCGGCATCTCGACCGGACAGGACGTCCTGGTGAGCATCGCGCTCAAGCCGACTTCCAGCATTCGCCTCCCGCGCCGCTCGATCGATCGCAAGGGGAAGCCGACCACGGTTCAGACCACCGGCCGCCACGATCCCTGCGTCGGCATTCGCGCGACGCCCATCGCCGAGGCGATGCTCGCCTGCGTGCTGATGGACCACGCATTGCGGCACCGGGCGCAGTGCGCCGACGTAAAGCCGCCGGCGAAGCCGATTCCGGGAAAGGCGCGCTAGAAGTTACTGATTGGCGGCGAAGGCGTGGGCCTGGAGCAGCCGCAAGCCCACGTCGCTGGTCCGGTCGGCGTCAGCCGGATAGCGGTTCCACAGCGCGGCCGCCTCGGCGCGCTTGCCGTGTGCGAGCAGGCCCGCCATGCCGGCCGCGATCAGGTACTGGCGGTGGTTGCCCGGGAGGTCGCTCGCCTTCGCGAGCAGCGCCTCGGCGACGCGCGCCATGTTGTCGCCTGAGCGCTCGCCCACCGCGCGGAACAGGTCGATCCACTGCCGCTCGTCTGGCGCAAGCTGCGCGGCGCACGGCGCCCGCCCGATCCTGTCCCAGACTTGCTTCGCGTCCTCGGCGGAGAGCATGGGGTTCAGAGTGCGCGCGAGCTCATAGAGCGAATGAAACCAGATGTCGGAACGCCCTACGTCGCGGCATTCGATGAGCCGCGCGCGCACGAGCTCCAGGTCCTTCTGAAATTGGCGCGGGATCGCTTCGGGCTCGGGCTGTGCCGGCGAGAGAAGGAAGTCCCTGGCGTAGCGCGCGCGCCGCGCGAGCTCCAGGGCTTCGAGGTATTCCTGTCCCTCGCCCCTGGGATCCGCTGTGGCGCCTTTCCTTCCCTCGAGAAGGGCCACGAGCGGAACGCTGTAGGAGAGCAAGCCGGTCAGCTCGTCGGCGGACTGATGCAGAAAGCGGTATTTGGCCGCGTGCAGGTCGAGGTAGGGATAGAAATCGGAATTCGCCGGCACGCCGTAGCTCGCGAACAGGGGAGCGAGCGAACGTTTTCCCCCGATCCGGCGGACCGCGACGTCCTGAATCGAATCGACGTGCACGCGCCGCAGCTCGCGGGCGACCCCGGGCATCCCGGTGACGTCCGCGAGCGGGCCTTCGAGCGTGCGCGCCTCGCCCGCGACGATCAGCAGATCGCTGTTTGTGGAGGCATAGACGGCGTAGTCGGGGAAGTTGTCGCCGAGCGCGCGCAGCACCGAGGCGATCAGGCTCGCGTCGATCTCGTACATCTGGAACCATTGCAGGAGGACGCCGCCGTCGTTCAGGTGGCGGCGCACCAGGCGGTAGAACTCGGAGGTGAACAGGCTGGACACGCCGCTGACCCAGGGGTTCGAGGGCTCCGAGACGATGATGTCGTACTTGCGGTTGTAAGTGGAGAAAAAGGTCTTGGCGTCGTCGAACACGATATGGCTGCGTGGGTCGGCGAAGGCGTTGGAATTGCGCGGCGCGAAGCGCCTCGACGCCTCGGCCATCGCCGGCTCGATCTCGATGGTCTCGACCGAGCGGAGCAACGCGGAGCCCAGCAGGGTGTGCGTCGTCAGACCCGTGCCGATCCCGATCACTGCGGCGGTCGCCGCGTCGGGCCGGTAGGCGAGCGGAATCGCCGCCGTGAGGGTCATCGTGACCTCGTCGGAGACGCGCGGCCCGTCCGGGTCCATGTTGACCGCGCCGTCCGACTTGCCGTTGGTGCGCAGGCTGCGGTCGGTGCCGAAGTCCATGAGGCTCACGGTCGCGGTCTTGCCGTCGCGGTGCAGGAGCAGGGTGGCCTCGCGCGTCGTGTACAGATCGCCGTGGCGAAAGACGCCCGAGGCCATCTTGTAGGGATCGAGCTGCACGCCGGCGAGGACCGCGGTGAAACAGGCGAGCGACAGGACGGCGGCAACGGCGCGCAGGCGCCGCGCTTCTACGATTTTCCACAGGAGCAGCAAGCCCAGCCCGGCGTCGAGCGCCGCTCCGCAGGCGATCAGGCCCTTCAGGCCGAGGAGCGGCATGCCCACGTGCGCGGCGAGGAATACGCCGAGGATAGCCCCCAGCGTATTGGCCGAGTACACCGCGCCGATCGCCTTCTCCCCCTGGCCGTCGCGGAGCAGCGCCAGGGTGATGAGCGGCAGCGTCGTCCCCGCGCAGAAGGTCGCCGGGAACATGATGGCAAGCGCGATGCCGTGGCTCGCGATCAGGAATAGCGCGTACCCGGCGTCGGTCCTCGCGAGCGCCTGGATCACGAGCTGCATCACCCCGAACATGTGACCGTAGAGCGGCAGCGTGGCGAGGGCGAGCAGGCCCATGGTTGTCAGCACGACGCCAAGGAAGCGCCGCGGGTCGGCGATCGAGTCGATGCGCCGGCGCACCCAGTAGCCACCGCAGGCGATGCCGAGGATGAAGGCCGACAGCATCAACTCGAAGGAGTGCGTGGAGGATCCGAGGACCAGAGACAGCATGCGGATCCAGCCGATCTCGAACGCGAACGCCGCCGCCCCGGTGAGAAGCGCGACGGCAAGATAGAGGCGATGCGGCTGGCGACGGTCCGGATCGCTCCGGTCGGGTGCGCGGACCGGGACGGGCGCATCCGCGTCGCGGGCGAGCGCCCACACCACGGCAGCGAGGGCCAGGTTCAGAGCGCCTGCGACCTGCACCGTGCCCGGCAACCCCAGCGCATCGATGAGCGCGAATCCGCTGGCGAGCACGCCGATCGCCGCCCCGAAGCTATTGGTGAAATAGAGCATCGCGAGCGATTCGCCGGGCGCCGCCGGATAGCGCCGGATCAACCCGGCGCTCATCAGCGGAAAGGTCATGCCCAGGAGCACCGACTGCGGGAGGATCAGGAGCCCGGCGAGGGTCCACTTGAATAGCGTCGCGGGAATCTCGCCGCCGAGCGCCGGGAGAATACTCGTGTAGGCGGTGTCGGTCGCGGCGACGAAGACGGGATGGAACAGAAAGGCGGCGAGGCCGATCAAAGCTTCCGCGAGCGCGTAGCCGCGCAGCAGATTCCTCCAGCGGTGCGACCAAAGGCTGCAAAGCCAGGCGCCGATCGCCATTCCTCCCATGAAAAGCGCCAGCACCAGCGTTTGCGCGTACGCGGCGTGGCCGAGGAACAGCTTGAGATAATGGCTCCAGATCGACTCGTAGATTAGGCCCGCGAAGCCCGACACGGTGAACAGCAAGAAGAAAGCACTGCGGGGGACGCGGATCATGCGAGATGGAGGACCCTGACGCAAAAGGCGGCATTATACGGGCCGGGGACTTGATTCCCGGTTCGCGGGAAGGAAGAATTGACTGATGAGATCCGGTTCATGGCTGGTTGCTTTGGCGCTTGCGGCGCTGTCCGCATGCGAGACCGTGCAGACGACGCAAGGCGGCGCGGTGGGCATCGAGCGCAAGCAGAGCATGTCGTTCATGGTCTCGTCCGCCGACATGGATCGCAGCGCCGCCCAGGCCTACGCCCAGGTTCTCGCCGATGCGCGCAAGAAGGGCCAGCTCAACCAGGACCCCGCGCAGGTTGCACGCGTGCGCGGCATCGCCAACCGGCTGATTCCCAGCACCGCCGCTTTCCGCTCCGATGCGCCCGGCTGGAAATGGGAAGTGAACGTCGTCACCACGCAGGAGGTCAACGCGTGGTGCATGCCGGGAGGCAAGATCGCGGTCTACACGGGACTGATCACCAAGCTCAACATCACGGACGAGGAGCTCGCCGCCGTGATGGGGCACGAGATCGCGCATGCGCTGCGCGAGCACGGGCGTGAGCGCGCGAGCGAGCAGATGACTCAGCAACTCGGGGTCCAAGTGTTGAGCGTGCTGACCGGGATCAATCTCGAAACACAGCTGACGGACATCATTCTCAACGTTACCCTCGCGCTGCCGCATTCGCGCACTCACGAGACCGAGGCCGACCGCATCGGCGTAGAGCTCGCCGCGCGCTCAGGCTTCGACCCGCGCGCAGCCGTGTCGCTATGGCAGAAGATGGGCAAGCTGGGCGGGGACAAGCCGCCGGAGTGGCTGTCGACGCATCCGTCCGACCAAACCAGGACGCGCGACGTTCAGGGCTACGCCGAGCGGGTCATGCCCCTGTACGAGGCCGCTCGGGCGCGCTGAAGCGCCTCGGGCAGCTCGCGTCTCCGGTATAATTTTTCGTTTGCCGCCGTCGAACTCGCAATGACGCCGCGTACGCTCTACGACAAGCTCTGGGATTCGCACGCCGTGCACGCCGAGCAGGATGGAACGACCCTGCTCTACATCGACCGGCAGCTGCTGCACGAGGTGACCAGCGCCCAGGCCTTCGAGGGGATGAAGCTCGCGGGGCGCCCGTTGTGGCGCGTGTCGGCCAACCTCGCGGTGGCCGATCACAATGTCCCGACGACCGGACGCTTGAGCGGGATCGCCGACCCGGTGTCCCGCCTGCAGGTCGAGACGCTCGACAAGAACTGCGCCGAGCACGGCATCGTCGAGTTCAAGATGAACGATCTCCGCCAGGGCATCGTGCACATCGTCGGTCCCGAGCAGGGCGCGACGCTGCCGGGAATGACGGTCGTGTGCGGAGACTCGCACACCAGCACCCACGGCGCGTTCGCCTGTCTGGCGTTCGGCATCGGGACCTCCGAGGTCGAGCACGTGCTCTCGACGCAGTGCTTGCTCGCGAAGAAGATGAAGAACATGCTGGTGCGCATCGAGGGGCCGCTGCCGCGCGGCGTATCCGCCAAGGATGCCGTGCTCGCGGTGATCGGGCGGATCGGCATCGCGGGCGGAACGGGCTGTACCATCGAGTATGCGGGGAGCACGGTCCGGTCGCTCTCGATGGAAGGCCGGATGACCCTGTGCAACATGTCGATCGAGGCCGGCGCGCGCGCCGGCTTGATCGCGGTCGACGAGACCACGATCGCCTATCTGAAAGGCAGGCCGTTCGCGCCGCGCGGCGAGCAGTGGGACCGCGCAGTGGCCTTCTGGCAGACGCTCAAGAGCGATGCGGGCGCGAAGTTCGACAAAGAGGTGACGATAGACGCGCGCTCGATCAAGCCCCAGGTGACCTGGGGCACCTCGCCGGAGATGGTCGTCACCGTGGATGAGCGCGTTCCGGACCCGGACCGGGAGAAGGACTCGATCCGGCGGGAGGGGATGGAGAGAGCGCTCACCTACATGGGTCTGGCACCCAATACGCCGATGATCGATATCCGCATCGACAAGGTGTTCATCGGCTCGTGCACTAATTCGCGCATCGAGGACTTGCGGGCCGCGGCGGCGATCGTGCGAGGACGGCGTCTCGCGTCGAACGTCCGGCTCGCGATGGTCGTGCCCGGATCCGGGCTGGTGAAGGCACAGGCCGAGAACGAGGGGCTGGACCGGATTTTCAGGGACGCCGGGTTCGAGTGGCGCGAGCCGGGTTGCTCGATGTGCCTCGCCATGAACGCGGACCGGCTCGAGCCGGGTGAGCGATGCGCGTCGACCTCGAACCGCAATTTCGAGGGCAGGCAGGGTACCGGAGGAAGGACCCACCTGGTGAGCCCGGAGATGGCCGCGGCGGCCGCGATCGCCGGACACTTCGTCGACGTGCGTCAGTGGAGATGAGAACCGGGCCGATGGAGAAATTCACCACCCTAAACGGGCTCGTCGCGCCGCTCGATCGGGCCAACGTCGACACCGACCAGATCATTCCCAGGCAGTTCCTGAAATCGATCCGGCGCTCTGGATTCGGACCCAACCTCTTCGATGCCTGGCGCTATCTCGACGAGGGCTGGCCCGGCAAGCCGGAATCCGAGCGGCGGCCGAATCCGGACTTCGTGCTCAACCAGCCGCGCTACCGGGGCGCAAGCATTCTGCTCGCCCGCAAGAACTTCGGTTGCGGCAGCTCCCGCGAGCACGCGCCGTGGGCCCTTGCCGAATATGGATTTCGGGCGGTCATCGCGCCTTCCTACGCCGACATCTTCTTCGAGAACTCATGCAAGAACGGCCTGCTGCCCGTGGTTCTCGCCGAAGGGGAAGTCGACCGGCTGTTCCACGAGGTGGCCGCCTTTCCCGGGTTCCGGCTGGTCGTCGATCTCGAGAAACAGACCGTGGCAACGGCGGACGGGGCGAAGACGGCCCATTTCGACATCGACCCCTTCCGCAAGTACTGCCTCCTCAACGGGTTCGACGATATCGGGCTCACGCTGCGCCACGCGGACAAGATCCGGGCCTTCGAGGAACGGCGCCGTCTCGAGCAGCCCTGGCTGTTCGGTTAGCCGATTTCATGAAAATTGCAGTCCTTCCCGGCGACGGCGTCGGTCCGGAGGTCATCGCCGAAGCGGTGAAAGTGCTCGATGTACTCGGGCGCGAGGGCCTTAGGCTTGAAGTGGAGCATGCTCCCGTAGGGGGCGCCGCGTACGACGCGACAGGGGACCCGATACCCGAGGCCACGCTCGCGCTCGCGAGAAAGGCGGACGCCGTCCTGTTCGGCGCGGTGGGCGGCCCCCGCTACGACGCACTGCCCAGGGAGAAGCGCCCGGAGCAGGCGATCCTGAGGCTGAGGAAGGAATTGGACCTGTTTGCCAACCTGCGGCCCGCTTGCGTTTTCCCCGAGCTCGCAGACGCGTCGACGCTCAGGCCCGAGGTGGTCGCCGGACTGGACCTCCTGATCTTGCGCGAACTGACCGGCGACATTTATTTCGGGCAGCCGCGCGGCATCCGCAAGCTCGAAAGCGGCGTCCGCGAAGGCTTCGACACCATGCGCTACTCCGAACCGGAGATCCGGCGCATCGCGCACGCCGGATTTCGCGCCGCGCTCAAACGCGGGAGAAGGCTGTGCTCGGTCGACAAGGCCAACGTGCTCGAGACCTCCCAACTCTGGCGAGAGGTCGTCAGCGCGGTGGGAAAGGAGTACGCGGGCGTAGAGCTGACGCACATGTACGTCGACAATGCCGCGATGCAGCTGCTCAAGAATCCCAAGCAGTTCGACGTCATCGTCACGGGGAACATGTTCGGCGACATTCTCTCGGACGAGGCGTCCATGCTGACCGGCTCGATCGGCATGTTGCCCTCGGCCTCTCTGGACGAGAAGGGCAAGGGATTGTACGAGCCTATTCACGGGTCTGCGCCCGACATTGCCGGAAGGAACATCGCCAATCCCCTGGCGACGATCCTCTCGGCCGCAATGATGCTGCGCTACAGCCTGGACCAGGACGCTGCCGCCGCACGAGTCGAGGCCGCGGTGAAGAAAGTCCTCTCGCAGGGATATCGCACCGCCGACATTTCTCAAGCCGGGACCCGCAAGCTCGGAACCCGTGAGATGGGCGACGCCGTGGTCGCTGCCCTTAAGGCTCAGTAGGCTTTTCGCAGCCCAGTGCGTTAGCATACGTAGACACGTAATTCGGGAAATTCGATGAAGCGAGTTGGATTTGTTGGCTGGCGCGGGATGGTCGGATCGGTGCTGATGCAGCGCATGCACGCCGAGCGAGACTTCGCGCTGATCGAGCCGGCGTTTTTCTCGACCTCGCGGGTCGGCCAGATGGGGCCTTTCGTCGGCAAAGAAAGCGCACCGCTCAAGGACGCGAAGAGCGTGAAGGAGCTCGCCGCGATGGATATCGTCGTTTCCTGTCAGGGCGGCGATTACACGAACGAAGTCTTTCCCCGGCTGCGCTCGTCAGGGTGGACAGGCTACTGGATAGACGCGGCGTCCGCGCTTCGCATGCGCAGCGATGCCGTGATCATCCTCGACCCGGTCAACCTCGACCTGATCAAGGACGCGCTTTCGCGGGGCGTGCGCAACTACATCGGCGGCAATTGCACCGTGAGCCTGATGCTCATGGGCATGCACGGCCTGCTCAAGGCCGACCTGGTCGAGTGGGTAACAGCGATGACCTACCAGGCGGCCTCGGGCGCCGGCGCCGAGCACGTCCGTGAGTTGGTGCGCCAGATGGGATTCGCGCACCAGGCCGCAAAATCAGCCCTGGAGGATCCCGCCGGCGCCATTCTCGATGTCGACAGGGCCGTAACTTCCGCGCTTCGAGACCGTTCACTTCCGAGCGCACAGTTCGGGTTCCCCCTGGCCGGTAGCCTGCTCCCCTGGATCGACAAGGATCTCGGCAACGGGCAGAGCCGCGAGGAATGGAAGGCGCAGGCCGAAGGCAACAAGATTCTCGGACGCGAAGACCGTCCTATCCCGATGGACGGTGTCTGCGTGCGCATCGGCGCGATGCGTTGCCACAGCCAGGCGCTGACCGTGAAGCTCAGGCGGGATCTTCCGGTCGATGAAATCGAGCGGATGCTCGCGGAAGCGAACGATTGGGTGCGCGTGGTTCCGAACGAACGGGAGGCGAGCCTCCGCGAGCTCACCCCGGCAGCGGTGAGCGGCACGCTGCAAGTGCCGATCGGACGCATCCGCAAGCTCGCCTTGGACAAGAGTGCGTCATACCTCACTGCCTTTACCGTCGGGGACCAGTTGCTCTGGGGCGCCGCCGAGCCCCTCAGGAGAATGCTGCGCATTCTCCTCGATGCAGCGTCTTAGCCGACGGCCTTTCCTTGGGCTGCCGGGTCTCCGCCCGGTTCCTGAGAGGGGAAACAGGCCAAATTCTTTGCAAAATATGGACTTGAGGCAGTTTCCGACGTGAAAGTTGAGCTTGCAAGGCTAAGGCCATGATGGTATTTTAGTTTGTTTCCACTTAGGTTTAGGGTGGTAAGTGGGGAGCTTCGCCTCTAAAACTTCTTTGGCGGCAGTTACGGGCTTGGCCTTGCCTTCGCTCGTGCTCGCCGCCGGCTTGGGCAAGTTGTCGGTGCTGTCCACGCTCGGGCAGCCGCTCAAAGCGGAAATCGAGATCGTTTCCTTGCAGCGCGGTGAAGGAGACACGCTCGGCGCACGCCTCGCCCCGGCGGAGGTATTCCGCCAAGCCAACATAGACCTGAACCCCGCGCTGATGTCGGTCAAGTTCGCCGTCCAGCGCCGTGCCGGCGGCCAATACGTGATGACCCTCAGCTCCCCCCAGCCTCTGAACGAGCCCTTCGTGGACATGCTGGTGGAGTTGAACTGGGCCAATGGGCGGCTGGTCCGCGAATACACCTTCCTGCTCGACCCCCCCGAGTACGCCGGTCCGAAGAAAGGAGGCTCCGCGCGAGCCGCTGCACCCGCGCCCGCGGTGCCCGCTGAGCAAGCGGCGCCGCAGGCGACTGCGCCCGCAGAGCCGCCTCCCCCGGTGCAAGCAGCAGCGGCAGAGCCGGCTGCGGTTATTGCCGCCGTTCCGCTCGGGCCGAACGTTCCCGGACAGTCCGCCCAGGCCGAACCGAATGCGGCCGTCGCCCCAGGCGCCTCCGGTGCGGAGCCGGCTCCTTCCGAAGCGCAAGTCGAGGTCATGCCGGTGGACGCGAGGCCAGCGGAGCCCGTACCCGCTCCGGTGGAGGCGAGGCGGGCCGGGCCCGTACCTGCTCCAGCGGAAGCGCCTGCGGCGCCCGGCGGGCTGGTTCAGGAGCCCGGAGTCAAGAGCACTTACGCGGTTGTGCGAGGCGACACACTGTCGAAAATCGCCATCCGCAACCACGCCGAGGGCATCACGCTGCAGCAGA
>Ga0326726_10006872_pt1 | contig 10225 bp, 10 predicted proteins | sample MHFenrmetagenome_2_FD_207603 | JGI IMG/M metagenome (GOLD analysis project Ga0326726, IMG submission 207603) | Lab enriched peat soil microbial communities from Michigan Hollow, Ithaca, NY, United States - MHF15MN | ecosystem: Environmental > Terrestrial > Soil > Wetlands > Peat | place: USA... | reverse complement strand
GTGAGGATCAGGGCCCACGGGGTGTCCCCGAGCTGGAACGTGCGGATGATGCTGGCGAGCGGGATGAACAGCAGCGTCGGCGGCACCAGGTAGGTGACGAAGATGCTGGTGCCGAGAGTGCCCGCCATCGGGAACTTGAGGCGCCCCAGCGCGTAGCCGGCGAGGAGCCCGCAGAAGAGCGAGATGGCGGTCGACACGCAGGCGATGAAGAACGTGTTCCACAGCCATATCGGGAACGTGGTCTTGGCCATGAGATCCCGGTAATGCTCGAGCGTGGGGTGCAGCGTCCAGAAGGGCGCATTGTTCACGGCCCGCCACGAGCGATAGAGCTCGGCATCCGGCCGGATCGACGTGATCAGCATCCAGTAGAACGGGAACAGCGTCCCGATCACGAAGATCGTGATCGGGATGTAGAAGTACACCCACTTCTTCCACCGCCGCTCGATCACCAAGGCTAGGCGCCTTCCAGGCGGCGGAGGTAGCGGAGCTGGACCCAGACCACGATGAAGAGCACCGGCAGCATGAAGAGCGACACCGCCGCACCCTCGCCCAGCAGGCCGGTGGCCACACCGATCTGGTAGGCGTAGGTCGCAAGCAGGTGGGTGGCGTTGGCGGGGCCCCCGCCGGTCAGCACGTAGATGAGCTGGAAGTCGGAGAAGGTCTGGATGATCGAGAAGACCACCACCACCAGCGTCACCGGCTTGAGCAGGGGCCACGTCACGTGCCAGAAGCGATGCCAGCCGTTGGCCCCGTCCAGCGAGGCGGCCTCCTGGAGGTCGGGGCTGATGGTCTGCAGCCCGGCCAGTAGCGAGATAGCGAAGAACGGCATGCCGCGCCAGGTGTTCACCACGATCGCGCACCACATGCCGTAGGTGCCGTCGGAGAGGAACGGCAGCTTGGTGGTGATGAAGCCGCCCTGGTAGAGCAGCCAGTTCAGCACGCTGAAGGTGGGATCGAACATCCAGCGCCACGCGAAGGTCGAGAGCACGGTGGGTACGATGAACGGGAGCAGCATGGCGGCGCGGACGATGCGCTTGCCTCGGAAGTGCCGGTTGAGCAGCAGGGCCAGCCACATCCCGAGGGTGAGCTTGAAGATCGTCGCCCAGAACGTATAGAAGAACGTGTTGTAGAAGGCGGTGCGGAAGATCGAGTCGTTCCAGGCCTTGATGAAGTTCTTGAGCCCGACGAACTCCCCGGGGTTGCCGACGCTGACGCTGCTGAGCGACAGCCACACGCCCATCACGAACGGGTAGGCGATGAACACGCCGAGGAGCAGCACGGTCGGGGCCAGCAGCATGCCGGCCAGCATCCGCTCGCTCTCGAGGAAGCGCGTCAGCCCGGTGGGCCGGGAGGTGCCGGGATGGGGCAGCGCGACCTCGAGCCCGGCCGCCCCCCCCGACCCGCCCGCGATGGGTTTCTTCATGTCCCCTTCATCCGTAGATCTTTTTCAGCTCGCCCGCCGCCCACTTGACCGCGTCTTCCGGCTTCATGCCCTGCGCGGCCTTGGCGAACATGTCCACCACGATGTACTTGGAGTACGCCTCGGTAGCCTTCGCCGACGGCGGCCCGGCGTACCCGAGGACCCGGGAGTTGTCGGCGGCGGTCCGGAACAGCTTCATCGGCTCGTCGATCGTGCTCCAGAGGGGATGCTGCTCCCAGAATTTGGTGGAGCCGATCGAGAATCCCTCCGCCACCTGGAACCACTTGCCGAACTGCTCCTTGCCGTGCAGCCACTTGAGGAAGTCCTTGGCCAGCTTCTGGTTCTTGCCGTACTTCATGATCCCGTGAGCGAAGGCGGCGTGGTAGCTCCAGGAGCCGGCGGGACCCGCGGGCAGCCGCGCGTGCTGGATGTCGCGCACCATCGGCTCGCCCTTGTCGTCCTTGATCTTGTCCTGGCCGCGCTTGGCCGCGATGTAGATCGAGGCGCCGTTCAGAGTCGCCGCGATCTCCCCGGCCAGGAACGCCCGGTTGTTGTTGGTGTCGTCCCACGCCAGGCCGCCCTCGTCGCAGGCGTCCTTCCAGAAGGCACTCATGAACTTGACCGCGTCCACCGTGCCCTTGCTGTCGATGGCGGTCTTGCCGTTCTTGTGCGTCTCCATGCCGCCGTAGTTCCACATCAGCGGATAGGCCCAGCCCGGCGCGTCGCCGAAGGTGTGCCCGAGCGTCTGGCCGATGGGGTGGCCCTTCTTCTTGAGCTTCGCGCCGACCTCGCGCAGCTCCTCGTAGGTCTTGGGGAACGTGGTGGCGCCGATCTCGTCGAACCACGACTTCCGGTAGGCGATGAGGCCCGGGACGATGCCGTGGGGCAGGGCGCGGTAGCGGCCGCCCACCTTGACGTTGACGTCCGACTGGACGTAGAGCGGTCCCTGCTCCTTGACCTGCCACGCGACCAGATCGCTCACGTCCACCAGGCCGTTCGCGTAGAGGTGCGGCCAGTTGTGGAGCATCTGGATGATGTCCGGCCCCGCCCCGGACTGCATGGCCGCGGTGATCCGGGCCTGCAGATCGTTGGCGTTGATGAACTCGAAGACGACCTCGGCCCCGAGGGCCTTGCTGGCGTCGCCCGCCTGGCGCTTCAGCTCCACGTCGCACGCCGGGATGAAGTCGACCCAGCGCACGATGTTCAGCCGCGTGCCCTGGGCGTAGGCCGGCGCCCGGCGCGCGGCCAGGATGCCCTCCAGGCCCGTCGCCGCGACCCCCGTGACGGCGGTCCCGGCCAGGAACGCGCGCCGGGTGACGTTCAGTGCATCGATGCTCGCGTCGTGCTCGGGAGTCGTCATCGACCCTCCTCGGGCCCGCTACCGGGCCCCGCCGGTCAGGCCTCGTAGATCTTCTTCAGCTCGCCCTCTGCCCACTTCACCGCGTCCTCGGCCTTCATGCCCTGGACGGCCTTCGCATACATGTCGGTGACGATGTACTTGGTGAAGGCCTCGGTGGCCTTCGCGGTGGACGGGCCGGCAAACCCGAAGAGGCGCGTGTTCCGCGCGGCGGTGCGGAACATCTTGAGGGGCTCGTCGAGCTTGCCCCACATCGGCTCGTTCTCCCACGCCTTCGTGGCGCCGACACTGTAACCCTCCTGGCTGGTGAACCACTTGCCGTAGTTTTCCTTCTTGTGAACCCAGCGCAGGAAGTCCTTGGCGAGCTTCTGGTTCTTCGAATACTTCATGACCGCATCGGACTGGTTGAGGAAGAGCAGGTAGGCGCCCGCCGGCCCCGCCGGCAGCGGCGCATGGTCGATGTCCTGGAACATCGGCTCGCCCTTCTCGTCCTTGATCTTGTCCTTCTGCCGCTTGGCCACGATGTAGATCGACGCCCCGTTCAGGGTGGCCGAGATCTCGCCGGCGTGGAAGGCGCGGTTGTTGTTGGTGTCGTCCCAGGCGAGCCCGCCCTCATCGCAGCAGTCCTTCCAGAAGCTCTGCATGAACTTGACCGAGTCGAGGGCGCCCTTGCTGTTGAGGACGACCTTCTTGCCGGTCTTGTCCGTCTCGGCTCCGCCGTACGCCCAGAGCATGCAGTAGGTGAAGGTCGGGGCGTCGCCGAAGGTGTGGCCGAGGGTCTGCCCGTAGGGCTTGCCCTTCTTCTTGAGCGCGGTGAAGACCTTGTGCGCCTCTTCCCAGGTCTTGGGGTACTGGGTGGCGCCCACTTCCTTGAGCCAGGACTTCCGGTAGGAGACCGCGTTGCCGACGATCGAATGCGGGACGGCGAGCCACTTGCCGCCGACCTGGCAGGAGGGCGGGTAGATCTCGTAGAAGCCGCCCTCGCTCTTGGAGACGTCGGCGGCCACGTCGCTCACGTCCACCACCGCGTTCTGGTAGAGGTGGGCCCAGTTGTACTGGAAGTTGAAGATGTCGGCGCCCGCGCCGGACTGGATCGCCGCGGTGATGCGCGGCTGCAGGTCGTTGGCGTTGATGGTCTCGAGCACCACTTCGGCCCCGAGGGCCTTGGAGGCCTCCGGCATCTGCCGCTTCAACTCGACGTCCGACTCGGGGATGAAGTCCACCCAGCGGACCCAGTGCAGCTTGGTCCCCTGCGCGAAGGCGGGCGCGCGGCGCGCGGCCAGGATGCCCTCGATCCCCCCCACCGCCGCGGCGGCGATGCCCGCGGTCTTGATGAAGGTGCGGCGGTCAGGCTGCGAGAGCGTCGTATCGTTTGAGTTGGGGGAGTCGGGCTTGTTCATGGGAAGGTGGTCCTCCTTGACCGGGTCAACCGGCGGTAACGCGGTGTCGTTCCGTGACCGCTCGGCCACGCGCACTTTCCCTGTCGGGGTAGGAGCCCCGGCCGCGAGGCTGGGACCTCGAGAAGGTCGTCACAAGGATGCGAGTCGAGTGGTGAGATATGCCCTAAATGGTGGGCGATTCTTAACAAAGAACCAAGGGCCTGTCAACGGGAAACGGCCCGGTCATCCTCCCGGCGCGGGACTCGGCCGGGGCACCATCACCGGGGCCGGCGGCCTGAGTGTCACCCCCAGAACGACCGCCATCAGGGCGATGGCGGAGGAGCCCAGGAACAGAGCCCGATAGCTTCCCAGGGCGTCGTGGATGGCGCCGCCGGCGAACGACCCGAGCCCCATGCCGATGCACGAGATGAAGAAGACGGCTCCGTAGGCCGTGCCCATGACGCGCTCACCGAAGTGTTCGCGGGTGACCAGCGCGTAGAGCGGCATGGCACCGCCGTAGGCCACTCCGAAGGCGAGCGAGACCGCGTAGAGGGCGCCGGTGGTGGACGCGAAGAGATACAGGAAGATCAGGAGGGCCTGCAGGGCGAGCGCGGTGAGCAGCGTCCGCTTGGCCCCGACCCGATCGGCCACGATCCCGGTGCCGATCCGCCCGAAGATCGACGTGAGCCCGGATGCGCCCAGGATGCTCGCTGCCGCCATCTTGGCCACGCCCTGGTCCATCGCATGGCTCACCAGGTGGAACAACGGCCCCGAATGGGGCCGCACAGCAGCAGAAGTGCGTCAGCGCGATCGCCCAGAACGGCCAGGCGCCCCACGGGGCGGCCGCCGCGCCCGGCGTCCTGCTGCTCTGGTCTACTTCTTCAAGGCTCTTCATCTGCGGGGGCCCGGAAATGGCCCCCGCACTCCCCCAGGCCGCGGGCAGCCGTAGCTGCCGGTGGGCCGGTCCCGTGACCCCCGCTCTCCCCGGAGGGTTCCTGAGCAACAAGGCGCAGGGCACCACCACCACCCACGCCAGGTTCCCCAGCACCAGGAAGGCCATCCGCCAGTCGTACTCGCTGATCAGCCAGCGGGTGAGGGGGGCCAAGGCCAGGATACCGAGCCCGTTGCCGGCCGAGACCACCGAGGCCGCCATGCCGCGCTGCTCCGCGAACCACTTGATGGCGAGCACGGTCAGCGGGACGTAGAAGGCGCTGACTCCGGCGCCCACCAGCAAGCCGAGGGTCAGGTAGAGCTGCCACACCTGCTGCACGTGGCTCGACAGCACCAGGCCGGCCCCGAGCAGGACCGCCCCCACGACCACGACGCGGCGCGTGCTCACCCGGTCGGAGACGTAGCCGGATACCACGCCACCCGCGCCCATCACGATCCAATTGAAGAGCCCGATGGCGCCGATGCCGGAGCGGCTCCAGCCCATCGACTCCTCGATCGGCTTCAGGAAGACCCCGAGCGTGAAGAGGGTGCCGATCGACATGCTGATGACGATGAACGCGGCCGCCAAGATCGTCCAGCGATACCTGGGCCGGTGATAGCTCGGCTGCTCCGTCATGAGGTCGCCATTGCCCTCTCACGCACCGGGATGAGCAAGAGCAGCGCGCCCACCATGCCCACCGCCAGCGAGACCCAGGCGGCGCCGAAGCCGCCCAGGCGCTCGACGACGAGGCCGAAGATCGGCGGGCACACCGTGACCCCCAACGAGGAGATGGCCAGGCCGAGCCCCACCGCGGTGCCCGCCGCGCGCGGCCCGGCCAGCTCGGCCATCAGGGTGTGCTGCACGCCATTCCAGCCGACGCCGAAGAAGCCGATGCCCATCGCGAGCGGCGCGAGCAGCCAGGGCCCGGTGCCGGGCGCGGTGGCCGACAGGGCGAGGGCGCAGGCGATCGACCCGAGGCCCGCGATGGCCAGGACGATGCGCCGGCGGCCGCCGAAGAGCCGGTCGGAGAGCAGCCCGAACCCGATGCGCCCGATCGCGCCGCTGACCTGGGCCGCCACCAGGTACTTGGCGGCCACCACCAGGGCGATGTGGACCGCGTCGCGCAGGTAGAGCACCAGGAAGGCCAGGAAGACCGTCTGCACGCCCGCGAAGATGAGGGTGCTCACGCCCACCAGCCACAGGTCGCGGTTCGCCATCACCGTCCAGAATCCCGGGCGGGTCGGAACGGGCCCGCGGGTCTCGGGCTCGGGCAGATCCCGGTAGAGCGCCCAGGTCAGGATGGCGAGCGCGCCGACCACCGCCGCCGCGAATCCCACCGCGGCGCGCCAGCCGAACGCGAGCGCCACCGGGGGCATGATGAGTGCGCCCAGCGCGCCGCCGAATGGCAGGCCGACCTGCTTGAGGCCGACCACGGTCGCCCGCTGCCGGGGCGGAAACCACGCCATGCCCGCCTTGGTGGTGGTGGGGTTCAGCACCCCGTAACCGGCGCCGGCCAGCACCAGGATGGCGACGATGAACGAGAAGGACGGTGCCACCGCGACCGCGCCGAGGCCGATCGCGATGAGCGCCTGGCCCAGGATCATGGCGCCCCGGACGCCCCACCGGTCGGCCAGCCAGCCGGCCGGCAGGGACATCAGCACCGGCCCGATGTAGTAGGCGGAGAGGAAGGAGCCGGCCTGGGTCACCGAGAGCGCCAGGCTCTCGCGGATCAGCGGCGCGATCGACGGGATGCCGAGCGGGCCCACGTTGGCCATCGTCTGCGCGGCCATGATGAGGGCCAGGACGGCCCAGCGGTTGCTCACCGCCCGCGGGCCGACAACAGGGCCTCGACGGCCCGGAGGTCCTCCTCGGTGTCCACTCCGATCGTGGGCTGGTCGGTCTCGAGGACGCGGATCGGGATGCCGGCCTCCAGCAGGCGGAGCTGCTCGAGCTGCTCCGCGCGCTCGAGCGAGGACGGGGGCAGCGTGTGGTACACGTCGAGCACCGCGCGCCGGTAGGCGTAGAGCCCGATGTGCTTCCAGTAGACGACGTCGCCGCGCGCGTCCCGATCGAAGGGAATGGGCAGCCGCGAGAAGTAGAGGGCGTCGCCGTGCACGTTGGTGACCACCTTGTTGGCGGTGCGGGAGGGCACCTCCGTCGCGGTGGCCCGGATCTTGAGCGTGGTCACCTGGACCTCGGGCTCGGCGAGGAAGGGCCGGACCAGGCACTCGATGTGGCCGGCGGTGATCAGGGGCTCGTCGCCCTGGATGTTGACGTAGACGTCGGCGGCCCGGGCGCGGGACACTTCCCACAGCCGGTCGGTGCCCGAGGCGTGGTCGGCCCGTGTCATCACCGCCGGCACGTGGTGGGCGTGGCAGGCCTCCACCACCTCCTCGCTGTCGGTGGCCACCAGGAGGTCGGAGAGCAGCGGGGAGGTGCGGGCCTGTCGGAAGACCTGGACGACCATGGGGACGCCGCGGATCTGCCGTAAGACCTTGCGCGGCAGGCGCGAGGAGTGCAGGCGCGCCGGGATCACGCCGAGGATGATCACCGCGTTACCCTATCAGAAAACGGCGGACCGCGAGGTTGACACTCCTCGGGAGGCAGTGGTATAAGCCGTCAACCTCGCACTCGATACCGCCCGCTTCCTCAGCGGTCCATCTCGCTCGAAGGAGAGACCCGGGATCGTGACACAGGGTATGAGCCGCACCGCGTCAGCGGCATGGCCGCGCCGCGCGGAGGCTGTTCGGTGAGCAACGGTAGCAAGGAGATGGTCGGCGCCCGCCCGGCCGCGGTACCCACCGTCCGAGCGGTTACCGTCGGCGGGTGGGGCCATCGGGAGGCCTTCCAGGGCTTCCTCTGGATCGCCCCCGCCTTCCTCTACCTCGCCTTCTTCATCGCCTACCCGTTCGTCATGTCAATCTACCTCTCGGTCTCGAGTGCGCGCGTCGGCTCGCCGGACAGCCACTTCGTGGGGATGCAGAACTACACGCGCCTGTTCGCCGACCCGGTCTTCTGGCAGACGGTGCGCAACTCCTTCGTGTTCACCATCGGCTCGGAGCTGATCCGGCTCGTGATCGGGCTGCCGCTCGCCTTCGCGCTGAACCGGTCGTTCAAGGGCAAGCGCCTCGTGCAGGGGATCATCCTGATCCCGTTCGTCATCCCGATCGCGCTGTCGTCGCTCGCCTGGAAGTGGATGTTCGACTCGCTCTACAGCGTCATCAACTGGATGCTGATGCACGCCCACATCATCGACTACCCCTGGCAGTGGCTGGGCGAGCCGGGGCTGGCCATGTGGTCGGTCATCATCATGAACGTCTGGCGCGGCTTCCCGTTCTCGGCGGTGATTTTGCTCGCCGGGCTCACCGCGGTGCCCCAGGAAGTCATCGAGGCGGCCAAGATCGACGGGGCGGGCCCGCTGCGGAGGTTCCACTACGTGGTGGTGCCGATCGTGCGGCCGATCCTGCTGGTCGGCCTGCTCTACTCGGTGGTGTTCTCGTTCACCGACTTCTCGTCGGTGTGGCTCCTGACCCAGGGCGGGCCCTACAACACCACCCACGTGTTCGGCACCTATGCCTACAACATCGGCATCAACGCGGGCGACCTGGGCATGGGGGCCGCGATCACCCTGTTCATCTTCCCGTTTCTCGCCTTCATCGTGATCCTCATGCTTCGGTTCTTGCGGAGGGAATAGGGCATGCACGCCCGGAGGCTCTGGCGACGGATCAAGCGTGACTACGGGCCGTACCTGCCGCTCTCCCCGTACCTCTTCGTGGTCCTCTTCCCGTTCTACTGGATGGTGATCACCGCCTTCAAGCGCGACCGCGACCTCTACAATCTGGAGACCGCGCCGTTCTGGTTCAAGGAGCCCCCCACGCTCGACCACGTCAAGCTCCTGCTCCAGGGGACCCTCTTCCCCACCTGGCTCGGGAACAGCCTCATGATCGGCGTGCTGGTGGTGGGAATCACGCTCGTGCTCGCGCTGCCCGCGGCCTACGCGCTGGCCCGCATGCGCTTCCCGGGGGCGCAGCCGCTCTCCACCGCGATGTTCCTGTCCTACCTGATCCCGTCGACGCTGCTGTTCATCCCGCTCTCGCAGGTCGTGCGCGGGCTCGGGTTCATCGACTCGGTGTGGGCCCTGGTGATCGTCTATCCTTCCTTCACGCTGCCGTTCTGCACCTGGCTCCTCATGGGCTTCGTGCGGACGGTCCCGAAGGAGATCGAGGAGAGCGCCCAGATCGACGGCTGCACGCGCTTCCAGGCCTTTCGCATGATCATCATCCCGGTCATCGTGCCGGGGATCATCACCGCCGGGATCTTCGCCTTCACGCTCACCTACCAGGAGTTCATCTACGCGCTCACCTTCATCTCCGCGTCGGCCAACAAGACGATCTCCTACGGGGTCACCAGCGATCTCATCCGCGGCGACGTCTTCTATTGGGGCTCGCTCATGTCGGGCGCGCTCATCGGCGCGATCCCGGTCGCCGTCGTGTACGCGTTCAGCCTCGACCACTTCATCCACGGCCTCACCGCAGGCGCCCTGAAGTGATCCGTCAACTCACGACCAAGGAGGGTTACCGCATGAGCAAGGTCTCGCGACGGCAGTTCCTCGGCACCGCGGCGGGCGCGACCGCCGCCTCCGCGTTCCCCCACGTGTGGATCCGCCCGGCGTGGGCGCAGACGAAGGAGGTCCGGGTGCTCGCCTGGACGCACTTCGTCCCCGCCTACGACAAGTGGTTCGACGCCTTCGCCGAGCAGTGGAGCACCAAGAGCGGCGTGAAGGTCACCATCGACCACATCCCGCACCTGCAGATCCCGGCCAAGATCGCGGCCGAGGTCGCCACCCAGTCGGGCCACGACATCGTGCAGCTCGTGGGCACCGGCACCGAGAAGTGGGCGGGCGCCCTGCTGGACGTGCAGGACACCGCCGACAAGCTGGCCAAGAAGTACGGCGGCTGGACCCCGCTGGCCGACAACTACTGCAAGCTCGCCGCGGATGGGAAGTTCCACGCCATCCCCGATTTCTTCATCGACTTCCCGGGGCTCTACCGCAAGGATCTGTGGACCGAGGTCGGGATGCCCAACGGGCCCGATTCCTGGGACGACCTGCACAAGGGCGGCATGAAGCTCAAGGCCAA
>Ga0326726_10006871_pt1 | contig 10226 bp, 8 predicted proteins | sample MHFenrmetagenome_2_FD_207603 | JGI IMG/M metagenome (GOLD analysis project Ga0326726, IMG submission 207603) | Lab enriched peat soil microbial communities from Michigan Hollow, Ithaca, NY, United States - MHF15MN | ecosystem: Environmental > Terrestrial > Soil > Wetlands > Peat | place: USA... | reverse complement strand
GTCCGGCGCGCGCGAGGCCGCCTCGCTGAATGCCGCCTCGGCCTCCGCGAGCCGGCCGAGCTGCTCCAGGGCGACGCCGAGATTGTGCAGCACTTCCGGCCGACCACCGCCCTGCTCGGCGGCGAGCCGCAGCGTGTCCACGGCGTCGCTCCACCGGCCCTGGCGCAGCGCCACCAGTCCCAGGTAGAAGTGCGCCGGCGGATCGGTCGGGCGCAGGTCGATCACGCGCCGGAACTCCCGGCCCGCCTCGTCGTACATCGCCGTCTTGTAGAAGGCGAGCCCCAGGTTGCGGTGCTCCTCCACCCGCGCGTCGCTGCCGACCGGCACCACGTCGGCCTGGGTCTTCCCCAGCCGATGCGCGAAGCCCGCCGTGATGAGGCCGTACAGCGCCTTCCCGACGTCGAATTCGAGCAGGCCGGAGTCGTCGATCAGGTTCGCGACGTCGCGCTTGCCGTCCAGCAGCGGGAGCAGCCGCTGCTGCTCGGCGGTGAGGGACACGCCCGACGCCGTGAGCCGCGACCGGTCCACGACGAAGATGATGTCGAACGACGGAATCTTCTTCTCGATCAGGCTCCACTCGTCCACGCGGCGCGCACCCTCCAGGAGGAGCGACTCGGGCGTGATGCGGACGAGGAAGTCCTGTTCCTCGGGCTGGACGTCGGGCTCGAAGCTGAAGGAGCCGGACATCCAGGTGAAGAGGTAGTAGACAGCCTCCTCGATCTGCACCCGCATGTACCGCTCGAGGTCGGGCCGCGAGATGGAGCCCATCGCGACGAGCAGCTCGCCCAGCCGCTTGTCGCGCTCGTGCGCCTGCCGTTCGATGCCGGCCTGCAGCTGCTCCAGCGTGATCAGGCCGCCCTTGACCAGGATGTCGCCCAGCCGGTCGCGGCGGTTGACGATCGAGGCGTAGGTGATGAAGCCGCGGTCGAAGTAGACGTAGCCGAAGTTGTTCCGGTCGGCGACCGACAGGCACCCCGTCTTCTGTCCCATCGAGAGGAGCTGGAGCACATCGGGGAGGCTCGCCTCCTTGAGACTGCCCTTGATCGCCATCAGCGCAGCTCCTCGACGAGCCGGTCACCGACGTTGGGCCAGTCCCACACGACCTTCTCGCGGCTCCCGAGCACCGCGTCGAGGCCGGAGGGCGCCGTGGCCGAGATGGCCTGGGCCTGGGAGGGACGCGGCGGCCGCCCCTCGACGGCGAGGCGGGCGGTCTCGACCGTCAGCGCCTCGCTGGCGGGGTCCATCCGCGAGAGCGCCCGGTTGACGAGGCCTTGCACGGCGCGGGCGCTGTCGGCCGGGCGCGCGGCCAGGTACTGCACCACGTCGTCCTCGGCGTCCACGTCGCGCGTCGCGAGGAGCCGGCGCACCATCTCGGCCCGCATCGGTCGGTCGGGCGCCGTCAGCTCGACGACGAGCCCGGCCTCGAACCGCGTGGTGAGGCGCGGCGCGATGCCCGCCAGCTGAGCGGGCGCGCGGTCCGCCGTGAAAGCGAGCTGCCGCCCCTCGTCGGCGAACGCATTGAACAGGTTGAACAGCTCTTCCTGGCTCCGGTCCCGTCCGGCCAGCAGCTGGATGTCGTCGAGCAGCAGGACGTCGGCGCGGCGATAGCGGCGGCGCCACCACTCGACCCGCCCGGCGTCGAGCGCGGCCACCAGCTCTTCCATGAAGACCTGCGCCGAGAGGCAGGCCACCGTCGTCCCCGCTCGCGCGGCCACCAGCGCATTCCCCACCGCGTGCAGCAGATGCGTCTTCCCGGTGCCGCTCGCGCCGGTGATGAAGAGCGGATTGAAGCGCCGTCCCGGCTCGGCGCAAACCGACTGCGCGGCGCGCACCGCACTTTCGTTCGCGCTGCCCTCGACGTAGCCCTCGAAACCCAGCCCGCGCGACGGCGGCGGCGGCGGCGTGACTCCAGCCTGCACCCGCTCGGCGTAGGCACGCGCTTCCTCGAGGGCGTCCGGGTCCCGCAGGCACGCATGCCCGGCCGCGGCCGGCTCGAACGCCGCGACCTCCTCCGCGAGCCGCTTCAGCTCGTCCACCTGCGCGCCGAACCGCGCGAGCTCGGTGGTGATGTCCGGGATCTCGTCGCCGAGCAGCAGCTGCTCGAGCCGCTGCGTGCGAAACCCCTCGCCCTGCCAGCGCAGCACCGCCTCGCCCACCCGGGAGCGCCACGCCTCGACGGTCTGCGCCACCGTGGTGGACACCGCCGAGAGGAACGACGAGAACTCGTCGGGCGGCGAGAGCGCGGCGGGAGGCGCGGTCACGACGATCGCGGCCTTCTCCGGCGGTTCGCCCGTCAGGAGCATCCGTGCCCCGCCCGGCGTAATGGGGCCGTCCGACACGCCCTGGTAGGCGATGAGGCGGTTGACCATCCCGATCAGCTCGCGCACGTTCGCGGCGCCGACCTCCGCCACCGTCTCGAGCACCGCCGGCGACAGGTCCGCGCCCCGCTCTTCCGCCTTGCGGTGCAGGATCGCCAGCCGGGTCTCGAAATCGGGTGCGGCCACGTCCACCAGCAACCCGCCGGACAGCCGCGTCACGAGCCGCTCGTCCAGCCCGCCGATCTCCCCCGGCGGCCGGTCGCAGGTCACGACGACCTGGCGCCCCACCGCCTGCATCGCCTCGCTGAGCCGCAGCAGCTCGGCCTGCATCTCGAGATGCTCGGCCAGGAACTGGACGTCGTCGAGCAGCAGGAGATCGGTCTCCTGCGCGCTGCGCCGGAACGCGTCCAGCTGGCCTGCCGCCACCGACGCGTTGTAGCGCTCGACGAATTCCTCCAGCGTCAGGTACTCGGTCCGCAGGGTCGCCTGGCGCTCCAGCGCCAGGAAGCCGATGGATTGCAGGAGGTGCGTCTTGCCGAGCCCCGATTTCCCGTAGATGAAGAGCGGGTTGTAGGTCGTGCCCGGCGACTCCGCCACGGAGCGGGCCGCGGTCGCCGCGACCTGGTTGCCCGCGCCGACCACGAAGGTCTCGAACCGGAACCGGGGGTTGAGGTCCACGCTACAGCCGCCTGATCCCGCCGCCGCCCTCGCTCAGCTTGCGCAGCACGTCGGCGGCGATCCCCTTGAGCGTTTCGAAGACGCCGGGCCCATGCAGCGCGTCGGCGGGGAAGGCCGGGGCTCCGCGGAAGTTGAGTGCGTCGTCGAGCTCCGGCGGCGTCAGGATGAGCTCGGAAGGCAGGTCCTGCTTGTTGAACTGGAGCACCAGGGGCAGCGTCCGGATGTCCACGCCGTGCTCGAGGACGTTGGCCTGCAGGTTCTGCAGGCTCTCCAGGTTCTCGTCGAGCTGGCGCAGCTGGCTGTCGGCGACGAACACCACGCCGTCGGCACCCTGGAGGACCAGCTTGCGGGTGGCGTTGTAGTAGACCTGTCCCGGCACCGTGTAGAGCTGGAACTTGGTGGTGAAGCCGGAAATCGTGCCGAGATCCAGCGGCAGGAAATCGAAGAAGAGAGTGCGGTCGGTCTGGGTCGCGAGCGACACCATCTGTCCCTTCCGGTCGGTCGGCACCTGCGAGTACACGTACTGCAGATTGGTCGTCTTCCCCGACCGCCCCGGGCCGTAGTAGACGATCTTGCAGGTGATTTCCCGCGTCGTGAAGTTGACCAGGGACATGCCGTCACCTACGAAAGAGTGAGGTGAGGCTCCGGTTCAGATCCGCCTCGAAGTCCTTGGCGAGCACGGGCCCCGTGACCTGGTCCACCGGCGCCGCCTGCTTCAGCGCGGCCGCGAACTCCTCGTAGAACAGCTCGACCAGGCCGATCGACGTCTCGCGACCGAACACCGTGAGCACGATCAGCGCGCCGCGCGGCGTGGGGCACAGCGCCAGGTGGATGCCGTGGTGCTGGCCCGCATGGAAGAGCGCGCCGAACGATCGCTCCCCGAGCTGCTGCGCCAGCGCGCCGGAGGAGGCCATGATGGCTGCGCCCAGCGCGGCGGCCGACATCAGATCCACCGCCCGCGCGAAGCCGTGCTGCGCCAGCACCTGCCCCGCCGGCGTCATCACGACGACCAGACGGGCGCTCGCCTGGCCGACGTAGTGCACCAGCGGCCCCTCCGTCCACGCCTCGACCACCGACGTCGTGCTCACGCGAGGGCCGCCTCGGCGGCGCGAATCATCTCCAGTCGCGCCAGCCCGACGTTGACCCGGCTGTCGGCGAGGGCGACGATCAACAGGTCCTGGGCCGCGGGCGCCACCAGCAGCGTGCCCCCCGCCGCTTCCATCTGCACGAAGCGCACGCGCCCCGCGCCCGTGGCCGCCGCCGCGCCGCTGACCTTGCGAGCCAGGGACGCCGCGAGCGCCGCCACCGCCTTGCCGCGCACGCCCTCCATCAGCAGCTGCGCCACCGGGATTCCGTCCTCGGCCGCGACCCACATCGAGCCCCGCACCCCGCGCACCCGCGAGACGCGGTCCAGCGCCCGCTGCAGCTGCTCGGTGGCACTCGAACCCGGGCCAGATCCTGCGGGCGGCGCGGTGGTACTCGGGCCAGGGCCGGATCGAGAGGACGGCGCGCCTGCTGCGGCCGTTCCTGGTCGGCTTGCGTCCGGCGCGCCTGCCGCGCCCGTCTTGGGGCGGTTGCCGTCCGGCGCGCTCATGCGCCCTGCCCCTGGAGCCACTCGAGCGCGATCCCGCGCGCGCGCTCCGCGAACCGCAGCGCCAGCCCGACGGCGACGCTCCGGTCGCGCCGCACCAGCAGCAGCGCTCCGTCGCCCACCGGCGCGACGACCAGGTTGGCGGTCTCGGCCTCCGCCACGATCGCGTTCCACGTCTCCAGCCCGAGGTACGCCGCCGTCCGCGCCGCTTCCCCGGAGACGCCCGCCAGCGCCGCCGCCGCCAGCTCCGACACGTCCTTCCCTTCCCCGTCGGTGAGGCCGCCGGCCAGCACCAGGCCCCGCTGGTCCAGGAGCAGGAGGTCCGCCGTCGCCCCGTCGAAGCCGTGGAAGACGGGGGGGCGCTGCACAGCGGCCCGCGGCTCGCTCTGGGCGGACGCCGTCGTCTCCGCCGCGGCGGCCGTTCCGCGTCCCCCGCGCACGACTGCCAGAGCGCGGCGCGCGCCCTCGTCGCCTGGCACGCGGGCCAGCAGCTTCTGGAGCGCCGACTCCGCCGCCTTGACATCGCCCTGGCGGAAGAGGAGGAAGGCCACACCGCGGAGCGCGCCCAGGTGATCGGGGGCGATCTCCAGCGCCTTGCTCCAGGCGAGCCGCGCGCGCTCCAGATCGCCAAGATCGGCGTAGATCCGGGCCAGGCAGTCGTGGCCGTCGGCGTGCATCGGGTGCCGCCTCAGCCCCTGGAGCGCGACCTGCAGCGCCTCCTCGTGCTGGCCGCGGCGCCGGAGCGCTTCGGCGAGCTTGGCGTAGACGAGGCTCCGCGGATCTCGCGCGAGCGCCGCCGTCAGCGGCCGGATGTCGTCAACCATGCCCGCCTCCCGCGCCGAGGAGCCGTTCGAAGGAAGCCGCGGCGGCGAGGGCATCGGCCACCTCCCGCCGCTGGTCCGCGCTCGCCGCGCCGTTCACCATCTGCTGCCAGCGCTCCCACGCCTCGCGCGCCTCGTGGAAGCGGCCCGAGGCCGCGAGCGCGAAGCCGCACCAGCGATACGCGTCCGCCAGGTCCGGCGCGAGCCGCATCGCGCGCCGGCACTCCTCCACCGCCTCGCCGTAGAGCCCCTCGGCCAGGTGGGCGCGGCCCAGCGCGAGGTGTCCCCGCGCCTCCTCGGGCTTGAGCGCGAGGGCCGCCTGGGCCGCCTCGCGCGCGGCGGCCACTTCGCCGCTCTCGAGCCGCACCTCCGCCGCCGAGACCAGCGCCTCCACGTCGCCGCCGAGGCCGGCGCGCGACTTCCGCGCGGCGGGATCGTGCAGCACCACCACGCCGGTCGCCACCAGGCCGAACACCGTGCGGGAGACCTCGAACTCAGGCAGACGCAGGGCCGCCGCGATCTGCCGCAGGTCGCGCGCGCCATCCACTTCGGCCAGCACCGACCATTCCGCCGGCCTGAGGTCCAGCAGCGGGGCCGTCGCTCCGCTGCCCGGCGCCTCGAGCGGCGCCAGGGACGGGATCACGCCGAGGTGGGGCACATGGCTCTCGATGCGCGACCACTCGTCAATCCGCCGTGCCCCTTCCATCAACACCTTCTCGGTGGGGACGCGGACCAGCGCGTCGGCCGGCGCGCCGTCCACCGGACCCTCGGTGAAGGAAAAGAAGCCCTCACGCCACGACAGCAGATCGAACACGACCTCCTCGACCTGATGCTCCACCTCGCGCTCGAGCTCCGGCGGCGTCAGCGCCCCGATCTCGACGAAGATCCTCCCCAGCCTGCGCCGCCCTCCCTCGCGCTGCTGCACCGCCCGCGCGTGCTCCAGCTCGCCAGGAGTGATGATCCCCGCCTGCACCAGCCGCTCCCCGATCCGCTGCGCATTGGAGCGGGCGGTGGCAAACACGATCGCCCCACGGTCGAAGAACACCGTGCCCTCGTTGTTGCGCAGGTCGCTCGTGATGCGCAACACGCCGGTCTTGCGGCTCAAGTCGAGCAGCTGAAAGACGTCGTGGAGACCGAGCTCCTTGAGCGGGCCTTCGATCGCCACGGCTACGCCGCCTCTCCGGCCAGGACGTGCGCCAGGTCGCGGGCCGTGCGCCCGTGAGCCCGCGCCTGCTGGGCCAGCGGCCCCGACGGCGCCAGCACGATGACCCGCTCAAACTCCGCGACCGCCTCGCGGTAGCGGCGCTCGCGGGCCAGCGCCAACCCCAGGTAGTAGCGGGCCGTCACGTGGTCGGGCTCGAACCGCAGCACCCGCTCAAGGGCCGCCCGCGCGTCGCCTTCACGCCTCCGGTCGAGGAGGCACTGCGCCAGGAGCACCAGCGCTTCGAAATCGTACGCGTCTTTCTCCAGCCGGCCCACGAGCAGCAGCATCGCCTCCGCGCCCCGGCCCTCCGAGAGCTGGAGGCGCGCCAGCGCATGGGTGGCGGCGCCGTAGCTCGGCAGGTGTCCCAGCGCGGCGCGGTACGCCTCCTCCGCCTCACGGGACGCGCCGCGGCGCTCGCACAGCCTGCCGTACTCGACCCAGACCTCCACGTAGCCGGGGTCGAGGTCGAGCGCGACACGATACGCCTCGCGCGCCAGGTCGCCGTCGCCCACGCCGCGCGCCACGTCCCCGAGCAGCTTGCGCACGTCGGCCCTCGTCGGGGCGCGCGCCGCCGCCCGCTGCAGCACATCCAGCGCCGAGGCCGGGTCGCCGCTCCGGCTCCGCACCTCGGCCGCGAGCAGCCCCGCGTCCACGTCGTCCGGCGCTTCGGCCAGCAGCTCCTCGGCGACCGGCACCGCCTCGCCGATCCGATTCAGCGCCAGCAGGCAGCGCACCTCGCCGAGGCGGGCACGCCGGTGCGACCCCGAAAGCGCGCGGGCTTCGCGGTACCGTTCCAGCGCTTCACCGAACAACCCCCGTCGCGCGAACACGTCGCCCAGCAGCGCCGCCCCTTCCGCACGGTCGGCGCCGCGCCCCAGGGCCCGCGTGATCTCGGCCACCGCGTGCTCGAACAGCGACTTCGTGAAGAAATCGCGCGCCAGCCGGAACGGGTCGTCCGACGCCGCCGGGGCCGGCGCGGCCGCCGCCGCCGCGGGCGAGGCCGGCTTCAGCTCGGCGAACAGGCTGTCGAGCAGGCCGGGATCGAAGACGAAGCCCTCGGCCGCCTCGCCCGGCCGCTCACTCGACAGGTCCGGCACGACCGACAGCGCCGGCTCGCCCTCGGCCAGCTCGATCGAGAGCAGGTACTTCTGCGAGACGTAGTACGGATCGAGCTCCAGCGCCCGCTTCACCTCGCGCAGCGCGCCGTCGAACTCGCCGAGACGGGACAGCGTGAAGCTGAGGTTGTAGTGCGCGGACGCCGATTGCTCGTCCGCCTCGACCGCGCGGGCGAAGGCGTTGCGCGCATCGGGATAGCGCTGCAGCTCCATCAGCACGACCCCCACCCCGTTCCACGCGGCCGGCGATTCAGGGGCGGCTTCCAGCGCCTGCCGGTAGGCCTCGAGCGCCTCCTGGTAGCGCCGCTGCTGCGTGAGGAGGAGGGCCAGGTTGAGGCGGGCCGCGAGCAGGCCGCTCTGGTGATCCAGCGCCGCGCGGAACACCTGCAACGCCGGCTCCACCTGCCCCGCCGACGCGAGCGCGACGCCGAGGTTGTTGGCGGCGGGGGCGTACGCGTCGTCGACCTGCAGCGCCTTCCGATACGACGCCACGGCATCGTCCCGCCGCCCGCACTGGTGCAGCGCGACCCCGCGCTCGTTCCAGTACTTCCCCGACGCCGGGTCCTCCGCCACCAGCGCGTCGTACAGCTCCAGCGCGCTCGGCAGGTCGCGGCGCACCAGGTGCACCTCCGCCATGGCGCGGCGCACCAGCTTCCGATCCTCTCCCCGCTCCAGCGCCAGGCGGTACTCGCGCAGCGCCTCGAGGAAGAAGCCCTTCTCGCGGAAGACGCGGCCCAGGTGGTAGTGCGCCAGGCGGCCGCGCTCACCGCGCGTCTGCGGCTCGGCCGGGCGAGGGACCTCGACCGAGCGGCGGGGCGCGTCCTTGGGCTCCAGGGTGAGGTTGGCCTGAGCGCGCGCCAGCGCCGGGTTGAGCCGGGCGGCGCGCTTGGCCGCGGCCCGCGCGTCGGCGTGGCGCCCCAGATCGCCCAGGACGAACGCCTCGAGGTGGTGCGCCTCGGGGTTGTCCGGGTTGAGGGCCACGGCGTGCTCCAGCGCCCCCAGCGCCGCGTCGTTCGCCCCCAGGTTGTAGAGGGCCTGGCCGCGGTGGAACTCCACCACCGACGAGCCGGGGTCCAGCTCGCGCGCGTGGTCGAACCACTCCAGCGCCATCTCGAGATTGCCCAGCCGCTGCTCGAGCAGGCCGAGCTGGATCAGCGCGCCGAGGTCGCGCGGGTTCTGACTCAGCAACGCCGTGAATTCCGCGACCGCTTCCTCGTACTGCCCCACCGCGGCGAAGGCGCGCGCCAACTCCCACCGGCCGTCGCGGTCCTCCGGGCGGAGGCGCAGGTTCTCCCGCAACTCCGTGATGCGCCGGTCGTAGAAGCCGCTGCTCTTGTACGCGATCTCCAGATTGCGCTGCGCCACCGTCATCTTGGGATCGAGCTCGAGCGCGCGGTTGAAACTCGTCACCGCTTCCGGGTAGAGCGTCTTGCGGAAGTACAGGACGCCGAGGTTGTTGTGCGCGCCGGCGTCCGAGGGATCGATGCGCCCGGCGAACGAGCGCAGCACCGCGAGGTCGCGATCCGAAGCGCTGGTGGTCGCCATCGCCGCCCCGCTCTCAGGTCAGGCGGACGGCCTGAAGGATCGCGCGGAGGGAGGCGAAGTCCGGCACGAGCAGGAAGTGGCCGCGCAGCGCTTCCCCCTCAAGGGCGAACTGGAATTCGGTCTCCACGCAGAAGACGTAGTCCCGCTCGCCGCCGAAGTCGAGGTAGGTCGAGGTCAGGACCGCCGCCGACAGGTCCACCACCAGCGTGGGCACCGACGGCAGCAGCATCATCCCCATGAACGACGACAGGGCGTTCATGTACGCCCCGCAGAGGATGTTCCCCGCCTCCTTGAGACTCGACTGCTCCAGGGCGCTGAACTGGACGGTCGTGCCCGCGGGGCGGTTGAGCAGCAGGTCGCAGAGCCGCAGCGCCGCCCGCTCGGGGAAGATCAGCAGCGTCCGCCCGGTCAGATCGCCGAGCATGTGCAGCAGCACCGCCGCGACCACCTGCTGCGGGTCGCCGAGCAGCCCCGCCACCTCCTCGAGCCGCGTCACCGTGATCCGCGGTACGCTGATCATGATGCGGCGGTTGGTCATCTGCGACAGCGCCGTCGCCGCATGGCCCGCGCCGATGTTCTCGACCTCCCTCAGCGCGTCGAGCTGCAGCTCCTTGAGATCCCGGATATCGTCCATCGCGCTCCCGCTAGATCAGGCCACCGGCGTCGAGAATGAGCGCCGGCGCGCCGTCGCCGAGAATCGTCGCGCCGCTGAAGACCGGTGTCGCGCCGCGCGGCTGCTGGAACGGCTTCACCACGATCTCCTGGTGCCCGAGCACCGCGTCCACCACCACGCCGCTGCGCCGCTCGCCGATCTCGAGCACGATGATCGGCTGGCGTGCCGGCGGCGCATCGCCGTCCGTGACGCCGAGCAGCTCGCGCAGCCGTACCAGCGGGATCACGCGCCCGCGGAGCACGAGCGCCTCGCGCCCGTCGACCTGCCGCACCTCGCCATGC
>Ga0326726_10006870_pt1 | contig 10226 bp, 10 predicted proteins | sample MHFenrmetagenome_2_FD_207603 | JGI IMG/M metagenome (GOLD analysis project Ga0326726, IMG submission 207603) | Lab enriched peat soil microbial communities from Michigan Hollow, Ithaca, NY, United States - MHF15MN | ecosystem: Environmental > Terrestrial > Soil > Wetlands > Peat | place: USA... | reverse complement strand
ATCCGGAACTGCGTGTTGTAGTACGGTTCCGGATCTTCGTAGTACGTGTTGTCGCTATTGCTGAGCCCTGGGACGGCGGTCGATCGCTCGTCTTCGATGAGCAACTGCGCGCGTGCCTGGAAGACCTGGATGTTCGTGTAGCCCTGAATGATCATCACGGCCGTCGTCAGGACGAACACGGTGACCGCGACGAGCCGATAGCGATACAACACCGCGAGGCGGTCCAGGACGTGGATGTCCGCGTCCGGCGTGTACGGCGCTTGCGATCCAGCGGCGCCTGCGGCGGCGGGCTCGGGCCGCGGCGCGTTCGGTGAGTGCGGTGAAGGTTCAGACATCGACGCGACGCTACTTACCCGGACTGATGGGCTCTCCCGCGGTCGTCGTCGCGAGCAGACCGGACGCGGCGGCCTCGGCCGCAATGAGGGCGGCCGACGCGGTCGAGCCTCCGAGAATCCCCGCGAACGGCTGGATCTTGAACGGCAGCTTCACGACCGCAGACAATGCCTGGCCGGCGTTCACGTTCAAGACCTGCGTTGCCGCCAGCACTGTGTGGTCCGGGCCGAGCACTTCGACAATGTAGTTACCGGGCTCGACTGCTCGGAACGTAAAGGCGCCCAGCTTATCCGTGACCTGCGTCTCCACGATTCGTCCCAACCGCACATCGCGCAGGCGCACGGTCGTGTTGCTCAGCGGTCCGTTGGTGGACGTGACGGCGTTGCCTTGAATGGTCGACATCACGTTGGTGCGCGTGCCCGGAAGCAGTTTCGGTACAACGGAAGGCGTCTGTCCGGCGGCTGGTAAAGCGCCGCCGCCCACGAGAAGCGCAATGATCAGCAGTACAGATCGGGTCATGATCGTCATCCCTTGCTATGCCCTTTATCGGCCGAAGTCGCTCTCAGAGGAGCCCTCTTATGAATGACTCTAAACGACAATAAAGTCGTTTGTGGTCATGTTACCAGATTGCGGCAGCACCGGCAACGACTGCCGAAGCGGGACCGGCGGGAACCGTGGTGCGGGCGGAGTCCTTGATTCAAGCTATCCTATTGATAATCAGGACCTTGCAGGCTGAATTCTATCTCAGGAATCGCCCGGCGAGCCAGGGATTCTGCAGCCTGACCTGAAACTGCCATGCACTGGCAAGCGACAGTCGTCATTCTCGCCGTCACTGCAGCACTGGTGCCCGTCCCGCGGACGCTCATCGAGCGCGTCTATTCGAGTGGCGTTTACGGCGTCTCTCAGGGGCTCGTGACGCTCGTCTCCAATCTTGCGCCGTTCGCGCTGCTCGACATTCTCCTGATCGCGATTGTGGCTTCGTGGATCGGCTGCGCCCTGCGGGACGTCATTCACTCCCGGCTCCGCGCGGTCCCGTCGATTCTGGTTCGGACGGTCGTGTGGTCCGCGGCGATCTATCTGGTGTTTCTGGCGGCGTGGGGCCTCAACTATCGCCGCGTGCGATTGGTCGACGCACTGGGCGTCGACCCGTCGCGGGTCTCGCCTGAGGCGGTGCAGCGCGTCGCCGATCTCGCGGTCTCCCGGATGAACGCCCTGCACGATCGCGCGCACGCAGAGGGGTGGCCGGAGGCAGGCGCGATCGAGCCGGCGCTGGCCGGCGCGTTCGGACAGGCGATGAACGCCATTGGGCGACGTCCTCCTCTGGTCGCGCGTCCCAAACACTCGCTCCTCGACTGGTATTTCCAGCGCGCCGCGGTCGCCGGCATGACAGATCCGTTCTTTCTCGAAACGCTTCTGGCCGGTGACCTGCTGCCGTTCGAGCGTCCCTTCACGGTCGCGCATGAGTGGAGCCATCTGGCCGGTCTTGCGGACGAGGGCGAGGCGAACTTCGCGGGCTGGCTGGCCTGTGTGCGCGGTTCCACCGGGGATCAATACAGCGGCTGGCTCTTCTTGTACGGAGAGCTCTCTGGAGCGAGCGGCGCCCGCGAGCGCGCGCGCCTCGCGTCGACACTCGCGGGTGGTCCGCGGGACGATCTGCGCGCCGTGCGCGATCGGCTGACGCGTCACGTCAACCGCCGTGTGGCTGCGGCGGGCTGGCAGGCGTACGATTCCTACCTGAAGGCCAATCGCGTCGAGGCCGGCGCCGCGAGTTATGGGGAAGTCGTGCGACTCGTCCTGGGCGCGCGACTCGCGAGCGGACGCGGGCCGCTCGACGACGCGTCGCGGTGACTCGCGCGTCAGGTGAGCGGTGTTGCGGCGCGCAGCGGGACGTCGCGAGGGTCGCCCTGGTAGTACACGCGCTCGAGGAACAGCCCGGACGGCGGAGCGGTGAGGCGCGCCGGCGCCTCTGACGCCTCGCGAATCCACTGCAGGGCTGCGTCAGGCGCTGCGCCGCCGCGTCCGATTTCCGCGAGCGCGCCGACGATCCGGCGCACCATCTTCCACAGGAAGTGCGATCCTTCGATGCCGATCAGCAGAAGGCTGCCGTCCTCCACGATGTCCAGGCGATCGACGAGCACGAGCGTCGACGGAGGCGGCACGCCGGCGTACTCGTCGTCCCGCGCGTCGAGGGCGGTGAACGACTTGAAGTCGCGCATGCCGACGAACGCGCGCGCGGCGTCGCGCATGCGCGCGAGGTCGAGCGCGTCCTTCACCCACCAGACGTACGCCTTGGCGAATGCCGTGCGGCGGGTCGCGATCTGATAAAGGTAGCGGCGCGCGACGGCGTCGTGCCGCGCATGAAACCGGTGCGGCACCTGAACGGCCGCGAGCAGGTTGATATCAGCGGGCAACTCGTCGTTGATTCGCCGGCGCAGCGTGTCGGGCGGTAGCGTCGTGCTGACGTCGAGATGCGCCACCTGCGCGAGCGCGTGGACGCCGGCGTCCGTGCGGCCGGCGCCGTAGAGCTCGAAGTCCTTGCGCGAGGTGACCGTGCGCACCGCGCGGTCGATTTCCCCTTGAATCGTCCGGGCGTTCTTCTGAATCTGCCAGCCGCTGTAGCGCGTTCCGGCGTACTCGATGGTGAGCTTGAACCGCGGCACGCGCCATTCTAGACCGCCCGCGATCGCGGCAGGCTTCGCTTATAATCCCACTTCCGCATGGCTGACGCCCCCGCGCCACGTCTCGTCATCACCGATGCGCTCGGCCGCCGCATTGTGACGATCGACAAGCCGTTGTTCACCATCGGCCGCCGCAGCGAGACCGATCTGCGTCTGCCCGGCGCCGACATCTCGCGCGTGCACGCCGAAATCACGCTCGAGAACGGCACCTGCACCGTGCGGGACAAGCAGTCGCGCTTCGGGACGTTCGTCAACGGCGAGCGCATCAACGAGAAAGTGCTCGTGCACGGCGACGAGCTGCGGCTTGGACAGGCCGGTGACACAGAGATCGTGTTCTTCGTCGACGAAGATTCGCCGTCGGTGGAGAAGAGCGCGATTTCCGCGGCCACCGAGCTGCGTCAGATGGCGGCCCTGCTCGAAGGCCTTCGCGCGCTCGGGTCGAGCCGCGTGCTCGACGACGTGCTCGCGCTCGTGCTCGATTCGGCCATCGACGTGACCGGCGCGGAGCGCGGGTTCATCATGCTCGCCAACTCGGACAAGCAGCTCGAATTCAAGCTGGCCCGCGCCCGCGGGAAGGTGACGCTTCCCGGCCGGACGTTCGAGACGAGCCGTAAGATTCCGGAAAACGTGTTCGCGACGGGGAAGCAGACAATCGTCGAGGATCTCCTGGACGGCGATCTTGCGCAGCTCCACACCGGCACGGTGGCGCTGGGCATCCGCCACGTCCTCTGCACACCGCTGCGGCTGGTGCGCTACGTCGAGCGCGCGGATCAAAAGAGCGCACACGAGCTGATCGGCGTGCTGTACCTGGACAGCCGCGAGCGCGGTGCGCTTCGCTCCGCGTCCGCGACAGCCGCCCTCGACACGCTGTCGGCCGAAGCAGCGCTGGCGATTGAGAACGCGCGGTTGTACCGCGAGGCGCTGGACAAGGCGAAGTTCGAGCAGGAGCTCAAAGTCGCCGCCGCGATTCAGCAGTCGCTGCTGCCGCCCGCTCATCGCGACGGTCCTTTCTATTCGACCGCCGCCGCCTCAGTCGCGTGCCGCGCTGTCGGAGGCGATTTCTTCGACTATGTCGACCTGCCGTCGGAGCAGTTCGGATTTATCGTGGGAGACGTCGCCGGAAAAGGGTCGCCCGCCGCGCTGCTCGCGGCGGCCGTGCTCGGCATGTTCAGCGCCGAGGCGACGTATCAGCCCAATGCCGCGCCGCTCATCACACGACTCAATCACGGCCTGTTCCGCCGTTCGATCGAGGCGCGGTTTCTCACGACGTTCTACGCCATGCTCGCACCCGACGGCGCGCTGACGTACTGTAACGCCGGGCACAACGCACCCCTGCTGGTCGGGGCGACCGGCACCCGGCGGCTCGAGACCGGCGGCGTGGTGCTGGGGCTCTTCGAGCACGCCACGTTCGACGAAGAAACCGTCACGATGGAGAAGGGCGACGTCCTCGTCGCCTTCAGCGACGGCGTCACCGAGGCGCTCAATCCCGAGGGCGACGAGTACATGGACGACCGGCTGATTGCCTGCGTGACCGCGCACCGCGACAAGGCGCCGGAGGACATCAAAGAGGCGCTGCTGGCGGATCTGCGCGCGTTCACCCGAGACGCCACCCAGAACGACGACGTCACGCTCGTCATCGTCAAGTACAGCGGGTGAGCCGCACCGCGCAGCGCTACTGCTCGAAGGGCTTGCCGGTGACCACGGCCTGCCACGCGCGCGCCAGCCGTTCGGTCGGCAGCCACGCGACCGGATACGTCGGCGCCTTCGCGTCTTTGACCGGCTCGAACGCCTTCGTCTTCATGTCGCCGTAGAATCCCGCCTTTTCGGACACCGGCCGCAACGCGCTCGAATTCGATCCCGGCTCGGGTAATCGGGCTGCGAGCATGTCCTCGTAGAGCATCACGGCGACGTCGCGCGACCGCCCGACCGCATGGCCGATGCCCGGCTCCTCCGCGTACGCCCAGAGCGCGCCTGCCCGGCGGTTGACGGCGAACAGGCCGACGATCGTGCTGACACGAAACTCGAGATCCTTCTCGCCCGTGAACAGAATCCCGGGCACATTGCGCGCGGCCTGCGACGCGAGCGCGGTGTAATACACGTTGCCCTTGTTCACGATGAAGGCGAGGACGCGTTCGGGTTTCCACGCGACGAACTCGTAGTTGAACTCGCCGCCCGCGGACATGCCCCACAGCAGCAGCGGCGCCGACGCGAGTTCCGGATGCTGTGCGCGCGAGGCGAACGTCGCCAACGCGTCGATCAGCGCCTGACCGCTGCCCTTTGACACGTCGACGTAGTGCTCGATGAACATCTGATCGTGCGTCTTGTCGGTGAACTGGCAGCCGACCAGCGCGAGCTTGTTGCGCGTCGCGAAGGTCTGCCAGAACTCGTCGTCGGCCTGCGGCCGGCCGTCGCCATTCGATCCCGGGACGAGTACTACGACCGCACGAACGGGTCCGGCGCCGTCGGGGATCCAGAGACGGAAATTGGCCTTGTCGTAGTTGTTGCCGGGCGATCCCGTCAGGTCGAGCGTGGCCGCACTCACAGGGTGGGCCGCGCACGCCGCCAGCGTCATGACGATGAACGTAATCGCGCGCTTCAAGGGGCGTCGCATCAGGCACCTCCCATCACGGAAGTTTCGCGTTCGGATAATCGCGTCGCGCCTAGCTGCCGTCGGCGCCCATGATTCCAGCATAAAGGTCGAACGCGCCAGGCTTCTTCAGCAGGAAGGGATCTTTCACGACGCGGCCGGCCTCTGCCGACTGAAAGCCGCCATTCGGATCGACGATGAAATACTCCTGGCTGCCTCTTGGGTACGCGTGCACTTCTGTGCATGGTCTAGAGTTTCCTGGCGAAACGCCACTTGAGGAGTGCCATGATGGCCCGCACGCCGTCCTTCCAATTGATCGACTTACCCTCGCGTCTCGAGCGGGGCTGATAGCTTATCGCGACTTCGTGAATCGCATATCCGCGCCGGAGCAGCTTCGACGTGATCTCCGGCTCGATGTCGAATCGCTCGCTCTTGAGGTCGAGCGCTTTCAGGACGTCGGTCCGGCACAGCTTGTAGCACGTCTCCATATCGGTGAGGCTGGCGTTGTGGAGAACGTTGGTCAGGCTCGTCAGAAAGCGGTTGGCCAGGACCGCGAGGGGCTGGCCCTTTCGCGAGCCCGAGAGGAAACGCGAGCCGAAGACGGCCTGGGTCGCAGGATCGGCGAGAAACGGCGCGACCAGACGCGGGTACTCCTCCGGGCTCAACTCGACGTCCGCGTCCTGAATGATGACCAGTTCTCCGGTCACCGCCTCGAGTCCTGCGCGAACGGCCGCGCCCTTCCCTCGGTTCGCGGGCTGAAGGATGACGCGCACGCGCCCCTCGCGCCCCAGCGCCTCCAGCACGTCGCGTGTGCCATCCGTCGAGCCATCGTCGACGAGGATGATTTCTTTGCGCAGCCCGTGGACAGCGACGGCGTGGACCCGGGAAATCACCGTGGCGATGGTTTGGAGCTCGTTGTAGGCCGGGATGATGACCGAGAGTGTGGTGATCTTCGTGGGCGTAGCCGCCATCGAGTCTCAAGGAGCGCGGTATCGCGGCTCCGCCGCAGTCGCGGCGCCGAACCAGGACCGTGCCGGCGGATAGAATAGCGCGCAATGTCGGTCCCGCGCCCGCAAATCTGGTCCCGCGCCTGGACCATGACGGCGGTTTATCTCGCGGCGTCGATCGTCATAACGTGGCCGCTGGCGACCGTCATGCGCCGGCAGATTGCCGGCGATCTCGGCGATCCGCTGTTCAATTGCTGGATCCTGCAGTGGACTGGCGGCCAGGTGCTCAACGCACTTCGCGGAGACTTCTCGGCGCTGTCCCGATACTGGGACGCGAACATCTTTTATCCGGCGCCGCTCACGCTCGCGGTCGCGCGGGATCAAAACCTGTTGCGGGCGCCCGCCCCCGGCAACCAGGACACCGGCATCGTCGCGACGACCGCGGTCAGGGCGGTGCCGGCGATCGCACCTCCGAATGCGCCGAAGCTGTTCGCGCGCGTGGTCAGGAAGCCGAGCAGGAACACGGCGAGCAGCGGCCCCACGAAGAAGCCGTTGATGGTCCCCATCGCCTTGATGATCGTCCCCAGATGATCGACGAACATGGCTGCGATCGTCGACAGCACGGCCCATCCCAGCGTGCACCAGCGAGCGATGCTGATGTCGCCTGTCAGTATCGACTCGTCGGCTGATTCCTCCGGCGTCGCCTGTTTCCAGAATCGAAGGTAGAAATCAACCATGGACGCGGTCGTCAGCGAGTTCAGGCCGCAGGACAGCGTCGACATCGTGGCTGCGAAAATCCCGGCGATGATCAGGCCGCCCACGACCGGGTTCAGCGCGTTCGTGATGAAGTGCGGCACGACTGAACATGACGGCCTTCGCCATCTCGCGCGTGGAACCGGTCGTCAGATATCGTTGGACGATGATCTGGTCGCTCCCGTACGTCGCGACATTGGTCACGACTCCGCCGATGATCAGCGCCAGCAGCGTGACCTCTGTCTTCAGGCTGAACGAGAAGAGGTTGGCGTCCAGCATCGTCGTGTGGCCGCCCTTGGCCGCGAGGCTCCAGATCCGGCCGACGTGTCCGCCAAACGCATACACGATGACCGCGAGGATCAGGATCATTCCAAACACGAGGACACAGAACGGCATCACGTCAGTCCAGATGACTGCCTCCATGCCGCCAAGGACGGTGCAGGTCGCCGTCGCACCAGCCAGGACCCATATGCACGGAGTCAGAGGGAGGCCGGTGATCACGGATAGGAGGATTTCGAGATGGTGCGGCGGATCTACGAAGCGCTGTATCCGGCGAATCCGGCGTTCGCGACGAAGGACATTCTCGATCAGTTTTCTTTCGGCCGCTCCGCGCGATCGATGACGAGCGTATCGACCGGGCCCTTCTGCGAGTCGAGCTTGAGACCGAGCTGTTCCCGGACCGCCGTGAAGAGCGCCGGTCCCTCCGTGTCGACCGGCGGCAGTCCGAGCGCGCGAGCCTTCCTGTCGAACCCTTCCGGGATCTGATCGGGCGTCCACCGCAGTGTGAACGCGAAGGCGCCGGCCAATCCGGTTCGATCGAGGACGACGTGGCCGACGAGCGTCGACAGGCCGTTCGCGAGTTCCGTCAACGTCGCACCACCCGCCATGATGGTTCCCGGGAACGTCCGCATCGCGCACGTGGCACCGCCGGGCTTCGCCGCGGCCGCGCCTCGGTCGTCACCAGTGACGGCGGGCGCGGCACAGTCGTCTGACGGCCGCTTCAACTGCGGGCCGAGTGCGCCATCAGTGCGCACGGGCACGAGCGCGTAGATCTGTTGCTCTTTGGCTTCGGTGTGCGTTTCAAGCGCGAAGCGCTCAGCGAGCAACGCGCGCAGCATGAGCTGCCCGCGACTGGGGCCGCCGCCCGGCGCGGCCTGAAACGGATCGCTTGCGCCGGCGGCGTCGGCCTTCGCGACGATGTCGAAGCGGTCGCGGCCGAGCCAATTCGGACCACCGGCAATCTGGAAATCCTGGAGCTGATACGCCGTCTGGATCAGCTGACGCAGCGTCACGTTCGTGGCGGTGAACCGCCCGCCGGGCTGCGGTTGGATCAGCACCTTTCCGTCGCCGGATGTGTTCGCCTTGACTGAGGCGACCTCGAACTCCGCCGGCGCCTGGACCGCCGCCGTCCTTTGTGGCGCTCCTGTCACCCAGACGAGCGAGCTCAACGCCGCAAGCGCTGCGATCATGGTGTTCATGCCGACCCATGCTACGCCTGGACGTCCTCCCCATGCCAGCGATGGCCTGGAGATCGATTCGCGTGCACGTCCACATTTGTCCGAACCGCGACAGAATTCGGATTCGCGGGCACTCACAGTCTCGCGGATCGAAGGAAATTGGCCCGAAGACCTGGCATCCGAGTTGCCCCACCACCCGGTCAATGCCTTCCGAGATCACGGTCGTTGTCGCCGATGCGACGCAAACGGCAGCCATCCGCGGCGGATTGCCAACGTCAGGCCGCGTGATGTGGTTCAACGAAAGCAACCTCGCCACGGCTCTCGACAGCATCCGGATGAACCACCCGAAGATCATCGCCGTCGAAGCGGCGTTCGCCCAGAGGCCGCACGGGCAAGTGTTTTTGTCACGCGTCGAGCAGATGGCGATTCGGGGGTCGGCCATTCAGCTCGTCGTACGCGCCAACGGTGGTTGGGCGACGACGCCGTACAACGCAGGGGAGCCGGCACCCGCGCAGTCGCAGACGGTCGGCGCGACGGTGAGCACCGTCCGCCCGGTCACGGGGGTGGCCCGCCCGGTGGAGGTCCCTGCCCAAACGAAGGCCGCCAATACGCGTCGCGCCAGCCGCTTCAAGGTGGTCGAATCGCTGAATGCCGTCGTCGAGAACGGGCGGGCGAACCTCGTGAACATCTCCATCATCGGTGCCCAGGTGGTGTCGCCGTCGGTGATCCGTCCGACGCAGAAGGTGAAGATCATGCTGCCGGACGCGCATGACATGGTTCCCCTGACGGCCAACGTCGCCTGGTCGACGTTCGAGCGAATCCAGCTGCAGACCGAGCCGTACTACCGCGCAGGCATGGAGTTCACCGACGCCGCTCAGGAGATACTCGAGGACTACTGCCGTCGGCACTGCGCGCAGGATCCGCTGCCGTCGTATTAGGCGCGCGAAGCGGAATCGATACGAGCGAAGTTACCTGAAGAAAAGCTGGTGAGCCGGGTGGGAATCGAACCCACAACCCGCAGATTAAGAGAACGACAGGCGGTCGTCCGCCCCTGTCCGCCGCACGTTTTCCCGTTGATTCTGCCCCCGGACGCCTGTTGATTCATCCGCCCGTTTCCGCTTGCGACCGCCTGGTTGTGTGTCAGATAGTGTGTCAACTGCGAGCCTTGAGAATCCCTGGCGCGCGGGAACGGGCGAGTTCACGCCACAATCGCATAGGCCAGCAGCTTGAGGTATTCGAGCCAGAGTGGGCTGTAGTACTCCGTGCTCTGGTCAACGGCAGTCGCGGCATACGGCACGATGGCAACACGAGCCCGAAACGACCGCGTGAACGCGAGAACGCTTCTTCGGGTGTGGGCTGGAGACGTGACCAGCACGAGACGCGCGACGTTGGTCGGAAGGGCCATGGCCAAGCTTCGGGCTTCGTCCAGCGTCCCCAGGCGGGTGGTCGTGCGTGAATCGAAGACCAGGAC
>Ga0326726_10006869_pt1 | contig 10227 bp, 9 predicted proteins | sample MHFenrmetagenome_2_FD_207603 | JGI IMG/M metagenome (GOLD analysis project Ga0326726, IMG submission 207603) | Lab enriched peat soil microbial communities from Michigan Hollow, Ithaca, NY, United States - MHF15MN | ecosystem: Environmental > Terrestrial > Soil > Wetlands > Peat | place: USA... | reverse complement strand
GTCTGATTTCCCGAGTCCATCGGGCTCGGGGTTGCAACGAGGCCAGTCTGCCGATTTCCGTCGCCCGGTTCTGCGCCGCGTTGCATGAGTTTCCTGTGAACTAGTCACAGCGCTTGCGGAGCGCCCGGTCCTGGTAACAGAATACGCAGCAGTTCAGCGGCGGCCGAGGGACAACAGGGAGAGCCGATGGAAAAACGCAAGCCGAAGGGCCCGTCGCCCGACGAACTCCTGGACGTGATCGATCTCAGGGACTTCGCCCAGCACGCGGTCACGCGGACGTTCCCGAAGAACACCGTCGTCGTAAGCGAGGGCGACCGGACCGACTCGCTCTACATCATCGTCTCCGGCAAGGTGAAAATCTACGTCAGCGACGAGACGGGCAAGGAGATCGTGCTCAACGAATCCGGGCCCGGGGAGTATTTCGGGGAAATGGTGCTCGACGAGGGTCCGCGCTCGGCTTCGGTGATGACGCTCGAGCCGACCCGGTTCCTGGTCGTCCCCAAGGAGGACTTCAGGGAGTTCTTGGCGAAGAGCCCGGATTTCTCCCTGCACCTCATTCGCAAGCTCATCAAGCGGGTGCGCGCGCTCACCAACGACGTAAAGAGCCTCGCGCTCTTGGACGTATACGGCCGCGTCGCGCGCATGCTCCTCGATCTCGCCGTCGAGCGCGACGGAACGCTCGTCATCGAGAACAAGCCCACCCAGCAGGAGATGGCCAATCGCGTCGGCGCCTCGCGGGAGATGATCAGCCGGATCCTGGGCGACCTTTCGAGCGGCGGCTACATCGAGGTCGGGCGCGATCGGATCACGATCGCCCGCGCCCTGCCGCGGGCGTGGTAGAAGGTTGCCGGGGGCAGTGTGAATCTGTCACAGGTTTGAGCCGCACTGCTTAACAACCGGGGCGTGCGCGTGTCGGCACACTGAGCGGAGGCCGCGCAGAGGAAGGAACCCATGAATCCACGCCGAAAGCTGTTGATCGCGCTCGGGCTGGGCGCCCTTGCGGTGCCGCTCGCGTCCGTCGCCCAGCAGCAGAACAAGATCTGGCGCGTGGGCTTCCTCGCCCTGCGTCACGTGGATTTCGTCGATACCGACTACTACTACGGCCCGTTCCGGCAGGGCATGCGCGAGCTCGGTTACATCGAAGGCAGGAACCTCGCGATCGAATGGCGGTCGGCGGAGGGCAGGGCCGAGCGCTTGCCGGCACTGGTCGCCGATCTGGTTCAGCTCAAGGTCGATGTCATCGTGACCGCGGGGTCGGCGGCGACCAGCGCAGCGCAGAAAGCGACTTCCGCCCTTCCCATCGTCATGGCGACGACCGCCGACCCGGTCGGCAGCGGATTCGTCAAGGGTCTTACGCGTCCGGGGGCCAATATCACCGGGCTCTCGAATCTCTCGGTGGACATCAGCCGCAAGCACCTGGAGATCATGCTCAGCATCATACCCAGGCTCTCCCGGGTGGCTGTTCTGATCAATCCCACGAACTCGTCGCATGCGGCCATCCTGAAGAGCACCCAGGACGCGGCGCGGAAACTCGACATCAAGGTCCTGCCCGCGGAAGCGCGCACCCCGCAGGAGATCGAGCGTGCATTTTCTGCGATGGCCCGGGAACGCGCGGGTGCGGTGATCATCGCGATCGACGCCTTCTTCATTCAGCAAGGGCGCCAGATTGCCCAACTGGCGGCAAAGCAGCGGCTGCCCTCCATGGCCGGGAGCCGGGAATACGTCGAGGCCGGCGGATTGATGAGCTACGGGCAAAACCTCGCTGACAATTACCGCCGCGCGGCGACGTACGTGGACAAGATCCTCAAGGGAGCCAGGCCCGGCGACCTCCCGGTCGAGCAACCCACGACATTCGAATTATTCATCAACCGCAAAACCGCCAAGACGATCGGGCTCGCGATTCCGCAGGAGCTTCTGCTTCGCGCCGACCGGGTGATCGAATGAAGACGCGGCGCGAATTCATGCTCGCGCTCGGCATCAGCGCGGTTGCCGCACCGTTCGCGACGCTCGCACAGCAGCGGCCGGCGAAGGTTCCGCGGATCGGATATATCGACACCAGCTCCGCCGCAACAGCGAGCATCCGGCTGGATAGACTGCGGGCCGGCCTGCGCGACCTTGGCTACGCGGAGGGCAGGAACATCGTCGTCGAGGTCCGATGGGCGGAGGGGAAGTACGAGCGCCTTCCGGCCCTGGCGGCAGAATTACTGAAGCAAGAACTCGATGTCATGGTGGCCGCGGGACCGGCCGCGATACAGGTTGTCAAGCGAGCGACAAGCACCATTCCCGTTGTCATCGTGGCGAGTGGCGACCCGCTCGCCTTCGGGTTTGTCGCGAGCCTGTCCCGGCCGGGAGGCAATATCACCGGACTATCCGCCATTAGCGCGGACCTCAGCAGCAAGTACCTGGAGCTGCTGCGCGTCGCGATTCCGAAATTGTCGCGGGTTGCCGTGCTGATGAACCCGGGTCATCCGCGCCACCCCGACTACTTGAAAAGCATCCAAACGGCCGCACAAGCGACCGGCGTAATAGTTTCACCGGTTCAAGCGAGCACCGCGAACCAGGTCGAGGCAGCCTTCGACGTGATAAAGCGGGAGCGCTCAGGCGCCCTGATCGTGCTGGGGGACGGGCTGTTCTTCTCGCAGGCGCGCCGCATCGCGGAACTTGCCGTGCAGCAACATCTGCCCGTGATGTTCTCGACCCGGGAACCGGTGGAGTCCGGCGGATTGATGAGTTACGGACCGAACCTCTCGGAACAATTCTATCGGGCCGCGACCTACGTGGACAAGATCCTCAAAGGCGCGAAGCCCGGCGACCTGCCCGTGGAGCAGCCCACCACGATCGAGCTGGTCATCAACCTCAGGACCGCGAGGGCGATCGGGCTTGCGATCCCGCAAGAGCTGCTGCTGCGCGCCGACAAGGTGATCGAGTGAACCGCAAATCCGGACACATTCGTGCCGAATTGCGTCCACCGGTTAGAGCCCCCACTGCGTGCCGCTCAACGCGCCGGGCGTTCCTGCTCGCCGCGGCCGCGTGGCCCGCGCTCGCTTGGGCGGGCGCTGTACGCGCGCAGGCGCCGGCAAGAGTCCGCCGGATAGGACTGCTCTCGCCATACTCGCCTTCCGACACCGCGCTCTGGCACCAGGCATTCCAGCGCGGTCTCCGCGACCTCGGATGGGTCGAGGGAAAGAACATCAGCATCGAGTATCGCCATGCGGAGGGTAGAGGCGATCGCCTCCCTGACCTTGCAGACGATCTCGTCCGTCTCAAGGTTGACGTCATCGTCGCTTCCGTGACTCCCGATGCTCTGGCCGCCCAAGAAGCTACCAGGGCAATCCCTATCGTAATAGTGGCTGCGGGTGACCCGGTTGCGAGCGGGCTGGTTGTGAGCCTGGCGCGGCCCGGCGGCAACGTCACGGGGTTGTCCCAAATGGGCCCGGAGCTGGCTGCAAAACGGCTGGAGCTGCTCAAGGAAATGATCCCCAAGCTTTCCCATGTGGCGGTGCTCCGGAACCCACAGGGCGTAGCCTCGACACTCGGTTGGAAAGAAATCCAACTCCCGGCGCGGCAGCTGGGAATGCAGCTTCATTCGCTGGAGGTACGGAGCGCCAACGATTTCGACAGAGCGTTCGAAGGCGCGACCCGGGCGCGCGCTGGCGCTCTTTTCATCATGCCAGACGCAGCAATCCCTACGGATCTTAAACGGCTTGCGGGCCTTGCGACGAAGAGCCGCCTGCCATCGATATTTCACATTTCGGAATTCGCGGACGCTGGCGGTCTTGTGACCTATGGGGTAGACCGTGCCGACTTGTATCGGCGTGCCGCCACCTTCGTGGACAAGATCCTCAAGGGCGCGAAACCCGCCGACCTGCCGATCGATCGGGCGACCAAGTTCGAGCTGGCGGTGAACCTGAAGGCTGCCAAGGCGCTCGGAATCACGATCCCGCAGTCGGTTCTGCTCCGCGCCGACAGGGTGATCGAATGACAGCGCGCGGCTCGCTCTTCCGCAAGTACGTCATCTACTTCGTCGTGCTGGTAAGCGCGGCGCTGGTCGTGAGCGGCTTGGTCGGGATGTACTTCACCTACCAGGAAAGCAAGGTGGCGCTGCTCGACCTGCAGCGCGAGAAGGCCGGCGCCGCTGCGTCCCGTATCGACGCCTACGTCCAGGAGATCGAGCATCAGCTCGGCTGGATGCGATTGCCGCAGATCGGCGGTGCGAGCCCTGAGCAGCGGCGCATCGACTTCCTGAAGCTCTTGCGTCAGGTGCCCGCGATCACCGACTTGAGCTACCTCGACAGGACGGGGAAAGAACAACTGAAGGTCTCGCGTCTCAGCATGGATGTGGCTGGCGGCAGGCAGGATTTTTCGCAGGATCCGAAGTTCACCGCGGCAAGATCGGGCGGCACCTATTTCAGCCCGGTGTATTTCCGCAAGGAGACCGAGCCCTATATGACGATCGCGGTCGCCGGAACGAGCGAGGAAGCCGGGATCACCGTGGCCGAGGTCAATCTCAAGTTCATCTGGGACGTCATCTCGCGCATCAAGATCGGGGAAAGGGGGCTTGCTTATGTCGTCGACTCGAGCGGCCAGCTCATCGCCCATCCCGACATCAGCCTGGTATTGCAAAAGTCGAATCTCTCCGCGCTCCCGCAGGTGAAGGCTGCGCGCGAGGGCCAGCATGGCGAGGACGCCGGACGCGTCGCGATCGCGCGCAACCTGCAAGGCAAGGAAGTATTGACTGCCTACGCAAGCATCTCGCCGCTCGGCTGGCACGTGTTCGTGGAACAGCCGCTCGCCGAAGCCTTTGCGCCGTTGTACGCATCCCTTTTGCGCACGGGGCTCCTGCTGCTCGCGGGCTTGGCGCTCTCGGTCGCTGCGAGCTTGTATGTCGCACGCCGCATGGTCAGGCCGATTCGGGCGATCCAGGCGGGAGCCGCGCAATTCGCAACTGGAAGGCTCGACCAGCGGATCGAAGTCCACACCGGCGACGAGCTCGAGGCGCTCGCGAGCGAGTTCAACGACATGGCCAGGCAGCTCGAGGAGTCCTACGCGAGCCTCGAGCGCAAGGTCGAGGAGCGGACGAGGGAGCTCACCGAGACGCTCGAGCAGCAAACGGCGACGAGTGAGGTGCTGCGAGTCATGGCAAGCACGCCCTCTGACTTGCGGCCGGTATTGGAGGCGGTGATTGCAAACGCGGTGAGGCTCGCCGACGCAAAGCAGGGTCATATCCGCCAGTACGACGGCCAGTTCCTGCAGGTGGCCGCCCACTTCGGGGAAACACCTGAACAGATTGCGGTCCTCAGAGACTCTCCCCTAAAGCCAGTTCCGGAGAGCAACACCGGTTGTGCGTTTCTCGAAAAAACGCCCGTGCACAACCCCGACGCCCAGGCCGGCGCTCTGAGGGACTCTTTTGCGGCTATTGTTGGTGCGAGAACGCTACTGGCAGTCCCGCTGCTTCGGGAGGGAACGCCGATCGGGGTCATCACGATCTGGCGCAGCCGCGTGGAACCGTTCAGCGAGAGGCAGATCGAGTTGGTCAAGACGTTCGCGAGCCAGGCCGTAATAGCGATCGAAAACGTGCGCCTGTTCAACGAAATCCAAGACAAGGGCCGGCAGCTGGAGATCGCTAACCGCCACAAATCCGAGTTCCTCGCCAACATGTCGCACGAGCTGCGAACGCCGCTCAACGCGATCATCGGCTTCTCGGAGGTGCTGCAGGAGCGCATGTTCGGCGAGATGAACGAGAAGCAGACCGAATACATCAACGACATCCACGGCTCGGGTAAGCATTTGCTCTCTCTGATCAATGACATTCTTGACCTCTCCAAGATCGAAGCGGGGCGCATGGAGCTCGATCTGACTCGATTTCACGTCCCCTCGGCGATTTCCAACGCACTCACGCTCATGCGCGAGCGCGCCGGCCGGCATTTCGTCGCGTTGTCCTTCACGGTGGACGAGAAGGTTGGCGAGATCACCGCGGATGAGCGCAGGTTCAAGCAGATCCTGCTGAACCTCCTGTCCAACGCCGTGAAGTTCACGCCCGAAGGGGGCAAGGTCGACGTGCGTGCGCGCCGCCTCGACGGCAGCGTCGAGGTCGCCGTGACCGACACTGGGGTCGGCATAGCCGCCGCCGATCACGAGGCGGTGTTCGAGGTATTCCGGCAGATCGGGCGCGACTACACGAAGAAAGCCGAGGGCACGGGCCTCGGTCTCGCCCTGACGCGCAGATTCATCGAGCTGCACGGCGGCAGCATCCGGCTCGACAGCGAGCCCGGAAAGGGCTCGACTTTCACATTTATTTTGCCGGACCGGGCCAATCTTCTGGCCTAGTGCAACGGGAGAGCAGGGACATGGCGAATGAACTGGTGTTGATCGTCGAGGACAATGACAAGAACCGCAAGCTTGCACGGGATGTGCTGCAAGTGAACGGCTACCAGACGATGGATACGGACAACGCCGAGGAGGGCATACGCCTTGCGCGGGAGCGTCCGCCGGCTCTGATCCTGATGGACCTGCATCTTCCGGGAATCGATGGAATCGAGGCGCTCGAGCGACTGCGCAGCGATCCCGGAACGAAGCGCATTCCGGTGATCGCCGTGACGGCGTCGGCGATGACCGAGGATAACCAGAAGATCGTCGCGGCTGGGTTCGACGGCCTGCAAACCAAGCCGATCCACGTGAAAGACTTCGTGCGCGCGGTTGCCGCTACCATCGCGCGTTTCAAGGGCAAAGCCGCATGAACGTTCCGGTGAAAATTCTCGTGGTCGACGATACGCCGACCAATCTGAGGATGCTCGTCGATATTCTCTCGGCGAAGGGCTACCAGGTCGCCGCCGCCGCCAGCGGCAGGGAAGCGATCGACAAGCTCGCTTCCGAGAGGCCGGATCTGGTGCTGCTCGACGTCATGATGCCGGACTTGAACGGCTACGAGGTGTGCCGCGCGATCCGCGCCAATCCGGCGACCGAGATGCTGCCGGTGGTGATGATCACCGCTCTCGACCCGATGATGGAGAGGGTCAAGGGGATAGAAGCGGGAGCCGACGACTTTCTCTCCAAGCCGATTCACCAGCCGGAGCTGCTCGCGCGCGTGCGCTCGCTGCTGCGCATCAAGCAGTATCACGACGCGGTGCGCTCCCAAGCGGTGCAGCTCAAGGAATGGAATGAGCGGCTCGAGCAGCGCGTGCGCGAGCAGGTGGCGCAGCTCGACCGTCTCGGGCGCCTCAAGGGCTTTTTCTCGCCGCAGTTGGCCGAGGCGATCGTGTCGGGAGGCGCGGAAGAGCTGCTCAAGCCGCACCGGCGCGAAATCACTGTCGTGTCCCTCGATCTGCGCGGCTTCACCTCCTTCACGGAGTCCGCCGAGCCCGAGGAGGTCATGAGCGTCCTCGGCGAATACCACAACCTGGTGGGCGGACTGGTGACGAAGCACCAGGGCACGATCGAGCGTTTCGCCGGAGACGGGATGCTGATCTTCTTCAACGACCCGATCCCGGTCGCCGATGCGGCCGAGCAGGCGTTTCGCATGACGATCGCGCTGCGCGAAAACTTCGCGGCGCTGCGCACGCAATGGAGAAAGCGCGGCTACGAGCTCGACCTGGGCTGCGGAATCGCGCAGGGCTACGCCACGCTCGGGACGATCGGCTTCGAAGGCCGGCGCGACTACGCCGCGATCGGTACGGTCACCAACCTCGTCGCGCGCCTGTGCGGCGAGGCGAAGGGCGGCCAGATCCTGACCAACCAGAAAACGTTCAGCCCTGTGGAAGGGATTCTTCGAGCCGAGCCGCTCGGTCCCATGACCTTGAAGGGGTTTGCGCAACCGGTAGTGGCATTCAATATTCTCGGACTTCGTGCCCAGAGAAAGTCATGACAAAGAAATTCGCTCTCCTGGACAAAGTGATTCAGTGAAGAGGAAAACGTAATGGCGGGGCGTGTGCTGATTCTCAGGGCCGGTTCGGGAGCGGGCAACAATCTGATCCGCAGCTTGAAGATGGGAGACACGTCGCTCTTCATCGTCGGCTGCCATGACGATCGATTCGTCCTGAATAAATCGGCTGCCGACCGCAATTATGTGATTTCAATATCAGCGCGCGCATTCCTGCGTGACCTGCGCCGTATCATCAAGCGGGAACGCATCGATCTGCTCATACCGACCAGCGACGCGGATGTCATGAGGATCGCGCAGCTCAAGGGCGAGTTGCCGTGTCGAACCTTTCTTCCCCGACGCACGGTCATCGAGCTCTGTCAGGACAAATACAACTTGACGACGTTTTTTCGCCGCCGCGGAATTCCCGTACCCCTGACCTATCGCGTGTCCAGCCTTGATCGGATCGAGGAATTGTTCCGGCGCCTCAGGCCTCACGCTGAATTGTGGTGTCGAATTCGCGAAGGCACTGGCTCGCACGGCGCAATCCCGGTCAGAACGCCGGCACAGGCGCGCAGCTGGATCGAGTACTGGGAACAGATGCGCGGGATTCCGCGGGGGTCTTTTACGCTATCCGAGTACCTGCCGGGCCGAGATTTCTGCGTGCAGTGCCTCTGGAAGAACGGGGCGCTCGTACTGACCAAAATGGCTGAGCGGATTACGTACATCGACAGCGGCAGCCCCAGCGGCGTGTCCTCGACGCCTGCGCTCGCGAGGACCGCCTATGAGCCCCGCATCATCGACATCTGCGCGAAGGCTATTCGGGCACTCGATCGCCGGGCCTCGGGCGTGTTCTTCGTCGACCTAAAAGAGACCGCTAACGGGACTCCTTGCATCACGGAGATCAACGCCGGCCGCTTTGCGACCATAACCAACATTCATGATCTTGTAGGCAGGCACAACATGGCCATACTATATGTGCGCCTCGCCCTGGATCAGCCGGTGAAAATCCGCGAAGCCTGTGACTTTGCCGAAGACTTTTTCCTGGTCCGGTCCGTTGATACCTTACCCGCCATTCTGCATGCACGGGAGCTATTCCAAGGAACGGCGCAGGGACCTTAGGGCGCCGGATTGGCCGTAAGATCGAGTCGATGCAGCAGATCGATGGCAGTCGTGTTGCACTCAATAACCTATAGGAGTTTCGACATGGGAGATTTCGCGAGCACCGTTACGATCAAACCCGCATCATCGAGCGCCAAGAAGAAGGCCGCCAAAGCGGGCAGGAAGACCAAGGGCGGACCAAGGAAGATCCACATCGCCGGTAAGATCACCAACAACCCGAAAAGAACACAAGCACTCGTCAAGGAGCTGAAAAGGCTCGCTGCCAAGTATAAGTTCAAGGTCAGGGAGAGGTAGCCGTTGACAACGGGTGCGCGTCGCCGAATCGCGCACCCGTTCACTGCACGCGCAAGTCATGTCTTCGATCGTAAACGTCGCTTGTGTCCGCTCGCGCCTGGTACCTGCACCTCATAGCAGTATCCGCCCCTATCCTCTTCCGTGAGGAATCTCCCCGGACCGAATGCTGTGATCTCGCAGAAGTAGGTTCCGGCGGGACATCCGCGAAGGTCGATCTTGTGAGTACTACCCGAGGTGGGGGAGCGCAACGTCCGCAGCGGTTTTTTACCGAGCTGAAGGAGCCTTGGATCCTGGGAAAAACGCACGCGCCCCGTCGTCGGGATATCGGTTCGCCACTTGATCGTGGTGCCTGCAATGCGCACGTTGGATACGACCGGAAAGCGGATCTTCGAGGCGAGTTTCAGCGCGCGCAAAGCGTCGAGCTTTCCATGGCCGAAGCCATGGTCTCCCGCCCTCGCGCCCGCGCGCCGCGCGGAACGAATCAGAATCTGTCTGAGCTGATACGACCGAAGGCCGCGCTTCTGGCTCATGATCAATGCCGCTGTTCCGGTAACGGCCGGAGCAGCCATGCTGGTACCGGCATTGCGGACGAGGTCTCTGGATCCGGCTTTCGCGGCCTCGATCACTTCGCCCGGTGCGACCAGGTCGGGTTTCACGTACCCATACCGCGTCGGACCTTTGCCGCTGAATCTCGAAAGTTTGCCCTTTCCAGCGCTTGCAGGTCTTTTGGACACTCGTGTGACGTAGGATCCAACGGTAATCACGTTACGCGTGGTACCTGGAATCGAGACCGTGCCCGCGATTTGTCTATGACCTTTGGCAAAACGGGCCTGCTCCTTGTCGAGGTGGACGCGGGCTCGTTCGATCCACGCGTCATAGCGCCCGAATTTTAGCCGGCCGGCCTTCAACAGCAGCGTCCATACCCCTGGCTGTATCTTCCTGTTCTTGGCCCTGCC
>Ga0326726_10006868_pt1 | contig 10228 bp, 8 predicted proteins | sample MHFenrmetagenome_2_FD_207603 | JGI IMG/M metagenome (GOLD analysis project Ga0326726, IMG submission 207603) | Lab enriched peat soil microbial communities from Michigan Hollow, Ithaca, NY, United States - MHF15MN | ecosystem: Environmental > Terrestrial > Soil > Wetlands > Peat | place: USA... | reverse complement strand
GTCGCAGAACTCCGCGAATTCGCGTTCGAAGTTCTCGACCATCGGTCCGCCAATGAATCCGGCGCTTCGCAACGAGCGGCGGAAGATCGCCACCAGCTCTTCTTCGAGCTCGAGATGAGGCGATACCAGATCCAGGAAAGAAACGGCGCTTCTATTGTCCATTCCTAGCACTCTCTTGATATTAAGTTGTCGTGTTCGGGTCGGTTGGGTTAGAGCGTTACGAGCTTTCCCCGATCCTTCAGTGACTCTTCGGCCGCCTCGAGGAGCTGGACGACCTGCAGACCGGCTTCGCCGTCGTTGGACGGCGTCCGATCGTTCATGATGCAATCGAGGAAGTAGTCGAGCTCGACCTTGAGCGCTTCCGCCTGCTCCACCTTCGGCGCCCACACGTCGCCGGTCCGGTAGCTGACCAGCAGGTCGTAAAGGCCCTGGCCGCTCGCGATTTCAACGCCTTTGTCGTAGATCTTGATCTTCTCGTCCGCCTCCAGATCGTTCCAGACGAGCATCTTGTCCTTGCCGCCGATGAGCGTCGTCCGGACCTTCACTGGGGAGAGCCAGTTCACGTTGATGTGCGCGACGATGTTGCGCGGGAAGTAGACGGTGATGAAGGCCATGTCGGCATGGCCGTTCAGGTGGCTGCCGCCTGTCGCCACGACGGCCTCGGGCCGCTCGGCGATGATGTGGTTCATGATCGACAGATCGTGCGGCGCCAGATCCCAGATCACGCTGACGTCGTGCTGGAACAGCCCGAGGTTCACGCGCGTGGAATCGAAGTAGTACAGCTCGCCGAGCGCTCCGCCGTCGACCAGTTCCCGGATCTTCCGCACGGCCCCGCCGAAGAGGAACGTGTGGTCCACCATGATCTTCAGGTTCTTCCGGCTGGCGAGCTCGATGAGCTCCTCGGCCTGATCGGACGTCGACGTGAACGGCTTCTCGACAAACACATGCTTGCCGTTCATCAGCGCGGCCTTCGCCAGCTCGTAATGCGTCCACACCGGCGTGACGACGGCGACTGCGTCGATATCCGGCGATGTCAGGACCTCCGAGAAATCCGTTGTCAGGTGCACGCCCGGGTATGCCTTGCTTGCGCGGCGCAGGGCGGCGGGGTTCTTGTCGCAGACCGCCACCAGTTCGCAGTTGTCGAGCCCCTGAAGGTTGCGGACGATATTGGGCCCCCAGTACCCGTAGCCGATGACGCCGACCTGCACCACGTTGGACGGCTTCTGGATCGGACGGAACTGATAGCGGGTGTCTTCCCGCTGACTGACTTGGCCGGCGCCGCCCGGACCAAGAACGGAAATGCCATTGACGCTCATTCAGAACTCCGTGAGTTGGGGGAGACGCTCCTCAGCACCCGGGCGGGATTGCCGGCCACGATGGTGCGAGGGGGAACATCGCGCGTGACGACGGCGCCGGCGCCCACAATGGCGTCTTCGCCAATCGTGACGTTCGCCAGGACCGTGACGCCCGTTCCGATCGAGGCGCCCTTCTTGACGAGGGTCTTCTCGACCTTCCAGTCCTGTTCGGTCTGGAGGGCGCCACCGTCGGCGGTCGCGCGGGGATACATGTCGTTGACGAACATGACGCCGTGTCCGATGAACACGTTGTCTTCGATCGTCACGCCTTCGCAGATGAAGGTGTGGCTCGAGATCTTGCAGCGCTTACCGACCGAGGCGTTCTTCTGGATTTCGACGAACGCCCCGATCTTGGTTTCGTCGCCGATCTCGCAGCCATACAGGTTGATGAACGTTGAGAGCCTGACGTCCTTCCCGAGCTTGACGTCATCCTTGATGGAAAGGACCTGGTTCACACAGCTCCCTTCCCGGCAATCACGGCGCCCGGCGTCGCAAGAAGGATCTTGATATCGGTCCAGAGCGATCGCGTCCTCGCGTAGCGCAGGTCGAGGCGCACCATCTCGTCGAACGTCGTGCGGCTGCGGCCGGCGACCTGCCAGAGACCAGTCAGGCCCGGCTTCGCTTCGAGCACGCGGCGGCAGTGCCAGCGCTGGTACTGTTCGACCTCGTAATACAGGGGCGGCCTCGGGCCGACCAGCGACATTTCGCCGCGCAGGACGTTGATGAGCTGCGGCAGCTCGTCGATGCTCGTCTTGCGCAGAATGCGTCCGATCGGCGTGATCCTGGGATCGGCTGCCAGCTTGAACACCTGCTCGCCGCCCGTGCCGTGAGACGCCGCTTTGGCCTTGATCAGGCTGGCGACGTACTCCTGGTGAATCCTGCTGTCTGCGTTCACGTGCATCGTCCGGAACTTCAGCATCGTGAACGGCAGCATCATCCGGCCCACGCGCTGCTGCTTGAAGAACACCGGGCCTGGCGACTTCAGCTTCACCAGCGCTGCCGTGATGAGCAGCACCGGGGCCAGCAGGAGCAACAGCGCGGCGCTGCCGGCGATATCGATCACGCGCTTGGCCGTGTCGTAGAGCACATCACGCCGGGTCCGGTGCGGTGCGGATACCGGCATCCGATGAATTTCGTGCTGGTTCTGGCCCGCGGCAGCGGTCAGCTCCGGGTAGAAGTGAAACCGGGTCGCGATGCCGTCGGTGGTCGTCGTGCCGAGGAAACGCGAGAGGTGGCGGCGAATCCGCGCGTCCAGTCCGCTCGCAAGCGCCGGACCCGGCGCGTCGATGTCGGAAAGAATGACGCCGATCGCGTTCCCCTGCTCGAACCAGCCGATGACATCGGTGTCTCGCTTCGCCGCGGCCAGTCCGCTGACGATCGCCTTCCACGTGTCGGAACCGTCGAACATGTCGCCATCCGGTCCGGACACCAGCAGCAGGCCCATCGCCTGGTTGCTGCGGTCGGCTCGGCGCCGCTCGCGGTGGAGGGCGTCGGCGAACAAGTCTTCGCTGATGACGTGTTGGGTCGTCATCCTAGATTCGGCCGTCCGACGTGGCGGGAACCTGGTAGACGCGCACCTGGAGACGTACCGAGAGACTCGAGGGCAAGTTCTGACCGAGTGCTTCACGCACGCGATGGGCCACGAGATTGGACACTTCGACGCCCGGCGTTTCGCCGACCTGCGTCAAGACGGCGCTCGCCACTCGTCCCTGGCGATACCAGCCGATGAAATCCGTTTCGCGCAGGCACGGCAGCATCGCTCCGAACAGCTTGACGATGGTTGCCTCCTCGAAGCTGGCGCTCTGGTGCGCATCTCGCTTCAAGTCCACGAGCAAAAGCAGAAAGCGGCTGTTTGAACGGCTGGCGCGTTTTCGCTCGACCTGCAGGAAATATCGAAACGCTTCCTCGTTATAGACAGGCCCGCACCCTTCCGGCAACGCGACGTTGTGCGAAGAGCGCTCCGCCACTCGCAGCGTTGTCGCCGCCGGGGAAACGACCTGGCGGTCTCGCAAACCTCTCGTCAAATCGGGCGCGAAGGATCCTAGAACCGTACTCATCACCGACACTGTGCGCGCTCCTCCGAACTGGCCAAGTGCTTTGGAATTCAGGACTACCGTGGCGGAACAGGTCGCCACCACGAGTGGAGGAGAGTGCAAACCGATCGCCAGCGCGGCGGCGCCTGCATCGAGGGAGTTGATTGGAGCAAGTGACATTAGATTCAGTGACTTACGGGTGTATCGCCCAGGTGACGGGTCGGGACCCATCGGCAGAGCGCCCGGCCGGCGCGTTAGCTCGCACCAAAAGTCAGCCGCCAGAGGGACATCCTGGCGAGTACCGGCGGAGCGAACGGTCCTTAGCGACATGTAACGGACGAAGTTTCCTTTACGACGGAATGAACGCGGGCAGCAGCGGAAGGATCGACTGCGCGAATGACACGGCCTTCATGCGCGATGACTCGGCGTCGGCGGTCTCGGTGCTCTCCCACTGCACCATGACAACCGCGCCGTTGGTGCGGCCGCGCGTCAGCGCGTCCCACGCCATGTACCGCTTCGCGAGGTACATGCTGCTGAACACGCGGCCATTGAGGTCGTACCAGTACAGAACGCCCCTCCTGCCGCTCCCGCTCTCATGCACGACTTCGCCCAATTCGACCGTCCCCGATCCGATCTGCAACCGGATCGGCATCGACGCAGCGTTGAGAAGATGACCGGCTTCTCCCGCCAGTTCCTTTCCCTCCCGTTGCGATCGGTGATAGCCGATGTAGAGCCGCACCTGCTGGCCGGAGGAATCCCGATACGCCCGCACGAGCTCATCGTCGATGGCGATGAAACGGCGTTCGCCCTGCGGGCTGGGGTACGCCCGAACCAGCTCGTCGTCGATCGCCGGAAATCGTCCGGGCTTGGGCCGGGAATCGAGCGACCATTCACCAATTCGCGTTGGGAACGTCCGCAGATCGCTGCCCAGCCGAACCTCGGGCGTGCGGTAGAACAGCAGCGCGACGCCCATCGATAGCGCGGCGATCGACGTCGCGATTTCCAGCAAGGGCCGTCGAACCTGGCCGGTCTCCTCCGCGGTGGGGGCCTCATGCGATTGCGACGATTTCCCGGTTCGTTCAGTGGCCGCAAGCACGGAGAGACACGCAAGAATGAGCAGGTAGCTCAGCGCCGCGACGACGAGGCCTTCGAAAAGATGCAGACCGCGGAGATCGCCGTTGCCCAGCCCTCGAACCGCGAGAAAGCCGACCAGCGCGATTCGCGCTCCGTTGCTGAGATAGGAGATGACGACAGCGAAGCCGATCAAAGCCGCACGGCGTACCCAACTCGAGAGGAAGATGAAGCCTGCCGGCAACGCCATCGCCACGACCGCGAGAAGCTGATTGACGCCGCTGCATTCACGCATGACGTCGAGGATCACGGTCGGCAGCGCCAGCTTGTTGCCTTCCTGCAGGACCGGCGTGCCGATGGCCCGCAGCAGACTTGCGGCGATTCGTCCGGAGAGCACCTGGCTCGGGGGCTGAAGCCAGCCAATCAGCGCATCCCAGATCGGAAAGCCCAGCAATACGTAAGCAAGCGGGAACCAGACGCAGGCGAAGGCCCGGCGGCCGAACAGCAGCAGCACGAATCCGGCAAGCGTGACGACGAGCGACGCCTGCTGCAGCTGAGTCAGCAACGCGATGTGTCCCGCCGCGAGGATGCCGATTCCCGCAAGGATGAGAGGCAGGCCGAGCAGGTAATCGGAGCCGTCCGGCAGGCCGCGCAGGTAGCCTGATCTTGTCCAGACCGTGTACCCAGCAATCGCGAGGACGGCGATGCCGTACGAATACACTTCGCTCGACACCCACGCGCGCGCCAGATCGACGAAAACGCCGGCATAGCACGCGGCGAACGCCAGGGCGGCAAGAGCAAGCGTTGTGCGTCTGGTTGTCATCTTGTGAGTGGCCGGTACAGAGCTTCGCCCTCTCGCTTACATCGACCGCAAATGCACGGATCGAGAGGTAGCTGGATTAGCGGAGTTGCGAACCGAGCATGCTGCGCGCCTGCTCAGCCCCATCGAAATCCGACTTCAACGCCAGGGCCCGCGTCAGCGATCCCCTGGCCTGCGCGGCATCCCCCGAACTGGCGTATGCCAGACCCAGGTGATAGTGGTACACCGCGTTATTTGGATCCTTCGCCGCGCTGACCTTCAGTGTCGTAATCGCCAGCGAAGCGAGGTTCTTCTTGTAATAGATGTAACCAAGCGTGTCGCCGACTTCCGCCACGTCCGGCATTCGCTTCTGAGCAGTCTGCGCCAGGTGCATGGCCACGTCGAGGTTGCCGCCGTGCTGCACGTAGATCCACGCCAGGTTGTTGGCGGCGACAGCGGCTTCCGGATCAATCAGCATGACCCGCTCGAACCGGTCGCGAGCGCCTTCCATATCGCCCTTGGCCTCGAGAAGGACGCCGACCATCGTCAGGGCCGCCACTGATTTCGGAGTGCGCTGGGCGACCGCTTCGAACTCGCTTCTCGCGGCATCAAGCTTTCGCTGGACCAGGTACAGCTCGGCCAGCGCGCCGTACGCCGTGACGTAGTTGCTGTCCAGCGCGATGGCCCGCTTCAGAGCGCTTTCGGCGCTCGTCAAATCGTTGCTTGCGGCGTAGACACGGGCGGCGATTGTGAGCAGCGGCGGACTGGGCGACGTCGACATACGGGCGTCGACACGCGCACGAGCCGCGGCGAAATTACGCAACGCCATGTCGAGCGCGACGAGCCCGCCAAAGGCTTCGAGATCGTCGGCCTTCAGCTCCAGGGCGCGTTCGAACTCCGATCGCGCCGCCGCGATCCTGTTCTGCCGCGCGAACAGCATTCCCCGCTGGGTGTGTACGGCCGATGAGGTCGGGAAACGAACCATCAGCTGCTTGAGCTCTGATTCCGCCCGATCAAGCGTTCCTTGCGCCAGCAGTCCGCGCACATAGAGGAGCTGCGCGTCCCCGTTCTCGGGCTCATTCGCCAGTGCCTCGGTGGCCAGTCCAAGCGACGCGTCCGTCCGGCCCTGTCGCAGCTGCAGCTGCCCCAGGGCGATCTTCGCCTCTGTCGTTCGAGGATTGAGGCGAAGGACTTCCTGATAGGCGACCACCGCCGCATCCGGCTGCCGGCGAATCGCTTGAACCTCGCCGAGCGCGAAGAATGCCGACGCCGAATCGGGATGGCGTTCCGTTGCCAATGTCGCGCTCGCAAGCGCCTCGTCCGGCTTCCCGTCCTTGATCAGGAAGGACGTCTTCGCGAGGAGCGCCTGCAAGTTCGCCTGATCCCGCTCGAGCGCGGTCGCGAGGCGCCGGTACGATTCGTCGCGACGACCTGCCTTGTAGTCGAGCGCAGCCAGCCGCACGTTCGCGGTCGCGGACGTGTTGGGATCGCTCAGCATCGGCTGCAGGATGGCTTGAGCGGCGGCCTCCCGGCCCGTCGCCACGTAGTACTCCTCGAGCGCGATTGCCGACGCGGGAGTCTTCGTCACTTGAAAGACCGTCTGCAGCGGGCGTTCCGCATCGGCCAGCCGATTGGTGGCCAGATAGAAACTGGCCAGGATTCGATTCGTCAGCGGATTCTGCGGCTCGATATCGAGCGCCAGCTTGAGGGTCTCTTCCGCGAACGCCCTGCGCTCCGTCAACCAGTAGAAATTGCCTAGCGCGAGTTGAGCGGCAACGGATTTCGGCTGCAACGCAACGGCCTTCTTGAACGCCAGTTCCGCGGCATCCCGTTTTCCGCGACCAAGTTCGAGAGCTCCGAGATTCGAATAAGCTCCGCTTCGATCAGGAGCGATTCGCAGCGCGTCTTCGATTTGAGCGACAGCCGCGTCGATATCCTTGAGGCCCGCCAGGGCGTTGGCCAGGAGCAGTTGTGCGTTGACCTCGTCAGGGCGCTTGACCAGGACTTTCTCGGCCCGCGCTTTCGCATCTTCGAAGTGTCCGGTGAGGAGGAGCAAATTGCCCGCTTTCACCTGAGCGTTGAGATCTTCAGGCATCAGATCGGCGGCGCGGATGGACTCTTTCAGTCCGTTCGCAAGATCTCCTGCGCCGAGAAACGCGTCGGCGAGCTTGGCACGTGCGTCCCCCGCACGCGGATCCGCTTGAACGGCGCTGCGGTACTGAATGACCGCTTCCGCATACCGGCCGGCCGAGAAATACTGATCACCGCTCGTCAGGAACCGACGCTTGGCCGCGGCCGGATCCTGTCGGCAGGCCACAAGCAAGCCCAAGCCAAGGAACGCCGCCAGACGCACACCCGAAGAGAGTCGCATCACCATCGATGTGACAGTAGCGTCAGCAAAGATCCGTCCCGCGTGGACCAGCCCACCAATTCATGGGTTAATGTCTTATTCAGCAATCACTTAGGCTCGATGATTTACAAAAAAGACACGAGGGGGCGGCGGCAATTGTCGCCGCTTCCGATGACTTTAGTTTCGAATTAAGCGGTACATTTGGATGGCGCGAGGGAACAGAGACATCGCGAACCAACCGAAGTCCTCAGTTTGGGCGACTGCTCGCCCAGGTGAGTGGCGTGGCTGATCGTTTGCTTGGTGTCTCCCTAATCCCTGTCGTGGGGCTCATTCGCCAACAAGACAAGAAGACAAGTTATGAGCAGCTTTGCGAAATTCTGGTCAGATCTGATCCCCGCGTCCGGTCTTCGGGCTGGCGACTGGGTCGAGGTTCGGAGCGCGGACGAAATTCTGGCAACGCTCGATGATCGTCAGTGTCTCGACGGGCTCCCGTTCATGCCTGAAATGCTCCAGTACTGCGGAAAGCGTTTCAAGGTCTTCAAGTCCGCACACAAGACATGCGACACGATCGAACGCTGGTTCGTGATGCGGCGCATGACTTCGGCCGTTCATCTTGAAGGCTTAAGGTGCGACGGAAACGCCCATGATGGCTGCCAGGCAGGATGCCTCATTTTCTGGAAGGACGCCTGGCTGAAACCTGTGCCGAACGGCGACCGGGTTGATGCCAAGTCGCCTGCGTTGTCTCCGTCTCGCCTCCTGCCGCTCCACGAGGCGACCCGCGAGCCACAGAACGGCGCCGACGCCACACGGTACCGCTGTCAGGCGACCGATCTCGTGCGCGCCACCACCGCATTGTCGGCGTGGGACCCGCGACCATATCTCGCGGATTTGACGACCGGCAACGTCGGAATCCTCGAGTTTGTCTGGTACGGTCTGCGTGCGGGATTCAACATCGTGGCTCGAAGGTTGACCGGCCGTGCGATTCCCCAGGTCTGCGGTCTGGCCGGCGAAAAGACGCCGAGCCGCGAGCTGCATTTGAAGGTCGGTGAAGTCGTCCGCGTGCGCTCACAGGACGAAATCATGCGGACGCTCAACTCTCAGCAGCGCAATCGGGGCCTCTTCTTCGATGTGGAGATGACGCCGTACTGCGAGAATGGCAGCTACAAGGTTCAGACGCGAGTTGAGAAGATCATCGATGAGAAAACAGGAAAAATGATCAAGATGCCCAACCCGTGTTTGATCCTCGACGGCGTCACGTGCAGCGGACGCCTCAGCCAGTACCGGATGTTTTGTCCCAGAAGCATCTACCCCTACTGGCGCGAGATCTGGCTCGAACGAGCCGGCAACGAATAGAAAGGCGCCGCAGGTCGATCGCCTCGAAGCGACCTTATTCCGCTCGTGAGGTCGCGGCGTCGCGAATAGTTCCGGAAGCCACCCACCCGCTGCCGAACTTCAACGGCACGTTCCACGACGTCTTCTGCAGATATCGATACCCGACGGTCAGGAACCGGTTGTAGCCACGCCGATGCCAGGCCAAAGCCGGCAGCACAATCACCACGATTGATGCGAAGAGGTACAACGGCCATGCTGCCGACCGGAGCGGCAAGTACATCCGAATCGGGGCAAGCACCGTGAGATAAACGTAGAACTGAAACACAAAGACGACAAACGAAGTCTGACCCAGGTTCGCCATGCGACGCGTGAGCCACGGCACATACTCGTGTTGCAGGAGCTGAATGCTCGCCGCCAGCAGACACATCCCAAAGGAGCCGTAGAAGAGCACGTAGTCCAGGCCCGGCGGGTCCTTTTGGAACGGCGATGCAAACCCGTGAAGCGGGAACATGAGCGCACCGTGTGCCGCGTATTTCGACAGATGGTAGATCGCGTTGATGACGACGGCCGCGGCCAGACCGATGGCCCCAGTCCTGAGCAGCGTCCGCTGCATCGCCTTTGTATCGTGCCGCAGGTGCTGATCGCCGATTCGGGAGCCCAGCGCGGAGGCCGCCAGGTCGAGGCCCAACCAGGGCAGTATTGGAAACGAGTACACGTAGACCGTGGGGTCCAGACTGCCAAAGAGTGTTTCCTGTGTCGCCTTGAGAAGGATCCCCTGCGGATGCCAGCTCTCAACTGCCACCCAGCTGAGAGTGTAGGCCGCAATACCGAGCGCCAGCCTCGCAGCTGGCCGGAGACTGACCGCAAGCCGAGGCCCCACGAGCATGCACACCGCGACCGTATCCGTAATCGAGAGAAACCTCGTCGTGTACCAAGGCAGATGGGAGCCAAGGATCAGCAGATGGCCGACACTCAGCAGCAGCAATCCTCGATCCGTGAATGCGGCCTGCAGATGCTCGAAGTCGTTCCGGCGGATCCGGCAGAGGAAGCCGATCAGCAGGCCGTTGATGATCATGAACGTCGGCGACGCCATCATTCCGATGGTTCTGAGCACCGTCGGCGTGAGGCTCCGCTGGTCGGGAAAATATGTAAAGCTGAAATGGGAAATCAGGACGAACAGCATCGCGAAACCGCGGGCGACGTCGATAAACCCCTGCCGAGTCTGCGGCGAAGACGGACCGGTCTTTCTCAACATGGATGTCGTGCATCAGAGCAATCGACATTCCGG
>Ga0326726_10006867_pt1 | contig 10228 bp, 9 predicted proteins | sample MHFenrmetagenome_2_FD_207603 | JGI IMG/M metagenome (GOLD analysis project Ga0326726, IMG submission 207603) | Lab enriched peat soil microbial communities from Michigan Hollow, Ithaca, NY, United States - MHF15MN | ecosystem: Environmental > Terrestrial > Soil > Wetlands > Peat | place: USA... | reverse complement strand
CGAACCACTTCTCCAGGTTTGCGAGGAGCTGTTCCATGCGCAAATTGTCGCGGCACGCCGGCCGTCCAAGCAAGCGCCGGCGCTCTTGTGGAACGAGACACGGCGACCGACGGGACGCCTGGAGTATATTGGGCTGCATGAAGCGCTTTTTGCCCTCGCTCGTCGCGCTCACGCTCGCGGCCTGCGCGACCGGCTCGAAAACCGATGGAAGCAACACGCAAGTCGAGGTCGACTCGCACGCGCTGCTCGGCGACATCGCGTTCGAGCGCCAGCAGCTCGACACAGCCACGAACGAATACCTCGCGGCCGCCCTCTTGTCGGATCAGCCCGCGCTCGCGGAGCGTGCGACGCGGGTCGCGCATCGGGTCGATCTCACGGAGCTCGGCCTGAAAGCCGTCGCGCGCTGGAAAGCGCTCGCCCCGAAGGACGAGCGGCCTCTCTGGTTCGCCGGCGTGTTCGAGACCCGCGCGCATCGCGTAGACAAAGCGACCGCCGAGTTCGAGACCTTCATCCGCGAGCTCGGCGACCCGGGCACCGGCTTCGCGCTCGTGCTCGAGGCTCTCGCGGACGAGCCGAACGCAGAAGCCACGACGGCGATCATGCGTTCGCTCAACGCGACCTTCCCCGGCGTGCCGGCGGGCCAATACGCGCTCGCGCGGCTCGCGCTGCGCTCCGGCGACTTCGATCTCGCGCTCACGAACGCGAAAGCGGCGTCCGATTCCGATCCGAACTGGCTCGAAGCGCAGCTGCTCTATGCACGCAGCCTGCTCGTCGCGGGCAAGACCGACGAGAGCCTCGCGATCGCGGGGCAGCTCGCCGCTCAGCACTCCGAGACCCAGGTCCAGCTCCAGTACGCCGAGCTGCTGTTGTCCGCAGGCAAGCCGCGCGACGCGGAGGCGCGTCTCAACGACATTCTCGCGAAGAACCCCGGCAACCCCGAAGCGATTCGCGCGCTCGCGTTCCTCGCGCTCACCGAGCAGCGGCTCGACGAAGCGAAGGCTCGCTTCGGCGAGCTGCGCGGCGACGCCAACTATCGCCCCGAGGCGTTCTACTACCTCGGCCGCATCGCCGAGACCGAGCGGGACTTCTTACAGGCGACACGCTCGTACGCACGCGTGACCGACGGCACGCACGCGGTCGAGGCGCAGTTGCGCACCGCGCGAATCATGGCCACGGAGCTCAACGATCCCGACGGCGCGGTTCGCCATTTGCGCGACTTCGGCGAAGCCAATCCGCGCTTCGCATCGAACATGCTCGTGGCGCAGGCGCAGCTGCTGCTGCAGATGAAGAAGCCGCAAGAGGCGATGAAGCTCTTCGACGACGCGCTTGCGGCCTCGCCCGACGACCCGACCTTGCGCGCGGCGCATGTCCAGCTCTACGTCTTGCTCGTGCAGGACGCGATCGACCGGAAGGCGCTCGACGAGGCCAACACCGTGCTGAGTCAGGGCTTGCAGCGCTATCCCGGCGAGACGTCGCTGCGCTATTCGCAGGCGCTGCTGCTCGAGGACCAAGGCAAGAACAAGCGAGCCGTCGAGGTGCTCCAGAGCCTCGCGAAAGACACGCCCGACGATCCCGCCGTGCTGAACGCGCTCGGGTACCTCCTGACCGACCAGTTCGACCGGCACGAAGAGGCGCGCGGCTACATCCAGAAAGCACTCGCGATGAATCCCGACAGCCCGGCGATCATCGACAGCATGGGCTGGGTGCTCTACAAGCTCGGCGACTATGGCGGCGCGCGCGATTACCTCGAGCGGGCGTATCGGCTCGAGCAGGATCCCGAGATCGCGGCGCATCTCGTCGACGTGCGCTGGGCGCTCGGCGAGCACGATCAGGCGCTCGAGCTGCTGCACGCCGCGCTCGAGCGCAATCCCGACGACCGTCATCTCAAAGAGCTCAACGGACGGCTGCATCAATGACGCGCGGCCTCGCGCGGCTGCTCGGCGCGATGCTAGCCGCCGCGCTGCTCACGGCCTGCGCGACCATGCCCGTCGGCAGCGACGGCCTGAGCTACGAGCAGCGCCGCGAGCGGCTCGAGGGGGTTTCCGGCTGGGAAATGCGCGGCCGCGTCGCGGTCTCGGCAGGTGAGCGCGCGTTTCAGGCGAGCTTCCGCTGGCATCAGGACGCCGACGCGCTCGAGCTCGCGGTCCGCGGACCGCTCGGCGCGGGAGCGCTCGAGGTGAGTGGCACGCCAAGCGCACTGACGGTCACCTCGCGCGGCGATACGCGCGTGCTGTCGGATCCCGAGACGCAGTTGTCCGAGCTGCTCGGCTGGTGGCTGCCGGTCGGCAGCTTGCATGCTTGGCTGCTCGGCCTGCCCGATCGCGCGTTCGACGCGGCGACGGAGCTCGGGAACGACGGCACGCTCGCCGCGTTCGAGCAACGGCTCTGGCGGGTCGCGTTCGCGAGCTACCAGCTCGCGCCGGCGAAACCCGATACCGGCTCGCCGTTGCTCGTGCCGCGTCGGATCGATCTCGAGCACGGCGATCTGCGCCTGCGCCTCACTGTCGACGACTGGCACGCCGCCGCGCCTTGAGCGCCGCGCGGCATGCCGGGATAGAATAAAGGCTGGGGTGTAGCCAAGCGGTAAGGCAGCGGGTTTTGATCCCGCCATACGTAGGTTCGATTCCTACCACCCCAGGTAAGTCGCGCGTTACTAGGGGAGTCCCGCCTTGGATCCGATCTCCACCACGATTTTCTCCGGCAACGCGCATCCCGCGCTCGCGCGCGACATCGCGTATCACCTGAACCTGCCGCTCGGCCGCATCACGGTCGGCCGCTTCAGCGACGGCGAGGTCAGCGTCGAGATCATGGAAAACGTGCGCGGCCGCGACGTGTTCATCGTGCAGCCGACCTGCCCGCCCGTGAACGAGAATCTCATGGAGCTGCTGATCATGGCGGACGCGTGCCAGCGCGCGTCGGCGAGCCGGATCACGGCCGTGATCCCGTACTTCGGCTACGGCCGCCAGGATCGCCGGCGCCGGGCCGCGCGCGTGCCGATCACGGCGAAGCTCGTCGCGAACCTGATCGCCCAGTCGGGCATCGACCGCGTGCTCACGGTCGACGTGCACGCGGATCAAATTCAGGGCTTCTTCGATATCCCCGTCGACAACGTCTACGCCTCGCCGGTGCTGCTCGGCGACGCGTGGAAGCAGAAATACTCCGACATCGTGGTGGTCTCGCCGGACGTCGGCGGCGTCGAGCGCGCACGCGCGCTCGCGAAACGACTCGACGATGCGGGCCTCGCGATCATCGACAAGCGCCGCCCGCAACCGAACATGGCCGAAGTCATGAACGTGATCGGCGAGGTCGCGACGAAGACCTGCGTGCTGATCGACGACATGGTCGACACGGCCGGCACGCTCTGCCAAGCCGCCGGGGTGCTCAAGCAGCGCGGCGCGGAGCGGGTCGTGGCCTACATCACCCACCCCGTCCTTTCGGGCCCGGCCGTGCAGCGGATCCAGAACTCCTCCCTCGACGAGATCGTCGTGACCGACACGATCCCGCTCAGCGATGCGGCCAAGGCCTGTCCCCGGATCCGGCAGCTCAGCGTGGCCGAGCTCTTGGCCGAAACCCTGCGCCGGATCAACGAAGCGGAGTCCGTGAGCTCGCTGTACCTCGACTAGGCCGTTTTGCTATCATGCGCGGCTTCCTCGAGGTGCCCAGCCCGTGAACGTCAAAACCGTCTTCGAGCTTTCCGTCGAGCCGCGCGCCGCAATCGGCCGCACCGGCAGCCGCCGCCTCCGCAAGGCCGGCAAGGTCCCCGCGATCCTATACGGCGGCGGCGAAGGGCCCGAGTCCATGGCGCTCGACCACAACACGCTCATGCACCAGATGAGCCGCGAGGCGTTCTTCACGAGCATCCTCACGCTGAAGATCGGCGCGAAGTCGCAGCAGGTGGTCGTCAAAGACGTTCAACGCCACCCGGTCAAGCCCTTGATCATGCACCTCGACTTCCAGCGGATTCGCGAGGACGAGGAAATCACGCTCAGCGTGCCCGTCCACTTCCTGAACGAAGCGAACGCGAAGGGCGTCAAGGAACAGGGCGGCGTCGTCGACCACCTGCTGACCGAGGTCGAGGTCGAGTGTCTGCCGCGTTACCTGCCCGAATACCTCGAGATCGACGTGACCGCGCTCGAGCTCAACCAGATCTATCACCTCTCCGACATCAAGCTGCCGGAGGGCGTCTCGCTCGTCGCGCTGAAGCACGGCCACGACCAACCCGTCGTCGCGGTGAACCCGCCGCGCCAGGAAGAGGTCGACGTGCCGGTGGAAGCGGCCGAGGTGCCGGCGAGCGAGGTGCCGGCAACCGCACAGGCTGCGCCGGAAGCGGCCGAAGGCGACGAGAAAGACAGCAAAGACAAAGACAGCAAGGACAAGGACAAAGACGCGAAGAAGGCCGACAAGAAGGAGAAAGGCTGAGGACGCGGCGCAGAGCAGTTGCGAAGTCTCGAAAGGCCGCCTGATGGCGGCCTTTCCGTTGCTAGACGTCCCTTTTCGTTCGACCGTGCTTCGTTTCGCCACTCGCGCGTGTTTTGAAGAGCCAAGATGGGCACCGAGATCGATCTGATCGTCGGGCTCGGCAACCCCGGGCCCGCGTACCAAGTCACGCGCCACAACGCGGGCTTCTGGTTCGTCGACCTGCTCGCGCGTGAGCACGGCGCGCGGTTCGCTAACGAGCGCAAGCTCAAGGGCGAGACGGCCGAGGTTCGGATCGCGGGACGCCGTGTGCGCCTGCTGAAGCCGATGACCCAGATGAACTTGAGCGGCGCGTCGGTGCAGGCCGCCATGAGCTACTACAAGATCCCGGTCGAGCACGTGCTCGTCGCGTACGACGAGCTCGACCTCCCGCCGGGCCGCGCGCAGCTGAAGTTCGACGGGGGCGCCGCCGGGCACAACGGCGTAGGCAGCGTGATCGAGCACGTCGGCACGAAGTTTTGGCGCCTGCGCTTCGGCGTAGGCCACCCCCGCGATGGGGCGCAAGCCCAAGGCCGCCGCGACGTGATCGATCACGTGCTCGAGCGCGCGACGCCCGAGGAAGAAGCAGAGATCCTCGCGACGATCGGCGAAGCCGTGAAGCTCGTGCCGGCGATCATCGAGGAAGGCGCGGAGCGCGCGAAGAATCGCCTGCACCGCAAGAAGCCCGCGCCCGCGGGCGGCAAGGAGAGCGAGTAACTCATGGGCATCAAATGCGGGATCGTCGGGCTGCCGAACGTCGGCAAGTCGACGCTGTTCAACGCGCTTACGGCGTCGGAGATCCCGGCCGAGAACTACCCGTTCTGCACGATCGATCCGAACGTCGGCGTCGTGACCGTGCCGGATCCGAAGCTGGACGCGATCGCGGCGATCGTGAAACCCGAGAAGGTCGTGCCCACCGTGGTCGAGTTCGTCGACATCGCGGGCCTCGTCGAGGGCGCGTCGCAGGGGCAAGGCCTCGGCAACCAGTTCCTCGCCCACATCCGCGAGACCCACGCGATCGCCCATCTCGTGCGCTGCTTCGAGAACGACGACATCACGCACGTCGCGGGACGCATCGATCCGCTGCACGACATCGAGATCATCGACACCGAGCTCATGCTCGCCGACCTCGAGTCGGTGCAGAAGATGTTCCAGCGCGCCGAGCGCGCCGCGAAGGCGAACGAGAAGGCCGCGGTCGCGCGCCGCGACGGGCTCAAGAAGCTCCAGGACGCGCTCGAAAGCGGTCTGCCCGCGCGCAGCGTGGTTCTCGACGAGCGCGAGGCGGCCGAGCTCAAGGACCTGCACCTGATCACCGCGAAGCCCGTGATGTACATCGCGAACGTGGCCGAGGACTCGCCTCGAGAGGACCCGCTCGTCGCGCCGGTCCGGGCGCTCGCGGAGCGGCAAGGCACCGAGCTCGTCGTGATCTCGGCGGCGCTCGAAGCCGAGCTAGCGCAGCTCGCTGAAGCGGAACGGGCGGAATTTCTCACGAGCCTCGGGCTCGAGGAGCCGGGCTTGAACCGCGTGATCCGCTCGGCGTACCGTCTCCTCGGGCTGAAAACCTTCTACACGGCCGGACCGAAAGAGTGCCGCGCATGGACCGTGCCGCGCGGCGCGACCGCGCCGCAAGCGGCGGGCGCGATTCACACCGACTTCGAGCGCGGCTTCATCCGCGCCGAGGTGATCGCCTACGACGCGTTCATCGCGCGGCGCGGCGAAGCGGGCGCACGCGAGGCAGGCGAGCTCCGCCTCGAGGGCAAGGGCTACGTCGTCCAAGAGGGCGACGTCGTTCACTTCAGGTTCAACGTCTGAGGCAACGGGCAGGATCGATGGACAACCTCGCAAATTTGCCGGCCGCCGTGCAGCTCGTGCTCGCCGTGCTGCTCGCCGTGTGGCTCGCGCTGCTGCTGCTCGTGCCGTTCATGCTCGAGAGCATTCGCAATTCCTCGCGGAAGTCCCGCGCGCAGCTCGAGCTGCTCAATCAGAAGATGGACCGGCTCATCGACATTCTCGACCGCGGCGAGCCGGCGGCGCGAGCGGGCGGGTCCCGCGCGCGGCACGCCAAGCACGCGCGCAAGGAACCGACGATCTCGGGATGAACGCGCCTACGGGCGCTGGCGCTTCGCGCGGATGCGCGCGACGCGGCGACGCGGCGTGGAGGCCGCGGACGCGACCCGCGGGAAGCGTACGCGAAACGCCGTGATCGCATCGAGCTCGAATCCTGTCCGCAAGCGGCCGTCGGCTTCGAGCTCGGCAACTTCCGCGTACTCGAACCACTCGATCGCCAAGAGCTCGTCCGGGGCGAAGCTCTCTGTCGCCTGGCCGACCTCGCAGCCGAAGACTCGATGGTTCTCGCCGCGGTGCCACCAATCGCCGATCTCGACGAGCGACTGAATGCGCAGCCCGAGCTCCTCGATGAGCTCGCGGCGCAGCGCCGCTCGAGGCTCCTCGCGGGACTTCAATCGCCCGCCCGGGAGCCCCCACTTGCCGATGTTCTCGCGCCGTCGTGAATTGTGCTGCGCGAGCAGGTAACGCCGACCGCAACGCAGCACGCAGCGGACCCGGTCGACAGGGGCGTCGAGGCGTTCCGCGGGAACGGCGAGTCTACCCGCGATTTGAACAGCCCCAAATTCAGACGTGTTAGACGCCATTAGGCCCCATCCACATCAACAATATCTCGCAACTAGCCTGTACGTCTAACTTTTCAACTTGATGACGGCCCCGAACGCCGCGACAACGCTAGCGTTAGCGAGGCCCTCGCGCCGTGCTGTATCTCTAATTTCTGCGCCGTCGGCATTCCGCCCGGCGCCGGCAGACGGGTCGTTCTTGGCCCAAACCGACCATCCGCCAGTCGCTGCAGCCCTAGGGTTACGCGGCGGTTTCGGCTCGCTGGTACACTTCGCCGCTGCCGGCGACGGCCACGACACGAGAAGCGACGGCACCGCCGCCAAGAATGACGACAACCGTTTCAACGAGCTCCGCGGTCGCGCTTGCGGCGGAGCACGAAGCCGCGGGGCGCTATGACGACGCCGTCAACGAGCTCGCGAGGGCCGCCGAAAGTGGCGACGTCGAGGCCACGACGGAGCTCGGCAAGCACCTGATCCTTGGCGACCTCGGGCCGAATCTGCCGCAGGACGGAACGCGCTTCCTGGTCGAGGCGGTCGCGGCCGGCAGCGTCGAAGCGGCCCTCCGGCTCGCAACGCTCGCGGCTCTCGGCACCTACGTCGAGCAAAGCTGGTCACGCGCCCTCGGCTTCCTCGTGTTCGCCGCCGAGAAGGGCTCGTCCGCGGCCCGCGGCCAGTTGCAGCTCTTCGCGCGCCGGCGCATCGGAGACGCGGAGCCTCCGGCTGGGGAGTGGCGCCGGCTCGCCGAAGCCATCGACCTCGCGACCTGGATATCGCCGGCCCGCAGCGTGTCGCTCTATGACGATCCGGCGGTCCGCAGCTTTCCCGAGTTCACCGAGGACGACGTCTGCTCCTGGCTCATCGAGCGCGCAAGGAGCAACCTCGGACGCGCGCTCGTTTACGACGCGGCCCACGGGCGGGACATCGCGGATCACATGCGGACCAACTCCGCCGCCGGTTTCGATCTCATGACGGCGGACCTCGTGCAGGTCGCGCTGCAATACCGGATGGCGGTGTCGGTCGGCCTGCCGATCGACAACATGGAGGGGCCGACGGTGCTGCACTACGAGGTCGGGGAAGAGATCACGAACCACTACGACTTCTTGAACCCGCGCAGCCCAAACTATCAGGACGAGATCAGCCGTCGCGGCGAGCGGATCATCACGTTTCTGGTCTATCTGAACGACGACTATGGCGGCGGCGAGACCGACTTCCCGAAGCTCGGGGTCCGCCACAAGGGCAAGCGGCGCGAGGGCCTGTTGTTCGTGAACGCGCTGCCGAGCGGCCCGCCCGACTTGCGGATGGTCCACGCCGGAACTCCGCCGACGAGCGGCGAGAAGTGGATCGTCTCGCAATTCATCCGCAACCGCGCCGTGCTCAATACACGCGCCGAACGCGTCGCCTGACGGTTTGGCAAGGGCCAACGCCCCAAGACCCACGCGGGCGCCCACGATAGGAACCCCAAAAAGAAAACGGCGGGCCAAGGGCGCCCGCCGTCTATTCAGCGTAGTCTAGCGACGATCAGAAGCTGATCTTGATACCCGTGTAATAACGACGTCCGAGGATGTCGTAGTAGTCGGCACGCGTCACTTCGGCGTTGTGGTCGGCGGTCGTGTAGCCGTAGACCGGCGGCTGCTTGTCCGCCAAGTTGTCGATGCCCATGGTCAGCTGCATCTTCGGGTTCAGGCTATAGCCCGCGAACAGGCCGAAGTTCTGATACGACCCGACACCGGACACCGTCGTCGCCGGGTTGCGCGAGGCGCTCTCGTCCTTGACGCTCGGCAGATACCGCCACGTCAGGCCGACCTGCGCCTTGCCACCTGTGAAGTTGTAGCCCAGCGTGGTGTTCAGCTTGTAGTCGAACTGGCCGTCGCGATCGAACGTGCCGGCAACGTGCACCACCGCCCCGTTCTTGACGTCCTGCACATCGTACTTGTCGAGGTAGGTGATCAGGGAGTTGATGTAGAAGGGCCCTTTCCGCCAGTTCACCGCAATGTCGACGCCCTGCGTTTCCAACGTGCCCGAGTTCACGAATAGCGCCGCGACCTGCGCGCGCTCGCCCGTCGACACGTTGCGCTTGATCAACTTACACCAACCACCCGGATCGTTGTACGCCAGCGCCGGGTTGCTCGTGCCGTTCGCGTTGAAGCACTGCTGGTACACGAACAGCGAGTTGACCGGCGCGATCGCGTCCTCGATGTGGATGTTGTAGACGTCGATCGAGGCGGTCAGGTTCTCGAGCGGGCCCGGGCCGTTCAACACGAGACCCAAGGTCCAGGTATCGGCAGTCTCGGGTCCGACCTTCGGATTGCCTTGCTGGACTTCGATCTCGAGCGGGAAGAACGCGGGGCTGATTCTCGAGAAGTTGTTCGCCGACGCGGTTCCCGCTACACCGAATCTTGACGTGGTGTCGTTCGTCGGATCGCTGTCGCTGTTGGCGATAATGGCCTGGCAGAGCTGTTGCACCTGGAGCCGCGTGGTCGTGTTCGCCTGAGTGTTACCCCAGGTCAAGTGCGTGCCCGGCTGATCGCCGTGATCGAACGTATACGAGCACGGATCGCTCGGTGCGAACGGCACGACGAGCAGCGTCGGGCCCTGGAACAGCTCGGCCGTGTTCGGCGCACGCGTAGCGCGCTGCAAGCCGCCGCGGACGCGCATCTTCTGCGTCGCGCCCCAGTCGAACAGCGCCTTGTACGTATCGGTGCTGCCGACGGCCAGGTCCTTGTAGTCGGAGTAACGGTAGCCGAGCTCGAAGTTCAGCTTCTTGGTCGCGGGCACGAGCAACTCGCCATACAGCTCCTTGACCTCGGTCGAGCCGTTCGTGTGGTTCGACGCGAACAACCCAACCGGGTTGTCCGTCACGTTGGCGACGTCGTTGATCGGATCGTACGAGAAGTCGTTCTTGCGCTCGCTGGCGCCGGCCGAGAAGCGCAGCTCACCGGACTTCATGTCGATGATTTTGCCCTGCACGTTGGCTTCGAGGATGTTCTGATCGAGCCTCGTCTGCGCCTTGCCGCGCGTATCGATCGCGTCGATACAGTCCTGCGTGACCTGGGTGATGCCTTGGCCGATGAAGATCGGCAGGCCGCTCGTGCAGGTCTGCGAGTAGTTGCGGCCGGACGCGAACGTGCCCTTGCCCCAGTTCGGCT
>Ga0326726_10006866_pt1 | contig 10229 bp, 8 predicted proteins | sample MHFenrmetagenome_2_FD_207603 | JGI IMG/M metagenome (GOLD analysis project Ga0326726, IMG submission 207603) | Lab enriched peat soil microbial communities from Michigan Hollow, Ithaca, NY, United States - MHF15MN | ecosystem: Environmental > Terrestrial > Soil > Wetlands > Peat | place: USA... | reverse complement strand
AAATTTTCTGCCCTCTAATATTTGTATTCAGGTGGATTGTATTGTCCTAAGGTTTTTAGTTGTCAAAATTAAGGATTATCCCAGTTGTGATTAAAGTTTTTCGTTTATATTAACAAATATGGGATAATAATGTGACAATGTAAAAAGGTTTGTAAGATGATAGAAAGAAGCAGCATATATATATATCTGATAATGAACAATTGTTACCAGTTCCGAAAACTGGGCTGTTTGGGGATTCCCTGAGTCACCCTGACAGCGATTACCAAAAGAAAGAAAAAGAGTTGGCGACAATAAAGAAAGATCTGCCCGCCGATCATTTGACCGCAACTTACTGGGGCTGATGGATTAAGTGGCAGAAGAATAGTATCTATATCCTTCTATTTCACAGATGCCGAAGAGCGAGGAAGCTAAAAGCCAAGAAGTAAAGGTCAAGATTGAGTAATCGTGTGCAGGCCTGCCCACCTTTGTTACAACAAGATGGGACGGGCCTGTCGCGATGCGGAAGATTTGTTTAATTAAACTAAAATTTAAAATAAATGAAGGAGGGGTTTAGAAATGTTTGCACCGAAAAATATTCTTGTCCCAACTGATTTTTCCGAGTTTTCTGAGAGGGCCATAGGACTCGCAATAGAAATCGCGGAGGGCACGAATGCAAAGATCCATCTCCTTCACGTCGTTGACAAACTTCAGCAGTGCGTTATGGACTATTGTTTTCCGGCCGATGAGATACAGAAGATCGAATCGGGAAGCATCAAAGAAGCGGCCAAGAAGCTGCGCGAGGAAGTTCAGAAGATCGTGCAGTCAAGAAAGCTTGATGTAACGTGTGATGTCAAGGCAGGGGTCTCCTACGAGGTGATCCTCAAGGAACAGAGAGAGAAAAAGGCCGACCTGGTTGTTATCGCCTCGCACGGGCGCACAGGGATCATGAAGAACCTGATCGGCAGTGTAACGGAGAGGGTCGTGCGCGGCGCGAGTTGCCCCGTTCTGGTTGCCCGCTGACTACGATGATGGTGTCTGTTCATAGAGGTGCAGAGTTCAAGTAAGGATGGTTCTAGAAAACGGCGCGAAAATGGACAACGCCTTATCCCTGCCTGCGGATTATGTCCTGAACAATCGCTACACCATCGGCAAGGTTATCGGGGTGGGCGGCTTTGGCATTGTCTACATTGCATGGGATAACAATCTGGATATCAAGGTTGCGGTAAAGGAGTTTCTGCCAAAGGAATATACCGCCCGCTCTTCCAATCATGTCAGCATCATCCCGTACACCGGCAGTACCCATGAAGATTTATCCCTCGGCGTTGAGAAATTTCTGGAAGAAGCAAAGGCACTGGCACAATTCCAGGATCATCCCGGAATTGTAACTGTCCACGAATCTTTTCGCGCCAACAACACAGCCTATATGGTCATGCAGTACTTGGATGGCATGACACTGAAAGAATACCTCAAGGGCAAGCCAGGTGAGAAGATTGCCTTCACTGAGGCTGTAGAGGTAATGACCCCCATCATGGATGCCCTGCGAGAAGTGCACAATGCAGGATTCGTTCATCGCGACATAAGTCCTGACAACATCTTTCTAACCTACCAGAAGCAGGTAAAGCTGCTCGACTTCGGCTCAGCCCGATACGCAATCGGTAAGCATTCCAAAAGTCTGACCACCGTTCTCAAGAACGGCTATGCACCACCTGAGCAGTATAGCGCAAAAGGGAGACAGGGTCCGTGGTCGGATGTCTATGCCGTATGCGCAACCATTTATCGTTGTGTTACCGGGTTTGAGCCGCCCGATGCCATGGATCGGATTCAGGTAGACACCATCAAATCTCCGAGACAACTTGGAATAGATATTCCGTTGAGCGGCGAGCGGGCACTCATGCGGGGTTTGGCACTCAAAGCTTCAGATCGGTTTGAGAACATTCAGCAATTGCAACAGGCATTAACTGAGATACCCGTTATTATTGAGTGCCCAAAGTGCGGGGCGAAGAATCAGTTGCCTCCTGGCAATGACCCCAATGCTATGCGTTGTTGGAGGTGCAAGACAAAGTTGGGGCGAACCAAAGGTTTCAGAAGTCCTGACGACACACCCTGGATTTCTCTCTCCTTATTCGTCCTTGTGTCTATTATTATCGTTATTATGGTTGGCATTTTTTTGGTGCTCCCTCCGCAACCATCTCCCCCTACAAGAACGACTGTGCCTGCACCAGAGTCGGCGGAGTACTGGTCTAATAAGGCATATACCCTGTGTAGCAGCGGAAAATGTACCGACCCCCAAAAGGCTATTGAATATCTGAACGAGGCCATTCGCCTAAAACCGGATTTTGCTACAGCTTACAACAACCGGGGGTATGCTTACATCCGTTCCGGCAACAACCTGGAGGCATGTTCTTCTCTCAGCAGAGCCTGTGAACTGGGGGACTGCAAGGGTTATGAATGGGCAAAACAGAAAGACTTGTGCGAGAATAAATCAGCACCAGCGCCTACCCCTGCTCCAGCCCCCGCACCAATTATACACTCCTTTCATTCTAAGAAAAATTAAAGAACAAAGACTAAAAACAATCTGATCCTTTATGTCTTTCTGATTTGCGCTTGAAGTATAAGCAGGTTTTATTCCAGATTACAAATGGAAATGAAGCATTTCGATATCTGGGCCGCACCCACACTTTGTAGGCGAACTAAACAATCTCCTCTTTATCTCTTTCTTCCTGATATCTTCTTAAACCGTTATTAACAAAAAATAGAAGTTTATTATCGATAATCGTGTAAATTAGTCCTTTTTCATACTCAAACCAAAGATTTTGGTGTATAGTCAATGTGGTAAAATAATATGGTTTGTGAGGTCACTGGTGAAAAGGTCTCTACATAGCATTACTCGTGACTTTTGAAGTGAAAACCAAGGAAACTGGTATGCCATAAACTGATGGCCTGGTGACGTCCGTGAGAGAAGCAAATATGACCGTACCGCAAGAAAAAAGGGGGAGAAGCATTCAGAGTAGATTGATCATGCTTCTCCTTTTTATTCTCATCCCTGTCCTGGTTATTCAAGCCTACATCTACTATGCCAACTATCAGGCTCGACGGGCGTCGGCGCTTCTGGCAAATCTAGAAATTGCCCGTGCAGTCGCAAAGTCGTTTGAATCATTCGTAAAAGACGTTATCCATCAGGAGCTGGCAATAGGTCTTGCGATAACCTCTTCGCAGCAGATGAATTCCAGGGACATCACCCGCATCCTTGAGACGAGCCGGGATTATGACGCTGTTCACGATTTCACCTGGATGAATATGAAGGGTGTTGCTGTCTATTCAAGCAATCCTGACATGATCGGCATTAATTACAGTGACCGATCCTACTTTCGGGAAATTGCCAATGGCCGTGAATGGACGGTAAGTGAGCTTATCATTGCAAAAACTACGGGAGAACCGGTCTTTGGCATCGCGCGCGGTATTCGGGACGGCAAGGGAGCTCTGCTCGGCATTGTTTTTGCCGCAATCATTCCCGAAAAATTAGATGCCCGGCTTGCGATTGAGAGAAGCAAAGGAGGAGGCTATGCCCTTGTCGATAACAAGGGCATGCTGGTCTATCGTTATCCTGCGATTAATGCCACATGGGAGGAGCGCAGCTGGCTCAAGACGTATCCCGAATTTGAAGAAGCACTCAAGGGAAAAGAGATTGCCAAAACAGTTTATGCTCCCTTTGAGGAAAAGAACAGGATGGTTGGTTTTACTTCTGTTTCCTCTATTGGATGGGCTGCGAGTGCCGGAACAAGAGAAGAAGATGTTATCGGGCCCATTCTCAGTTCTATTGGCAAGAGTGCCCTTCTGTCTCTGTTTGTTACGCTTGCAGCATTCCTTGTCGCATTAGCCATTTCCCGGAAAATCACGAACCATATCACAGAACTGCGTGCGCATGCGCTTGCCTTAGGGAATGGGGAGTTGCCTGAACTGGTCAAGATCAATCCTGTATTGGAATTCCAGGATCTGGCAGAAGCCTTCAATACAATGGCCGAGAAGGTTAAGGCTCGTGAGATGAATCTGCGTGAGAGTGAGCAGCGCTGGGCCACCACATTGTCGAGCATCGGTGATGCGATAATTGCTACCGATGTTGAAGGCAGGATCACGTTCATGAACACTGTGACAGAAGAATTGACTGGATGGACCATCAGCGAAGCCGCAATGAAGCCGGTGATGGTAGTCTTAAACATTATCAACGAGTATACTCGCAAGGAAGTCGAGAACCCTATCACCAAAGTACTCCGGGAAGGGATGATCGTCGGTCTTGCCAACCACACAATCCTGATAAAGAAAGACGGGACAGAAGTCCCCATTGATGATAGCGGTGCCCCTATTAGAGACAAAGACGGCAAGACAACGGGTGTCGTGCTCGTATTCCGTGAAATCACCGAGCGCAAGAAGATGGAGGAAGCGCTGCGGAAGGCAAAAAATGAACTGGAGGAACGGGTTAAGGAGCGGACGTCTGAGTTACAGGCAGCATCACTTTACATGCGTAGCCTAATCGAAGCAAGCCTCGATCCACTGGTCACGATTAGCACGGAAGGGAAAATAATGGATGTCAATCATGCAACCGAAGAGGTTACAGGCATCAATAGACTGCAGTTAATTGGAAGCGATTTCTCGGATTACTTTACGGAACCGGAAAAGGCGAGGGTCGGTTACGAGATGGTCTTTCGTGATGGCTTTGTGCGGGATTACCAACTGGAGCTGAGGCGTCGCGACGGACATGTCACTCCTGTCCTGTACAATGCCTCTGTTTATCGAGATGCGACGGGACGAATCATCGGAGTCTTTGCTGCGGCTCGGGACATCACAGAGCGCAAGTGGGCCGAGGAAGAACTGGAGAAGGCGTACGGAGAACTCGAACAGCGTGTTGAGGAACGGACGCTCGAACTGATGAAGCGGACTGCGCAACTGGAAGAAGCCAACAAGGAGCTGGAGAGCTTCAGCTACTCCGTATCCCATGACCTACGGGCCCCCCTACGTGCCATCGACGGGTATGCGCGCATGATCCTCAAAAAACAGGGGGATAAGTTTGATGAAGATACCTTAAGAAAATTTAATGATATCAGATTGAATGCACGAACGATGGGCCAACTTATCGACGACCTCCTCGCCCTCTCACGCCTCGGCAAAAAGCATATGGCTATGTCAAAGATAGAAATGGATCAACTTGTCAGGGACGTATGGAAGGAACTACAAACCATCAATCCCGAAAGGAACATGACCTTGACCATCCATAGTATGCCTCCCGGATATGGCGATAGAATGCTCATTAAGCAGGTGTATTCCAATCTTCTTGACAACGCCATCAAATTCACGAAGAACTGTGACGCAGCGCATATTGAAGTGGGCGGCTGCACCGAGAATAACGAGGACATATATTATGTCAAAGACAACGGGGTCGGCTTTGATATGGCATACTATGATAAACTCTTCGGCATATTTCAGCGACTTCACAGCCCCGATGATTTTGAAGGAACAGGGGTCGGTCTCGCGACCATCCAACGCATCATCCACAGGCATAGCGGTAGGGTATGGGCGGAAGGCAAGGTGAACGAGGGGGCAACGTTCTATTTTTCGCTGCCTTAGTCACGTATACACAAGATGAGATGACTTTCTGAGAGGAAATCGACTGCGTTCGACTCAACATTTCACTTTATAATCATTAAACCTTGATGGCTATGGTGTATTGACAAGTAGGTGTTCTCAATGATCAGCCCCTTCCCATTTTCACTAAATATCAACCCACCCCCAGCAAAGATTACGGATTGTTATCATCTACCCGACTTCCAGACCATATAAGTTTACATCCACAGCACCAACCCTCCTAACTAGCGGTCAGTTGAGCCCCACAATAAGTCCCTTTGACTTTATCACTTAACCAGCAGAACGGGACACTTGGCTCCCCTCAAAACCTTGTCTGCGACACTGCCAAGATGCTTGATCAAACCCTTTTTCCCGTGTGAAGCGATCACAATCAGGTCAATACCCTTGTCCTTTTGCTCTTTCAAAATTGTCTCATAGGTATCGCCCTTTCTTACATCAGAGATAACCTGCAGATCCTTTGATGCAGAGAGCATCTTCACTTCCTTTTTCAGTTTCTCCTCGGCATACGCCATACTTTGCTTTTCGACCTGATCCACGAGAGAGGCGTCCAGGCAATAATCCACGGCACACTGCATTATCTCGTCTACCACATGCAGAAGATATATCGTGGATTTATGTTCTGATGCTATATCCACAGCCTGCTTCAACGCCCTGTCGGAATACTCGGAAAAATCTGTTGGAACAAGAATATTTTTCGGTGCAAACATTTTTGAACCCTCCATACGTTTATACTAAAATTTAAATCATTATAAACCCCTATTCAACTTTAACCTTTACTTCCTTACTTTTGGCTTTCTCGCTCTTGGGCAAGTAGCCAATGATTTTATAACATTTTTATTTGTCATTTTTCCCCTCCTTATGGTTGCTTAATTTCCTGGTAATTACTCGATTAAATCTTACCCAACAATCACCTCGTAAAACTGAGGAGTCGGATGACCGTCAAGTAACAGTCCAACCCGTTTGCTTGCTTCATTATGGTCAGGACTGGTGTGCATAGCCATAAAGGTCTCATAATTCTCGTGTTCCACAACCGCCGCATAGTTGCCTTCCTGCAAGGGTTTCAGAAGCCGCCGACTGATAAAGCCTTTATGCTTTGCAAACTCTTTATTTGACCAGGAAAACCATTCCTGAAACTCAGCATCCTTTCCTGCCTTGATCGGTGGAAAATTGATAATAACCACAAACATGATTGACACCTCCTTTTTCTTTTCCCCTTTCTTTTTTCGAAGTTTTCAATCCAAATAAATATTCTTCAATTCATGGAGAAGCTTGTGAAATTCTTCGTGTACACCCTCCCCAATTTTCTTGCGCTCAAAATCCTCAAAACCTTCCACCAATTCCCTCTGCTTTTTCTTTCCGAGAAGTCCATCCAACATGGGGAAAAGAACATTGTTCTCCTTCTGGATATGCTGACTCATAAGGGCGATATTCTTTTGGGCATTGGCCGCATATTCTACCCAGGCCAGTTCCTCAAACTTCTTCACGTGGGTGAGCTCCTGGTCCATGGCCCGCACATAGCTTCGGCCCTGGCTGTGCTCTCTCAGCAAGAGACCGATGAGCTTTCGCTCCATTGGGATAATGGCCGGAAATAGCAGGTCTTCTTCTTTACCGTGATGGCATTGATCGACGAAAATCTTGAAGAACTCCATGATCCTATCTAGGTGGCCCAGATCTACTTTTTCCTTCGCTCCCATTTTGGCGCAGACCTTTTCCAAGATTCTCAGCATTAAGGTAATTCCCTCATGTTCTTCTTTCAGCTGCTCCGCAGGGGTCATCATTTCCTCCTTTTATTTCTGACTCGAACTTCTCACAAATCCATATGTTCTTGAGACAGCAATGAACAGCGGTACAACTCCGAATACGATAAAGATCGCGTCAGCGGGGAGACGCGCCCATTCGATCAATGTTGATATTCTGTTATTGAGAAATTCAGAGCTCCGGGCATGCCAGTAACCGTTTTGAAGAACGTCCCATAATTGAAGCACTCCTCCGGGGAATAGATTGAGAAGTACCATCAATGCCAGGCCGATATTGAGGCCCCAAAAGGAAACCTTTATGTATCTCTCCAGTCTAAACCATCTCTCTTCTGGCAGGACTTGCCGCATTGAGAAGACCATGAAGGCAACTGCAAACATGCCGAAGACGCCCATGAGTGCCGAATGCCCGTGATTGGGCGTAAGGATAGTCCCTACTTCGAAATAGCTCACGATAGGCATATTGATAAGGAAGCCGAAAATTCCGGCACCCACAAAATTCCAGAATCCCACCGCCGAGAGATAATAGAATGTCCATTTGTGTGGAATGGAAATCTCTTTTCCGCACACGTCGCAGGTTCCTCTTGAAAGCTTGATGAAGTCCCATGCATCAAGGGTAAGAAGGGTAAGAGGCACCACTTCCAGTGCTGAGAACATTGAGGCAAGAGCCATGGATATATTGGACTGACCTGTCCAGTACCAGTGGTGGCCTGTTCCAACAATGCCTCCCGCAAGAAAGAGGATAGCATCGAGGTAGATCACCCTTGTTGCTGTGATACGTGTGACCATGCCGAGCCTGTAGAAAAGGACGGCAATCATGGCCGTCACAAAAAGCTCGAAGAAACCTTCCACCCACAGGTGAATAATCCAAAATCGCCACATATCTACAACCGAGAAATGACTCTTTCCCGTAAAGAAAAGCGCAGGCAAATAAAAGAGAGGAATGGCTGCGGCAGTGAGAAGAAAGAGAGACGCGATCTCCCCTTCCTCTCTATCTTTTCTCAATGGTCCTATGATTTGAATAAGGAGATAAAGCCAGATTAGCAAGCCGACGACGAGCAGAAGCTGCCAGGCTCTTCCGAGGTCGAGATATTCCCATCCCTGGTGACCAAACCAGAACCAGGCCTTACCCGTAAACTGATACACTCCGAACATCTCTCCTAAGAGGCTGCCAAAAATAACAATGAGAAGCGAAGCAAAGAGAACATTGATTCCTCTCGTCTGCCACTTCGCTTCAACGCTTCTTAATGCAGTGGCAAGAAAAATCCCGCCACCGACGTAGCATGTTGCAATCCAGAAAATCGCTGTCTGAAGATGCCAGGTGCGAAAGATATTGCTAGATAAATATCTGGGAAAATCAAGACCATAAAAGCTCGACGGATCAGCACGATAGTGTGCAGTGGCGCCACCCACGAGAACCTGTGCAAGAAAGAGAAGCATCGCTATTGCGAAAAATTTTATTGTCGCCTGCTGACTTGCCGTGGCCTCTCCAGGAAGGAGCTTTGGATGGTAATGATTACGTACTCCCTTCCACCCGAGAAAATCAAACTTGCCAAAGGCAAAAAGAACTGCTGCTGTACCTGCCAGAAGGGCGATGAGGCTGAGGGTGCTCCATAGAAAGGCATCGGCAGTGGGACGGTTCCCGACTGTAGGGTCATAGGGGAAATTGCTTGTGTAGGAAAATGATTTCCCTGGGCGATTAGCGACAGAGGCCCAGGCCGTCCATGCAAAAAAGGCAGTGAGTTGCCTGATCTCTTCCGGGTCATGAATAAGTCCGGTCAGAAGTCCCCGATTGACGGCGGGATTGTAAAAGTAGTCCGCCCATTTTCTGATTTGACTGTGATAAGAAATCACCTCAGGTACTGTGAAAGTAAGAAAGCCCGTTACGATGTCATAGCGGTTTGTTTTGAGTAGTTGCTGAACTTCCGCGTTGAGGACAGAGCTTTCAGTCTGTGTCAGGTTTTCGGCAAGACGGTGGAAAAGCACTTGGGAAAAATATGCAGTTGCATCAATTGCCAAGGTATGCAGATATTCTGCGGAAAAATCAGGACCAAGGTAAGCTCCGTGGCCCCAGATCGTTCCATTTTCCATGAGTCCATACTTGAGGAAGACCTCCTGGCCGGAGATGATGTCATTTCGTGTAAAAATAGTCCCGCCATCAGAGCCAATGACTTTTTCTGGAATTGGAGGAGCATTCCGGGGAGTGACGGCGGCAACCCAGATTAAGATCGCAAATCCGACGACGACAACAAGGAGAACGGACCGTTTCCACCAAGGCGAGAGTCTTTCAATATAGACTTCCTGATTGATCATTTGATGTATTTACTATAGTAGTCTAGCCTCTGGGGAATGCGTTCTCCTTTGTACCTTGTCCATCCGCATTTTGAGCTTCCTGATATCAGCGTTCAGCCTCATACAAGCTATCTCATACTCACCCCTGAGTTCGGGATCCAAGGACGGATTCTTCAAAGCGATTCTTGCGCAACTCCTGATGATCTCGGCTTCTTCAATAGATTTTCTTAGATCTTCCACATTTTTCGACTTCGCTATTTTCTTATACATTTATTAAATCTCCTTATAATTGCGGAAAGATCAATCGATGAAATAAATATACTTCTCAACTTTTTTTCGTCTGCGGCATCAACATCTATGAGGTTAAGCCTTCCAGTATCTTCCGAAATTATTAAAGAGTATCTCATATTATTTATAATAGCGAAAAACTTTAATCACAACTGGGAGAATCCCTAATTCTGACAGCTAAAAGTCTTAGACAATACAATCCAATGGAGTACAAATATTAGGAATAGAAAGATTTATACTCTCCAATAAATTCTTTCTTATTGATAACAGTCAATAAGG
>Ga0326726_10006865_pt1 | contig 10229 bp, 11 predicted proteins | sample MHFenrmetagenome_2_FD_207603 | JGI IMG/M metagenome (GOLD analysis project Ga0326726, IMG submission 207603) | Lab enriched peat soil microbial communities from Michigan Hollow, Ithaca, NY, United States - MHF15MN | ecosystem: Environmental > Terrestrial > Soil > Wetlands > Peat | place: USA... | reverse complement strand
CTCCCGGCCCCGGATTGCCGAGGTCCTCGTCAAGGACAAAAAGTTCCACGTCATCCGCAAGCGCGAGGAATACGACACGCTGATCAAGGGGGAGAAGATCCCATCCTTTTTGAAATAAAGGATCGAGGCCCGAGGAACGAGGATCGAGGAAAGAAAAGAAAAAGGCAGTTTCGGGTTTCCCCCTACACGCTGCACGCTATACGCTACACACTGAAACGGAGTTTCAGATGATTGAATTCTACAAAATCCAGGGAAGCGGCAACGACTTCATCCTCATCGACAACCGCGACAATGTCCTGAGAGACGTCGGGAAGATCGACGAGTTCGTGAAGACAGCCTGCCGGCAGCATGTCGCCGTGGGGGCCGACGGGCTCATCGTCATCGAAAACTCCGACAAGGCAAATTTCCGCTGGCGCTTCTTCAATGCCGACGGCAGCGAGGTGGAGATGTGCGGCAACGGGGGCCGCTGCGCTGCGCGCTTTGCCGTCATCAAGGGGATCGCCCCCGAAAAGATGTCCTTTGAGACGCGGGCGGGGATCATTGATGCCGAGGTCACGGGCGACGTCGTCAAGCTGCGCCTGACGGACCCGAAGGACCTCCGCAAGGGCTATTCGATCGACGTGGGCGGGACGGCCGTGCTGGTGAACAGCATCAATACGGGGGTGCCCCACGTGGTGGCCTTCATCAACGATGTCGACGGTCACGACGTATTCAACATGGGCAGGACCATCCGCTATCACGGGGAGTACCAGCCTGCCGGCACGAACGCCAACTTCGCCCGGGTGCTCAACCGGCACCGCATCAAGCTGCGGACATACGAGCGCGGCGTGGAGGACGAGACGCTGGCCTGCGGGACGGGGGCCGTGGCAACCGCCCTTGTCGCCTCGTGGACAGGACTCGTTGACAGCCCCGTGGATGTTCTGGTAAAGAGCGGGGAGACATTGAAGATTTACTTTGTAAAAACGGACAAGGGGTTCGAAAAGGTCTACCTGGAAGGGGGCACTACCGTGGTTTACCAGGGCTTCCTCTGGGACGAGGCATACCATTCGGGGCGTTAGTCGTAGCAGGTTGGCAAGACCCCGGATTCAATGGCCGAAAGGCGGGCGACGCGAAGTTAAGAAGCTATGATGATCGGAAGGTAGGAATGGATGGAAAGAAATTTCTCCCATCTTAACTTCATAACTTCCTCACTTCCTAACTTCACAAGTGCTCTCGGGTGGTAAACAAGAGGGGGATGACGTATAGCCGCCTCATGACAAGCTTAACGAGAAACGAGGAGGGTCTTATGGGAGCTATGTTTAAAGGCGCCATAGTCGCCATTGCGACACCTTTCAAGAACGGAAAGGTGGATGAGGAGGCGTTCAGGGAGCTCATCGAGTTCCAGATTGCGAATGGAACCGATGGTATCGTTCCCTGCGGCACAACGGGCGAGTCCCCGGTACTGTCCCACAAGGAGCATGACCGTGTCATCGAGATCACGGTGGACGCCGTCAAGAAGAGGGTCCCCGTCATCGCAGGGACCGGGTCCAACAGCACCGATGAAGCCCTGCGCCTGACGAAGCACGCCCACGAGGTGGGCGCCGACGGCGTGCTGATGGTCAATCCCTACTACAACCGGCCCACGCAGGAAGGGCTCTATCTGCATTACAAGCACATCGCAGACAATGTGCCCATCCCCATCATCATGTACAACATCCCCAGCCGCACGGGCGTGAACATGGAACCCGCGACGATGGCCAGGCTCGCCAAGGCCTGCAAGAACATCGTCGGGGTGAAAGAGGCGGCGGGGTCCCTGCAGCAGATGCAGGACATCATGACGGCCTGCGGCCCCGATTTCATCGTGGTCTCCGGTGATGACTTCTTCACCTTCCCACTGCTGTGCCTGGGCGGCCACGGGATCATCTCCGTCGTCTCCAACGTGGCCCCGGCGGACATGGCGGCTCTTGTCGATGCGTTTGCCGCCGGCGACATGAAGAAGGCCAAAGCACTCCACTACAAGTTGACCCCCCTCGTGAAGTCGCTCTTTATCGAGACGAACCCGGCGCCGGTCAAGGCGGCCCTGGCCATGATGGGCAAGATCCAGTATGAAATCAGGCTCCCCCTGGCAAAGCTCTCCGATGCCAATTACGAGAAGCTCAAGCAGGCCTTGAAGACATACGGGCTCATCAAGTAACAGACAGTTCGTTTGGAACATGGAGCCCGTCTGAAAAGCGGGCTTCACTTTTATGACGAAGGCGCAAGGCTAAAGGATAAAGGCCAAAGGATAAAAAGGGAGGGCGCTATGGTAAAGGCAATCATCATGGGAGCCGGCGGGAAGATGGGCGGCAGGATCGCGACCATCGTCAACATGACCGACGGGATCGAAATCGCGGCCGCCGTCGAAAAGGCCGGGCACCCCGTCATCGGGCAGGATGTGGGCGAGACCCTGGGGCTTGGCAAGAAAGGCGTTCCGATCTCCGCAAGTCTCGAAGCGGTCATCGGCAAGGGCGACGTCGTCATCGACTTCACCCATCACGAGGCCTCCGTGGAGCATCTCCGGATCGCCGCGGAAAGCAAGAAGGCCATTGTCATCGGAACGACGGGATTTTCCGCGGACCAGATGACGAAGATCAAGGAGATGGCCGCAAAGACACGATGCATGCTGGCCCCAAACATGAGCGTGGGCGTCAACGTCATGTTCAAGGTGCTCGAGTACGTCACCGGCATCATTGGCGAGGACTTCGACATCGAGATCATCGAGGCCCATCACAACCTGAAGAAGGACGCACCCAGCGGCACGGCGATGAAGATGGCCCAGATCATCGCCGCCAGCCTCAAGCGCGACCTCGACAAGGAGGCCGTCTACGAGCGCAAGGGCATGATCGGGGCGCGCACCAAATCCGAGATCGGCATCCAGACGATCCGGGCGGGCGACATCGTCGGCGAGCACTGGATCATCTACGGCGGGCTGGGCGAGCGGCTCGAGTTCATCCACCGGGCCCACAGCCGCGACAACTTTGCCAAGGGCGCCATCCGCGCAGCAAAGTGGATCGTCAACCAGCCCAACGGTTTCTATGATATGCAGGATGTACTCGGTTTGAAAAAATAGGCACGAGGTACGAGGAACGAGGACCGAGGAACAAAACAGAAATCCTCGAGCCTCGAACCTCGATCCTCGCTCCTTGTCCAACACACATCACTCGAGGGAGGAGGCAGACGTGCAGATTGCTGACCGGTTATCAAAGATCCCCCCCTATCTTTTCATGGAGCTTCGCAAGAAGATCAACAAGGCAAAGGCCGACGGCGTCGACGTCATCAGCTTGGCCATCGGCGACCCCGTGGAGCCCACCCCGAACGGTGTCATCGACGAGCTCTGCCGCACGGCGAAGATCCCCGAGAACCACCGTTATCCCACGGACGAGGAAAAAGGCATGTTCGCCTTCCGGGAGGCCGTGGCCGGCTGGTACAAGGAGCGCTACGGTGTCACGCTGAACCCCGCTGATGAGATCCTGGGGCTCATCGGGTCCAAGGAAGGCTGCCATCACTTCATCTTCGCCTGCACGAATCCCGGCGACATCGTTCTCATGACGGACCCGGGCTACCCGGCCTACCGGGCGAGCATCCTCATGGGAAATTGCGAGCCCTACCACATGCCGATGCTCCCCGAGAACGAGTATTTCCCGATCTTCGAGGACATCCCCGCGGACATTGTGAAGCGGGCGAAGGCCATGTTCCTCAACTACCCCAACAACCCGACGGGGGCCTGCGGCTCCCGGGACTTCTTCAAAAAGGCCGTTGCCTTTGCGAAGAAGAACGACATTGCCATCTGCTACGACAACCCGTACAGCGAAGTGGTCTTCGAGAGCCAGGAGCGCCTGAGCTTCCTCTGCGTCGACGGGGCCAAGGACGTGGCAGTGGAGCTCAACTCTCTTTCCAAGCCCTACAACATGACGGGCTGGCGCATCGGCATGGCCATGGGGAACCCCCAGATCATCGCTGCGATCAGCAAGGTCAAGGAGAACACCGACTCGGGCATCTTCAACGCCGTTCAGTTTGCCGGCATCAAGGCCCTGAAGAACGAGAACGAGAACATTGCCCGGATGCTCGAGATCTACCGCAAGCGCCGGGAGCTGGTCCTTGCTACCCTGAAGAAGATCGGCATCGATTTCAAGGCCCCGAAGGGGACCTTCTACCTGTGGGTGCCCGTGCCCAAGGGGATGACATCCCTGGAGTTCACGGACCGTCTCTTCGAGAAGACCGCCGTTGTCGTTGCAGCTGGCCCTGCCTACGGGAAGTACGGCGAAGGCTTTATCCGGATCTCGCTTACGGTTCCCGACGCAAGGCTCAAAGAGGCCATGGAGAGGATCGAGAAGGAGTTTGCCTGATCCGGTAAAAGCCGACAGCCAGCGGCAAACAGCCGACAGCAAAGACTCTCTTATGACTTTCCCCCTTTTTCCTCTGGCTGTGGGCTGTAGACTGTTGACTGTAGGCTATGAAAGACTACGCAGATGAGCGCGGAGACGGGAAATGAGCGTGCCCATCATTTCATACCTGGGTATCGGCTCAAACCTGGGCAATCCCATGCAGCAATGCCGGGACGCGCTCCGGGAGATTTCTTCTTTGAAAAATGTGCAGGTGCTCCGCCGTTCGTCCCTGTACAGGACTCAGCCCGTCGGGAACAAAAGCCAGGACTGGTTTGTCAACGGCGTCCTGGAAGTCAGGACGACCTTCACGGCGATGCAGCTGCTCAAGGCGCTGCAATGGGTCGAACAGGCCATGGGCCGCGTGAGGACCGAGAAGTGGGGTCCCAGGACGATAGACATCGACATCCTGCTTTTCGGCCAGGAGATCGTCGATACCGGGGATCTCGTCATTCCCCACCCGGAGATGCGCAAGCGACGATTCGTGCTCGTGCCGATGAACGAAATTGCGCCCTATGTCATACACCCGCTTTATGGCGTCTCGATGAGAGGGCTGCTCGACCGGCTGGAGGATGAACTTGCCGTCGAGCGGATCGAAGCAGAATGGTAGAAAGGCCCCGGGTAAGGTCTTTCCGGGAGACAACAGAACATGTATCGCATCATTGTCATCGGTATCGTCCTCATCCTGGCATATCTGCTCCTCAAGAAATTCCTCTTCCCCTCGGGCCGCCTCGACGACCGCCGGCGAGAAGAGAGAAGGATCAAGGGGGAGGATCTCGTTGAGGACCCCAACTGCCATACCTATATTCCGGTCACCGAAGCTTTCAGGGTGGATGTAGATGGAAAAACGCTTTATTTCTGCAGTAAAGAATGTTACAAAAAATTTCGGGAAAAGGGCGGGCACGTCCCCGGCTGATCCCCCTGCCGATTACAACCCTGTCGCTTCTGACGGGAATCTCTGATTGATTTCGCTGACCTGGAGGCTGCATGAAGTTCTTTATCGACTCGGCCAATATAAAAGAGATCAAAGAGGCCCTCAGCCTGGGCATGTGCGACGGGGTGACGACAAACCCCAGCCTGGTGGCAAAAGAGAAAAGGCCTTTTGATGATGTGGTGAAGGAGATCCTGGAGGCCGTGCCGGGCCCCGTGAGCCTCGAGGTGGTGAGCCTGGATGCACCCGGGATGGTGGCCGAGGCGAAGAAGCTCGTCGCACTGGGCAGCAACATCGTCATCAAGGTTCCGCTCACGACGGAAGGGCTCAAGGCGACGAAGGTCCTTTCCGAGGAGGGCATCGATGTGAACCAGACGCTCGTCTTTTCGCCCGTCCAGGCCCTGATGGCGGCCAAGGCGGGCGCAGCCTACGTGAGCCCCTTCGTGGGCAGGCTCGACGATGTGGCCCAAAACGGCATGGATCTGGTGGAGCAGATCCTCAGCATATTCGATAACTACGGTTTCTCAACGGAAGTCATCGTGGCAAGCGTGCGTCACCCCATGCACGTCCTCGAGGCGGCCATGCTGGGCGCCGACATCGCCACGGTCCCCTTCAGCGTGATCGCCCAGCTGGCGAAGCATCCCCTGACGGATGCGGGGATAGACAAATTTCTGGCGGACTGGAAGAAGGTCCCGAAATAAATCGGTATCGCGATGGAACCTGCGGTGATACTCATCGACATTCTGAAAAAATACTTTGACCGGTTGCCGATCCGCGCCGAAAACCGGCGGATCATCAACCTGCCCAACGCCATAACGGTGTTGCGTATCGGAATCCTCCCGGTACTGTTCCTGGTCCTGCTGGAGCCGGGAGAGACGCTGAGCCTGGCCATCGCGATTCTCTTCATCCTGGCTGCCCTGACGGACCTTCTCGACGGGTACGTGGCGAGGCGCTACAACATCGTGACCCGCATCGGCAAGCTGCTTGATCCCATCGCCGACAAGATCATCATGAGCGCTGCCATGGTGCTCCTCATTCCCATCGGCCGGATCCCGGCCTGGGTCGTGGCGCTCATGGTCATGCGGGATTTTGCCGTCGACGGCCTCAGGAGCATGGCCGCCGCGGAAGGTCATGTCATCGAGGCGAGCGATCTGGGCAAATACAAGACCTTCTGCCAGATCATCGCCGTATCGGCCCTCATCATTCACTATCCCATCTACGGGATCGACCCCAGCAGCATCGGAACTGCCTTCATCTACGTTGCGCTCGTGCTTTCCATCTGGTCGGGGATTGATTATCTGGTGAAGTTCTACAAAGCCACCATCGTGTAAAGGCAAGGATCGAGGCGCGAGGCTCTAGGATCGAGGATTTCTGTTTTGTGCCTCGGACCTCGAACCTGGAGACGGGCTACGTCCGTTTCCAGCATGCGTCCGCCTCGGCGTATCCCTCGATCAACTTGCGTTCGACGTCGAGACGAATCTCCTCGAACGCCTTTTCATCGAGATCCTTCGGGACGAATATGAAGTCGCCCGCCCGGAGGAGAACGCGGCTGAATGGTTTGGGGATCATGAAGCTGTCCCAGCTGTTGAAGATCCAGGGGTTTTCATAGGAGATGTAACCGGGGCAGATGGCGGCGCCCGTCTGCGATGCCAGGGCAATCAGGCCGGGTTTGACGATCTGCGGCGGTCCCTGGGGGCCGTCGACGACGTGCCCGGTGATCCGGTATTTCTCGACCCCTGCGATCATTTCCTGGAGAGCCTTCTTCCCGCCCCGTGAGGACGAGCCTCGCACGGGGATCCAGCCAATCCGTGAGACCAGATCGGAAACGACATCGCCGTCCCGGCTCTGGCTGATCATGACGCAGAGGTTCATCCCGAAGATCCTGGGCGCGAAAAACCCGCTGAAAAAGCGCTGGTGCCAGGCGGCGAAGATGACCGTCCCGCCTTGTGAGATGTGGTCCTGTACCCTGTCGACGCCCTCGAGGATGATGCGGAGCGTCCTCGTGTGCAGGTTGCAGACGTGATAGGCAAGCGAGGCGAGAAAGTGTTTCGCGATGAAGAACTTGATGTCTTTTATGGCTCCCATGGGTTTATCCTGTTAACCCCGAATTGAGTTTCTTTCAAGCAAAAAGGAGCATCCCTGGATAGCTCCCCATGCAACAAGCTGCTGGGACAGGGGGCTTTCTTTGGCCTTGAAAAGGCCGACGGAGTGTTTTATGGTGCGGGCCGCATCGTTCGAAAACCGGAGAGACAGGCATGAAGGGAAAACAGGATCTGCATTTCGGAAAACTCGTCGTTGACTTTGCAAACGCGCCGACGCCAGAGGAGGCCGGCACGGCGTTTATCCGGGGCGCCGCGAAGGCCTTCGGTTTCAGCCCCGGGTTCCTGGATCAAGCCATCGGCCGGTACCCCACAAGGAAGCTCTTCGAGGATTCCCTGACAACGGGCAATCGGGAGCTGCTGGAGCATCTTCTCGAGGAGAGGAGGCTGCTATCGGCCATCAACAACCTGCCCTGCAACATTTCGCTTGCCTCCTATGATTATGACGGTGAGCGGACTCTGACTTTCAAGATCCAGCCCCTGGAGCCGAAATGGGACAACGAGAACCCCTACGAGGAGGATCTCTTCCTTGTGCCCGTTGGTACTGAGGGAATGGCGTGGCTGGAGACGGTTTCGGAGATGTTCGACGATCGTGCTCCCCTCTCGACGGACATGGACGAGGTGAAGGAGCAACTTCTTGCCTGCATGAAAGAGGTTATCGAATTGGGGGACCGGATCCTCGCGATCCGTCGCGCCATCCCTGCCGAGAGGATGCTCGAGGCGCAGAAGCTGGCGGCGTTTTTCAGCCGGATCCAGGCTGAGCAGGAGATTCTCGCCGAGCTGCAGGAACGCTGGAAGATGATCCTCGGGGAGATCATGGAGGCGAAAGATCTTTCCCGGAACCAGACCCTGCTTGACCTCCTGCTGGTCTACAATATGGTCAACAGGCGGGAGCTTGCCGTGAGTGATGAAGGGGTCCTTTACGAGAAGCCCCTTTTCGAAGAGAGCTACTTCTCGGAGCGAGCAGGCCTTGCTGATGAGTACTACCACAATGTCCTCGTTTATGCGTTCGTCGAGTTCCTGAAGACACCCGGCAACCAAGAAAAACTGAGGAAATGTACCTCCTGCTCCACTTTTTTCATCGCAGGGCCGCGCCAGTCGGCAAACAAGCACTGCAGCGATTGTCGCCACCTGCGGCATGCCTGAAGGGAAAATCCCTGTTAAAACAGGCCGCTTCGCCTGAAATAGACTTGATCACCCCGGTCGCCTCCGCCACGGGCACAGGAGATGGATCGGGTGCATGAAACTTGCAAGTTCTTCTGATCCGTCGGCAAGCCGGCGGAAATTCATGATCCTGGAAGGAACCGTTCATGTCGCTTCTGGAAAAAATTCAATCAAAACAGGCCCGGGTCGGCGTCATCGGACTCGGCTATGTAGGCCTGCCTCTCGTCATCGAGTTCTGCCGCGCCGGTTTCAAGGTCACGGGTTTTGACGTGGACGAGAAGAAAGTCGAGATGCTCAGGAAGGGCGAAAGCTACATCCGGCACATCGACTCGTCGATACTGAAGAATGAGGTCAACGACCGGTTCTCGGCCACCGCCGACTGCTCTCGCCTGGCGGAAATGGACTGCATCCTCATCTGCGTTCCCACACCCCTGAACAAGAATCGCGAGCCGGACATGCGTTTTGTGTTCAACACGGGCAGGACCATTGCCCAGTACCTTAAGAAAGCGCAACTCGTAATCCTCGAGTCCACCACTTACCCGGGAACGACCGACGAGGACCTGCGGCAGATTCTGGAAGTCTCCGGCCTGAAGGCGGGCCTGGATTTTCACCTGGCCTTCTCACCCGAGCGGGAGGACCCGAACAACAAGAATTTCAGCCTCCGGACCGTGCCGAAGGTCGTCGGCGGCTTCACTCCGTCCTGCCTGGCCGCCGCCAAGGCGCTCTACGAGCATGTAGTCGAGAGGACGGTCCCCGTGTCTTCCACAAAAGTCGCCGAGGCGTCAAAGCTTCTCGAGAACATCTACCGTTCCGTTAACATCGCGCTGGTCAACGAACTGAAGATCTGCTTTGACCGGATGGGCATCGACGTCTGGGAGGTCATCGAGGCGGCGGCAACCAAGCCCTTCGGCTTCCAGCCTTTCTATCCCGGACCGGGGCTGGGCGGGCACTGCATCCCCATCGACCCGTTCTATCTCACCTGGAAGGCGCGGGAGTACGAGTTCAATACGCGGTTTATCGAGCTGGCCGGCGAGATCAACACGGCCATGCCGGACTACGTGGTCTCGAAGGTCATGGAAGCCCTCAATGAGCATGGAAAGCACGTGAAGGGATCGAAAATCCTCCTCCTGGGGCTCGCCTACAAGGCCAACGTCGACGACGAGCGCGAATCGCCCTCCTACCGCCTCATGGAGAAGCTCGAGCATCTTGGCGCGCAGGTGAGCTACAACGACCCCTACATACCGGCCATTCGGCCCACGCGGGAATATGCGAAGTTTGCCGGCCGCAGGTCGGTGGAGATCAGCGGGGATTTCGACCTGGTTCTCATCGCAACCCCCCATGATGAATACAAAAATATCGATTTCGCCGCCCTCGGCGTGCCTGTCGTGGACACGCGAAACGTGGTGAAACAGAAGGGCGATTTCCTCTACAGGGCCTGAGAAAGCTCTTCCTCCTTACAGGCCTCCTCTCCCGATGAAAACCTTTTCCTCCATTTCCCTCTCCCCTCGGGGGAGAGGGTCAGGGTGAGGGGGACAAATCTTCGTTCCTCAGAACAGGGCCGCGGCGAGAGCGAATCCTGTTTTGTCTTCCGGAAATTCCGCTCAAGTTTTACGTTTTCCCTGCCGATTATGAATA
>Ga0326726_10006863_pt1 | contig 10230 bp, 11 predicted proteins | sample MHFenrmetagenome_2_FD_207603 | JGI IMG/M metagenome (GOLD analysis project Ga0326726, IMG submission 207603) | Lab enriched peat soil microbial communities from Michigan Hollow, Ithaca, NY, United States - MHF15MN | ecosystem: Environmental > Terrestrial > Soil > Wetlands > Peat | place: USA... | reverse complement strand
TCCGTATGAAAACTCTCAAAACAGATGGGAAAAGCGTCGATTCCGGCAAGTTTTTTGAACAGGAGTGCTTTTCCCTCCATAACAGGTAATGCAGCATACCCCCCGATATTTCCCAGCGAAAGCACTCTCGATCCATCAGTTACGATAGCTATCGTGTTTGCCTTGAGGGTATATTTGTAGGCGAGGTTTTTATCCCGGTGGATCTCTTTGCATACCGCTCCCACGCCAGGTGTGTACGCAAGGGACAGGTCTCTCCGGTTCCTGATGGGCACTTTGGAATGAATTTCTATTTTTCCCCGGTACTTTTCATGGAGTTCGAGAGACTCAGTATAGACATCCTTCTTTTCTTTAATCCCCGGCATACATGATACCCCGTTGGTTCAATGAACGCGATACCCTGCTATCAACCTTGTTGCTGGCAAGGTAGCGGTTATTGCTGTGTATCTTTCTCAAATGTCATATCAATCCATGCTGCAATCATGTTCCGCACATCCCGGTAACCGTTGAGGATTTCCTCCTCATCGCCCGAAGTAAGGTGGGGATCGGGAAACCCGTGGTGGATGGTCTCTTTTGCACAGGTGACAACGGGACAGACCAGATGGGCACGATCACAGAGAGTGACAGCAAGATCAAACGGGATGCCGGAGATTTCATCAAGAGTTTTTGAGCGGTTATGCGAGATATCGATCCCTATCTCATTCATGACCTGGATTGCGCGGGCACTCACGCGGGACTGGCGAGTTCCGGCGCTGAATACGTCAAAACGTGTGCCGTATTTCGCTCGCAGGAGTCCTTCTGCCATCTGGGAACGGGCAGCATTTGCCGTGCAGATAAAAAGAACCCGCATTTTATCGTTCATGTTCGCTGTTCCGGAAATTCCCGAATATCACGGGTATTTTTTGGCAGAGGACCGCCTTCGAGAACATGCGAATTACCAAAGGTGATCCCATGCTTTCGGGCAGATAAACCTTCTTTACCTGAATCTGTTTAGTATCCTGCTATTTCTATGGAGGAGGCAAAATACCTTATGTTTTATCGCCAGATCCCCCTCAGAGGAATTAGGTTATATGGTTAAGTTTGAATGTAACAGGTGCGGGAAATGCTGCCGGAGTTTTGGGGAATTTATTACGGTCGAGCGGCAACTCAGCAGCCGCGATTATTACTGTAGGTTCGGCATTACCCGTGAACTTTTTTTAGCCCATGCAGATCCGGAATACGCTGATACACTCGCTGAAGAATATGAACTGCAAGGAGAAAGCGGGGACGAAATTAACCGGAAAAAATGTATTTTTCTTCAGAAGAACCTCTCCGGTGATGGTTTTACCTGTGCAATTTATCCTGCACGTCCCCTTATCTGCCGCGAATTCCAGTGTTACCGGATGGTGATCTATAATACTGAACGACAATTGTGTGGAAGGGTAATCGGGCGTAATGAATTAAAGACTGCTGATGAGAACCTGGCAAAACTCTGGAAGGAAAAGGTTGCCCATCTCCCTCCTCCCGCTTCACGCAGTCATCTTTATCTCACGCACAAGCATATGCACCCGGATACCGAATCTCATATACACGGATCCCACGTGAATGATTCAGCATGGGCAGACGCTGTTGTCACCATTCTCAAAGCGCACGGATACTACGGTGATATTGTCAAATAACAGAAAGGAATTATACTGCCGTCACTCCAGAAACGGCAATCCTGAACCCTTATTACGAAAAAATGCACATCTCTCTCAGCTCGTGAAATACACAAAAATGTATCTTCCTGAAGAGATTGTTATGCCGGACGAACCCCGATAATTGCTTTTTTCATGGCCGATACATATTCCTTCAGCTCACGTTCCATGGCGTCCGGATCCTTAAGGTTACGTTCGACAATTTCTACAATTGCACTGCCTACAATCACCCCATCGGCTCCGGCCCGGGCGCATGTCTGCGCCTGTGCGGGCGTTGAGATGCCAAATCCGATAGCGAGCGGAAGGGAGGTGTGCCTGCGGACCAGGTCCAGAAGATCGATTGCCCCCTCAGAAACCTGGTCACGAACCCCGGTTACTCCCAGCACCGCGACAAGATACAGGTACCCGCGTGCCTTTGCCGCAATCTTTTTGATTCGTTTATCAGAAGTCGTCTGGGAGATGAGGAAGACAGGGTCAATGCCAAACCGTAGTGCATTTTCGCAGACCTCTTCTGATTCCTCGACTGGCATGTCGGCGATCAGGATGCCATCAACCCCGGCCTCGTGCGCTTCACGATAGAACCGTTCGATCCCGCGGTGATAGACGATGTTGTAATACGTAAGAAATACGATCGGCACATCGGATTCTTTGCGAATTTCCCTGACAATCTCAAACACGGTGGGGGGAGTCGTTCCGGCTCCGAGCGCCCGCTCATCAGCTTTCTGGATTGTCGGACCGTCTGCGACGGGGTCAGAGAACGGTACACCCAGTTCAAGGATGTCCGTTCCCCCTGCGATAAGCGCCCTGGCGATTCGGACTGACGTGATTTTGTCCGGATCTCCTGCTACGGTAAAACCGATGAATGCGGGCTTCTTCCCATCGGCAAATACCTTCTCAATCCGCCCCATCAGGCACGCACCTTTAGTGCTGCCACTTCGGCCACATCTTTGTCGCCACGTCCGGAGAGATTGATAATCACGATGTCATCCTTGTTGAACCGCTCTGCGTTCTGCATTACGTACGCCACCGCATGGGCTGACTCCAGTGCAGGTATGATCCCCTCTGTTTTTGAAAGGAACCTGAATGCATCCAGCACTTCCGGGTCATTTACTGCTACGTACGTAACACGGCGGCTGTCCCTGAGCATCGCGTGCTCGGGTCCTACACCAGGGTAGTCAAGACCAGCCGAGATGCTATGGGTAGGAAGTATTTGCCCGTGCTCGTCCTGGAGGAGATACGAGAGTGTGCCGTGCAACACACCAGCATCTCCGGTACAAAGGGTGGCAGAATGTTTGCCCGTTTCAATCCCTTCGCCCCCCGCTTCTACACCGATCAATTCCACATCATCAGAAAGGAATGGGTAAAAGATCCCGATTGCGTTTGATCCCCCTCCCACACATGCGACAACTGCATCGGGAAGCCGCCCTTCTTTTTTCATGAGCTGCTCCCTGGCCTCCCTGCCGATTACCGACTGGAAGTTTCGGACAATCAGGGGATACGGGTGCGGGCCGACAACCGAGCCGATAAGGTAATAGGTGTCACGCACGTTTGCCACCCAGTCTCGGAGCGCCTCGTTGATCGCGTCCTTGAGCGTTCGTGTCCCGGACCTGACCGGGATCACTCTTGCTCCCATCAGTTCCATGCGAAAGACATTGAGTGCCTGCCGCTGCGTGTCTACTTCACCCATATATACGTCGACGGGCATTCCGAGCGCTGCCCCGACAATCGCCGTTGCAACCCCGTGCTGGCCGGCACCGGTCTCGGCAATCAACCGTTTTTTGCCCATCCGTTTCGCGAGCAGGGCCTGGCCAAGGGTATTATTCAGTTTATGGGAACCACCATGCACGAGATCCTCACGCTTGAGATATATCTTACAACCCAGTATTTCCGATGCATTCGGGCAGAAGGTAAGAGGGGTCTCGCGTCCGGCATAATCAGCCTGGAACCCTGCAAGGACATGGGCGAACTGCGGATCAGTGTTCGCTTTTGCATACGCACTCTCAAGTTCGATGAGTGCGTTCATTAACGATTCTGCGACGTACTGGCCACCGTATTTTCCGTATCTTCCTTTTGTTGTCACGTTACGCACTCCGTGCTGCCGCAATGAAAGTGGAAATTTTGACGGGATCTTTAATGCCCGGTGCCGTTTCAATCCCGCTTGCAACATCCACGGCATACGGGTGCACCTGTCGGATGGCAGCTGCTACATTTTCCGACGTCAGTCCTCCGGCCAGGATGACCGGTACCCGGGAATTCATCACTGTCTGGCGGGCATAAGTAAGATCGAATGCCCTCCCGCTTCCATGACTCTCATCGACAATGATTGCATCACAGTCCGCCGGAAGCGGATCATCTCTCCTGACTACCCGTATCACTTTCAGGTCTGGTTTTTCCCTGAACGTGAACGGACACGATATCTGGAGTGCATCCGGTCGTAGTGCAAGGATCTGTTCGAGATCTGCGTCTGATGTGGTGTGGCTCACAGCGACAGTGGTAGTAAATGGCCCTGCCGTATCAAAAATTTCCCGTGCCCGTTCCAGTGTAACTGACCGTGCCGAAGGGGGAGAAAATACGACAACACCTATCGCATCTGCACCACAGGCTTCTGCAAACCGGGCATCCTGTGGTCGTGTGATCCCGCAGCATTTTATGCGCATACAAACTCCTCCAGTTTCTTTTCCGGGCGATTATGCGCCATGATTGATGAGCCGATCAGGAATGCATCGCAGTAGGGTTTCATCTCCCGGATGTCATCTCCTGTCAACATACCACTTTCTGACACGATCGTTCTCCCTGCAGATCGAACCCTTTCCGAGAGAAGACGCGTTGTAGAGCGATCTACCCTCAGTGTCGAAAGGCTGCGGTTATTGATGCCGATCAGTTCTGCAGTTGTCGACAGAGCGGTCTCCACTTCGCTTCGGGTATGAACTTCTACAAGCGGTTCAAGACCGCATTCCAGTGCAAGGCCAACGAATATGGGCAGGCGCTCTTTAAGTACTGCTGCAATCAGGAGTACCGCATCTGCACCGAGTGCCAGAGACTCCGATATCTGCCGCTCATCTATAATAAAGTCCTTGCGCAGGACCGGAATACGTACCGCCGATTTTACCTGCGCTATGTCCTGCCCGGTTCCCCCGAAGTAATACGGCTCTGTCAGTACCGAGAGTGCAACGCAGCCCTTTCCGGCAAGTGTGCCCGCCATCATCGCCATGTCCACGTTCCGGCGGATAATACCCCGGCTGGGCGAGGCGCATTTGATCTCTGCGATAATCGCATTCCTGCCATTCCTGTTCCGTATCGCATCAATCAGGCTTGCGCGAGACCGGGTGCCGTTCTCCGGAAACCCTGGCGGAAGCTTGGCAACCCGTTTCTGAGTGCGCCGGACGATCTCGTCAAGGATCATGCTACGCCCCGTGTTGCATCAACCAGGGCATCGAGCCGGGCAGATGCATTGCCTGAATCGATGGAAGCGGCAGCAAACCGGATCCCTTCATGAAGATCCCGTGCCAGCCCTCCCACATACAGTGCGGCTCCTGCATTCATAAGGACAATATCACGCGGTGCACCCTGTTCCCCCTCCAGGATATCCCGGATGATCCGGGCATTATCCTGTGGGCTCCCACCTGCGAGATCCTGAAGTTGTGCGGGTGCAATACCAAATGTGTCGTACCGGATCGTGTACGTCCGAATCGCCCCGCTGCCGAGCTCAGCGATTACGGTGTCGCCGGTTGTCGTGATCTCGTCAAGTCCTGATCCGTGGACGACCATCGCCCGCGAGAGTCCCAGTAACCTGAGCACTTCTGCGATAGTTCCGGTGAGCTCCGGATGATAAACCCCCAGTACCTGTGCCTGAGCTCCTGCCGGATTTGCGAGCGGGCCGAGGATATTAAAGACCGTCCTACACCCGATTTCCTGGCGTGCGGTCAGGACATGTTTCATTGCCGGGTGGTACGCCGGGGCAAAGAAGAATGCAATGCCCACCCGCTCTACAATATCTGCCTGGACATCCGGATCAATGGCAAGATTCACTCCAAGTGCCGCGAGGACATCTGCTGATCCACACCTGCTGCTCATGCCCCTGTTCCCGTGCTTGACAACCGGGCAACCAGCGCCGGCCGCAACAATGGCTGATGCGGTGCTGATGTTGAACGTCTGTGCCCCGTCCCCTCCGGTACCACAGGTGTCGACAAGCATCCGCCGGGTCCTCGGTTTTACCGTGATCGCATTATCCCGTATGACCCGGGCAAACGCCGCTATCTCATCCGCTGTTTCACCCTTCATGTGCAGTGCAAGAAGGAATGCACCGATCTGTGCCTGCGACGCTTTGCCCTCCATTATTATTCTCATCACCCCCGCGGCTTCAGCAGGGTTGAGATCCTGTCGTCCTGCAAGTTTTGTGAGGGTTTCTTTGAACATCATCGTGCCCCCCGGTTTCCATACAGGAAATTTCTGATAATCCGATCGCCTTCCTGGGACAGGATACTCTCCGGGTGGAACTGGACACCATCAATCGGGTACCGGGTATGACGAACCCCCATCACGTAATTATCATCAAGGCTGATTGCCGAAACCTGCAAATCCGCCGGCAGGGTGTCTTTTTTAGCGACAAGCGAATGGTATCGTGTCGCAGTGAACGGTGCAGGTATACCAGTAAAAATTCCCATTCCGTCGTGCTGGATTCCGGAAGTCTTGCCATGCATCAGGTGCCCTGCCCGGATGACCTCCCCGCCATATGTCGTGCAGATTGCCTGGTGCCCGAGACAGACGCCCAGTGTAGGAATCGTCCTACTCATGGTTTCGAGCACTTCAGGACAGACACCGGAATCCCCGGGTGTCCCCGGCCCAGGTGAGAGGATAATCCGGTCGCACCCGCTCTTTTTTAGCTGTTCGAGCGGGGTGTCGCATGGCAAAACAACCGGATTGCCCCCGAGTTTACCGATCTGCTGGTACAGGTTGAAGGTGAAGCTGTCGTAACAGTCCACGATCAGGACTTTCATGATGACACTCCTGCTCTCTCGATCGCCCGGAGCATCGCCGATGCTTTACTCTCGGTTTCTGTCCATTCATGTTCCGGGATTGAATCTGCGACAATTCCTGCCCCTACCTGCACGTACGCCCTGCCATTGCGGACTATTACTGTCCGGATCGCGATAGCAAACTCGAGATTCCGGTCAAAGCCGATATACCCGACTGCCCCTGCATAGAGTCCCCGGTTCCGGGTCTCTTCCTCGTCGATGATCTGCATCGCCCGAATTTTTGGTGCACCCGATACAGTGCCGGCAGGAAAACAGGATTTGAATGCATCATAACAATCCAGGTTGTCGTTGAGCGTGCCCCTGACTGTAGAAACGATATGCTGGACATGGGAAAATTTCTCGATGCCCATAAATTCTTCAACTTCCACCGATCCGAACCGGCACACCCGTCCCAGATCATTTCTCGCGAGATCGACAAGCATCGAGTGCTCTGCCCTTTCCTTGGGATCCGCAAGAAGATCCTGTCCAAACTCTGCCTCCTCCCGGGAATCAGTACCTCGCGGGCGGGTACCGGCGATTGGCACGGTTGTTACCCGCCGCTTTTCCACCCGCACGAGCATCTCGGGGCTCGCCCCTATCACCTGCTCGTCGCCAAAATCGATATAGTACATGTACGGGCTGGGGTTGATCTCCCGGAGCGCCACATATATCGCGAACGGATCCCTGTTTACTATACACTCTATCCTTCGCGAGAGAACTGCCTGGAAGATGTCTCCCGCAGCAATGTATTCCTGGATCTTTTTTACAGATATCTCAAAGACTTCCTGCGATACTGACGGAATATATTCCACCTTTTTTTTATTCATATCCGGTTTTTGCGCTGCGCCTGCATGGGTGACGCGCGTGAGGACTGCAATATGATCCCGAAGAGCCATTATCTTTGAAAAGCTCTGTTCATATTCAAATTCCGGATTGGAATCATAGGTAAGGAAGGGACTTGAGAAAATGTAGAGTTTTTTTTCGGCGTGATCAAAGACTATACAATCCTTGGTGAGCATGAATCTGGCGGTATGGTTCCCAAAATCCGAATTTGCGCCTGCATCAAGCTTGTTTGTATGTCCCTTGCGAACTTTGTCAAAAAGGGAGTACACGCAATCGTATGCAAAATATCCAACCATGCCACCAAAAAAGCGGGGTGCTTTAACGTTTACGTAGCTGAAACGGGAGAGGATCGATTTGATCTGATCGACCGGTGTTTCCCCTTCCGGATTTTTTACAATCGCAGTAAACGGTTCATTTCCCTGAATATTAACGGTATCACCTATCGTAATAACGAACTCAGGATCGATCCCGATATAGGAATAGCGTGCAATTTTTTCGCTGCCTTCCATTGATTCGAGAAGGAAACCATAGCCCTTTCTGGTGCTTGTGAACAGATCAAGGGGGGAAACATCAGGTAAAGGCAGCTCAGCACAGAGCGGGATGATCAACGGTTTTGGCTGGTCTCTTACCGCAGTCAGGTATTCCTGGAGGCCAAGGTTTAATGTGAGAGCTGGTTTCATATCTGCAAATCCTATCTTGCAATGTTACCGTTTTAAAACGGCATGGGTTTTCCCCTTATAATCTGCCCCCGGTTTTCAGGATTTCTGCATGGCAATCACCGTGCATACCGGGAAACGATGACTTTGTCCGCATCTTAGTCTAATTTGTACATATTTATACATTGTTGTATTCTTTTGGTTGTTGGTGTATTGTATATTGCAGTAGAACCGTTCGCAGAGTTGTTTCATTTTTTTCGTTATTCCATGCCCTTAATTACTCGATTTTCCCCGATTATGCTCGCACACCGGAATTCCGGCGCATGATTTTGTATTGTCATAATCTCCAACCTGACTGTACGTAGTTACGTGCATCGTTTTTGCAATCCACACAGGCACAATTATCTCTGACCTCCCACCGGGTGACAAGTGACCGGGATGTGAAGAAGAAGGTGTCAGCCCGGAAAAATATCAGGCATCCAAACAAGTTTGCGACAAGTGTAGGACGTTCTGCCCCATCGTGGCCGAAAGGATATCCCCCGGCAAGGATCGGTTACTTGCTGCTGCATACTAGGTAAATCCTGATAATGTTTGCACCCTTCGAACCTGATGATCTGCAATCCTGATAATAAGTTTTATATAAGCAGGAGTATGTCGGCAGGAATCTATATACCGGCCGAGACAAATTCTGTACAATATTTTTGGGGCAGCGGCATGTGGCAGTACAAAAAAAAACCGTTGAGCTGGGTATTTGTATCCCGGATGATCGGGATTATCTGCTTTTTAATAATTGTCGTCCTTGCAAACATCCTGACCTATTATGTATCCAATGACTTTCGCGTTTACCATCTGGGTGTCACGTTTTTAAATGAAAATTTCTGGCTGCTTATTCTTATTACAGTTATTCTCCTCGCTGCGGACATATTCGACGCATTCCCCTTCCCCTTCAATCTGCCATCACCTCTCGTGAGAGCCATTGGAAGTGTTTTTTGTATCGCGTTCATTCTCCGGGGAATACAATGGCTGGATACAGTCGCTGGTACCAATCTTTATACACAGTTCTGGCTGATTCTGGTCTCATTGCTAATTGTTCCCCTCATTTTTCTTATCGTACTAGCCAGCGGGTATTATGCAATCCTCCGCCAGCTCTCGTGGCAACCGAAAATTGATGAAGTGGGATACGATACTCTCGTTGTGCATGATGAGTATCAATATCAGGCTTCACAGCAGGTAACAGATGCAAAATCATGGGAGGAAATCGGGATAGAATTCCGGCTGATGTTATTTGATATCCTCCACCGGTTCCGGGAAGACATAAGAAAAAAGAAATGACCGCGTGAACCATCACCAGGCCGGGTTATCCAGGTGGAATTCTCTCTCTTTTGCTTCGAGTTCTTCAGGACTGAGGTTTGCTGGCATGCAAATGCAGCGGTGCTCAACAAAAGCACCCCCGCTGAATGATCCCTGGGACTCTCCGGGTCTGCATGCTCCATACACTTCTGCATCGCAATCATGAAAGACCTGAGGCAGTCCCTCGCGTGCAGCACATTCCTTTGCTTCTTTCCATGATTTTGCCATACCATTAACTGGGTCAGGCTAAAAGATGAGTCTTCCCCAGGGATGCAAATTTTTTATAAATAAATCAGATTGCGGTAGAAATTCTTAAAAAAAAAGAAAAATAATGAGATCAGAACCGGGGTTTCCGGTGTTTCGGGAGGCAGTCTCTGCAATAGACCGGCCTGCCCTCAGTTGGCTTGAAGGGGACTTCGCACTCTTTTCCACAGTCTGAGCAGACAGTCTTTGTCATTTCTCTGGGACCGAAGTTTCTCGGGCCACCAAAACTCTTTCTTTCCATTGTTTTACTCATGCAGCTTTTGATCTGCCTATAAATATTTCTGCCAAGAATATAAATACATCTGTATAGCAGCGCATATTTTCTTACGGAATAATCTCGCAACCGTTGAATTTTTCATGGGAAAAATCTGCAGGTCGTAACACCCCTGTGGTTATCAGATCTTTTACGCGGGGAAGTACATCAGCCAG
>Ga0326726_10006862_pt1 | contig 10231 bp, 9 predicted proteins | sample MHFenrmetagenome_2_FD_207603 | JGI IMG/M metagenome (GOLD analysis project Ga0326726, IMG submission 207603) | Lab enriched peat soil microbial communities from Michigan Hollow, Ithaca, NY, United States - MHF15MN | ecosystem: Environmental > Terrestrial > Soil > Wetlands > Peat | place: USA... | reverse complement strand
ATTAGGGTTGTTGGCGAGGATTAACTGGCCGCCTCCGTTGGCTTCCAATCCGAGTTTGATGCCGGTTGCCTTGACATCCAGAGTTCTGGTCGGCTGCGTACCGATCCCGACAAAGCCGGAGGAATTGATGATCAGGTCTGCAGATACGCTGGTGGGTGCCTTAATGGTGCCACCGGTAAACCTGCCGAGTCTTACCGGGCTTGCCAACTGGCTATCGCCGATGAGCATGCCCTCCAGGCCGGGATATTTCATCAGTCCGACTCTCTCCAAACCGCCGGCATCGACCACCGCACCCTGGCCTTCTCCATTCACGTAGATGCTGCCCGCTTCAACATGCAGCTTCTCTTTTGGAGTGGTGGTTCCGACGCCGACGCTGCCGTCGATCTGCAGCGGACCAGTCATATGGCCTCCTGTCAGATTGAGCTTGGCCTTGTCAAGACGGATGATCTCATTGACGGCGTCGTTCCAGTCCTTCGACCGAAGAGTGTCGCCTTGCGATTTGGGAAACGGCGGATCCGGGATCAACGGCATTGTTGTTCTCCTCGACTTAGAAAACGATGTCCCACAACAGCGTCAACTGGAAGGCATTGGTTTTAGTGATCGGATCGAACACCACGCGGTTGTACATTACGCCATTGGTGTCAGCCGTGAAAATTCCCGCTTCGCGCAGCGGCGTGCCGGGATCGTTACCTTCGGTGAAATCGAATACGGCCTTGAGCGACGCCTTCACGCGCTTGATGGTGGCCCCGCCGCCGCCAGGAACCGGATCGTCCACATCGGCGTAGGTGATCTCGCTGATCGCCTTCCGCGGCAAACGCTCGGTGCCCAGCTTGGTGTCCGCGTCCGTGGCCTTGGTGGCGCTGGCGCCGATTCCCATATGCGTGACTTTCGCGGGCGGCGTACCTTGCGTCACTCCGCCAAAGAGTTGGGCTACCAATTGCCGCCCCGAACGTACGATAAGGTTGTTCTCGGTCTGCTCGTAAACCACGCCTCCTCCCCGATCGGTCAACTGCAAGGTCAGGCGGCCGCGCATCTCGTTCATCTCCAGCATGCAAATATCCTCCACTTAAACAAGCCCGTACCCATGGTCGAAATTCGAGATATCGAATACAGCCCCGATCGCGAAGTGCTCGTTCGCGTCCTGCGATTCGGTCCTATCGTTCACGTCGCTGACCAGCAACGAGTCGGCGGCGCCCGCATCTTCCCTCACGCTATGAATCCAAGCCGCATGGAAGCGCTCGTCCTGGTTTTGCCCGTCGATGAAATTCAGCGTGAACTGAATACTTCCCTTCACGCCCGCCGCGCGCGTTTGGTCGATCACTTCCTGGATGCGCTCCGGCGGCAGCCCCTGGAACACCAGCAGATCGCCTCGGTACCGGTAGTGTGCTTTCAGATCCTGCACCGCCTGCTGCAAGAAAAACGGCACTCGAACCTCGAACGTGAGCGGCTGAAAAAGAATCAGGCTCAGTGCCACATGAAAATCCGGCAGATCGAATGCTCCTGGACCATCGAAGACGGCCAGATCGAAAAAGCCGCTCCGCGAGCGGAATTTCCATTCGCTGCGCGTGACCGGCGCCATCGGCAGGATCGCCGGAGTGCTTCCATTTAGATTCACAAAGGATGCGCTGACATCGGTCCCATCCAGCACCGCGCTGAGTTGTCCGTCCGCGTCGGCGCTGAAGGTCAGGGTCTTGCCTGCTGGCACCGTGAAGCCATCCAGGGACCTCACGCCGGTCGCGGTATCCATCCTTTCGAGTCTGAGCGCCCGCCCGTCGCCCTGATCGAATGTCCAGTCGATGCGCGGGCGGCTCTCGCTTACCGTCGGCACGTCCACCACCAGCACAAGCTCGGATGCGTTCGCCACTTCCGTGACCGTGCTGCCCAGCACACGCTGTGCGACGGGAGAGAACTCCTGGATGGTCACCAGGTTTTCGATGTCGCTGCGCAGGGCCTGATAGTTGGCTGGAATCTTGAGATCATCCAAATTGAACGGCAGCCCAAGCGCAGACCGCACCGCTCCGAGCACTGCTTCCACGGTGCCGCCGCCGGTGAACAACGGCACGATCGATTGCAGGCGCGAACGGAACGCTTCGTCGGATTCTGGAGTGCCATCGCGCAGAATCCGGCGCTCGACGTTATAGATCGAGCCCAGCGCATCCAGGCCCGGTCCGGTGGCATAGCGGACCCAATGCGACTTCAGCAGGTCCTTGATCTTCGCATCCGCCGTCATGAACTCCGCGCCGATGACGTCGAGGAGCTTGTACAGCAGCGATTCCCTGTCCGTCGCGCCATAGGCAGCGGGGAAGAGTGCCAACAGGCGGTCGGTCTTATAAGACATCGATCATCCTCATGAAACGTTCACCTTGGCCAGCGCCTGCTGCAGGCTCGGATAGGCTGCGGCTGTGATAAGAAAATCGAGTTCCGGCTTGTGATCCGCCGGGCGGAAACCAGTCAGGTCGGCGGGAAGGATGTTGAGCGGAGCCGTCGCGCTGGCGGTGAAGGTCACGACGCGAGTGAAGTTCGCGATTCTTTCTGGCGCCTGATCCGGGTTGTTGATCGAATACGCTCGGACGATCACGCCTAGATTGACCGAGAAGTGCCGGAACTTTACCGCCGCTCCATTGCTGTCCGCGAGCTGCACGTCGATAGTAACCGTCATCGACGAAGTCTTGTGGTTCGCCGGCGATTTTAGAGCGGTCAATACGGAGGTCTGCAAACCTGCCGGGTCGGCGCGAATGATTTCCGTGCTCGCGATGACGAACGGGTCGCCAACATCGCCCGTCAGAAAACTGCCGGGATGCGCCAGGTCCGCTTTTTCAAATGTAAGCACCGCCTCGGCGACATCGGCGAGGCCCGGAAGATCGAACACGAGTGAGTTAAGACGCTTCACCGGCAGGGGACTGCCGATGGTTTGCGCCTGTATCATTGCCAGCACCTTCGACATAAAGCTTGCAAGAGAAGATGCGGGTGGCGGCGTGGCATCCGTCGGAATCAGGTAGAACGTGCCGGAGATGAACACCTCCACGATCTGCTCCAAACGGGCGATAATGCCCGCCGCACGCGTCTTTTCGACTACCTGCCGGATATCTGTGACGTCGCCGCCGGTGTATCGCACGCGGACTTCGCCCAGGGGAACCGAATCGTCCACATCATGATCGATCACCTCGACGCCTTCGACTCCCTTGACCTCCAGCACCGCGAACTTGATGGCGTTGGTGGTGGCGTTCCCGGCGCGCTCCAGCGCATGTTTTGCACGCTCACGCAACGGGTCGTCGGCTTCCGCGTCCTGCCCATTGCCGGTTGCCGATTCGTTCGTCACTCCATCTACTCCCGGCGGAGGCGTCGGCATGATGGTGATCGTGGCGGCATTGACGTTTCCATCCGGTCCCGCCTGTTGCGCTTCAATCGGAATGATCGCGCTTGCCGGCCTGTACCGGATCCGTAATGGACCCGTAGGCAGCGCGGCGGGCGCGAGATCGAGCGTAATGCTCTGGCCATCGGTCCCGAACCCGGGCTTCACCGGGAACGGCGCCGCTGTGTCTGGGTTGTCCGCCGCCTTCCAGATCCCAGTCAGTTCCGCGATGACGCGCTGCGCCTTGACCACACCCGCGTTCTGGTTTGCCGTCTCGTCGATCGGGGCGGCCGGCGGAAGCGAGCCATCCGCAGTCGTTACGAACACCCGGCCCGCTTGATCCGCTACCCTCGTTCCCCGCGGAATCAGGATCGTTTTCGGCGGCGGCGTCTTGCGGAAAAACGTCACCGTGCCCACCGCCTTGATCGCGGGTTTGCGCGTTTCGCCCAGCAGCGCAACTACGTTGTCGAGCGCCACGCCCGACGCCTGGTCGATGAACGCACGGCGGTACGCCTGATCCATCTGCTCATAGAGCAGCTTCATCTCGCGAGCCACGGCGCGGACTAGCGTGCCGATGACGCTACCGGGGTTGAAATCGGTGATGCCCGGAGGCGGCTCCCGGTACGTGAATTCGACGTCGAGCCGCGAGCCGTCGTCCGGCAGCACCAGCGGATTGAGCCAGATCAGCCGGTTCGCGCTGAAGCCGTAATCCGTGCCCGGTTCGAACACACGGAATTGCGACTTTACCAGCCCGCTGACCTGCGTGATGGCAAACGCGTTGGCGGGCAACTCATAAGTCGTGACCGTGCTCTTGAAGATAAAAGTCCGCTGGTCCGGTTGTTCGACGCCGTTGCGGATGCGGTCTTCGAGCGAGGCTATCAAGTCGGGATAGGCGACCGAGAATGGATTGCCAGGATCGATCATGCGTTCCCCAATCTGACGTCGAACACAAGGTTCAGCGGTGTCTGCTGCGCAATCAGGGTGATCGACAAGTTGAGACGGACCACGTCGCGATTGCCGGGGAGCACCAGTGCTTCGATCGTTGGGATATCGACCACGCGCGGATCCGCCGAGATCGCCGCGCGCGCATGCGCCATCAGGATTAACTGGGTGCGGCGATTGTTCGGCTCGCCGATCAACTCGTGAATTCGTGAGCCGTAGTCCGGCCAGCCGAGGGGGGCCAACTCGCCCTTGCGCACCAACAGGCGCAACCTCAGCGCTTGTACGATATTGTCGTTGCCGCGCGCCAGATCCACGTCGCCCCCACCGTCCACCACCAGGTCAAGACCCGGCGCCTCATCCACCAACTTCAAATCGTTTCCGAACAGCACTTCGCGCGGGGCTGCCATCGATTCTCCTTACGGATTCACCACCACGCTGCGCGACACCTCGTGGCCTATAGAATTATCCTGCGTGTCCTCAACTCGGACCGTGATCGTGCAATTGCCCGTGGCAGGCAGCGGTCCCGTGTAGATTAACTGCGGCAGCGTGCCCCCGGGGTCGCCCTGCTGCACCTGGCGGAATGTCAATTGATTGGCCGCGGGAACCAGTTCGCCGCCCGGCGCAGATCGCCAGCGAAACTGAAGATGGTTGACAGCCTGATAGTCCGGACGGTCCCATACCGCCGGCACTTCCACCGACAGCGTGCTCGCAGTTTTGCTCAGCACCGCCCCGTCGGCTGCTGGAAGCACCATGTTCGCCAGAAACACATGCACGATGCAGGGTGGCTTCGCGATCGGGGGCCCTCCAGCGAACCCAGCCCGCTGCACGCTTTGCAGATCGGGAGCAGAATCCCCAGCCACGTCTTTCGCCGTGAACGTGATGACATGCGAACCCGTCTTGAGCGACGCGGTAAAATCGAGCGCTGTACTCAATGGATCGGGAGAGAGGCTGGAATACCATTTGAAAAACAGCCCCGCCGGACCTGGCGCCCCCACCGTGCCCTGCATGTGGACACTTCCGGTTCCAGGAAACTTCTGTCCGTTGGTGGGCGCAACGACTTGGAGTGGAACGACGCTCATTAATTTTACTGGCCGCTGGCGCTAAAGCTTGCGGAGCCTCCCGAGGGAAAAATGATGGCCTGGTCGCCGACGACATTGATCGTCAATCCACCGGCCGTGACCGGTGGAGTGTTGCCTTGGCTCGGCAGCATCATGCCGGGCCAAGTTGGACTGAGGCCCTGCATCACTACTCCCATGGCCACCGCGGGTACAGTGCCGTTCGGTACGGTCTTAATCTTCACTGTCTTGTTAAAGCTGTTGATAACGTCTACACCGGGCCCCAAATCGGTCGGCGTGGCTGGTGGCGGCGGAAGAATCACAGGAGAGGAGGTACCCTGCGGCGGATTCGTGCCCGGCGGGACTTCCACCAAAATCTCCTTGTTTCCAATCGTCACTTTTCCGCCTCCCGACGCCTCCAGCGTAAGGTCGCCCATCAGGTTCAGCGGCCCTTTTAAATCGAGTGCCATCATCCCCCCGTAATGTTGTTCTTGCTGATTGTAGTTTTGGGGCCCGACCCCACCACCAGATCGCCGTCGATCTCGACGTCGCCAGTCACCTTCATCTTTCCGTCGAGGGTCAAGGTGTCACAGGATACCTTCACCGGCTTGCCGTCACTCGTGATGTCGATCTCGGAATCGTTTTTCAGGACGATCGTGATCTTGTCCCCGGCCTTGATTTCAACGTCGCCGCTCGATCCATCGATCTTGATGCTCGTTTTCGCCTTGCTATTGTCCTCCGGCTTGGTGACGTCGCGTTGAAGAAAGATCGACCCATCCGAAGCGAACCGCAACTGGTTCAGAGTTCCGTCCTGCACGCGATGCTCGAACAGGATCTCCTGTTCCTGATGAAGGGGCGGACGCTCGTCGGCATGATAGAACCTCCCTGTGACCACGGCCTGATTGAGATCGCCATCCACGAACTGCACTACCACCAGGTCTCCCACACGCGCGGGAGCCGCATACCCGACATGCGGAACCGCCATCGGCACTTTTCGCAGCTCCAAATCCTCATGCTTCAGCTTGACGTTGATCTCGTAGTTGTTGCTGTCGTTCTTATCGGTGCGCGCGAAGACATCCGTCACCACGCCCAGCGCGCTCGTCCGCTGTCGCGAGACTTCATTCTCCACCACTCGCCGCACGATCTCGAGCATCGCCATCAGCTGCCCCCCGGAAGGATGGTCAGGCTGGTGAGGAATCCGATCCCGCCCCCGAAACGGTGCCGGATCGAACGGATGTACCCTTTGCCGGTGGCCGCCGTATCGGGCACGTCCGTCACTTCGATCGAATCTCCCAGGTCAAGGCTGGGCCGGCCCAGAACCGTCAATCTCACCTCGCGCGCGCGGCGGTTCGCGACCGACAATCGGCCGCTCGCAAAGCGGTCCGCCATGTCCTTCGTGCGCGCGGCTGGATCGAGGAACATGCGATGCGGGTCCCCGTTGCCTGCCGAGCCGTCGAGGCTCGAGTCGTCGGTCGTCAACCAGTGTGCTTTCTCATCGCCCTGGGTGGACGCCGGGCTCTCGCCGCCCACCTGCACCGAGACGAGAGGCTCAGTTCCTTGTGACGCTGCAATTCGCACCAGGTGCTTGCCGAACGCGTAGCCTTCCGAACCGCCGCCTAGGCCGAGCAGCGACGATGCCGCGCTCTCCGCCGCGCTCGCGGCCGCCCCCAACAGCCCTCCACCCGCCGAATCCAGACTCGCTGCGTCGCCCAGGGCCTGGAACATCAACTTGCCGTCGCGGTCCGTATACAACTCGTAGCCCAAACGGTCGGCCAAACCCTTGACGTGAACAAACGCGCTGGCCAACTGATGGACTGCGAAGCGAGGCAGAGTTGGGCCATCGCTGATCGTGCCCTCCGACAAGCCCGCCGCACTCATCAGGTCCCGGACAATATCGCCAGCCGATTGTCCTTCGTAAGTCGACGCCTGGCGCAGGTTGAGCAGCTTGTTCATTTCTCCTAACGCCCGAATTCGCACGCGTGCAGTGCCCTGGCCATACTCGGGGATGACTTCGACGACCGCGCCGGTGAACACTTTTTCGGTCGTGCCGTCATGGCCGAGTTCGACTGAAATCGAGTCGCCCTCGGCGACTCCCGAACGCTCCATCATGTGTGCTTCCATGGAGTCGGCCGGCAGATCCATGTCGCGATCCACCAGAATGCGCACCGGTCCGCCGACCGCGTTGTCGGCGGTCGATTTGAATGAGCCCGCCGAGATCGAAAACTGAGGAGTGAGTGTAGCCATGCCGGTTCAGACTCCCCCATGCTCGCGAGCATCGCGTTCAAACCAACTTTCGGCGCCGCCGCCCAACCAACGGAACCACCAATAGAAGCCGAACAGCGGCACCCCCAGATGAAAGAACGGCCCAAACCAACTGCATTGGTTGGTGTGCCGCAGCATGTGCTCGAAGAGCGCTTGCTTTCGCGTCAAGGTCACGGCGCCGTTGTACGCCAGTGGCTGCACGTCGCCCGGTTGCTTGATGACAAAATTCGATTCCCAATCCTGGTTCAGGAAGAAGATGTTGCCGAACGTAAACGCCAGCATGCTGTCGAAGGAGCCGAACCAGCCGCCACGAAACGCAATGGCGAACGTGCTGAGGCGGCTGGAGGCTCCGGCATCGAACCCCACCGTAAAGCGCGGATGTCCGCGAAACACCGAGACCAGCGCGCGGATCGGCTCGAATGCAATGCAGGTAATCTCGATCGCCAGCGCCAGCAGAGTGTTGGGCATGGACCAGATCACGCCGAGCAGCATCAGCAGCACCCCGCCGAATGACCAATGACCGGAGGGGTCCACCTGATTTACGGGATCGTTGCCGCAGTAGGCGAAGCGGTCCCGGGCGCGCGGCTGCTTTGCCCACTCCGCCATCAGGAGCGAGCGCATTCCAGCCTGTTGGGAGGCGGGCAATACCGGATTCACCAGCCGCGCGTCATCGGGCCGTGCAGTGTATGTGTCCGGGGTCAAAAACCGACGCGCCGCGGGATCGTACCAACGCGCGCCGCAGTAGTGCAGACGAACATCGGCATGCCAAACATGCCCGCCGAACACCGGACGAAAATCGGGGCTCGCGGCGGCGGGCGCGCCAAACGGCTGATACGCGAAGCGCGCCGCCACGTTCCCGCCTTCGTCGGTCACAATCCGGCAGGTACCGCGCTCATCGTTGTGCAGGAAATAGACGCGACCGTCTCTCACTTCAGCGAGACATCCGAGAACGGTATGAACGTAGGCGCGCCGGACGCAGCCCTGCCGGTCCGTGACCGCGAGTAGTTCATCCATCGGACCGTACAAGTACCGCTCGTCGCCCGCCACTGCCAGGCGGCCCTTGTGGTCATACTCGAATGTGGCCGCGCAATTGCCCAAGTAGCGCACCTCCGTCAACTGATCGGTATCGTTGAAGCGGTGCGTCCATCCATCGAAACCTGTTCCCTCGCTTAGCGGAATCTCGACCCCTCGCTCTTCGGCGCGAATAAGTTGGCCAACCGCGTCGTATTCATAGCGCCGTTCGCCATCGTATTCGAGCAATCCGTTCGTTCCGTACGCGTATTCGCGGCTCCACAAGACTTCGTCGCCGCGCCAGACCGTGCGCGATGAACCGATCTGCTCGCAAACGCCGTTTGAAAAGCTCAGTCCGCTGCTGTCAAATTCGACTCGCGCCCGAGGACCAATCTCGACTCGCACTGGTGCGCCGGAATCATCCCAGAAATAGCGCGTCTCACAGTCTGCCAGCGCCAGCCGCAAAAGCCGTCCACGCGCGTCGTATTCGAGTTCAGCCGCAATCGTCACGCCATCCCGGATCTGCCGGATGGCAACGATTCGTCCGGCGCTGTCGAATTCCTGCTCGGTAGAAATGGTCGCCGTGCGTCCGAGGATCATGCGGCCCCGGTCGTCATACCGATAGACGACCGCTCCTGCATTCCCACGCCGCTCCAGCACCACGCGTCCCTGCGTATCGTGTTCGTAGCTGAACCGGACGCCATGGCGTTCGACACTGCCCAGCCGATCGTTGTCGCCATAGCGGTAATAGGCATCGCCCGCGCGGACCAACCGGCGGTTGGCGTCGTATTCAAACGTGATGCCTTCGCCATCCCCCTCTCTGATCTCGATCACATCGCCATGCGCGTCGAAGCGCAGGATCGACCGGTCCGCGCGGCGCTCTGCCTCCGCCTGCCGGTGGAAGGCGGCCAGCAGTTCTTCGGCGCGTGTGGCGATCGCGGCTGTCGTCATGCTCCCACCGATGCCGTTGCCGGACTTCCGCCGAGTGGGATCGCCGCCAACATCTCGTCGAACGCCGACCGCACGCGATCCAGCTCCTGGCCGAAGCTCGCCTCCAGGTTGTCGAGCAACTTGCGCAACCGGTCGAGGATATCGACGAAAACCAGGTGCTCCACTCGTTGCAGCACGTCCTGGAGCCCTTGAAAAACCGCCGCGAACAATGCTTTGATCTGCGCCACCACACTTTCAATTTGCGTCCGGATGTCCTGCAATGATCCGTCGATCGCGGCGGCAATGTCGTCGAGAATTGCTTTCACATTATTGGTCAAGGCCGCGACCACGTTATCAAATGCCGCGTTCAGACGCTCCTTCCATTGCGCCGGGTCCAGTTGCTTGATCGCTGCAGTCACCGGATCGAAAACATCCGCGCGCAGCTTGTCCGCCAATTTCGCAGGGTCAAGGATCTGCACCTTCTGGCGGATCGTGTCATAGATGGCCGCCACGGAGTCCTTGATCGATAGAGGATTCAGCAGATTCACGGTGTCTCGGATGGCCTGGAAGAATCCGTCGATCGCCGGCTGAATCGCGGCCTGGATCGGAGTCAGCTTCTGAAAAAACATCGACACCAGATCTTCCAACTGACCCGCATGCCGCGAGGGCCGCAGGCTCT
>Ga0326726_10006861_pt1 | contig 10233 bp, 7 predicted proteins | sample MHFenrmetagenome_2_FD_207603 | JGI IMG/M metagenome (GOLD analysis project Ga0326726, IMG submission 207603) | Lab enriched peat soil microbial communities from Michigan Hollow, Ithaca, NY, United States - MHF15MN | ecosystem: Environmental > Terrestrial > Soil > Wetlands > Peat | place: USA... | reverse complement strand
CAGCAAGATGAATATAGTTGCAAGAGGGACAAACAAATTTCTAGCTCTACTAAGATTCATGTCGGATCTCCGTAAAGAATTCTCGTATCCAAACTTTACTTAAGCAAAAATTAAGCCAAAGGGTCTGGGCGAAAATATATGTATCATTTCAGCTAATTAATACAACTACATGGATTTCTGCCTTCCATATTGATCGACATATTTACAGTAGGGTGGCCAAATTTGTCACAGGCAACCGACCTGCAACCAGAATCGACCCATTAACCTGCGTAAGGGCTTCGGTGCAAGCGGATGAAATGGGAATTGGAAGAATTCTTTCTTTGCCGATCGGGGATGAGAAGAAGGAGTAAATACTTTCTAAAAATCTAAAAAAGTTGGTTCGAAGGAAATAAATATAAGAGTCCGTTCTATGTCAATTCTCAACAGACCGTTGGAAAACTCCTTTTTATGACCCTGAATTTTTGTTTCAGGGTCTCCTAATGCCTTGAATTCAAAAGATGCCGGAACAAGTTGGGCATGATAGTTTGAGTAAGGCTGGCCTTCTTCAACAGCCTGTTAACTTTCTCTGCAATTTGGGCTCCAGGTGCTAAATCGAGGAATCGTGCGATTTGCTTTCTTCATCACGAAGATGATATCTACCTCTCATGCAACAACCCATCCTATGAGCCCTCCTCATCACAAAGAAACAAAACGCCATTATGGCAACCATCACAATGATGGGCAATAACCACCAAAGTCCATATACAAAGCCGAAACATGGAAACATAAATTTCACTTCCTTTCCAATCTTATAGGCGAAGGCTTACAAATTTGTTCTTGATCATTTCAAACACAACTTCCGTCTTTTAGCGGCCCTTCTGTTTCTTTCTTTTCGTCTCTCTCTTCCTGGTTCATCATTTTCCTCGCCAGGGAGCAACAGTCACCCATACCCCCCTCGCCGGTGCAACAACTTTTCATCATTTCAGCCATTTTCTCCAACTTTTCCTTCTTATTCATTGCTTTCTCCTCCTTATGGTTTGTTAAGCTTTGTAAACCCTTTTGACTATAAGACGGATGTCAGGCGGGAAAGGTTACACTTTAGTAGCGGGTCAATCCGGCCATGGGCTCCAAGAAAAACTAAAAGGGCAGCCAAATGGGTTGCCCCTTCCTTATATAGACAGAAACTACCTCAAAAAATGGGATGGCTTCGGATCAGCGAGATGCTCTATTACCCATGCTTGCCCCTTAAGCTTTACGCAATCTCTAGAGTGTCATTTTTCAACGAAGCGCGTTCTTTCTTATGAAGTCCTCATTCATGCAAAAAGCAGGCTGTAAATGACCAAGAAAAGGGTCTGGCAAGCAGCGACGACCCAACCGTTTTTTAACATGGATTTAAGATCTTTCGTCCCGGCAAATCCCAAGGAGCTGAACATGTTGGCCCCCGGGTAAATGAAATTGCTCACTCTTGTCGCGACGATCAGTGCCACGGACCAGGCCAGCATAGAAACACCCATCTTGTTCAGCAATGGGTTAAACATAGAATGGAGCACATTGAGCGTTGCCACCGTGGCTCCTGAAATTCCGAAAGCCCCAATGAGTCCCCCCAGGATAACGATGACTGTCTTTCCCCCGAGATCGACCAAAGGTTTAAGAATGACTGTCAGGGCCTTGAAACCTCCGGCAAGCTCTATAAAATTGATGAAGGGGTCAAGGATCACAAAGAGAAAGAAGAGCCCCACATTTCCAGCCATCCCCTTCACAATCAGTTTAAGGATATGATCAAACTTTAATCCAGCCACCAGGCCGGTAATCACGGCAAGTCCTAGCATGACAATGATCACATAAGAGGTTGCCGCCTTAGCGATGATCCCGTAAGTGACTGCCGCAAGGAAGAGAACGGCAAAGGTTTTCGTCGCTCGCTTGCTCCGGGGGGTTGGGACAAACCGTTCTACGCCCTCTAAACGGTCATAGGGGTTGATCTCTTTTGTTCGCCGTTGGATCCTCTGGAGCATGAACCAGGTGGCAGTCAATGTGATCAGAGCAATAGGCCCGGCAGCCAATAATATCATCTCGCCATAGCCAATCTTGGTTAAACCGAGAAGGGTAACGACCGGAGGTGTAAAAGGTCCGAGGATCAAGGCCTCCTCTCCCACGGCTTGAAAGATAACGGCCACCGTGCTCCGCGACAGCCCCACGGAAGCGGCAATGGGCAAGACGATCGGAGCAAGAATCGCATTGCCTCCTGCCATCGTCCCAAGGAGACCGATGACAACCATACAGGCTAACATGGTTCCAAGCATGGCCTTCTTTTCGGTATCGATCCCAATTCCAAAAATAATCTTATGGACAAGGGTGTGACTGACCTTGGTTTCTCTCAGGACTTCCCCCAGCCCGCGGCCAAGCATGATAATCAAACCGACCAATGCCAGAAAAGAACCCATCGCCTTGGCCAAGACCTCACCAAAGGAAATGAGGCTCTGGTGCGTCAGGATCGCTCCGATCAATACGCAAATCGCTGTGGCTGGAAGGGGATCCACATCCCGAAAAACGAGGATGATATAAACCACGAGGGGTAAAAGGCCCAGTAAGCCCCACCATACATTGAATCCAACTTCTGCTCCCAACGGGTCATCCTCCTTTCATCAAACAAGCTTTCATGAATGGGATGAAACCCCTCTTTTCCGCAAAACCCTTCCCGGGGTATTCCCTGTGATGATTCCCTCTTGAACAATAGGGCAACCGTTGACCCATGTGTAGACCACACCGGTAGCATATTGATGGGGACGATCAAAGGTCGATCGGTCTTGAATCGTGAGAGGATCGAACAAGACCAGATCAGCCGTAAATCCCGGTTTGATGAAGCCGCGGTTTTTTAGCCCCACCCGGCCGGCGACCAGTCCTGTCATTTTATGAATTGCTTTTGCCATGGAGAGGGTTCCCTTTTCCCGTGCATAGACGCCCAGTATTCTGGAAAATGTCCCGTAGGAGCGAGGATGGGTTGATTTTCTGAAATCTTCTTCTGCATTCATCCCCATCCCATCCGAACCGACGGACACTTGATCACTGATAAGGATGGCAGCCACATCTTCATCCGATAATGAAAAATAGACCGCTCCCACGGCCCCCTTTTCCTCGAGGAGAAGTCGCATCACTGCTATTTCCGGTGCGCAATTCCAGAGTTCAGCGATCTGGCTAATATTTTTTCCGGAGAGCTCAATATTCTTTTCCGAACCTATTCCGGCAATGACAATCCGGCTCGGGCCGCCTCGTTGGTCGATTTCGCGAAGAATCTCCGCCTGAAGTCGTTCTGCCGTCTCAGGAGAAGCGAGCCTCTTTAAAAGCTCACCGACGCCGCCTGCATGAGCCCATGGGGGAACCAAAGCGGTCAGTGAAGTGCTTGTCGCTCCATAGGGATATTGATCGGCGGCAATATCCACCCCGCCCTGACGCCCTTTTTCTAATTTTAAAAGGGCTTCCTTCCCCCGGCCCCAATTGTCTTTCCCCATCGCTTTCAAATGAGAAACTTCTACTCTGACACCACCCTTTTTTCCGATGCGAATGGCTTCGTCCAGAGCTTCCATCAGTGTTGCCCCTTCTCCTCGGATGTGGCTGGTGTAGAGGGCCCCATAGCGGGCTGCGATTTTAGCGAGGGCCACCAGTTCTTCTGTCTTGGCAAAACTTCCCGGCGGATAGATCAAGCCCGTGGAGAGTCCCCAGGCCCCCTGTTCGAGGGAATCGGCCAGGAGGTTCTCCATCCTTTCAAGTTCTTCACCACTGGGGATGCGATCCTCCGCGCCTAAAACGGCGATGCGCAGCGCCCCGTGGGCCGTCAAGGGAGCTAAATTTAGCCCGAGACCGATACGCTCCAACTGGTCTGCATATTGGGTGAAATTATTCCAGCTTAACCCATCGGAAGGGAGATGAAATTCATGCATTTTCAGGTAGTCGAGAAGAACAGCCTTTCGCTCAGGATTCACGGGAAAGGCGCCGATTCCACAATTACCGATCACCTCGGTCGTCACTCCCTGCAATGCCTTGCTTTCGGCAAGTGGGTGTTTAAAGATGGTCAGATCGGTATGGGAGTGGATATCGATAAAACCCGGGGCGGCCACGAGTCCATCCGCTTCGATGACTGCTTCTCCTCCACCTTTTATCGACGGTGAGACTTCTGTGATCATTCCATTCTCAACGGCAATATCTCCCCTAAAGGGCTCTCTCTTCGAGCCATCGATCACCAGTGCACCCCGAATGAGCCATGAAGACATACGAACACCTTCGCTATTTCACTCAAGGATGTCAAGCACGAATTTCGGAGAGGTCCCCGCATCAAATGCAGGAATATCAATCGAGATCCTCTAGCTCAGATTTCACTTCCTTAAACTTTAAAAAGGGTGTATATTACAAACCATAATGGATAATGACGATACGCTCGAGGCCCCTCCGAATCATTCATCTTTAATGGATTCTGTATAGCATTGTTCCAATAATGGTTTGAATTTTAAGGGAGTATTGAAGAAGCACAAAAAACAATGTTCGAACGGAAAAAAACCAAAAGGGAGCGATGGCATGCGCGATATCCGACGTTTGAGCACTCCGGATGAGATACTGAACGCTGCATTGACAAAAGAACGCCAGTCCCGTGAGTTCTACGCCGGACTTGCAGAGCAGTGTCGAATCGATATGGTAAGGCAATTGCTCGAAAAACTCAAAGATGAAGAGAACAAACATGCAAGGATGATCGAAAATATGCTAAAAGACCTGAGACTCGGACGCAGCCCAGTATGAACACCCATCTCGAAGAAGATGACTGGTGGTGACATCCAGCAAGTTGTCCCTCCCAAGGGGCAGTGGGAGCGTACGGCTTCCTTCATTGCGATAGGGCAAACCTGACCCCGCCCCGAACCACGTCGCCTAAACCTTCCCTTCGAGGCCTCCTAAAGAGAAAGACTTATTCATTTGGGATTGGAAAATTCATAGTGGGTACCAAAGATCTAATGGTGGACGGGTTGACTTTTTTCACAGATCATTTATCCTGCATATATGGATGGCGAACCAGTCATAGGAGGGGGTAGCCCATTTCGTCTTAAGAAACTCGAAAGGTGAGTCGATGGCCATAAGATCCACAATCTTGACGGGGAGGTATGATGGACCCAAACGACGGACCCATCAGGGTTTTAGTTTTTGCGAGTGGCGATGACAAGGGTGGAGGGTCTGGCTTTCAAGAACTGGTCGATTTTTCCCGAACCAAGCCGCCGGTCCTTGACGCTCAAATCATCGGAGTCATTTCCAACCATCAAAATGGAGGAGTCCGTAGGAGAGCGGACGTCCTTCATATTCCTTTTGAGTATTGGTCCGGACCCTTTCATGCCGAAGGTTACCGGACATTCGTTAAGAAGTACCAGCCCGACTTCGTCATGTGCTCAGGGTGGTTAAAGTTTGTAAGAGGACTCGACCCTGCGAAAACAGTCAACATACATCCGGGACCACTGCCACGGTTTGGAGGAACAGGGATGTACGGGCATTACGTACACGAAGCCGTCATGGCAGCTTATCATCGAGGCGAAATAATTCAGAGCGCGGTGACAATGCATTTTGTTGACGACGTCGCCTATGACACTGGTCCCATTATCTTCCAAATGCCGGTACTGATCAGACCTGATGATGATGCCGAGACACTGGCTAAAAGAGTTAACGAAAAAGAACGCGCATGGCAAAGTCATATTTTAAACCTGGTCGTCCATCGGCATATTTACCTCAAAGGTGGGCAGGTCTTTTACAAAAGCGGTGTGCCTAAAAGACTTTTTTACTAATTAGGCTGCCGAAAAACCCACATCTGCGGCGTTCCCCCTGCCTACCGGCAGGCAGGCGATCACGCCGGTCAGACGGTGCGTTCGGGGAACGCACCCTACAGGGACGGTAAAACTATTTAATGCGTTTGTATTAGTGTCCATGGCCGGGAGTCACCCTCGAGGCGTGAAAATTAGTATTTGCCGAGGATCTAATGTTCCCAGTTGTTTACTGACGCTCACACTGACCCTGACACTCTTATTGTCTAATTAAGAAAGGATGAGGGGGATGCTACACTTTTTCTTGGCCAGAAATAGGAAGCTGGAATACTGCTTCAATGTAGACATGTCCGCCCCGTTGAATTCTAATGAGCGTTCGATTTTAAGGCAGCTTTTAGCCGACGGCTTTGTATCGGAAACACTATCTGAAAATCCGATCCATCCTGATGGACGCGAAGTAGTGGAACTCGGTCCCCGTATGAATTTTGCAACAGCTTATTCAACCAATATCGTCGCCATTTGCCAAACCTGCGGCCTCGAAAAGGTAACCCGCATAGAACGTTCCCGGCGATATCACCTTTCTTCAGGGGTCGATAAGGGCCGCTTTATTCAGGAACACCATGATCGAATGACTGAATGCCTGTATGATCAACCCCTGCAGACTTTCGAAACTGGAACCCTGCCGGAGCCTGTTTTTGAGATTCCTATGTTGGAAAAGGGCCCGGACGCTCTTTTGGAAATACCGGGTCTTGCAATGGATGAGTGGGACAGGAATCTCTACTATCATTACTTTGTCAAAGAAGAAGGAAGAAATCCTACGATCGTTGAGATCAGGGATCTGGACAACGCCAACAGCGAGCACTCGCGGCATGGCTATTTCAAAGGGAGACAGATGATCGACGGCGTTGTGATGCCGGAAACGCTCATGGATATCGTCAAGTCGACTTTAAAAGCGAATCCATCAAACAGCATCATCGCCTTCAAGGACAATTCGAGCGGGATTGAAGGGTATGACTGCTGGACGATTCTCCCCGAACAACCCGGGAAACCAGCGTCTTTCAAGAAGCAGAAGGTACAGTACCATATCATTTTTACTGCGGAGACGCACAATTTCCCCACCGGAGTCGCTCCTTTTCCCGGCGCTGAAACAGGCACGGGCGGACGGATCCGTGATGTCCAAGCGACGGGAAAAGGAGGTCTGGTGGTTGCCGGAACGGCCGCGTACTGTGTAGCTAACTTGCTTATCCCCGGCTACGATCTGCCCTGGGAAGACAAGAGTTCTGTATATCTATCGAGTCTGGCTTCTCCTCTCACCATTGAAATCAGGGCAAGCGACGGGGCTAGTGATTATGGCAATAAGTTCGGCGAGCCCGTTATCGTCGGCTTTACAAGGTCTTTCGACCAAAATCTTCCCAGTGGCGAACGTTGGGGGTGGATCAAGCCGATTATGTTCACAGGCGGCATCGGACAGATCGATGCCAGGCATATTGAAAAGGGCGAAGCCCAAAAAGGAATGCTGATCGTTCAGGTAGGTGGCCCCGCCTATGGCATTGGTGTTGGAGGCGGTTCGGCTTCCAGTAAGCTTCAAGGCGAGAATGAAGAAGAACTCGATTTCAATGCTGTCCAGCGCGGCGATGCAGAAATGGAACAAAAGATGAACCGCGTGATCCGGGCTTGCATCGAAATGGGTGGTCACAATCCTATCGTAAGCGTCCACGATCAGGGAGCTGGCGGACCTGCCAATGTCCTTAAGGAGCTCGTCGAAAAAGCCGGAGGCAAAATCGAGTTGAGGCGTATCAAACTTGGCGATCCTACCTTATCGGCACTCAAGGTTTGGATCGCCGAATACCAGGAGCGATGCGGTTTCTTGATTGACCCTGAGAGAATGGAGGATTTCAAATCCATCTGCGAAAGGGAAAAAGTCAATTGTGAGATTCTCGGGGAAGTGACAGGAGACGGTCGCTTCGTTGTGCACGATGAGAAAGATGATTCAACGCCTGTCAATCTCAATCTCACAAAGGTTCTGGGGAACATGCCCCAGAAAACGTTCGAGGATGAGAGGATGGAATCTTCACTCACACCTCTTCAATGGCCGGACGGTTTGTCAGTGGAAGAGGCGCTGTCCCGTGTGCTTCGCAACCTGGCCGTCGGTTCAAAGAGATTCCTTACCAATAAGGTGGATCGAAGTGTTACCGGTTTGATTGCGCGACAGCAATGTTGTGGTTCGCATCAACTCACGGTTGGCGATTTGGCTGTGATCGCACAGAGCCATTTCGGTTTAACGGGAGCAGCCACTTCGATTGGCGAGCAGCCGATCAAGATGCTTGTCAATCCCAAGGCGGGTGCCCGGATGGCCGTTGGAGAAGCGCTGACCAATATTGTGTGGGCCCAAATCAGTCGCTTGCAAGATATCAAGTGCTCGGCCAATTGGATGTGGGCACCGAAACTTCCCGGCGAGGGGGCGGCCCTTTACGACGCGGTTTGCGCGATGCGGGATCTCATGATCCAGTTGGGGATTGCGGTCGATGGCGGAAAAGATAGTCTTTCCATGGCGACTCGCGTTGGAGATGAAGTGGTAAAATCTCCCCGTGAGCTTGTTATTTCTGCTTACGCGACAATGCCCGATATCACGAAGGTGGTGACTCCTGATATCAAAAACCCGGGGCACAGCCAGCTCATCCTCGTTGAAATGGCGAAGCAAGAGGCCCGGCTCGGAGGTTCGGCTCTAGCGCAGGTTTACGGACAGATCGGAAACGACTCTCCTGACGTGGATGATCCCGAAATGCTTAAACGTGCATTCCATGCTATCCAAAAGTTAATGTCGGAGAATTTAATCCTCGCGGGACACGACGTCAGCGATGGGGGCATCATCACGACGTTTCTCGAAATGGCCTTTGCCGGAAACTGCGGCTTGAGAATCCGAACGGAGGGTCCGTGGAGCCCCCTCGAAAGACTTTTTGGTGAAGAATTAGGAGCCGTCATCGAGTGCCGTGTGAGTGACGTTCGTAAGGTCTTGGGAATTCTTGATTCTTTTCGCCTACCCTCGACCGTGATCGGGGAGACGACAGAAGAGAAGAAAATTCTTGTAACCCACAATTCGCAGAAGGTTCTTGAATCGAGCATGTGTGTTCTCCGTGGATGGTGGGAAGAAACATCCTATCAAATTGAGCGTCTTCAAATGAACTCCCAATGTGCCGATGAGGAGCGAAAGAATATCTTCGACCGCAAAGGTCCAAGCTATATCATTCCTTTTAAGCCCAAACCGACACCGGCACATCTTCTCGAGGTCAAAGACAAACCGGAAGTTGCCATTCTCCGGGAGGAGGGAAGTAATGGTGACCGCGAGATGACCTCTGCCTTTTATCAGGCGGGCTTCAGCCCGTGGGACCTCACGATGACCGATCTGACCAGTGGACGGACGACGTTGGATCGTTCCAGGGGACTGGTTGCTGTTGGGGGGTTCTCTTACGCTGATGTTCCGGAAAGCGCTAAAGGGTGGGCGGCAGCGATCCGATTTAATGATAGGCTGAGAAAAACATTTGACGATTTCTATCATCGGCCCGATACATTCTCTTTGGGTGTGTGCAACGGTTGCCAACTCTTCGCGCTCCTCGGATGGGTTCCCTGGCTGGGGATCTCTGACGATAGGCAACCCAGGTTCGTTCAGAATGTATCCGGGCGTTTTGAATCTCGCTGGGTGACCGTTAAGATTTTAGAAAGTCCGGCGATCATGTTCAAAGGCATGACCGGTTCAACACTCGGGATTTGGGTAGCTCACGGAGAAGGGAGGCTCCACTTCCCCGACTCCACACTGATGGACGAGGTGATCAACAAGAAACTTGTCCCGGTGGTCTTCGTGGACGATGAGGGCCGGGCCGATGGGAAGGTTTCAAAAAGCTATCCTTTTAACCCGAACGGATCGCCTTTCGGCATGACGGGACTTTGTTCGCCCAACGGGCGACATCTGGCCATGATGCCTCATCCGGAGCGATCGTTTCTGAAATGGCAATGGCCATGGTTACCGGGTGATCTGAACGATGGGGTCAAGGAATCCCCATGGATTCAAATGTTTCAAAATGCAAGAGAGTGGTGCGATGGGGTGAAATTTGGGGGTAAGACTAAGTAGAAAAGATTGGTTCCCCATTAGCTGAAGCCCATAGCCCTTCCACATACCTCCGAGGACGGAACCCTCCAAGTTCAGGGGGACTTAAAAAACAAGGTATTTTTAACCGGATTCTTTCCATCAAAATAAATGGGAAGACCTTCCGCGAACCAAAATGAACCCTGGGTCATTTTCATCGCTTGTATGTGAAGATGTGGCTGGGTTGTCCATCCTGAATGACCTGCTTTCGCAATGGGCTGCCCCTTTTCCACCCTTTCACCTGCTCTTATCTGAATACTCCCGTTCTGTAAATGCCCCATCAATACCAAAAAGTCTTCGGATTGAATAACAATATGATTTCCTACG
>Ga0326726_10006860_pt1 | contig 10233 bp, 8 predicted proteins | sample MHFenrmetagenome_2_FD_207603 | JGI IMG/M metagenome (GOLD analysis project Ga0326726, IMG submission 207603) | Lab enriched peat soil microbial communities from Michigan Hollow, Ithaca, NY, United States - MHF15MN | ecosystem: Environmental > Terrestrial > Soil > Wetlands > Peat | place: USA... | reverse complement strand
ACCACAATATAAGGCACCCGCACCTGCTTGGCCAACAACACATGCTCCCGCGTCTGCGGCATCGGCCCATCCGCCGCCGATACCACCAAGATCGTCCCATCCATCTGCGCCGCACCCGTTATCATGTTCTTGATATAATCCGCATGCCCCGGACAATCGATGTGCGCATAATGACGCTTCGCCGTCTCATACTCCACATGCGCTATCGCTATCGTCAACCCTCGCTCCTTCTCCTCCGGCGCCTTGTCAATCTGGTCAAACGCCATGTAGGAAGCCAACTTCTTCGTCGCTAATACCTTCGTGATCGCTGAGGTCAACGTCGTCTTCCCATGATCCACATGACCAATCGTCCCAATGTTGACATGCGGCTTTGTCCTCTCAAATTTCGGCTTTGACATCGCTCAATCCCTCCTTTAGGTTTAGGGGTGCACTTAGACGGCCCTTTTCAATTGAGAAAGGATTTCCTCACTCACAGAGGATGGCACTGGACTATAATGAGCGAATTGCAGCGTAAAGGTTGCTCTTCCCTGGGTGAGTGATCGAAGGTCGGTTGCATATCCGAACATCTTAGCTAAGGGAACCTCCCCAACAATCACATTGGTTCCCCCACGATATTCCACTTTGGTCGTTTTCCCTCTCCGAGAGGTAAGGTCAGCCACCACTTGCCCCATAAACTCCTCCGGAGTAATAATTTCGATGGACATCAACGGTTCGAGAAGGATGAGATGGGCTTGACGCGCCCCTTCTTTGAAACCCATCGAACCAGCAATTTTAAACGCCATTTCTGAAGAGTCCACTTCATGGTATGAGCCATCGATCAGGGTCACCTTGATATCGACCATGGGATAACCCGCGAGCACTCCTTTTCCCATGGCTTCGATGACACCCTTCTCAACGGCAGGAATATATTCCCGAGGGATGGATCCCCCAACGATTCGATTGACAAATTCAAAGCCCTTGCCTGGCTGGGGTTCGATGGTTAACCAGACATGACCATACTGACCTCTTCCACCAGACTGGCGAATAAATCGACCTTCAGCCTTCACCGTTTTGGTGATGGTTTCCCGGTAGGCCACCTGGGGTTCTCCCACATTGGCCTCTACATTGAACTCCCTCAAGAGTCGATCAACAATGATTTCCAGATGGAGTTCCCCCATGCCGGAGAGTATGGTTTGCCCAGATTCTTCATCCGTTCTCACTTTGAAAGAAGGATCTTCTAGAATCAATTTCTGGAGGGAAGCCCCCAGCTTTTCAAGGTCGCTCTTTGTCTTCGGTTCAACGGCAATGGAAATCACCGGGTCAGGGAAGGTCATTGACTCGAGAATGATGGGCTGTTTCTCACTGCAAATCGTGTCTCCCGTGGTGGTATATTTCAGGCCGACGGCAGCAAAGATATCCCCTGCGGCCACTTCTTGAATCTCTTCTCGTTTGTTGGCATGCATCTTCACCAGACGGCCAATCCGCTCTCGTTTTCCCTTGATGGAATTGAAAACGGAATCTCCGGACTTGAGCGATCCGGAATAGATTCGGAAGAATGTCAATTGTCCTGTGTAAGGATCATTCATAATTTTGAAGGCCAAGGCTGAAAGAGGATGGCCATTGTTGGCAGAGAAGGTGAGCTCCTTACCTCCGAGGTCCAATCCTTTTACCGGTGGAATATCTAAAGGGGAAGGAAGATAATCGATGATGGCGTCGAGAAGGGGTTGGACTCCTTTATTTCGGAAAGCAGCACCGCAGAGCACGGGAATTCCCTTTAAATGGAGTGTCGTCTCTCTCAGGCTCTGTCTGATTTCTTCCTCTGTCATTTCGTGACCATCGATGAACTTCTCCATGAGAGTATCGTTTCCCTCTGCCAGTTTTTCCATGAGGTATTCCCTTGCGACAGAGGCATCCTTCATGTGGGCCTCAGGAATATCCACAACATCATATTTCGTCCCAAGGCTATGGGGATCGTAGATGATGGCCTTCATGGTGATGAGGTCAATAACCCCCTGAAAATTGTCTTCCTTTCCAATAGGGAGTTGAATAGGAATGGGGACGGTTTTTAAGCGATCCTTCATCATCCGGATACAGCCATGAAAATCTGCGCCCACCCGGTCCATTTTATTGATAAAGGCAATTCTTGGGATCTGATATTTATCCGCCTGTCTCCAAACGGTTTCGGATTGGGGCTCCACGCCTCCCACCGCACAAAAGACAGCCACCGCTCCATCCAGGACGCGGAGGGATCGCTCCACCTCAATCGTAAAATCCACATGGCCGGGGGTATCGATGATATTGATCCGGTGATCTTTCCAGAAGCAGGTCGTCGCCGCCGAGGTGATCGTGATTCCTCGCTCTTTTTCCTGCTCCATCCAATCCATGGTGGCGGACCCTTGATCCACTTCCCCTATCTTGTAGGTCACGCCGGTATAGTAGAGAATCCGCTCGGTCGTCGTCGTCTTCCCGGCGTCGATGTGGGCCATGATGCCGATGTTTCTCGTATGTTCTTTTAAAGCCATGTTTGACACAACTTACCTCTTAAATACATTACCATCGGTAATGGGCGAAGGCCTTATTGGCCTCGGCCATTTTATGCGTATCTTCTTTCTTCTTGATCGCAGCCCCCCGGTTATTGGCCGCATCCATCAACTCTGCTGAAAGCTTTTCTTCCATCGTCTTCTCGGATCGCTGTTTTGAAAAGCTGATGATCCAACGAATGGCCAAAGCGACTTTCCTTTCCGGTCTCACTTCTACCGGAACTTGATAAGTGGCTCCTCCCACTCTTCGGGGTCTCACTTCAATGAGAGGTTTTACATTGTTCATCGCTTGAGTAAAAACTTTAATCGGGTCTGAATGAGTCTTATCTTTGATGATGTCAAGGGCATGATAAAAAATCCCTTCTGCCGAACTCTTCTTTCCACGACGCATGACCCCATTGATGAATTTGGCAGTCAGCGTGTCGTGATATTTCGGGTCCGGCAGTACTTCCCTTTTTTTGACTTCTCTCTTTCTGGGCATAAAAGCTCCTTCTTCCTTGTTTATGGATGGGTTTGGAAGAGAAGTTTAGCTATTTGGGTTTTTTGGCTCCGTATTTGGAGCGGCTCTGTTTACGGTCCTGGACGCCTACGGAGTCTAAGGTGCCGCGGATGATATGATACCGAACTCCCGGAAGGTCTTTCACCCTTCCCCCTCGAATGAGGACAACGGAGTGTTCCTGGAGGTTATGACCAATCCCCGGGATATAAGTGGTCACCTCGATTCCATTGGTCAGCCTCACTCGAGCAACTTTTCGAAGTGCGGAATTAGGTTTCTTGGGAGTGGTTGTATAGACTCGAATGCAAACCCCCCTTTTTTGAGGGGACCCCGTAAGAGCGGGGGCAGAAGTCTTACTCTTGATGCCTTTCCTCCCTTCTCGAACCATTTGACTAATTGTAGGCATTACTTGCTCCGTTTAAGCGAAAATTAGTTATTTCAACAGGTTAAAAGCTGAAAAATTTCAGATAATGAATTAAGCGAAAAACCTCATAAGATTATCAGATTTTTTTTTATTTGTCAATATTTTTGTTGTCTTTTTATTGTTTTTGAGTAAAAATAATAAAGTTCAGTAAGAGGGCGGGAGAGAGATAAAAATATTACATATAAAGCAGGATATCCAAAATCAGATGAAAGTAAAGATGCTTTACCCCGGCGGCAGAAAGCCACAGCCTTTGACCGGGACGGCATCCCATTCGAGGCAACCGCGTCTGGGCCCTGAAGAGTACCTCGGCGCACACGCACGGGTTCTCCCCTTGGCACTCCACTCTATCCATGTAACTCATTGAAATCATTGGTGGAGCAGAGGGGATTTGAACCCCCGACCTCCAGAGTGCGATTCTGGCGCTCTCCCAACTGAGCTACTGCCCCAATTTTTGTAAAAAACGTGATCCGTGTCACGTATCCGCAGAAAAAATCACAACTTTCGGCAAAGCTCTGGATGCTCGAAGATATAGACTCTCATGATAACCCCAAAAGTCTGCGGATAGTGAATTTAAAAGCTGTCAAATCGGCGCATTTGACAACATAAGCATCCGACGCCCAGGTGGTGAGGTCCTGTTTGTACTCCCCATAGGCGGAGCAGAGGATGATTGGAAGTTGCCTCTCCTTCTCTCGGATTCGCTTTAGAGCTTCAATACCGTCCATCACAGGCATCTTGATATCGAGGGAGATAAGGTCTGGTTTGAAGACGGACAGTTTCTCGATCGCTTCTTCCCCGTTCTCGGCGCACTCCACAACGTACCCTTCCTCCTCTAACTCCTCCTTATAGAGGAAGCGGATGCTCTCCTCGTCGTCTACGACTAAAATCTTTTTCATGGGTCTGCCTCCGCTCCTTAGAGAGATTCCAAGCGCTTAACGCTCTGCGTACAGCGTCAGGAGCTATTAATCCGATTTCCCTTTCCTTTCTCGGAAGAGGGGAGTGTGATAATGAATTTTACCCCTGTTCCCGGGTGGTTGTCCACTTCGATCTGGCCTCGATGGGAAGCGATGATTTTGTGGACAATGGGTAAGCCCAAGCCCAGATTGGATTCTTTTGTGGAATAGAAAGGGTTGAAGATATTGTGGAGGTTTTCTGGATCAATCCCCTTCCCGGTATCCTCCACCTCCACCCTGACATAAGGTGAGCCATTCTTTGAAAAGGGATGGACCCGCAAGAAGAGGGTCCCCCTCTCTTTCATCGCCTGACAGGCATTGTTGATCAGATTAAAGAAGGTCTGTCTTAATTGATGGGAATCTCCCATTATCAGGGGAATCTTTTCTGCATACTCCTTGATGAGTTGAACCCTCCCTGAACGGATTCCTTCTATCACCATGGAAAGGCTTTCTTCTAAGATATCCCGAAGGTCCAATTCTTTGAAGATCAAGGACTCATCCCGGGTATAGCTGAGGAGGTCTTTGAGAACCTTCTCAAGACGGCTGACCTCTTTGATAATGGTCTGAGAGTATTTCTTCTCATGGGATTCCTGCGGAAGGGTCCGATCCAGACGACGTGCAAATCCACCGATGGAGGTGAGGGGGTTCTTAATCTCATGGGCGATGGTGGTAGACATTTCACCCAAAGCCACCATCTTTTCTAATTGGACCAAAAAGGTCTGGGCCTCTTTGAGTTCCTGATGGACTTCCTCCAAATTTCGGTAGAGGCTGGCGTTCTCAATGGCCAATCCGGCCTGGTTGGCGAACATGCTGAGAAAGCGAATATCCTCTTCCGTAATAGGGTTTTGGTTGTAAAGGTTGTCCACCAGAACCGCCCCGATCACTTTCCCTTTTCCCATGAGGGGGACGGTGGCAAAAGAATAGATTCTGGGGTCCCGACTCAGATGCTCCCCCACATAACATCCCACCTCTGAACCCAGATGGCAACCCCTTTCACACCGGGTTTGCAGCCATCCCTCTTTGGATTGGGGAAGCTGGGTATTGAAGGGTCTTCCCTCAAGAACGGTACGGGAGAGAATGCACTGTTCCTGTTCCAAAGGAATCTTAATTCCTTTGACAACGGAGTTCAAGTTAGAGCGGCTTTCTGGGTCGAGTTGAGTGATCAGGTCTGAAAGGGTTCCGTTTCTCCGGGAGAGAGAGGCCCAGGCCTTCCCAGCCTCTTCGGCATTATCCGGTCCCACAGCCATGGTCCCCTCTAAAATGCGATCCTTCTCATTGACCAGAAAGAGCATGGCCCGATTAAACTTCAGTCCTTCCCCGATGGTAATGGCGGTCAAAGTCAAATGAAGCATCCGCTCAAAATTCACCGTGGTCAAAAGGGCCCTGTTGAGTTCCCAGAGAGTAGAAAGCTCCCTCACTCTTTTCTCATGCCTCTGAACCATTTCGGAAGTTTCATCCTGAACCAAGGCATTTTCAACGGCAAAGGACAGCTGATTCGTCATCGTCAACAATCGTTGAAGATCCTCATCATCGAATTTTGTGGAGTGAGAATCCTTATCATAAAAAGCCAGGGTTCCCAAAACTCTTCCCTTTGAGAGAAAAGGGGCACAGACGGCAGAAAAGGAGGATTCTTCTTGACCGGAGTGATTGAAGGAAAGGGGGGTTCGGGTATCGAAGACCCTTCTAGCCGTCTTCTCATCAAGAGGATTTTGATGGTAATCTCCCACACTGAATTTGACTTTCAACTCCTCCGCTCTTCTGTCTTCGATTCTCAGTACCCCTCCCTTGGCTTTTAGAATTCTTAAACCCGTTGAGACGATCAACTCGAAGAGGCTCTCCAGGTTCAGCGTAGACGTCGCCGCTTTTCCCATTTCATAGAGAGCGGTCAATTCTGAGATCGCGTCTTCTGCCCTTTGGTGGAGATCATCGTTTCGAATCGCTCTTTCCATCACCTCCCCGACCAAGAGAAGGACATCCATCCCTTGAGGAGAAAACCTGTAGTGCTTTGGGAACCCAAGATAGAGAACTCCCCGGAAGGAGGTCCCATCGCACAAGGGAATGCAGACGAAGGCTGGATAAAGGAGGTCCCGTTCTTCCGGGAAGACATTCTCCTTCCGGTAGGATGATCCTTCCTCTACCCATAAAGGTTTTTTTTCCAAGACCAGACGGTAAAGAAACCCATTTGGAATGATTTTTTCCGGCCCAAGGAGAAGACATCGATCCGGTTGAAAAGTCTCTGAGATGGATTGAAGCATTTGATCCAATTTGACAGGAATAGGAAGTGATGCGTTGGATAGCTGCACAATCGATTTGAGAAGATCATAGGGATGGAGCGGGTTGGGCATAAAGAATTACTTCGCCTCTCTCATATACTCTGCCGCTTCCTCCGGGAGGGTGGGATTGATGTAGAATCCTGTCCCCCACTCGAATCCGGCCACCTTGGTCAGTTTCGGCATGATCTCAAGATGCCAATGGTAGTGTTCGGCATCCAATTCCGGGAAGGAGGAAGTGTGAATAATATAGTTATAAGGAGGATCGGTAAGCACCCGATTCATTCTCCGGAGGGTATCGGAGAGGATTTGAGCTGCCGGTTCGTATTGGGAAGGGTCCATGTGCTCGAAACTGGGATGGTGGGTTTTGGGAAGGATCCAGGTTTCGAATGGAAACCGGGAGGCGAAGGGGGCGATGGAGACGAAAGATTTATTTTCGGTGACAATGCGGTGTTTCTGCTGAAGCTCTTGTCGAATAATATCGCAGAAGACACAACGGTCTTTATAATGGAAATACGTCTTGGCCCCCTCAATCTCCTCGCTCACCCTCCTCGGAATGATGGGAAGGGCGATGATTTGAGAATGGGAATGTTCCAAAGAAGCCCCTGCTGCGACGCCGTGGTTTTTGAAGACAAGGACGTGTCGAAGACGCTGGTCGCGCCTGAGATCGGTGATCCGCTCGCAGTAGGCCAACAGGACATTCTTCACGTTCTTTAGCGGCAGCGTGGCCAGGGTCTCTTCATGCAGGGGCGTTTCGATCACCACTTCATGGGCACCAATTCCGTTCATCTTATCATAGATCCCTTCGCCTTCCCGGTCGAGCTCTCCTTCTATTCTGAGGGCCGGGAACTTGTTGGGGACCACGCGAAGGGTCCAACCGGGAGAGTTAGGAGGGGTCCCATTGTCTCGGAATGCAATAATCTCGGGAGGGGTTCGATCTTCATTCCCTTCGCAGAGGGGGCAGAATCCGCCCGTTGACCTTCGCTCCTCTACCGCAAAATCAGAGGGTCTTCGGCTCCTCTCTGTGGAGATGATCACCCATCTTCCATGAATAGGATCTTTTCTCAGTTCAGGCATTGAGGATTTTTTTCCAAAGAGAGCTCATGGCTAAGAGGGGTAGCTTCTTCTAACCTTTGTCCCTCTCTGTCTTTCCAATCGCTCCTGATTCTCTCCTTCGGTTTTGCATTCGATGCACAAGGTGGTAACCGGTCTGGCCATCAGCCTCTTTTCAGAAATAGACCTTCCGCAGGACTCGCAAATCCCAAAGGTCCCGTTATCAATGCGATCCAACGCCTCTTTGACTTTCATGATCAATTTTCTCTCACGGTCCTTAATTCTCAGAAGGAAGTTCCGGTCCGATTCCAAAGAGGCTCGGTCCGTTGGGTCGGGGAAATCCCCATTGCTGTCTTGGCGCATGTCGGTACATGTCTTTCCAGCTTCCACCAACAGGTCATGGAGTGTTCCCTCAAGCAGTCCTTTAAAGTAGACAAGTTTTTCCTGGTCCATTAAACTCTCCTTTGGGGTGACTCAAACTCCTCAAAAGGAGGAGAGGTCTCAACATTCAATCTATTATAATAATATATTTTTTCAAAAGAAATCAAATGCTAAATGGGGCTTCCGGTCCGCTCAGGAAACAAAATGGCAGGCGACGAAATGGTCTTCTCCCTCGTCTAAGAGCACCGGCTCTTCGGTTTGGCACTTCTCTCTGGAATGGGGGCACCTCGCCCGAAACAGACATTCGTGGCCCGAAGGCAACGAAGGATGTTCCTCTTTCAGGAAAGGTCTCTCTCTTTTTTGGGAGAGGTCCAATTTCGGAATGGCCTTGAGCAAGACCTGGGTGTAGGGGTGTAAGGGCCGCCGGAAAAGATCCTCACTATTGGCCATCTCTATAATCTTTCCCATATACATCACCGCGATTCGTTCGCTGATATGTTTAACAATGCGAAGGTCGTGCGAGATGAAGAGATAGGTAAGGCCCAGCTGATCCCGCAGGTCCATCAGGAGGTTAAGAATCTGAGCTTGGATAGAGACATCCAAAGCAGAGACAGGTTCATCTGCAACGATCAATTCGGGATTAAGTGAGATGGCCCTGGCAATTCCAATCCTCTGGCGTTGTCCACCGCTGAACTCGTGGGCATAGCGAAGGGTATCCTGTGGGTGAAGGCCCACTTTCTCAAGGATTTCTGAAACTTTCCGAGTTTTTTCCAGATGCCCTTGGATCATTCCGTGAACTTCAAGTCCTTCCCCTACGATCTCTTCCACCTTCATCCTCGGGTTGAGGGATTCATAGGGATCCTGAAAGATGAACTGCATGTGTGGTCTCAGTTTTCTCATGGCTTCCCGATCAAGATGGAGGATGTCCTGTCCTTTAAAGAAGATTTGGCCAGAGGTCGGTTCGATCAGCCTTAAGATCGATTTACCTGCCGTGGTCTTTCCACAGCCACTTTCTCCTACCAATCCCAAGGTCTCTCCCTTTCGAATGGAGAAGGAGACTCCATCCACCGCACGGACAGGTTTCTTATCTGTAGAGAAGAAACCTTCCTTATAGAAGTACTTCTTTAAATCTTGAACCTGAATAAGAAAATTTTTTTGAACCATAAAAGTTAGTTCTTAGTTCGGGGTCTTGAGTTCGTAGTATTTTCTTATGTCTCCCAACTCCGAACTATTAACTCTGAACTTTGCGAATTCCGTGATCAACAACACTCTCTCCATCGGATGCAACGGCTGAAGTGATCTCCGTTCACCTGAAACATAGGTTCTCCCTTTTTACAATCTTCAATCATCATGTAGCACCTCGGATGAAACTTGCACCCCATCGGCAAATCCATAGGATCAGGAACTTGACCTGGAATGGCACTGAGTCTATTCCTCTTCTCGGTGAGTTGAGGGATGGAGTGCATCAGCCCACGAGTATAAGGATTGCGCATTTTACCAAAGATGTCTTCAATAGGACCGTATTCAAGAATCCTTCCTGCATACATCACTGCCACACGATCCGCAATTTCTGCGACCACTCCCAGGTCATGGGTGATCAGCAGCACCGACATTCCCATGTCCCTTTGAATCTCCTTCAACAGTTGAAGGACCTGAGCCTGAATGGTGACATCCAGCGCCGTGGTGGGTTCATCGGCAATGAGAAGTTTCGGTTGGCAGGAAAGAGCCATGGCGATCATTGCTCTCTGTCTCATTCCTCCGCTCAACTGATGGGGATAAGAATCGATCGTCTTGTCAGGAGAGGGAATCTTCACCCGATCGAGCATTTCAATCGCTCTCTTCCTTGCCTCCGTCTTATCCAATCCCTGATGTAGAATGACGGCCTCCATGATCTGATCGCCGATTGTGAAGACAGGATTGAGGGAGGTCATGGGTTCCTGGAATATCATGGAAATATCATTTCCCCTCACCTTCTCCATTTCCTTTTCTTCCAACGGGAGCAAGCTCCTTCCGTCGAAAAGGATATCACCGCTCACGATTCGGCCGGGAGGGATAGGGATGAGCCTTAACAGGGAAAGACCGGTCACACTCTTTCCGCACCCGGATTCACCCACCAGGCCGAGAACCTCTCCGGGATATA
>Ga0326726_10006859_pt1 | contig 10234 bp, 8 predicted proteins | sample MHFenrmetagenome_2_FD_207603 | JGI IMG/M metagenome (GOLD analysis project Ga0326726, IMG submission 207603) | Lab enriched peat soil microbial communities from Michigan Hollow, Ithaca, NY, United States - MHF15MN | ecosystem: Environmental > Terrestrial > Soil > Wetlands > Peat | place: USA... | reverse complement strand
TCCTTGGTCTCGCTCAGCAGCACGTCGGTTAGAAACGTCGACAGCGTTCGCAGGCCATCGTGCACAACGGCGTCGAAGACGTTGCCGTGCAGCACGAACATCGAAGCTTCGCCGCGCACGTAGCGGCGCCGCAGATCCTCAGCCCACGCCGGCAATTCACGCGCGCTTGTGTTGTCACTCATCGCGATCCAGCCGTCCGATAATCATCTCTGTGTCCCGCGTTGTCTCACGAATTGCCTCGACTCCGTCGAGCAGCTCGTCGAGCTGGCCCGACAGCTCGCGTGGCGACTGCATCGTCACGATCTGCTCGACCAACAACTGGAACGAGTTCTCGATGAGGTCGAGCTGGCCACGGGCCACCTGGAGGTAGCGCCTGATCTCCTCGAGCTTCGCCATCCGCTTGTCCGTCACCACGACGTTCTTCTGGGCGATCTGGGCCTCCGGATCGTTGGCGCCGGCGGCCTTGGCGATTTCGCCATAGCGCTTGCGGTCACGGTCTAGCTGTCCCGGATCGATATTGCTCAGGTAGCCCGAATAGCGCTGGCAGGTGAGCGACATCTCCACGAAGGCCGACACCAGGCGGTCGGTCTTCGCCAATTCGGTGCGGAGGAGATCGCGCGCGAAGGACGGATTTTGCGCCGCCAACCGGTGAATCTCCGCCTGCCGTGCGATGAGCGCCTCGACGCGCGTCCGCGACGCGCGATCGAGCGGCGCTATCCGCGCCTCGCGGTCCGCCGCCGCAGCGGCGTCACGAAGCCGTTGGAGCTGCGGGTCCCAGAGGCGCCGGCGCAGCATCGGCGAGTCAGGTGCGTGAAGAAGCCACAGGGCCTCGAGACCTGCGGCTACGATGAGGAACCCCGCGCTCCCCGTCAGTGCAGACGTCGCGAGGCCTCCGAGGAAGAGGGACAAGTTGTACGGATTCGCGAACGCCATCTTGAGGTACGCGCGCGGACCGTCCGGCACCTCTCGCGGCAGTTCTTCCGGCACGAGATCATCAGAGGGACGGCTGCCCGTGCGAACCGTCGGCGGCGTTGCCGCCGCCTGGCGTGAACGGGGCGGCGTTTGGGGTACTTGATCGGTTCCCACCGCGACCTCGGCTTACATCGGCGGCGCGGACGAGTAGAGAAGGTCCAGCAGCTGCTTCTCCACCGCACGGAACTCGGGAGCCGACTTGAGCGCGATGTCGCGGCGTGCAAACGCCGGCACATCGACGCGATGCAGGATACGCGCCGGCCTCGGTGACATCACATACGCCGTCTCGGCGAGGTAGACAGCTTCCGAGACGTCATGGGTCACGAACAGGATCGTATGATCCTCCTGGCGCGCAATGTCGATCAGCAGACCCTGCATACCCCAGCGCGTCTGAGGATCCAACGCACCGAAAGGTTCGTCCATGAGCACGACGCGCGGCTTGTTGATGAGCGTACGCGCAATGGCCACGCGCTGCTTCATACCACCGGAGAGGTCCTTCGGGTGACGGTCCGCGAACTCGAGCAGCCCCACCGCTTTCAGGTACTTGTCCGACTGCGCCCGGCGCTCGTCGGCGCCGACGCCGCGCAGGTGCAGCCCGTACTCGACGTTCTCGCGCACCGTCAACCAGCCGAACGACGTGTAGGTCTGGAAGACCATCCCTCGGTCGCGGCTCGCGCCATCCACCTCCACGCCGTCGACGAACACCTCTCCCGAGGTCGGAGCGAGCAAGCCCGCGACCGCCTTGAGGATGGTGGACTTCCCGCAACCCGAGGGACCGAGGAACACGATGATCTCACCCTGACCCGGCCGGTCCATCACGTCGAAGGACACGCCCCGGACCGCCTCGATGCTCGTGCCCTCGCGGTCGCTGTAGGTGACGTGCAGGTTCTCGACACGCAGCTTGGGTACGGCCGCCTTCGAGTCGGGCTTGTACGTTGGCCGTCCGACGGCGCCGTCGGCGACGGTGACCGCGACAGTTCCAGCCTCGCCGACGACAGGAGGCTCGTTGCGAGGCTCCGTTCCGCTCACTCTGACTCTTCCCGCCAGCGAAACATCAGCCTCGCGACTGTCCGAATCACAAAATCAGTCACCAGTCCGATGCCGCCGATGACGAGGAGACCGGCAAACGACCACGACGCCTTCTGGTGCGTGCGCGCCAGCTCGACCATGTAGCCCAAGCCGTGCTCTGGATTGACCGCCTCGGCCAGAATCACGTACGTCCAGGCGATCGCATTCATGACTCGAAACGAATCGAAAATCTCGGGCAACGCGGCCGGCAACAGGACCGTGCGGACCACTTGCGCCTTCGTCGCCCCGAGTGTGCGCGCCGTTTGTACCAGCTCTTCCGGCACGGTTCGAACCGCCGAAACGACGACCGGGAGCAGATAGACGAAGACGCCGAGAAAAAGGAACGCGATCTTCTCCTGCTCGTAGATGCCGAACCACAGAATGAGGAGCGGAATGAACGCGGAAATCGGCATATAGCGCAGTGGCGCCATGATGGGCTCGAACACCCGATGCACCGCGTCGAACGCGCCCATCAGAATGCCGAGTGGCAAAGCGACCGCAGCAGCGAGCAGAAACGCAATACCGATACGCCGCGACGAGATGAGGATCGCGCTGCCAAGATCCTGCTGCAGGAAGAGCTGGAGAGTGCCGCGGATCACTTCGGTCGGTGATGGCAGAAAATCCGGCGGCGCAAACCCGCCGTAGCTCAGAAGACACCACAGTCCGAGCACGAGCCCCGGCGCGACGAACCCGAGCGCAAAACCGACCGTGGACGGGATCGGCGTCCGCAATGCAAACAGGTCCCTCGCGTGCTTCACCGGTGCTACTGGGATGCGAGGATTACCTTGATATCCGTGCGCCGATTCAGTTGGCGGCCGCCTTCGGTGTCGTTGGGGGCGATAGGGTTCGCCGAACCGTGACCCTCCGCCTGAAAGCGGCTGCGCGGAATGGCAGAAAAGTTCTCCGTGATGTACTTGATCACCGCGAGCGCGCGACGCTCCGACAGCGTGAGATTCGACGCCGCGCTCCCGGTCGCATCGGTGTTGCCCTCGACCCGCAAGTAAGTGTTGCCGAACGAGGTCATCGTCTCGCCAAGCGAGTCGAGAACGATGTAGGAGCCTGCCATGATCTCATCGGACCCCGGCGTGAAATGGATCTGAATCTGCTTGTTGATGATTGCGCGATCGGACGATGACGGCGCGCGTTCGGTGAGCTTCGGCTCGTCCACGCGCTCACCGGGGTAGTCGCCGGCGAGCGCACTCAGGAAGCGAGTGTCCGCCCAGTCCCGCGCGCTCACCGAGCGCGTGACGAGTCCCTTCTTGCGCCAGATGACGAAAGCCGTGTCGAACAGAGTCTCGTAGTGCGCTTTGCTACCCGACAGCCCGTAGAACTGCGCGTTGTCCGCGTAGGTGGTGAGCTTCAGGCCCGACAACATCCCCGAGACGGTGTCCGAGTCCAGCTTCAGCGCCTTGGCCACCAGGTCGTAGGCCGTGTTCGGATCCTGCTGAATGCGCTTGATTCCCTCGAGCCACCCATGCACGAAGTCACGGATCGAGTCCGGATACTGGTCGATCACGTTTTGGCGTGCGACGAGCGTATCGGCAATGATGTTCGTGGCCGCCGTCGTGGATACGAGGACATGCGCCTCGTCACCCCGCGCCATGACTGCGCCCGACAAGTCGGGCTCCCACGTGACCGCCGCATCGACCTGCTTCGCCTTGAAGGTGGCCGCTGCCGCCGGCGCGTCCTGCGTGAAAATGATGTTCTTCTCGACCGCCGCACGCTCATCCGGGCTCAGACCCGATTGCGACAATAGATACAGCAGGAGGAAATGCGACGGCGTGAACTGCGTGCAAGCTATCTTGTGCCCCTTCAACTGTTCGACCGAGTTGATCGAGCTCAGTGAGACGATGCCGTCCCCGCCGCGCGACCAGTCCTGCATGATGATCGACTTGGCCGCCTGACGCTGCTCGGCGAGGATCGAGGCCTCGCGTGCCCAGTTGTCGACCGTGTCCCACATGATGTCGATGTCGCCGTTGCGAAACGCCGCCAGCTTGGCCGCCGGGTCTTCCAGTAAAACGAACTTCACGTCCAGTCCGAACTGCGTGCGGTAACTGGATCCGGCGTTTGGCTCGAGGCCGTTGTTGAAAACGATGCCCGGAGAATGCCCGGCCCACGTATTGATGCCAACCACGAGCGGCCGGTTGAGCTTACCGGCGGCCGACAACGACGACCGGGCGACACCGGTCGAACCGAGGCCGCGCGTCGGGTCGGGCGGTGCGCTCTTCAGCGCATCGAAATCGGCCGGAGCCACCACGGTCGCAGTGGCCAGCGCAGGGCTCGGCTGCTCTGCACCGGCCCACTTGCGGATCTCGTCACCTTTGTAGTGCCATGCCGTGTAGCCGAGCACGCCGAGGATCACTAGCGTGATGAAAAACTTGGCGAATCCCGTGAGCTTCATGTGCCCGCTCCCTAGTGAGTCTTCAAAGTGTCTTCTGGCCAGCGACCGCTTGCTGCGCGGCACGCTTGGCCTTCAGCTCATCGAGCTGCTGCTTCGCCTGAACGTCCCCCGTTTGGGTCTTCAGTGCCGCGAGACGTGCGTCGAGCGACGAGGAAGACAGCTCGTCGCCGAGATTGGCTTGAGCGATCGTGTTCCTGATGTGCTCGCGAACCGTGTCGAGCGCCTTGACCTCGGCGTCGAGCGACAAACCCTCCAACTGGTCCTGGATCCGCACTCGCGCCTGCGCGGACTGCATCCGCGCCAGCATGACGTCACGTTCTGCCTTGAGCTTTCTGATCTCCGCCTGAACGTTCAAGATCGAGTTCTTGGCGTTGGACGCATCCTTCTGGGCGCTATCTAAGTCGCCCCGCATCTCGGCGAGATCTTGAGTCAACTGGTTCTTCTTCTGAATCAAGACGACCGCGAGATCGTCCTGGTGCGTGTCGACCGCCGTGTTGAGCTCCGCCTCAGTCTGCGCCAGGTCTCGCGTGGCCTGGCCCACTCGCGAGTCGAGGTCCTCGCGTCTGCGAAGAATGGCCGCGGTCGCGGACTTCAGCTTCGAGTATTTCTCGATCATTGAATTGATCGCATTCTCGTACGCGATCTCCGGGTGTTCTTTCTCTACGTCGGAGATCCAAAGTGAAACGAATCCTCTCCAGAGGTTCAACAGTCGAACGATCACTCCGCTGCTAGCCATGGCTATCTCGCTTTCACGTCGGATGGGCTGGTGAGTTTGGGTGACTCGCGAACGACGCGAGCTACGGCCTCCTGGCCAAAGAATTCCAGTACGCGCTGAATATCGAGCTTGCGATCGTTGCAGGCCTTGATGACCGACTGCTGCTCGTCGCCGCGCTGGGCCATAACTGTCTTGATCTGTGCGATCTCTTGTTCGTGCTGCGCGATGCGACGCTGCGATTCTTCGATGACCTTCCGCGTGTCGCGCGCATCGGCCTGGATGTAGCCCTCGAGCGCTTGCACCTCGTGAGCACCCGCTTCGATGATCTTCGCGATCGGCACGCCGAAAGCCTTGAGGGAAGCCTCGACAATCTGTTTCTTGACCGCCGGGTCGGCCTGCGTGGGCAAGGTATTGAGGAGTTCCGCGGCTTTCGCGGCGTGCTCGCGCATGTCCCGGTCGATGCCCGCGGCGTCGAACACGGCGTCGAAGTCGACGCGGCCACCCTGCGCCATCGGCACGTCTTTGGCGAACGTCGCGTCGAGAGCGGCCGTGTCCATTCCCGGCCCTTCGTTGACGGCGCTCGCGGGGGTCTGCTCGTTCGCGTCCGGGACGACGAACCACCCAAGCACCGTTGACCCCCAGTTCTTCCGATCGGTCATCGTAGGCTCTTATGTGTTGCCGATTCGTGCGCCCAATTCTGCGCGCATTTAAAGCGCCGAATTGCGTTCCCAAGGCGTGAAAATGCTAACACGAAGGGCCTCTTGGGTGCCCAGACGAATCGCGCGCCCCACCCGAGTCACTGAGCGTGCCCGGCGGTTCGCCGCGCGTTACTGCGCCTGGCAGGCCGCCATCTTCTGCGCGTACTGCGTACCGAACTCCGTGCTCATCGCCATCTGGTCCTGCAACGTGAGCCGCGTCATCGCACGGTTCGGATTTGCGGGATCGACCGGCGCGACCGTTTGCTGCCCCGCGTCGGCCGCCGCGCGCACGGAGCGAATGTCCGCCTCGTAGTCGGCCTTGTCCTTCGCCGACAGGCCCGTCGCTGCGGCCAGATTCTTCTGCATGTGATCCGCCTGGATACTGAGGCGCAGACCCTGGAGCTTCTGCTGGCAAGCCGTCACCTTCGCGACGATGCCCTGGTTCGCGGCAGCGCCGGCGGCGTGCTGCTGGGCCTGTCGCGCCTGTTGCTGCGCGCGGCGCTCCGCATGCTGCTCCTCGAGCGTCTTCGGGAACGGGCTCGGCAGCGCGGTGATCGGAATCGTCGCGATGTCGATCGGCGTCTGCATCTTCGACGCGAGCTCTTGCTCGTATCTCTTCTGGCCTGACTGATCCGAGCCCGGCGAGTACCGCGTCATGCCGCCGTATTTCTTCTCGCACGCCAGGTTGTTCTCCTGGCTGAAGCGAGAGTGCATGGTCTGGATCGACTGCTGCTCTTTATCGGTGAGGCCCAGGAAGTAGCGTTGCGAGTTCTTTGGATCGGGCGGGCTGTACGGTTTTTCGGGCGTTACCGCGCGCAATGCCTTGATCTCCGCCAGCCAGATGTTGCGCATCTCCGGCGTAAGCGCGGGCGACTGGGCGAGTTTGGCCTCGATCCGGTCCGCCATCAGATGCTCGCTGTGACCGATCGACTGGTTCTGGCATTTCACGAAATTCTCGAGCCCGGGGCCGAGCTGCGTCGCGGACTGCGCGAACGCGGCCGGAGCAACGATGCTCGCTACGATCGACAACCACACGCGCAAACTCGTCTTGGTCTTATTCATCGTGGGTCTCTTCCGAAGTGGTAGGAGCGCGACCGATTCTGGGCCGATGCCCAAAATGGCGCAAGCGCGGAACAGCAGGCGCGTCACGCCCGCTGTCAGTCCCATCACGACCGCGCCGACGAGCGTCAGCTACTGCGACAATCGCGCGCCGGCCGCCGCGTCCGTGAGACCCACATCCTTCAAGTACCGCCGCGCGTTCTCCCGGTCGCACGTCTGCACCGAGGGCTCGACGTCGGGTCGATAGTCCCACACGGTGGAGAGAGCAGCGGGCTTCGTCCAGAAGTCTGGATCTTCCATCGAGAGCTCGTACTTTGCATGCCGCCTGTCTTCGGTGAGCGTGATCCGCTCCACGGCATGCAAGGCGCGCGAGGAGATCGCAGAAGGCGCGAAAGCCGCAGTGTCGATCACGAGTGTGCCTCCGTCCCAGCGGCCGATGGAATGCCCGAGCCCGGACTCGCTGCTGGCCGGATGTGTCTTCAGGTCCAGATGAATGACGCGCTCGACGAGGTGCCCGTCGGCGTCGATGCGCATCACGAGCGTCCTATCATCGCCCTCGAAGGTGTGGAGCACGGGTAGCGCCCCCATCAGCATCACCAGCGCTCCCGACGCGACGGCTTGTCCCGCCTCGCAGAAGGACGCCGGGAGGCGCGGATCGCCGAGCGGTGCGCGCCCCGCGTTCGCCGCCTCCGTGAGCGGCAGAGTCTGGATCGTCTGCAGGAAGAGTTGGATGGACGACGGCGGCGGTACCCACCTCCCGACGAGCCCCGTCGCCGGCGGGACGGCCGGGATATGAGCGTTTGGGCCAATGGTCTCGAGCAGATAGACGGCCCCGTCTTCGAACGTGATGCTTCCGCCCCACAGCAGGTGGTCGGAGCTCGACTTCCGCGCCGCCGCATCGATCTTCACGCGAGTGCCCGGCGCGACCATCTCGCGCGTGAGCCCAAGCGCTCTGATCATGGAAAGGGATGCCGCCTGGACGTCCTGCTGCAACGGCTTGCCGTCCGGCCCGGTAGACTCGATCGTCAGGTAAACGTGGGGATTTTGCCAGTCGACCTTCACGATCCTGCCCTCGACCGTGACGCGCTTGTTGAAATCGAACAACGCGCCGCTGTGGTGGGCGTTGGCTGCCGGCGCGAGCGCGCCTAGGGCCGCGAACAGCAGGGTCACGCCCGTAGTAGCTCTCATGCGATCCGGCTCCTCGAGTACAGTGATCGCGGGAGCATTCGTGGCTCTGCGGCGCGCTGCATGAAGCGGCGGTGAATGTTCATGAAGGTTCGTGAAGGGACGCTGTGTTGAGATACGCAGCGATGCCGACCCGCGCGCTGATCCTTGATGAAGATTCCGTGAACCTTGGCCTATGATGGGTTCCCGGGACGGGACTCTTTGGATCTATGTCCGCGTCAGAACAACACGAACCCGCCAGGGCCGTGCGGGCGGCAACCTCCGGGGGGCGCTACCGGGTCGGAGATCTACTGCTCGACACGCAGCGCGGGCACGTCGAGCGGGACGGGGTCGAGCTCCGGTTGCCGAAGCTCTCGTTCGATCTGCTCGTCGCGCTCGTTAGACGCGCGCCGGAAATCGTCTCGGTCGATGAGCTGATGACGCTCGTGTGGCCCGGGCTCGTCGTGGGACCGGAGACGGTCGCGCAGCGCGTAAAGCTCGTGCGCGACGCGCTCGGCGACGACGCGAAACAACCCCGATTCATCGCCGGCGTACGCGGGCGAGGCTATCGCGTCGTGGCATCGGTCGCGAAGCTCGGCGACGAGAAATCCCCGAAGGCGCAACCCCCTCGCGGTTCGCCAACACGCCGCGTCTCGCGGTGGCTGACTGCCGCGTTTGTCGCTGCGGGCATCGTGATCGTTGTGATCGGCGCGAGCCGGATGCTGCGCGAAACCGGGAACTCGCCGGCGCAAACGCCGCCCGCCGCGTCGACGCATACGCCTAGAATCGCGGTGCTGCCGTTCGCGAACTTGAGCGCGAGCGCCGACGACACGCTGTTCGCCGACGGCCTGCAGGACGAAATCGTCAACGCGCTAGCGGCACAAACTCCCTCCGTCGAAGTGATTGCGCGCACCACGATGATGGGGTATCGCAGCCGGCCAGGAGTGGGGGTCAAAGAGATCGCCCAGGAACTCGGCGCCACGCACGTCGTGGCGGCAACCCTGCGGCGCGATCCGCAGGATCTGCGCTTTACACTGCAGCTCGTCGACGCAAAGACGAACACCGTCCTCTGGTCGCATGCGTACGATCTCAAACGCGACAACGTGGTCACGCTGCGCTCGGAGGTCGTCGCGGACCTTGCCGCGCATCTTGTCGCACAGCCGAGCGAAACACTGAAAGCACCGGAACCGATCACGCGCAACGCTAGCGCGTACGAGTGGTATCTCAAAGCCCTGGTTGGGCGCGTGACGGCCTCGGGTCCGTACGGCGCGCCGGCTGACAAAGCGCGCGCCGTCGAACATGCGTTGACCGAGGCGATCGATCTCGACCCGGCGTTCGCTGACGCTTACGCGGAGCGTGCTGCGATCCGCATGCTCGACTACGGCTACAACGATCCGCCCCCCGGACAGCTCGAGCGCATTCGAGCCGATCTCGCGGCGGCCGAGCGACTTGGGCCGACCGCGCCGAAAACTCTGGCCGTACGCGCGTGGTACCGGATGGTGATCGAGGACGACAACCAGGGCACGCTCGACGCGTTCTCTGCCGCGCGCAAGGCGGGTCTCGCCGATCCCATGTGGATGCTCGACATCCCGATGATCTACATCGCGGTCGGCCGGCCCGACGAGGCACTTGCGACCATCCGCCAAGCGCTGGCGCTCGATCCGGCCAGCCCGCTTGCGGTGAGCGTATACGCCTATGATTTGCTGAGCCTTCGCCGGCCGCTCGAGGCGCTGCGCGCCGTGAATTTCGGGCTCACGCAATCGCCCGAAGATCCCGCGCTGTTGAGCGCCAAGGCCATAGTGCTGCTGAGCTCAACGTCGGCCGATGAAGGGACGGTAAGCGGATTCTGCGACCACGACAACGCCGGTGCGCGCAGCGAGCCGTCTCCGGTTGCAGCGCCGGAATCTACGGACTGGGTCAGGTCGACATTCGACTGCTTGCGCTACACCCACCGCTTCGACGAGCTTGCCGCCCGGTTGAGTCGCGCCGGCACACAAACGCGGGCCTCGTTCGCGTTCGGCGGCCGGGAGCCTGTGGCGCGCTATCGCGGTTGGACGAGCCTGCTGCGCGGCGATCGCGCGGGCGCGGAGAAGGTCGGCGCGGAGATCTTCCGGTTTCTCTCCGATACCGACGAGACGGCCAACAACCGCTTCTTCC
>Ga0326726_10006858_pt1 | contig 10234 bp, 9 predicted proteins | sample MHFenrmetagenome_2_FD_207603 | JGI IMG/M metagenome (GOLD analysis project Ga0326726, IMG submission 207603) | Lab enriched peat soil microbial communities from Michigan Hollow, Ithaca, NY, United States - MHF15MN | ecosystem: Environmental > Terrestrial > Soil > Wetlands > Peat | place: USA... | reverse complement strand
CAGTGGCCAGAAGGGTTTATGTTTACCCTTTCGGAACTTGAAAAGGAATCAGGATGCGTATATATGGAAAGACTCAGGTTGCTTGACAATGTCCCTGTATTTTTTGACATCAGTTATATACCGAATATCAACCTGCCACGGATTACAGCCCGGCAATTCGAAAACAGGTCACTTTTCCAGATATTGAGGGAACATTACCGTATTGAAATAAAAGGAGGGGAACAAAGGATAAGGGCAATATCCCCCTCATCAGAAATTGCGAAGTTCCTCAGGCTGGTAAAGGGGCAGCCTGTACTTCACCTTGAACGGAAAATGGAAACAAATTTCAATGGCTTATTCCTCTATTCATCCATATTTTGCAACACTGTAAAATACTCTATTTTCGGAAGATTCTAAGATTTTAATGTGCTCTTAAATTGTGATTAAAAAAGTTTATTTTTATACTTTTTAATTCTAATCCCTGAAGAACAGAATAATTAATCCAAAATCTTATTTAATCCTAAAATCAAAAACTGACTTATGAAAGATCAAAAGAACTTATGGTCAAGGCGTCGTTTCCTAGGCTCAGCAGCTATTGGAATGGCCGGAATAGCCGTGATTCCAGGCATTGCAAATTCCTGTAAAGGTAAAACCAAAGCCACAGCCACAGCCGCAGCTGCATCTGATGGTGAAATAAGGCTTGGATTTATCGGAATGGGGCAGCAATCCATGTTTCTCCTCAGCGGATTCCTTCAGGTACCCGGTGTTAAGGTGCTTGCAGGATGCGATGTTTATGGAATAAAACGCAAACGCTTTGAAAAGAGGGTGACCGATTTTTATACAAAAGCCGGTAAGGAAGCAAAAGTGGAAACGTATGAAAAGTACCAGGATCTTCTTGCAAGGCAGGATATTGACGCTGTTGTAATTGCTGTTCCTGACCATAGTCATGCAATGATAGCAATTGCTGCATGCAGGGCCGGAAAGGATGTTTATCTTGAAAAACCAATGACATTCACTATTAACGAAGGCCAGGAGCTTAAGAAAGTAGTCCGCGAAACCAACAGGGTACTTGCGGTTGGCAGCCAGCAGCGTTCAGATGCAGGTTTCCAGCACGCGGTCAAGCTGGTTCAAACCGGGGCTCTTGGAAAAATTTCAAAAGTAAATGCTTATGTAGGAGCACCACCGAAGCCTTATGACCTTCCGGAGGAACCGCTGCCTGCTGATCTGAATTGGGATCTCTGGCTTGGCCCTCTAACAGCAAACATTCATTTCAATAACCAGCTTGATCCTCCTATTTCGCTTGATCCCGAAAAGAATGAAGAAATATGGGGTGCATGGCGCTGGTATAAGGAGATGGGCGGAGGCTTCACAACCGACTGGGGAGCTCATATGTTCGACATTGCCCAGTGGGGACTTGGAATGGATAAAAGCGGACCGGTTGAAATTTCACCTATCGGTGACGGTACAGAATTTATAACCTGGAAATATGCAAATGGTGTCGTTATGACATCAGAGCCTTTCGATGATAAGCTGACCAAGGGAGTTAAATTCCGGGGAGAAGACGGATGGATCGAAGTTGCCCGTGGTTATTTCAATGCTTCTGATCCTAAATTCAATCCTCCTGCATCGGCTGCATCAACCGATGAGGGACCTTATGAAACAAGGATACCTCACCAGGTCAACTTTATTGAATGCGTGAAGTCGCGTCAGGATCCTGTTGCTTCTGTCGATATAGGTCATAGCAGTGCTACAGTTTGCAATCTTGGAAACATAGCCTGTGATCTCAAGAGGACAATTAAATGGAATCCTGAAACAGAAACATTTGTTGATGATACCGACGGGGAAGCAACTAAACGCCTGCAACATGAGTATAGGAGCCCCTGGAAACTTGTTTGACACCCAACTCCCTGCAGGTAAAATAAAAAAAGAGGCTGCACACTGGTGCAGCCTCTTTTTTTATAAACTCGAGCAAAAAATCATTCTATTTTCCTAACCTTGATAGCAACAGGTCCTTTCTCTCTCATCTCGATTTCAAACTCAACAGCCTGGCCTGTCTCAAGTCCGGTCTGGGGCACTTCCAGTCCAGAACGGTGGATGAATATATCCTTCTGATCTTCCGTCTGAATGAATCCATAGCCCTTTACCCTGTCATACCATTTAACAGTACCTTTCATAGTTCTTGTGTTTTTGTTTCCTATCTGTAGTTTTCCCTTCTGTTACCACCACCGCCTCTGCGGTCATTATCACCTCCTCTGAAATTACTTCTTCTGTCAGTTCTTTCAATAGATTCATTCACAATTATTTTTCTGCCCTGAATTTCAGAACCATTAAGTTCTTCAATGGCCTTCTTAGCTTCGGCTTCGTTAGGCATCTCAACGAAACCAAATCCCTTGCTTTTCCCAGAGTATTTATCAATAATGATTTTTGCGGATGTTACTTCGCCATACTCTTCAAAGAGTTCTTTTAATTCTGCTTCACTCATTTTAAAATGAAGACTTCCTGCGTAAATGTTCATAATTCAAAAGTTAAAGTAAATAAAACAAACAAAGGTCATATTAATTTTTGATATCTGAAAATAAAAGATCATAATATATTGGATTGTAGTGGCTTTTTATGTAACTAGCCGCTCTAGGGAAGCCATTATGGGATTCAGGTGTCATTGACGTTAATGCTTTATTAAACAGAATAACCATTAATATTTGAAATTGTTCTAAAGTTCTTTTTATTTCGGTATGTTAGCATATAAGGAGAATGAGCCTTATTTTATGGAGAATGCCTAATACAAAAAGAACCAGCCTTTAAAAGCTGCTTATAAATAATTAGTTTTTATGGGGGATATTAAATTGAAAGCCTGGATTTTAGCTTTAATTGCAATTATCTCTGTCCTGCTTCTTTTTTCCCTTTACTTCTACACTGTTAAACGAAAGATTGTTCTCAATACTTTGCTGAAGCCTTTGTTTCCTTCGGGAACAAATGAAATCTATGAATTCCTGTCTGAGAAACTGTCCGGCATTTTATTTACCGGCATAATCCCGTATTTTATTTTCATATTGATATTGAATGTATTGCCAAAAACGATCGGATTTACAGCCGGACGCACATTCCACTTCTGGTATTTGATGCTTTTGTTGGTCCTGCTTATAACATTAATTTCTTTTTTTTCTTCGAAAAGGAAAAGTGTTCAGGATATATCGCCTGAGCTTAAGCTTAAGGACTGGTATCCAAGGCATTTAGTTCTTTCAGCCTCCGTGTGGCTTTGTTATTTATTCGGATATGAGTTTCTCTTGAGGGGTGTTCTTTGGTTCCTGTGCCGTGCAGCTTTCGGTTTCTGGCCGGCAATGATTATCAATTTATTCCTCTATTCACTGGTCCATCTGCCAAAAGGAAGGCTAATAGCAATAGGCGCAATTCCGGCAGGGGTAGTATTATGCCTTTTAAGTGAACTGACAGGCTCATTTTTTCCGGCATTTCTTATTCATTCATCAATTGCAGTCATGATAGAAGAATTTTCATTATATCATAATCCCGAGCTTCATTTTCATTTAAAGGAAAGAACCTGATGAAAGTCTTTATAACAGGCGGCACTGGATTTATAGGAACAAGATTGACCGAAAAGCTTATTTCGGAAAATCACAAAGTTACTCTTCTGGCCAGAAATCCATCAGCAGTTGTATTCGCCGAAATGGAAAGGCCTGAAATTATAAAAGGTGATCTTTCCGACACGGCAGCTCTCAGGCAGGGGATGAGCGATTGTGACTGGGTATTTCATATGGCAGCTTTTACAAAACCCTGGGCAAAGGATCCTTCTGAGGTTTTCAAAACTAATGTAACCGGTACAGTAAATGTTCTCAACGCAGCTTTTGAGTGCAGAGTACGGAAAGTGGTGATCACCTCAACAGGAGGAACAATGGGCTGGTCACCTGACGGCAAACCCATTGACGAATCTGCAAATCCGGCTCAGGAATTTAAAACAATCTATGAAAAGACGAAGGCGGAAGCTGAGAAGATTGCCCTGGATTACGTAAAAAAAGGATTGGATCTGGTCATTGTTAATCCCACAAGAGTATATGGACCTGGAAAGCTTACAAAAAGCAACTCGCTGACTAAAATAATCAGGTTATATGTTTCCGGGTTATGGAGGATAATTCCCGGAAACGGGGAAACGGCAGGCAATTATGTTTTTATTGATGATGTTATTGAGGGACATATTCTTGCTGCAAAATCCGGAAGAAGCGGTGAAAGATACCTTCTGGGAGGAGAGAATCTTACATTTAGCGATTTATTTAGAATTATTGGAGAAGCAGTCGGACATAGAAGGAAAGTCTTTAAATTACCCCTGGTTTTTCTGAAATTGATAGTAAAATTGTTAATGGCCATCTCAAAAATTACAGGAACACCTCCCTTGATAACTATGGACTGGCTTGATAAGTACATGAATAACTCGATCATTTCGAGCCAGAAAGCAATTAAAGAACTTGGTTATAGAGTAACGCCTTTCAGGAATGGGGTCACCATTACGATAAACTGGTTAAAATCAAAACAATATGACACCAGAAAATAATGTATTTGCTGTGATTACAGGCGCCAGCAGCGGCATCGGTAAGGCTCTGGCAGAAGAGATGGCTTCAAGAAAGCACAATCTGGTCCTTCATTCTCTGCCAAACCAGGGCTTGTCAGATTTTTGTGCTGACCTGGAATCTATGAATAAGATCCGGGCTCTTTGTTGTGAAGGTGATCTGGCATCGGATGCCGGTCCGGAGAACCTGCTTAAGTTTGTGAAAAGTAAAAGTCTGAGAGTAAATATTCTTATTAATAATGCCGGAGTTGGCTTTGAAGGTCCGATAGAAAGCTACTCCACAAAGCAGATTGACAACATGATTTTTTTAAATATCCGGGCTGTAACACTCCTCACAAGCTTTTTTACCCCGGAACTGAAAACACATAAGGAATCTTACATTTTGAATATCAGCAGTTTTGGCGCATATCTTCCAACGGCTTATAAAAGTGTATATCTTGCTTCCAAATCGTATTTGTATTTTTTTACAAGGGCACTTGAATCAGAATTGAACGGATCTTCTCCAAAAACCTGCGTTGTTGTTCCTGCTTCTGTCAGGACCAACCAAATTGTTCTCGACAGAATCAAAAGAAACGGATGGTTTTCGCAAAAATTGGCGCTAAACCCTGAAGAGGTAGCAGCTATAGCTGTAACCGGAATGTTTAAAGGAAGAAGAGTTATAATTCCTGGAAAAATGTCCAACCTGTTTTTCAGGCTAGGTTTGTTTATTCCGGAAGGGATAATGTTGTGGCTTACAAGACGGATTTTCGCTAATTACAAACAGGAAAACCAGTCCTGAATAATCGGATTAAGCTTTCTTTCCGCTCATTTTGATTATATCAAGCTGTAAAATGATCGTTCGGTTAAAAACATCCGGTTTATAGATAAAACCTGTTCTTTTTGTGTAATGCTGCATTATTGAATTCAGCCCTTCCTTTTTCTCCAAATCATCCATGATTATTGAAATGTTTCCCCACCCCACAACACTGCTGTAGCTCATGCTGAAATCGCAAGCTTCATTCCCTTCGGTAATCCTGTGATCCGTATCCATTTGAAAACAGACATAGCTGTTCTTTCTTATCATATCAATTTTCCTTCCCTCTGTTGCACAATGAAAATAAAGTCTTTTCTTTTCCCCTCCGGCATAACCAAAATTCATCGCCACGATATATGGCACGTCATTTTCAGTCAGGGCTATCCTGCATATATCAGCATGTGAAATTATTACTTCAATCTCTCCAATTCCTGTTATTTCCCGGTCTTTCCTTCTCATTTCAAAATCCTGATTTTATTGTTTTACACAGTGAACTTCACTCCATTTTTCATCTGGTCCCGGTTCATTTTGTTTAATGAGGGGATAAAAAATTGATTAAAAATAAAGAATATTATTAAATTTGCCCGATTCAATTGGATCACTAAATCATTTAAACCAAACATTATGGGAAAAGGTGATAAAAAAACCAGAAGAGGTAAAATTATACTTGGAACTTTTGGTGTCAGACGCCGCAGAAAAAAAGAAAATAAACCGGAAATCAAGCAGGTAGCTGTTGCAAAAGGGAAAGAACCTAAAGATAAAAAACCACTGAAAGAGAAGAAAGTGGTCCCGGAAGTCAAAGAAATAAGAGAAGTAAAAGAGGTCAAAGAGGTAAAACCAGTCAGGGAAGTCAGTGCTACCAAAGAGGTTAAAGTAGTCAAAGAAGTTAAAGAAGTTAAAGAGGCCAAAGAAGTTAAAGAGGTTAAGCCCATAAAGGAACCGAAGCCGGAAAAAGAAATAAAACCTGTCAGGGAGGAAAAGGAAGCCAAGCCACCTGCTGCGGCAAAAGCAGTTAAAGAAGCCAAACCCGCAAAAGAAGCAAAAACGACTAAAAAAGCAGCCCCGGTAAAAGAAGTCAAACCTTCAAAAGGAGCCAAACCTGTAAAAGTAGAAGCTGAAATAAAAGAGACAAAGGCCGCCAAAGAGAAAAAAGAGACTAAGGCTCCCAAAGCAACAAAAGAGAAAAAACCAGCTAAAGAGGTAAAACCCAAAAAATGAAGCAGATCAAGGCTTCTGCCTGACTACCAGCCATCTGTAATCATCGGGATCAATACGGGCATTAATTATAACAGGCTCGTGCAGTGAAAGGGCAATATTTATTGCTTTTCTCATGGTTTCTTCTGAATCGGCCTGGAGGACGGTTATTCCAAATAATTTATCCGAATTAAACAGATCCCCGGTATATAGCCCTGTCCCATACGGCGCAATATTCTCCCATGATTGCTTGAGCCTTATAAGGTTCAGTTCGCCATCTGAAAGTACAACGGTTATAACAGGAAGGTTGTAACGCCTGGCTGTTATTATTTCTCCTGCCATCATCAGGAAGCCGCCATCGCCGGTAATGCAAACCACAGTTGACCAGGGTTTGACTAACTGAGCTGCTATTGCAGCCGGAAGACCAAATCCCATCCCTGACCAGCCGTTCGTCATCAGCAACTTTTGCATGCCTGAACATTTCCAGTATTGGCCCGCAACGTGAAGATGAGATCCAACATCTGAAGTCACTATTGCATTTTCCGGTAATTCCTCCTGCAGAACCATTAATGCAGTAACTGGCCCAAAATGATCCGTAAATCCATTGAATACTGAAGCTATCTCATCCCTCACGGTGCTTATCACAGAAGAATCAAAAATCAGTGAGCCTTCATCCAGGTTTTCGAGTATCCTGAACCATTCGGGTGGAGGCCCTGAATATTGGAACGCGTCAAGGAATGGAGGCATATCAGTTTCTTTGGTGTCGAAATGTAACAAGGGTACTCGGGGCATCCAGGATTCGTAATTATACTCAACCGGATCGTATCCAAGGCCAATAACCAGATCGGCCTTCTCAAAAATATCTTCCAGGTAATCGCTTAAGGCATGAAATAATATTCCAGCATAACACGGATGGCTTTCAGGTAGCAGGCCTTTAGCCATAGGTGTCAGAACTACAGGTATTTTATATTTTGAAAGAAATGAAGCAAGCTCAGTATTTATGGAATGTCTTGCTGAAGTAAGGCCGGCAGCAATTACTGGCTTTCTGGCATTCCTGAGAATGGAGATAATCTTATCAATGTTTTTATTTTGAACTTTGCTTTCCGGCGGTAAAATATCGAAAGAAATTGCTCCGGTTTTGGATTCTGCTATCCCTGACGGAATTCCAATATGGACAGGTCCGGGATATTCCTCCCGACAAATTCTGAAAGCACTGGCAAGGACTTCAGGTGCATTCCCGGAAGTAAGTCTGAACGTGGCTTTTGTCAATGGCGCAAAAAGCTTCTGATGATTGATATTCATCTGAGTAGTCCGGGCGATCATCGCATCACTCATTTCACTTGTGAAAACGATAACCGGCGACCTGTCGAGAAGAGCTCCGCCGATCCCTGTGGCAATATTTGTAGCTCCCGGACCATATGTTGCATGGCATACTCCCGTAATCCCGGTTAATCTGGCTGATACATCGGCCATGATCCCGGCCGCAGCCTCATTTGAGGTGAGGATGAAATCAATGCCAGCCGACCTGAATGCTTCCATATAGGGTATTGAAGGGCCGCCAGGAATCCCGAAGACATGCCTTACTCCATTTTTAAACAATTGATCTACAATGAATTCAGCAACGGTCATAATAATTGAAAGGATATAATAACAAATCTATTAATTTAAACTATTAAAGCTTCTGTCCGGAATTCAAATTCAACTAAATTTAAGCTCATTTCACTAAAACCTAATTCGACAGAAATGAAAAGAGCCAAAAGAAGAACCAAAATAATCTTAATTACCTCCGCGCTTTTATTCAGCATCCTGACTTTTGAGACATGGGCGCAGATGTCTCCGGATGTCTACAGGAAAGCTGACGACCTGGTAAAACTGACAACGGACAAAGTTTACTATGGAAATGTGCGGCCGGTCTGGATCGGAAAAACAAACAGTTTCCTGTATGAGAACTTTACTCCTGATGGCACTGATTATATGATCGTTGATCCCGAAAAGCTGACGAAAAAAAGAGCATTCGACCAGGCAAAATTTGCAGCAGCGCTGGGAACAGCCACAGGTAAAAAGTTTGAAACGGGAAAACTCCCGATAAAAAATCTGGTATTTTCAGATAAACTCGGAAGCTTTGCCTTTACCTATGACAATTACAACTGGATCTGCAATCTGCGTGATTATAAACTTCTGAAGAGGGACATGGTTTCTGACAGGGGCAGACAGAATGGCTGGGACTGGGGTTTCAGGGACGAACTTGCAAACAATCCCGTTGAATCACCAAACAAGAAATGGACTGCCTTTATAAAGAACTATAATGTTTATATCAAATGGGCTGAAGATGGCAAGGAATATCAGCTTAGTAATGACGGAGCTATCGGAGAGTACTATTCATCGTATATCAGGTGGTCGCCTGACTCAAGAAAACTGGTTGCCTGCCGCGTAAGACCTGCTGAAAAACATATGATCTATTACATTGAATCTTCGCCCGAGGATCAGCTGCAGCCAAAGCATTATGCTTATGAGTATCAGAAGCCGGGCGATGCAATACCTCAGAAATACCCCCAGCTGTTTGATGCAGAAGCAAAAAAGCATATTCACGTGGATGACCTGCAAATTCCCAACCAGTACTCGGTTAATGATATTAACTGGAGCAAGGACAACACCTGTTTTACCTTTGAATACAATAAGCGCGGACATCAGCTTTACCAGGTGATTAAGGTGGATGCCGTTACGGGAGATTACAAGATAATCATCAATGAAACATCTCCCACATTCATTGATTACAGCGGAAAGAAGTACAGGTACGATGCAGAAGGAACAGCCGAGATCATCTGGGCATCTGAAAGGGACGGGTGGAACCACCTTTACCTTTATGATTCTGTCACGGGAAAGGTAAAAAATCAGATCACCAGCGGAGATTGGGTTGTCAGGGATGTAACATTCGTTGATGAGAAAAACAGGCAGATTGTTTTTCAGGCAAGCGGCAAGGAGCCGGGTGATCCCTATTTCATAAATTACTACAGGATCAACTTTGACGGTACCGGTTTAGTACGTCTTACCGAAAGTGACGGGACACATGACGCAAGCTTCTCTCCCGATAAAAAGTTCTTTACAGACACCTGGTCCCGTATCGATACTCCGCCTGTAACTATACTAAGGAAAGCTGAAGATGGATCGCAGCTCATGGTTATTGAAAAGGCTGACATTACAAAGCTTCTTGAAACCGGGATCGGGCTTCCTGAGGTATTTACGGCCAAGGGCAGGGATGGAGTAACAGATATCTGGGGGATCATAATCAAGCCGACCGGTTTTGACCCTTCAATGAAATATCCGGTTATTGAAGATATCTATGCAGGCCCTCACGACAGCTTTGTTCCCAAGAGTTTCCGACCTGTTGCCACCAGTATGCACCAGCTAGCCGAACTCGGTTTCATTGTTGTTAAGATTGACGGTATGGGAACATCAAACAGGTCAAAAGCATTTCACGATGTCTGCTGGAAAAACCTGAAAGATGCTGGATTTCCCGACCGGATCCTCTGGATGCAGGCTGCAGCAAAGAAATATCCTTACATGGATCTGGAGAGGGTGGGAGTTTATGGGACATCTGCAGGAGGCCAGAGTGCTGCAGGCGCAGTGCTTTTTTATCCGGAGTTCTACAAGGTAGCCGTGGCCTCATGCGGCTGCCACGACAACAGGATGGA
>Ga0326726_10006857_pt1 | contig 10235 bp, 6 predicted proteins | sample MHFenrmetagenome_2_FD_207603 | JGI IMG/M metagenome (GOLD analysis project Ga0326726, IMG submission 207603) | Lab enriched peat soil microbial communities from Michigan Hollow, Ithaca, NY, United States - MHF15MN | ecosystem: Environmental > Terrestrial > Soil > Wetlands > Peat | place: USA... | reverse complement strand
CGAACTCCATTTCCGGGGTCACTTCTCCCCGCCTGGCGAAGTGGAGCTGGGTGACCGGACCTCGGCCACGGTAGGCAGGGCGCTCGAGTGTGGCGGGAATCAGACCATTTGTGGCCTGCGTCACACTGTGGCCTCCAACTCGCTCCACATCCCGTTCCACAATCCATGCATGCCGCAGCGCCGGAAGCCCCTGCCGAACCTCGTAGCCGGCCGGACCACTGGTGTCGTAAACCCGGACCGTGGCCTCTCCGCCTGACAGAGCGATCTCCCGCATCGGCACTCGGATACCGCGGGAGCCTTCCAGGTAGACCTTCGCTGAGCCAGGGAAGGCTTGCCCTACAGAGGGGGAAACCGATGGCTCGGAAGGTGGCGGGGCGAGGCGTGACATTGCGCAGCTCCTCTAGAGGGGGCGAAATGGAGCAGCGTGGCCGCGCTCCCTTCGCCGGTATGAGCCGGATCAGGTTCCAAGGGACTGTCTCAATCCGGGAAGGCTCGGGGCAAAACGGGCCCACGCACCCACCTGGATACCCCTGGCGGACTTCGGAATCGTAACGGGGCCCCCCCGGCGGTCAATGGCACGCCTGATGCTTTAGAAAAGCCTGGGCGCCGGCGGAACCCCCAGCCAGCCGGCGGCGTTCGGAGAAGTGAGGTGGCGCACAAGGACCCGCTCGAGCTCCACCGTACGCGGGACGAGATGAGAAACAGGTAGGGGTAGTTGCGTACCTCGAATAGAACGAACTGACTGACGAATGAGCATGACTGGTGTGATGAAGCACAACCAGAACCTCCAGGTCCGGCTTGAGTGCCGGGGGGTCGGTTTCATCCCCAGACGAACGCGGCAAGGCTGACAGCGACTGACGCTGATCGACTGCCCCCGCGTTCAAGACCAGGACGCGGGGGCTTTGCGTTTCACGAGAGTGGCAGGAACCAGGACGGGAACCGGGGGAGGGTGGCAGGATGATCAACAGGCTGCTGACGGTGGTGGCAACGGGACTCGCGGCGCTCTTGAGCGCCGGGCGCCCGGTGTCGTCCACCCGTCCGGCAGCCCCCCAGGTGCGGGAGATCGCCGATGCGGCGCTGCGCGACGTGGCCGTGGCGGTGTACGACTCGGTCCACCCGGTGATCTACTACAACCCGACCCTGATGCGGCAGTTCGGACCCGAGCTCGGCATGTTCTTCATGGCTCACGAGCACGCTCACATTACGCTGAAGCATACCCGCTCCGGCGCGCTGCGCTCCGACCCTTCCCAGCGCGACCGGTTGCTGCAGCAGAAGGAACTCGAGGCCGATTGCCTGGCCGCCCGGTCGCTGGGCGTCACTGGCCGCGAGGGCTCGCTGGCCGCGGTGCGATTCTTCTCCAGGCTGGGCGACCGCAGCTTTGACACCGAGCATCCCACCGGCACTACCCGGGCTGCGAAGATCCTGAGCTGCATGCCTCGGTAGGCGGGAAGGGCGAAGAGGCGGGAATAGGGGTGGCCAACGGGTCACCCCTTTGTCGTTTCTTGCTCCTGTTATTCCCCCTTTTCCGCCCTTCCCGCCGCCGTTCGTCCCAGTGCCTTGTCGCCCGCGCCCCTGCGGCGCCACATTGCATCATGCGCTGCGTCGCCTTCCTGGCCCTGCTCGGGATCCCCCTGTCCGCTGCCGATCTGCGGGCGCAGGGGCTCAACCTCATCCCTGGCGTGGAGGAGGTGGCCAGCGACAGCATCGGCGACATCGCCGTGGCCACCGTGGACGTGGCGAAGCCGGTGATCTACTACAACCCGGCCATGGTGCGCCGATACGGCCCGCTCCTGACCCGCTTCTTCCTGGCCCACGAGTACGGGCACCTCGAGCATCGCCACACCCGGGCGGGAATCGCCGACCTGCCCGACTCGACCCGCAATTCGATTCTCCGGGCCCAGGAGCTCGAGGCCGACTGCTACGCCGCCGCCCTCCCGGGCGACCAGGCGCGGGCGGCCACTGAAGCGGCGCTGCGATTCTTCTCGCGGCTGGGGCCCTTTCGGTTCGATGCCGAGCATCCAACGGGGGCACAGCGGGCGGCCCGGATCCTGATGTGCCTCCCGGGGCCGAGGGAGCCGGTGGTCTACGGACACGGAGAGACGGGAGTGGAGATGGGACCGGTGAGCGGAGAGCCGGACCGGGTGGAGTTCGAGGTGGCGACCGAAGACCTCACTGCCCGTCAGGTCGGCAGTGAAGCGGTGCTGTGGCTGGATGGCCAGCGGGTCGGGCAGGTCTCCAACATGCGCTTCCCCCGTACCCTCTCGGTGAACCGCTTTGGGGCGGGGATCCACTCCTACCGCATCACCCTCGACGTCTACGACCTCGACCCGCAGCTGCAGCTCAACCCGAGCGGCAGCGTGACCGGCCGGGGCCACGTGCTGGTCCAGAACGGCGATCGGTTCCGGATCGACTGGGCGCCGGGGTCGGTGCCCCAACTGGTCAAGGAGGACAGCGGGCACTAGAGTCGGGAAGGCGGAAGGGCTGAAAGGCGGGAACAGTCCTAGCCGCACAGCAAAGCGCCCATCCTTCCCGCCCTCCCACCTAGGGTGCCGGTGCCCCCTTGTCGAGCACTTCCCGCACCCGCCGCATGAGCTTTTCAGTGGTAAAGGGCTTCTGCAGGAACGCCGAGGCAGGGTCGAGCAGGATCTTCTGCTCGAGCGTGGTCGCGGCATAGCCGGACATGAAGATCAGGAGCAGATCGGGGCGCTCCGCCTGCAGCAGTTCAGCCAGCCTCGGACCGCTGATCCCGGGCATCACCACGTCGGTCAGGAGGAGGTGCAGCGGCCCGGTGTGTTGCCGCGAGACCTCCACCGCTGCCTCACCACTCGGCGCCGATAGCACCTGATAGCCGTGGTGCTCCAGCACCCGGCGGGTCAGGTTCCGCACTGCGTCCTCATCCTCGACCAGCAGGATCGTCTCCGACCCGCTGCCCGGCAGCGGCGCCGGCAGCCGTTCCGGTGAGACCGGCTCGCCCCGGACCAGCGGCAGGTCGACCAGGAAGCTGGTACCCTGCCCGGGGGCGCTGGTGACGGAGATGGTCCCGCCGCTCTGCTGCACGATCCCGTAGGCCGTGGCCAGCCCCAGCCCGGTGCCCTTCCCCACTTCCTTGGTGGTGAAGAACGGCTCGAAGAGGTGGGCCCGCACCTCTTCACTCATCCCCACGCCGGTGTCGGTGACCGTCACCCGCACCCCGCGTCCCTTCGCCAGGTCCACGTTCGCGGTTTCGATCACCAGCCGGCCGCCCAGCGGCATGGCATCCCGCGCGTTGACGGCCAGGTTGAGGATCACCTGCTCCATCTGCACCGGATCGGCGCGGACACTTCCCAGTTCCGGTGCGAGCCGGGTGATCAGCTCGATGTCCTCCCCTATGGTGCGGCGTAGCATCCGCGCGATCCCGGCCACGATACCGTTGAGATCCAGCACTCGGGGCGCGAGCACCTGCTTCCGGCTGAAGGCCAGCAGCTGCTGGGTGAGGGCGGCGGCCCGGGCGCCGGCGGACTTGATCTCCAGCAGGTCGTCGTGCAGCGGGTCGCTCGGGTGTACCCGGGTGATGGCCAGGTCGGCGTGGCCCAGCACCGAGGTGAGCAGGTTGTTGAAGTCGTGGGCCACGCCGCCGGCCAGCCGCCCGACCGCCTCCATCTTGAGCGCCTGGCGCAGCTGCTCCTCGCTCCGCCGGAGAGCGTCCTCGGCCAGCTTCTGCTCGTTGACGCTTCGGGCTACCCACAGCACCGTATCCGCCTCGAGCGGGGTTGCGACCGCGCTGAACCAGACCTCCCGGCCGTGGATCGCCAGGGAATACTCGATCGTGGTCGGCCGGCCGCTCGCGAGACTGCTTCGGATGACGGCGAGGAAGCGGTCGGCCTGTTCCCTCGGCAGCACCTCGTGGAGCCGTCGCCCAACCAGCTCGCTGGCCTCACGGAGGAGCAGGTCGGAGCTGGTCGGGGCCACCCGCAGGTAGCGCCCGTCCCGGTCGAGCACCAGGATCACGTCCCGCATGGCCGCAAACAGCGCGCGCAATTCCCTCTCCGACGCGCGCACCGCGTCCTCGGCCCGTTTCCGCTCGATGGCCATCCCCACCTGGCTGGACACGAACTCCAGGATGGCCTGGTCCCGCTCGGTATAGCACGCTTCCGGTTCGTAGCTCTGCACGGCCAGCACCCCGATGGTCCGCTCCCGGGCCTTGAGGGGCACCCCCAGCCAGTCGGTGGCGTTGGAGCCGAATGACTCCACCTCGCCCCGCGCTTCCAGGGTGGTGATCAGCGCCTGCCGGTCACGCAGGCTCCGGCCCGTGCGGATGACGTACTCGGTGAGCCCCCTCCGCGCCCGGCGCGGTTGTGGCCGGGCGTCGCGCTCGTCCGACCAGTAGGGGAAGGTGAGGGTGTCGGTTTCCGCCTCGTACAGCGCGATGTAGAGATTGCGGGCCGGCATCAGGCCGGCCACGATCCTGTGGATCGCGGTGTAGAGCTGTTGGAGATCGAATGCCGCGAGGGCCGACTCCGAGATGCGGTAGGTGGCCTGCTGCAGCCGCCCCGCCTGCTTCCGCTCGGTGATGTCCTGGTGCACCTCCATCGCGCCCGAGAGCCGCCCCTCGCTGTCGTACATCGGCCAGGCGGTGAGGGAGACCTCGAGCTCGCTGCCGTCCCGCCGGCGCCGCACCGTCTCGAACCCGCTCACCGACTCGGCCTGCCCCGCCACCAGCCGGGCGAACTCCTCGCTCCGTCCGGGCGGCACGGTCGGCAGCTCCCTGCCAACCACGTCCGAGGCACTCCAGCCGAACATCTGCTCAGCGGCAGTACTCCACACAGTGACGCGCCCGCGCCGGTCGAGCCCCACCACCGCGAAGGGTGCCGCCGCCACCAGGGCGCGATAGGCGTCTTCCAGTTCCCGCTCCACCCGGTCCGCCTGGCGGCGCTCCGCCACGCTCGCCGCGAGGAGGAGGCTGGTGACCCCCTGGGTGAGATTGAGGCCGGCGAGGAACAGGATCCGCTGCGGGTCCAGCGCGTGCCCCAGGACCGCATGACCGCTGGTCGCCCAGGTGGTGATCGCGAACAGGGCGAACGACATCAGGGTCGCCCCGCGCGGCCCGGTCCGGAGCGCGGCCCAGGCAAGCAGCGGGAACGTCGGGACGAAGTAGAGCGGAACCACCTGGTGCGTCAGCAGGCCCGCCACGACGAGGCCGCCCGCCATCCCGGCGTACTCCAGGCCCCGCGCGTTGGCACGGACGCCGGGCCGGGGACCGAGCCAGGTGATGAGCAGCGATCCCAGCAACAGCACGCTGGTGAGGCTCCCCAGGAACCAGGCGAGCAGCTGCGGCACTGGCGGAAAGCCCAATCCGCTGTGAACCGCCAGCGTGGCGGCGCTCAGCGCGGTGCCCAGCAGCGGCCCGCCCACCACGGCCACCGCCAGGTAGCGGATCAGATCGCGCAGCCGCTCGAAGGTGACGTCGTTCCACCCCATCCGGCGCAGCACGAGCGCCGGTATCAGGGCCTCGAGAGTCGAGGTCGCGGCGAGCGCGATGGCGGAAACGGTCTCCGTCCCACTCCCGAGGAAGGCGAGCAGTACCCCGACTGCAACCCCGGGCCAGAACCGGGGGCCGAGGAGCAGCAGGCTGGCGATGGCGATGCCGGCGGGTGGCCAGAGTGGGGCGCTGGCGCGATTGCCCCCGAGCAGCAGAATCCCGCAGTAGACGCCGCCGGCGCACAGCGCCGCGAGGACCAGCACCTGCAGCAGGTACCCCGCCGGGGTGCGGGCCGAACTGACGAGAGGCTGAGACGGGAGAGGGAACCGCTCAGGCAGGAGTTGCGTCGCCATGGGGCATTACGATCCGCTGGTTGCTCCACAGCCGCATCATACCGGTGAAGCCTTCGGCCAGGGCAGCATCGAAGTCCACCCCGCCGCGCTCCTCAATGTAGGCCAGGGCCATCTCGCTGGCCCACGCCTCGCGGTAAGGACGGGCGGTACAGAGTGCATCGAACACATCGCACACGTGCACCAGCTTGCTGGCGAAGTGCGTGTCACGCGCGTACCGGAACCGGGGATACCCGTGTCCGTTGATCATGATGTGGTGCTCATAGGCCACGGTCGCGGCGAGATCGAGCTTCTGTTCCCGGGCGATGATGAGACGCGCCCCGTCCACCGGATGGCGGCGGAGCGCCGCCAGCTCGGCCTCGGTTAGCGCGCCCGGCTTGACCAGGATGTCCTTCGGCACCCGGACCTTGCCTAGGTCGTGCAGCAGTCCGGCGATGCCGAACTCCCGGACATCCTTTGGCGCGAGCCCAATGTACTCCGCCAACGCCATCGACAGGACCGAGACATTGGTGGCGTGGGTGGTGGTGTACTGATCGTAGTTCTTGAGCGTCAGCAGCGGCATCAGCATCCGGCTCTGGCTGTGCATCGCCAGCGAGAGGGAGCGCACCACCGCGTTGGCCTCGGCCAGGGGAAGTGCTTCGGTCGACTGTACCTCCCCGTGGATCCAGCCGACCGTCTCGATCTCGTCATCAAGCGTGTACGGCACGCTCATGCTCTCGGCCACTTCCACCGCGACATCGGCGGTGGCGCCGCGGATGCTCACCATCCCGAAGCGGATGGAGGGCCGGCGGAACTGGCGGACCTCGCTGGTATCCACTTCGCCCGAGGTCACCCGCTTCTGCACCTCGCCCAGGAACTCGGACAGGTCCTCGCGCGAGGCCTCCCGGTCGAACTCGACCCGCTGGACCCCCGCCTTGGCCAGACGCTTGGCCCAGTCCCAGGCCTTGAAGTCGCGCAGCGCCTGCTGCCTGTAGAGCACCTCCTCCTCGAGAAAGGAGAAGGTGGGCGCAGGATCGAGCCTCTGCAGTGCCTCCAGCTGGTCCCAAGCCTGGTCCAGCGCCCGCTCGCGGGCAGGATGGCCCGGCCCGTAGAGATTCGTGGTCGAGAGCGCCTGCCCCAGCGCCGTGAGGAACCGGATCGGGTCGCTCACTGGTCCTGGACCGCCCCGGTCGCCGCGGTCCGGATTTCGGGGTCGCTGCTCTCCCATGCCAGCCTGAGCGCCAGCTGCGCGTGGGGATCCTGACGGAAGGAGCGAGCCAGGCAGCCGATGACCGCCACCAGCTCCTGGCTCTTGGGCATCAGCTTCCGCTTGCGGAACCAGTTCGGCTGGGTCAGTGCCTGGTTCACCAGCCAGTCACGGGTGGCTGCCGTGCGCACAGTCCCGATCACCCGGATGGCGAGCACCCTGAGTTCGGCCGAGAGCTTGCGGTCGTTGAGCAGCATCCGGACTCGGCCTACCGCAGCCGGCGGGCATCCCTCCAGCGCCGCGCCCAGGCCCAGCCGGACATTGGCATCATCATCGTCACCCACCGCCGCGTTGATCGCTTCGTCGCGGTGACCCGACAACCGGAGCAGCAGCTTGATGGCTTCGCGCCGCACTCGCGGGTCTTCGGCTGCCGCGTACTCCGCCACCCGGAAATCAGCGGGTATCTCGGGAAGCGACCCCAGCAGCGCCAGGAGGTTGCGCTGCACGTACCAGGGCGCGCCTGGCAGCCGTTCTATGAGCATTGGCGCAATCGCCGGACCCAGTCTTCCGAGCCGGGTGAGCAGCCGCCGCCGTATGGCTCGGTTGTCGGCCACCTCCAGGCTTTCCAGCATCGGCTCGGCCGCGGCCATCCCCATCCGCTCCAGCAGCAGTTCCACCACCTCGGTGTCGCGCGGCTCGTTGCTCAGCAGGATCCGCATGTTGCCCGGCGTGGCCAGCCGGTTCCAGTAGTGCTCCGCGATGTCGTCCGCGACATTGGGGTCCTCCACCATGGCGACGACCTCGGCGGCTCGTCCCTCCCGCACCAGCTCCTCGAGCGCGGACCAGACCGCTTCACCGACGGTGTCGGTCTCGAGTGAGATCTGTACCAGCCGAATGGCTTCCGCCGGCTGGCTCTCCGGGGTCTGCGTCCCGCCTGGGGTCGGGTGGCGCGAGAGCCGTTCCAGCACCCGGCCGTACGGCGCCGGATTGGGGTCGGCCAGAGTCCAGCGATCGACCAGCTGCCGCACCCCCTCGCGCAGCGCGAGGTCGGCCTCCTCCCGGATATTCGGTGAGCCCTTCTCGGCCTGGAAGGCAAGCTTGGTCAGCAGCCGCACCATGGCGTGAGGGATCGCCTGCTCGCCGGCATCTGATACCGAGCGGAGCAGGGTGAGCACCGCGCCCGCCGGGAGTACCATTGCCGCGTCGACCACCAGCTTGCGTCGCTGGGCCAGGTCGGCGCCGAGGGTGGCCAGCTCCTTGAGGGTATCGGGCGAGATGTGATTCAACAGCGTCGAGAGCCGCTCCTTGAGCATGGCGGCCTCGCCGCCATGGGAGAGCCGGAGCTCGCGGGAGAGACCCAGCAGGATGCTCACCACGCGCTTGGCCTGCTCCCGGTCGTGCAGGTGCTCGTTGAGTGCCCGGGCGATCGCGCGCGGATCGGTGTGCAGCTCCGGGGCGCCCTCCTTGGCGATGGCCGCCGCGGCCAGGCCGATCCACAGCCGCGCCGCCGAGGAGTCGGCCGCCTGGGACTGCTCTCCCAGCCTCTGCTCGCCGTCGGCGGTGAGCTCGATGCGGTCGTACGCCGGCGGAAACAGCCGGACGTGCTCCCAGCGATCGTCGAACTCCGCGAGCCGGCGGCCGACGGGCTGCGCCCGTGCATCACCGCTCAGGAGCTTGAGCATATCGGTGACTTCCTGCGGCGTCACCCCCGGCGTGAACTTGATCGCTCCGATCTGATGCCGATGGAGGCGCTGGGCCAGTTCCCGCAGGACCGGGTTGTCGGGGTCGGTGGCCAGGCCCTCCACCAGAAGCTGGCTGCGGGCGATGCCCAGCAGCAGGAACGGGCGATTGACCAGCACGGCGCGGAGGTGGCCGGAGACGGCTTCGATCGCATTCGCGAGCAGGGGATGCTTGTCGGGATAGGCGGTGGTCTTGTGCAGGGCAATGCCGAGCAGCGGGAGAAACACCGCCACGTCGCGCGGAAGTACCGCGCGGTCCTGGTCGGGGGAGGCGGCAGTGAGTTCGGCCACTCGTCTCAATGGGGAGTTACTTCTAAGCTAACGGAATTGGACAGGGTTGGGCAGGCGGCAACGCCAGCGCCCGCGCCAGGCCCCCACGTTCCAGCCCCGAAACAGGACGGGCCGCCCTTCGGGCGGCCCGCTGCCGGCTGGTTACCCAACGGCCGCCGCCAGCATCACTTTGCGCGGTCGATGTACTCCCCGGTGGTGGGGTTGACCCGCACCTTCTCGCCGGTCTGGATGAACTCGGGAACGTTGATCGTGGCGCCATTGTCGAGCTTGGCCGGCTTGAAAGAGGACGTCTTGGTGGCCGTCTTCATCGCCGGGTTGGTCTCGACCACCTCGAACGTCATGGCGTTGGGCAGCTGGATGCCGATCGGCCGGCCGTTGAAGAACTCGGCGATGATCTTCATCCCCGGCGCCACCCACTTCGCCGAGTCGCCCAGATCATCCTCGCTCATCTCCAGCTGGTCGAAGTTCTCGGTGTTCATGAAGTGGTAGGAGTCGCCGCCGGCGTAGAGGAACTCGAGGGTGTGGGTCTCGAGATCGGCGACCTCGACCGTATCGGTCGACCGGAAACGGTGCTCGAACTGGGTGCCGGTTCTCAGCTTGCGCAGCTTGGCCTGCACCATCGCCCGCAGGTTTCCGGGGGTGTGATGATGGAAGTCGAGGACCCGGACCGGCTCTCCCTCGAACAGGAGAGTCATGCCCTTGCGCATTTCACTGGCGATGATGGCCATAGTCCAAGGTGCCCAAGTAGTCGTGATTGCCTGAGACAGTGTGGGGCCAAGGCATGCCTTGGCCCCACAGCGATCCTCTGCCGGGCACAACTATAGAGGAGGGCATGGTCTGGCGGTAGGGGCACGCTCCCCTACATTACCAAAATCCTTCCCCAACCGAGGGCTACATGTCCAGTCGCCGGGCCTTCATGGGTGCCCTGGCCGGCACCGCCTTGCTCCCGGCGCTTCGGCCCGATGCGCTGCGCCGGGCACTGGCGCTTCCGGCGCCGGACGCGGGCGCAATGGCGGGATGGCGGGATGGCGGAAGCCCGTTCCCGCCCTCCCGCCTTCCTGCCCTCCCGCCAGCCGTCGGGGCCCGAGGCCCCGACGACGAAGACTTCTGGGCCGAGATCCAGCGGGCGTTCGACTGCGACCGGACCATGGTGAACCTCAACAACGGCGGGTGCAGCCCCACGCCGAGCCATGTGCTGGACCAGATGATCC
>Ga0326726_10006856_pt1 | contig 10235 bp, 8 predicted proteins | sample MHFenrmetagenome_2_FD_207603 | JGI IMG/M metagenome (GOLD analysis project Ga0326726, IMG submission 207603) | Lab enriched peat soil microbial communities from Michigan Hollow, Ithaca, NY, United States - MHF15MN | ecosystem: Environmental > Terrestrial > Soil > Wetlands > Peat | place: USA... | reverse complement strand
TCGGTGCGGACGGCGAGGGATCGAGCATCGCCTCCTCCTCCTTCGTCGATTCGAGGCCGAGCGTGCGCCAGCGCGTGCCGCGGAAGGTGCCGTCCTCTTCCAGCCGGCCGCCGACGGTCTCCTGGAAGAACACCACGTCTTCGCCCAGTTCGGCACGGTACATCACGTGGTCTGAGGCACTGATCGCCCTGCCCTTGTCGTCCAGCACCACCAGCAGGTGGCGCATGCCCTTGCAGGGGACCGACAACTCCACCGTGAGCTGCTCCCAGCCCGCGATCGCCGCGCTCTCGGGCTTCGCGGCGATCTCGGGCGGCAGCACCGGACGGCGCTTGACGACCGCGCTGTCCGGGAGGGGCGCGAGTAACGCGTGCCAGGAAGCGAGGGGCTCGGGCGTCAAGTCAGCCCATCTTCTTCAGGATGGCGGTCATTTCTTCCTTGTCGAAGGCGCGCAAGGTCTGCCCGCGGATGTTCCCCGCCATGCCGATGGCGAGCGAGAAGGCGGACATGGAAGGGCCGTCTGGCGCCTCGAACACGCCGATGATGTCGTAAGCGCCCATCGTCCAGTACAGCTGCTTCACGGTGACGCCGAACTTCTTGCCGGCCGCGGTGACGGCCTCCGAGCGCTTGATGCTGTCCTTGACCGTCTTGATGCCCTGGTCGGTGAAATTCGTGAGCGTGATGAACATGGGCATAGCAGTTCCCCTTCCGTGAAGGTGAGTGACTCTTGGCGGGCCGTTGATGCTGTCCGGCCGGCGCTGGCCCCGGTGCGCCGATCCCAAAGCCATTAGCCGCGCGTGACGTGCGCGGCGACGCACCGCCAACGGCCGTCGCGCCGCATCCAGATATCGGTATAGCGGCCGGCGCCGGCCTGTCCGTCGGGCTTACGGTAAACGGTCTTCGCGTGAATGATGGCGAAGTCGCCGAACAGGCGGATCTTCACCTCGCGCGGCTCGAGTCCCTTGAGCGCCACCGGCTTCGCGACCTGCGCGAGGAATCCCGCTCGATCGACGATCGTGCCGTCGGGATTGCTGTTGTGGAAATCGCTCGATAGGTGCTCCTTGAACCAGGGCACGTCCGACTTCTGCACGGCGTCCACATAGGCTTTGTTGAGCTTGTCCAGGACCTCGACGTCCATGGAAATGATTTCGGCGTGCATGACCGGCTCCCCCACCCGCAAGGCGGCAAGCCCTAGGCTAAGCGAAAGCGCCGCAGCAAAGGAAGCTGAATCCCGTCCGCGTCGGCCAGGCTTTCAGGGTGGATAATGCGGGAAGATCGCCGCGCCCCCAGCGTATTCGCGTCCCTGGCCGGGCCGCTAGAATGACTCGCCTTCAATTGAGGAGTACAGCGACTTGGCCAGGATCAACATTCAGTTCACCTTGTTTTCCGCGTTCTACTCGCCGCTCATCTCTGCGATGTCGGGGGGCTTCCTCAAGGCCGAGGGCCTGGACCCTGAATGGTCGGTGTCCCCGCCGGGCGTTTCGGCGCTTGAGGCCTTGAAGAACGGCTCGGCGCACGTCGTCCAGTCGGCCCTGAGCCAGGGTTTCACGACACTCGACAAGGGCGAGGCGCCGTTCGCGGTCCATTTCGCCCAGGTGAACGAGATGGACGGGTTCTTCCTCACCGGACGCGAAGCGGATTCAGGCTTTTCGTGGAAGAAGCTCGAAGGCACCGAAGTCGTCACCTTCAAGGGCGGGCAGCCGCACGCCATGTTCAAGTACGCCTGCCACAAGGCGGGCATCGACTACGGCAAGATCAAGCTCATCTGTCCCGGCGGCCCCGCCGAGATCGATCGCGCCTTTCGCGAGGGCCAAGGGCGGTACGTTCACCAGCAGGGCCCGTTTCCGCAGCAACTGCAAGCCGACGGCATCGGCCATATCGTGGCCCAGGTCGGCAAACAGATCGGGCCGTGCGGCTTTTCCAGCCTGGCGGCAACGCGCGAGTGGCTCAAGACAGACATGGCGAGAGCGTTCATGCGCGCCTACAGGAAGACCCGGGTCTACATGAACGAGGCGCCGGCCGCCGAGATCGCCAGGGCGGAGAAGCCCTATTTCCCCAAGATCGACGCCAAGGTGCTCGCCGATTGCATCGCGACGTACCAGAAACTGGGCTGCTGGACGCCGCATGCGGAAATCACGGCTGCGGCCTACGAGAAGACGCTGGATATCTTCGAGTACAACGGCCAGCTGAAGCAGCGCTACCGCTACGAGCAGGTTTGCTCAGCGCCGCCCGCAGCCAGTTGAGACAAGCGCCGCTACGCTGCCTCGGTGGCGGTGGCTGATTTCTCCCGGAACTCGGGGATGTCCGGGCGCGATCCCCACATGCAGAAAGAACTCGGCTCGAAGGGGAACTGGCGCGGGCGGTAGCTCGCCTCCTCCTCCGGCTTGATCAGGCGTACGCCGCTCGAATACTCGTACACCATGCCGTCGGGGCCCTCGAAGTAGAGGAACATCGCGCCCGAGGTCGGATGCCGCCCCGGGCCGAAGACGATCTTCACCCTCTGCTCTTTGAGGAAGTAGTACGAGCGCATGATGTCGTCGATCCCGCGCACCTGGTGGTTCACGTGCTGCACGCCGGGATAGGTCGAGGGAAACAGCGCCATGCGATGATGCACTTCATCGATGCGCAGCAGCGGCGCCGCGCCGATGCGGTCCGAGACGCGCGCGTTCATCACTTGTGTCCAGAACGCCTCGTCGCGCACCGGATCGGTGGTGCGCAGGCCGATGTGCGAGAAGCCGGTGATGCCGGCGGCGCGCTGCGGGAAATACTCCTTGCCGCTGTGGTGCGGCCGCAGCACCAGCTCGATCTGGTTGCCGCTCGGGTCCTTGAAGGCGAGAAAGGACTCGACACGGCGCTGCGCGCAGCCGTCTTTCGTCCCCCACTTAACGTCGCGCTTCAGCCCTTCCAGCGCCGCGCCCGCGGCGTCGAGCGCCGCCCGGCCTTCAATCTCGAAGGCCGTGGCCTGATCTCGCGGGTCGCCCTTGAGCAAGACGAGCGTGTGGTCGCGGCTGTCGCTGCGGAAGTAGCGCGCGCCGGTGTCGCAGCCGGCGGGCTCGAGGCCAAGGATGTCGCGCGCGAAGCGCGCCGCCGCGTCGAGGTCGCGGGTACCGAGGCGGACGTAGCGAATGTCGCGGAGGAAAATCATCTGGCTCATGCGCTCGCTTGGGCAAGAAGTGGTGCCGGGCGCGGCTTCTCGCCCACGCCTTTAAAGAATGTATAGCAAAACACGCCGTCCGCCTCGGCTGTCCTGTAGAGATCCCGGATGCCCTCGTCGAATTTCGCGGGTTCCACGATGCCTGCCTCGATCGCGCTGCCACGAATTCCCTCCACCATGGCGGTGAAGGTTCTCCTGGTGAAGCCGTCAACGAGATGCGGCCTGCTCGCATCCGCGTACACCACGCGCGGCGACACTTGGACGCCCTCGAAACCCGCGCCGACCAGCAACGGATAGACCTGCCGGCCGATCATCGCGTTGCCGCCCGCCCGGCGCTGCAGCTCGACCAGGCAGCCGATCGCCTCGCGCGCGGCTGCGCTGTCCGGATGAAAGTACGCCGAGCCGTGGTCGCCTTCGATCACGGTCATGGTTCCGCCCGGCCTCAGCACCGTCTTTAACCTGGCGAGCGCCTCCGCCGGCCGTGCGAGGTGCTCCAGGACGAAGCACACGAAGACGTGATCGAAGGACGCAGGGCCATAGCTCAGATCGAAAATATCCGCCTGGCGAAACTCCACGTTCGCGAGGCCCGCTGCCTCGACTCTGGCCTTCGCCTGCCTGAGCGAAGCCTCGGAGATGTCGACGGAGATAAACCGGGCACCCGGGCTGTTGCGCGCCAGCGTGACGGTCTGCGCGCCTATGCCGCAACCGGCCTCGAGCACGGCGCTCCCCGCCGCGTACGAAGTGTCGGAATGCAGCAGCTCCACCAACGACCCGGCCTGGTCCTGCAGGCGTTCGCTTTCGCGGGCGTCGTAGCCATGCACATAGGTGCCGTCCATCCTCGGTCTCGCTGATCCCTATTTCAGCATCGGCCTGAGGTCTTCGAGCTTGTCGAAGAGATGCCAGATGTAATCACTCGTACCGTTGATGCGGTGCGGATGCAGGTCAGCGAGCTTCGGGTCGTCGCGATAGCTGTCGAACGCCTCCTTGGAGGTCCACTCGACGAGAATCATGACCGTGCGCGGCTCGATGCCGCCCGCGGCGGCCTCGCGGAACCTCCCCAGGGCCACGACGCGGCCGCCGTGAGCCTGAACCTCCCTGGCCGACCTGCGCGAGTAGGCCAGGTACTCGCCCCTGTCGGCGACATTGAAGAGGTTCAGGGCATAGACGGGATGCGATGTCATGGGCGTTCCATGACCCACCGTTTCGCAGCCTCAAGGTCTCCTGCGGCAAAATGCCTGATCTCGGCTGAGACAAAATGCGACGCCAGGCGCTGCGCGACATCCCCCAGCGCCGAATCGGTCACCAGGCCGATCTTCCTGATGCGCTTGTGATGATCGCGCACGAAGCGGAAGTGGGCTGCCATTGCGCCGAAGCTCTCCCATCCAGGAAACCGCGGGGCCTCGATGATGAGACCGGCAAGACCTCCGGCCTTCTCGATAAAAGGGTCGACCGTCTTCGCGAGCTGCGCAAAATCTCCCTGCTCGAGCGCGGACTTCGGCCGCAGATACAGTATCGAGTGCGTGGTGTCGAGCGTGTGGTCGATCATGCAAGTCCCCTTTGGTTCGCCATTCTGGAGGATAGAGAACCCTGTCTGGGCCGACGCCGCGTCCTTCTTCACGCGCGTCGACCCGCTGCCAATTCCTTGCGCTCTCGCCCGCCGGCATGCGCCAGGGCACTTCGAAGCGGCCGAAGAAAGGTCTTCTGAGGAGGCGATGGGTGAGCGACATGTTCGAGGAGTGGGCGATTGAGGCTGCGGAGCGCTAGCCTACCCAAACCCGCGCATTCCTGAACATCCGCATCCAAGGCGAGTCCTCGCCGGCGCCGTCCGGCGCCCAAGACATCTGCACCGTACGGAACACGCGCTCCGGATGCTCCATGAGGATGGTAAACCGCCCGTCGGCGGTGGTCAGACCCGTAATGCCATCCGGCGAACCATTCGGGTTGAGCGGATAGGTCTCCGTAGGCTTGCCGCGGTTGTCCACGAAGCGCGCGGCGACGATCGCATGCTTGCGCTCGGCCTCCGGGCCAAACTGCGCTCTGCCCTCACCGTGCGCCGTCACCCCGGGAATACGGCTTCCCGCCATGCCGCGGAAGACGATGGACGGGCTCTCCACAATCTCGACCATCACGAGGCGCGCCTCGAACTGCTCGGAGCGGTTGCGCTCGAACGAGGGCCAGTGCTGCGCGCCCGGCACGATCTCCTTCAGCGCCGCCATCATCTGGCAGCCATTGCAGATACCAAGCGCAAAGGTATCGGCGCGCGCAAAGAACGCCTCGAACTCCTTGCGCGCTCTCGCGTTGAAGAGAATCGACTTCGCCCACCCCTGCCCCCCGCCCAGCACGTCGCCGTAGGAAAAGCCGCCGCAAGCGGCGTAGCCCTTGAAGGATTGCAGGGACACGCGCCCGGCGATCAAGTCGGACATGTGCACGTCCACCGCCTCGAAGCCCGCGCGATGGAATGCCGCCGCCATCTCCACCTGGCCGTTCACGCCCTGTTCGCGCAGGATGGCGATGCGCGGCCTCGCCTTCGATGCAACGAAAGGCGCGGTGATGTCTTCCTTCGCATCGAAGGTGAGCGCAATGTGCAGGCCCGGATCGCCTGCGTCGAAAATGCGGTCGTACTCCTCCTTTGCGCAATCCGGGTTGTCGCGCAGCTGCTGCATGCGGAAGGTGGTCTCCGACCATGCGCGCTGCAGGTCGACGCGCTTTTCCGCGAACACCGGCTTCGCATTACGCGTGAGGCGCATCTCGTCGCGTGCGTTCAGCGTGCCGATGAGGTGCGACGCCTCCCCAAGACCGGCAGCGCGCAGCGCATCCATGACCTTGCCGCGGTCCGCGGCGCGGATTTGCAGCACAGCGCCGAGTTCCTCGGCGAAGAGCGCCTTGAGCGTCAGCTCGCGCACGCGCCCGGAGAGCTGCTCCTCGCCCGCACGCCTGAACCCGTCCACGTCCTCGGTGAGACCATCATAGGCGAACGTATCCAGATTGAGAGTCACGCCGCAGCGGCCCGCGAACGCCATCTCGCACACGGCTGCGAAGAGACCGCCGTCCGAGCGGTCGTGATAGGCGAGCAGCAACCCCTCGCCCGCGAGCTTCTGCACCGCGCCGAAGAATCCTTTCAGGAGTTTCGGCGCGTCCAGGTCCGGAACCTCGGCCCCGAATTTGCCGTGAACCTGCGCGAGGATCGAGCCGCCCAGCCGGTTCTTCCCCTGGCCGAGATCGACGAGCACCAGCTCGGTCTCGCCCGCATCGGTGCGCAGGCGCGGCGTCAGCGTGCCGCGCGCGTCCTCGACGGGCGCAAACGCCGACACGATGAGCGAAACGGGCGCGAGCACGTCCTTGCCTTCCCACGCCGTGCGCATGGAGAGCGAATCCTTGCCGACGGGGATGGAGACGCCAAGCGAGGGACAGAGCTCGATCGCCACCGCCTGCACCGTGTCGTAGAGCGCCGCGTCCTCGCCCGGCGATCCGGCCGCCGCCATCCAGTTGGCCGAGAGCTTGACGAGGTTGAGCGAGCTGATGCGCGCCGCCGCTAGGTTGGTGATCGCCTCGCCCACCGCCATGCGCCCTGAAGCTGGCGCGTTCACCGAGGCGAGCGGCGTGCGCTCGCCGATGGCAAACGCCTCGCCCGACACGTTGTCGAAGTCCATCAGCGTGACTGCGCAATCCGCCACCGGCACCTGCCAGGGGCCGACGAACGGATCGCGCGAGCACAGGCCGCCCACCGTGCGGTCGCCGATGGCGATGAGGAAGGTCTTGTCCGCCACGGCCGGGTGGCGCAGCACGCGATAGGCTGCGTCTTTCAAGTCCAACGCGTCCGGCGCGAACCCGTCTGCCGCGCGCGCGACGTGCGTCACGTCGCGCAACATCTTCGGCGGCTTGCCGAGGATCACCTGCAGATCGACGTCGACGGGCGTGTCGTGCGACGCGGCATCCTTCACCACCAGCCTGCCGTCTGCCGTCGCAGTACCGAGCACGGCGAAAGGGCAGCGCTCGCGCTCGCAGATTTCGCGCCACTGCGCGAGCGACTGCGGCGCAATGGCGAGCACGTAGCGCTCTTGCGCCTCGTTGCACCAGATCTCGCGCGGCGACATGCCCGAGTCCTCCGACGGCGCGGCGCGCAGCTCGAGCAGCGCGCCGCGGTGCGCCGAGTGCACGATCTCCGGCAGCGCGTTCGACAGCCCCCCCGCGCCCACGTCGTGGATCGAAAGGATCGGGTTCGCCTCGCCGAGCTGCCAGCAGCGGTCGATCACCTCCTGCGCGCGGCGCTGGATCTCCGCGTTGCCGCGCTGCACCGAATCGAAGTCGAGGTCCGCGATGTTCGCGCCCGCGCCCATCGATGAGGCCGCGCCGCCCCCCATGCCGATCAGCATGCCGGGGCCGCCGAGCTGGATGAGGAGCGCGCCTTCGGGCAACGCCGCCTTGGCCGAATCGCGCGCCGCGATATTGCCGATGCCGCCCGCGATCATGATGGGCTTGTGGTAGCCGCGGCGCACGCCGCCGACCTCCGCCTCGAAGGTCCGGAAGTAGCCCGCGAGATTGGGCCGCCCGAACTCGTTGTTGAAGCCGGCGGCGCCGATCGGGCCCTCCAGCATGATCGTAAGCGCGCTCACGATGCGGCCGGGCTTGCCGAAGTCCGCCTCCCACGGCTGCACCGCGCCGGGAATGCGCAGGTTGGACACGGTGTAGCCCACCAGCCCCGCCTTGGGCTTCGCGCCGCGGCCGGTCGCACCCTCGTCGCGGATCTCGCCGCCGGCTCCCGTCGCCGCCCCCGGCAACGGCGCGATCGCCGTCGGATGGTTGTGCGTCTCCACTTTCATCACGGTATGCGTGCGCTCCGAGCGCGGCGCGTAGACCCCGCCCGCGCCCGGGTGAAAGCGCCGCGCCATGCGCCCTTCCATGATCGCGGCATTGTCGGCGTAGGCGAGCACGGTGCCGCGCGGATTGGCCGCGTGCGTGTGCTTGATCATGGCAAACAGCGACTGCGCGCGCTTTTCGCCGTCCACGATCCAATCGGCGTTGAAAATCTTGTGCCGGCAGTGCTCGGAGTTCGCCTGCGCGAACATGGTGAGCTCGGCGTCGGTCGGGTCGCGCCCCATCGCGCCGTAGGCCTGGCGCAGGTACTCGATTTCGTCGGTCGACAGCGCGAGGCCCAGGCTGCGGTTGGCCTCTTCCAGCGCAGTGAGCGGCACGCGCGCCAGCGGCCGCGGCGGCACGTGCTGGAAGAGCCGCGCGGCATCCTCGAGCGAGGCGAGCACGGTCTCGGTCATGCGGTCGTGCAGGAGCGCAGCGACGGCATCCGCGCGCGGGGCGCCACGCACGAAGTAGGCGACACCGCGCTCAATGCGCTTCACCTGTGCCAGGCCGCAGTTGTTCGCGATGTCGGTGGCCTTGGACGACCACGGCGAGATGGTGCCGATGCGCGGGACGACGAGGTAGAGCGTGTCGCCCACCTGCACCGGCTGCGGCGGCGCGCCGTAGAGCAGGAGCCTTTCGAGAACGTGCATCTCGCGGTCGTCAAGCGGCCCATCGAGCTCCACGAAATGGTGGAACTCGGCCGCGACGCCGCGAATGCCCGATCGGGCGGATTGCAGCTGGGGAAGGAGCTTGGCGAGCCGGAATTCCTGCAGCGCGCGCGCGCCGCGGAACTGGAGGAACTTGTGCATCAAGCGCAGCCGGTAAGGCGGGATTATACCGGCTGGCGCCGGGCTACTTCCGCAGTTGGGGCTCGTTCAGCTTGCCGCCGATGTAATACGTGGCGCGCAGGTTGCGCAGCTCCGCGTTGACACGCCCCGAGATCGCGCCCGAGGGCTCCACATCCATCGAGCCGGTGGCGGTCAGCAACCCAGCGGTCAGGCGCATGTCGCGCAGGGCGAGCATGCCGTTGGCGAGCGCTGCCTGGCCGGTGAGTTCCGTGAACTGGGTCCGGCCGCTCGCCTGCGCGCTGGTGGACTGCAGGGCGCGCGACAGGTCGAAGCTGGAGAGCGTTCCCCTCGCCACCGTGAAGGTGCCGTCGAGCCGCGCCGTCTCGTACAGGCGCTCGGGCTCCCGTCCCGCCATCACGTAGCGGCCCTTGCCCTCGAACCGGCCCTCGGACACCAGCGACGGGGCGAATACTCCCGCGTTCATGCCGCCGCCCCGCACGTCGCCGCTCACGCTCCACGCGCCTCCCCACTGGATGCGCGCGTTGCCCGCCATCGTGCCGTCGAAGACGCGGCCGTCGAACTCGCTCAGCGTCATGCCCTGGCGGTTGGCCGTGCCCTTGGCACCGAATTCCGTCATCGCGAACTTGTTGAGGAACGGCAGCGTGAAGGTGGCAATGGTGACCTCGAACTCGACACCGTCGCCGCGCGGGGCGAGCACCCCCGAGAGGCGCTCGCCGGAAAGCTTGATGTTGCCCAGCCTGCCGTCGCTACCCATGGCAGCATCCGCATCGAGGAGCGGAAGCTCGATCGGCCCCAGCAGCTTGACGTCCTTCGCCACCACGCGGCGCGCGTGCAGCTGCGTGCCCTTTGTCACTCCGAACAGGACGCCGCCGAGCATCTCCTGCGGCAGCGTCACCTTGTCCAGTTCGACGCGGCTGAATATCTTGCGATCGCCGAACAGCGCGCCGAGCTCGGGCACCGCGCGCACCTGCGCGATCTTGATGCCGTCGCCGATGACGACGTTGTCGAAGCGCATCTGCACGCCTGACAGCACCCACATGTGCGCCGAGCCGATCTTGACGGGATGGCCGGTCGCTTGGGCCGCCAGCTTCTCGTACTCCGCCGTGGACAGCGGCATCAGGTTCACGACCGCCAGCCCGACCGCGAGCAGCAGGACGAGCCCCATCGTTACCGGCTTGCCCCACTTCGCCGGCTGCTTGCGCCGGTAGGCGGTCGCCGCCTTGGCAATGGGCTGGTCGCCGCGAGTGCGCGCGCGCGCCACCTCGCGCTCGCGGTCGCGCAGCGCCTTTCGGGCCTCCGGCGCGAGCTTCTTCTCTTCCTCGCGCACCTCGCCCATGCCAAGGTCCGCGCGCGAGATCGGGATATCGCCCGAAGCCGCCTTGCGCGCCTCGGCCTCCTGCTTCTTCTTCTTGCGCTCG
>Ga0326726_10006854_pt1 | contig 10237 bp, 8 predicted proteins | sample MHFenrmetagenome_2_FD_207603 | JGI IMG/M metagenome (GOLD analysis project Ga0326726, IMG submission 207603) | Lab enriched peat soil microbial communities from Michigan Hollow, Ithaca, NY, United States - MHF15MN | ecosystem: Environmental > Terrestrial > Soil > Wetlands > Peat | place: USA... | reverse complement strand
TCGGGTTTCTGCTCTTCGTAGTAGAGACCGGCGCCGACAGGATGATGGGTATCGTGAATCTCCAGCACGAAGTCGGCGAGGGTCAGCTGCAGCTGGTGCGTCCACAGCCGGCCGCCGGCATCGCGTGGCGCGAGCGCGAGCCGCGGGCCGAGATACAGCAGGATGTTCGCGGTCTGCCCGATCAGCCTGCGGCCGGCTTTCAGGAACGGGGGCGCAAACGGAGGCCGCTCGATATCGCGTCCTTCGAGGAATTTCATCATCGCCGGCACGCCGCCGCCCTGCTCCTCCGGAATAAGCGCCATATCGAGGTATTCGGCGCCGCCCTCTTCCAGCGCGAGGCGGACGAATTCGCCGCGGCCCTGTATGCCCGGCCAATAGTAAAGTTCGTAAATCATGCGCTCGGAGCCTTTTGCAAATTGAGGGTGCAGACCAGATTGCGGTCGCCATAGGCATTGTCCGCGCGCCCGACCGGCGGCCAGTATTTGCGCTCGCGCAAGCCCGCCACGGGGTAGGCGGCCAGCTCGCGGGAATAGGCGTGCGCCCAGCGATCCGTGCATACCATCGCGGCCGTATGCGGCGCGTGCTTGAGCGGATTGTCTTCGCGGTCCATTCCGCCCTGCTCCACGGCGCGAATTTCCTCGCGTATGGCGATCATCGCGTCGATGAAGCGGTCCAGTTCCGCCCTGGACTCGCTTTCAGTCGGTTCGACCATCAGCGTGCCCGGAACCGGAAACGACATGGTGGGCGCGTGAAAGCCGTAATCCATGAGCCGCTTGGCCACATCTTCGGCGCTGATGCCGCTCGTCTCCCGCAGCGGCCGCAGATCGAGTATGCATTCGTGGGCGACCAGTCCGCCGGCCCCGCTGTAGAGCACGGGATAATACGGCGCGAGGCGCCGGGCGACATAGTTTGCGTTGAGGATCGCCACCTCGCTCGCGGCGCGCACGCCGTCCCGGCCGAGCAGCGTGATGTACATCCACGCAATCGGCAGCACGCCGGCGCTGCCATAGGGCGCCGCCGCCACCGCGCCGCGCGCGCCGGCCGGCAGTTCGCGGTGCCCGGGCAGGAACGGCGCAAGATGCGCCGCCACTGCGAGCGGGCCCACGCCGGGCCCGCCGCCGCCGTGCGGTATGCCGAAGGTCTTGTGCAGATTCAGATGCGACAGGTCGCCGCCGAATTTCCCCGGGGCGCACAGCCCGGCCATCGCGTTCAGGTTGGCGCCGTCGACGTACACCTGGCCGCCGTGCCCATGCACGATGTCGCAGATTTCGACGATGCCCGGCTCGAACACGCCATGCGTGGACGGATAGGTCACCATGATCGCCGCGAGTTCAAGCCTGTGCTCAGCGGCTTTGGCGCGCAGGTCGTCGAGATCGACATTGCCGCGATCATCGCAGGCAACGACCACCACCCGCATGCCCGCCATGTGTGCCGAAGCGGGATTGGTGCCGTGTGCCGAAGCCGGAATCAGGCAAACGTCGCGCCGGCCCTCGCCGCGCGAACGGTGCCAGGCGCGGATCACCAGCAGGCCGGCGTATTCGCCCTGCGATCCGGCGTTGGGCTGCAGCGACACCGCCGCATAGCCGGTAATCGCGCACAGCATGCGCTCGAGGCCGCCTATCAATTCGCGATAACCCGCGGTCTGTGCCGCGGGCGCGAACGGATGGATGCGCGCGAACTCGGGCCAGCTGATCGGAAGCATTTCGCTGGTCGCGTTCAACTTCATGGTGCAGGAACCCAGCGGGATCATCGTCCGGTCGAGCGCGAGGTCGCGATCGGCGAGCTGGCGCAGATAGCGCAGCATCGCGGTTTCCGAGTGGTGGCTGTTGAACACCGGGTGCGCGAGAAAGCCGCTGCGGCGCTTGAGCGCAGGCGGGTATGCTTCCCCGACACCGCGCTCGATCGCATCGAAATCCGGGACGCACGCGCCGGGCGGCGCGAATATCTGCCACAGAAGGCGTACGTCCGCGGCGCTGCTGGTTTCGTCCAGCGATGCGCCGGCGCGGCCCGCGTCGATGCGACGCAGGTTCGCGCCGCGCGCCGCGGCACTGGCGTGCGCAGCCTCGGTGCGCGCGCCGGTGGCGACGGTCAGCGTATCGAACCAGGAGGCGTTCTCTGTCGCCACCCCCATTTGCTTCAAGCCCGCGGCGAGCACGCTGGTCAGGCGATGTATGCGCCCGGCAATGCGCGTCAGCCCGCGCGGGCCGTGATACACCGCGTACATGCCGGCGATGACCGCCAGGAGTACCTGCGCGGTGCAGATGTTGCTGGTGGCCTTTTCGCGCCGGATGTGCTGTTCGCGCGTCTGCAGAGCGAGCCGGTACGCGGGCTCGCCCTGGCTGTCCCGGGTCACGCCTACCAGGCGCCCGGGCAGGTTGCGCTTGAGTTCGTCGCGCGTGGCGAAGTAGGCGGCGTGGGGGCCGCCGAAACCCAGCGGCACGCCGAAGCGCTGCGCCGAACCCAGCGCCACGTCCGCGCCCCACTCCCCCGGAGGGGCGAGCAGCGTGAGCGCGAGCAGATCGGCGGCAACCGCGACCAGCGCGCCGCGCGCATGCGCGGCCTGCACCAGGGCGCGATGATCGCCCACTTCGCCGTCGGCGCCGGGATACTGCAGCAGCACGCCGAAACATTCCGCCGCGGCTGCAGCCTGTGCGGGGCCGGTCCGGATCTCGATTCCCAGGGGCTCGGCGCGCGTGCGCACCACGTCCAGGGTCTGCGGCAATACCGCATCGGCGACGAAGAACACATTGCTCGCGGCCTTGCTGCCGCGGCGGCACAGCGCCATGGCTTCGGCGGCGGCGCTGGCCTCGTCGAGCATGGACGCGTTGGCGATTGCCATGCCGGTGAGGTCGCACACCATGGTCTGGAAGTTGATCAGCGCTTCCAGGCGTCCCTGCGATATCTCCGGCTGGTAGGGCGTGTAGGCCGTATACCACGCCGGGCTTTCGAGGATGTTGCGCAGGATGACGCCGGGCAGAAGCGTGTCGTAATAGCCCTGGCCGATGAACGAGCGCGTCACGCGATTTCCGGCGGCAAGCTTCCTGAGTTCGGCCAGTGCCGCGGTTTCGCCCAGGCCCGGCGCCAGATCGAGCGCGGACTGGCTGCGTATGCCGTCGGGCACCACCGCGTCGATCAGCGCGGCGCGCGTGGAATAGCCGAGCACCGCAAGCATCGCGGCCTGGTCGTCTGCGTCCGGACCGATGTGGCGCGCCGAGAAGGCATCGTGCTCCTCGAGTCCAGTCAGCGGTGCACGGGGTGGTGTCGCCAGAACCTGCGTTACGGCATCTTGCATGGCTGTCTCCTATTTCGCCGCGTGGCCAGCATAGGCGGTGGCGTCCATCAGGCCGCCGAGGTCGGCCGCATTGTCGGGTTTGATCCGGAACATCCAGGCGGCGTAGGCATCGGCGTTGACCAGCTCGGGCGATTTCGCCAATGCGTCGTTCGCGGCGACCACCACGCCTGCCACAGGCATGTTGATGTCGGAGGCGGCCTTCACCGATTCGATCACCGCGCAGGCCTCGCCTTGCGCAAAGCGCTTGCCCACCGGCGGCAGTTCCAGGAACACGATGTCGCCGAGCACTTCCTGCGCATGGTCGCTGATGCCGACGGCGAGGGTGCCGTCCGCTGCGCTGCCCACCCACTCGTGCGTTTCCGTGTACTTCAGATTTTCGGGAGTCTTCATGATTTCTTCTTTCACCTTTGATCGACCAGAATTTTTCCGCGGCGCACGAAGGGCGGCTTCACCACTTTCGCGGCAAGCTGCTTGTCGCGCACCGATACCTGCACCGGCGCGCCCGCGCTCACACCCATCGGCAGGCGCGCCAGCGCGATGGAACGGTTCAGCGTCGGGGAGAAGGTGCCGCTGGTGATTTCGCCCGCGCCGGCGGCGGTCGCCACCTTCTGGTGGCTGCGCAGCACGCCGCCCGGTTCGGTGAGCACGAGCCCCAGCAGCTGCCGGCTTTGCGGATGTGCGAGCAGCGCGGCCTTGCCGACGAAATCCCGCGTGCCGGCCAGATCGACCGTCCAGGCGAGTCCCGCATCCAGCGGAGACACGCCCTCGTCCATGTCCTGGCCCCACAGATTCATGCCCGCCTCCAGGCGCAGCGTGTCGCGCGCGCCCAAACCGCAGGGTTTCACGCCGCTGGCGATGAGCTGCGGCCACAGTACCTGCGCGTCCGCTGCCGGCAGCATGATTTCGAACCCGTCTTCTCCGGTGTAGCCGGTGCGCGCCATCGTCAGTTCGCCCAGCTGCACGCCCTGAAAAGGCCCCAGCGGCGCGGTTGCGGCGCGCGTTTCGGGCAGCGCCTGCCAGACGCGCTCACGCGCGTTCGGACCCTGCACTGCGATCATCGCGAGGTCGCGTCGCGGCTTCAGTTCGAGTTCGCCCGCGGAATCTTTCTTCAGGGCCGCCAGCCAGTCGAGATCCTGCTCCGCGCGGCCCGCGTTCACCACCAGGCGAAAGTTGTCCTCCGAAAAAAAATACGCGATCAGATCGTCGATCACGCCGCCCGCGTCGTTGAGCATGCAGGAATACAGCGCGCGGCCCCGATCGCGCAGTTTGTCGACGTTGTTGGCGAGGGCACGGTGCAGAAAATCGCGCACGCCGGCGCCGCGCAGATCGACCGCGAGCATGTGCGATACATCGAACATCCCGGCATCGCGCCGCACCGCCTGGTGTTCTTCGATCTGGGAGCCATAGTTGACCGGCATGTCCCAGCCGCCGAAATCGACCATGCGCGCGCCCAGGGCACGGTGCGCGGCGTTGAGCGGAGTGACTTTGAGCACGTTTCCCTCAGTGGCAATGAAAAAGGGGCAACGCCGACCTCGCGGTCCACGTTACCCCTCTGTCCTTGGTACCTGAGAGATTACAGCCCGATGCTCACCCGGCTGTGCGCCCCTTCGGTGGCCGCCTGCTTCGCGGCTGCTCTCCAGAGTGACGGAAGCTCCGCTTCCGCTCGACCGGTCCTTTTGCCTGAGAGTTTCTGGGTATTGCGCCTTCGGCGGCCACCGCTATGCGGCGGCTCTCTCCCGGTCGGATGAAGGCACTCTAGGCGCGGGGCATTGCAATGTCAACCGGTTCCATGCGGGGAAGATGATTAAACTCAAGGTCGATGCTTGCATGCCATCGGCAAGCAAATCAGCAGGCAGGCTGCCTTCGCGCAACTGGTGTTCGCCGCGCCACTAGACCCTGACGCCGCGGGCCAGAAAAGCGATGCCCGCCGGATATTCAAAAGTATGAATTGCTATTTCGGTAAAGCCGGCCTCCATGACGTAGGTCCAGGCGTCCGCGCCAAATTCGGTTTGCACCGCATAGTCGTCGGACCTGTTGGCCGGGTCTCCGTGGAAGCTCTTCGGCAGGCCGTCGCGGCTGCGCGACATTCGGCCGACGATGACGGGAACGGTGAAACAAAGCGCCCCGTCCGGCTTCAGAACCCGGCGACATTCGCTTAGCGCATGCACGGGATTCTTGACGTGCTCCAGCGTGTCAGAATGAATGACGACATCGAAGCTGCGGTCTTCATAAGGAAGCGCATGAATGTCGACCGCCGGATAGGCCGCGAGGACGTGGCGCCCAAAGAATTTCAGGACCGGGGACAGGGTTCCGGCCTCGTTGATTTCAAGGATGGAAAGTTTTTTTCCCGATTGAGAAACCGCGGCCTCGGCCAGGACCGCGTCTGTGCCGAGAAACGCCCTGAGCGCATTTGCCAGTGCAATTGACCGCAGGTTTGCGCCGCACTGATCACAGGATTCGCCTTGCTGGCGATCGATGTACGCCGCTTCCTGCGCGGAGAGCCGCCAATCATTGATCAGGCTTTCCCACAGCACCGGGCGGGCGGTGAAGCTGTTCCCTCCGCAAACTCCACACTGCATGCTCGAACACCTCGGAAATTTAATCACTGCACGCGACAAGCGGAATATCGCCCTGAATGTCGAATTCCAGCACGGCAAGCGCTTCACGTAAACTGGATTCGACGGCGCCGGCCGAGCTTCCTTCCGCGAATATGAAGCCGAGGTAGCCGGCGCCTTCGGGCGGAGGCGCGATCAGCTGGCCCGGATTGGCGGTGATCCGGATGCCGCTGATGCCGGCGACGCGCGACGCGCCGTCGAGCCCGCGCGCGCCTTGAAAGATTCCGCGCTGCGGGATCGGGATCATCATCACGCCGCTTGCCGTCCCGTACCGCAGCTCGGGCAACGCAAGGTTCAAGGCATGGCGCAGGATCAGTTCTTCCAGGCTCATGCCGAGCGCGTGGCGCAGCATCCTGCCGCACAGCCCGCCGATGGATCGCGCCGCGATTTCGAGCAGCCATACGCCTTGCGCATTCACGCGCATTTCGGCATGGATCGGGCCGCCTTCCAGCCCGGCCAGCGCGCATGCGCGCTCCACCGTTCGTGCGATCTCCTCCTGCATTTCCGGCGCCAGGCGCGAGGGCGTGACGTACAGCGTTTCCTCGAAATAGGGTCCGTCCAGCGGATCGGGCTTGTCGATCAGCGCCAGCATGCGCAAGCGACCGTTCTGCAGCAGTCCTTCCAGCGCGTGTTCGCTGCCCGGAATGAAACGCTCGACGATTACGCCCAGTTCTGCGGCATCGCGGTCGGCCCTTGCCTGGATGCCGCGTACCCATTGCACGGCGGGCGCGTAGGCCTGCGGCGTGTCGGCGCGGATCACGCCGCGGCTGGCGTTGAGCCGGCGCGCCTTGACCACCACGGGAAAGCGCAGCGGCGGCGGCAAGCAATCCGCCTGTGCGTCGCTGTCGAGATGGCAATAGTCCGGACAATTCAGACTGCCTTTGCGCAGCAGGTCCCGGAACGCCAGCTTGTCGCGCGTTTGCCGCACGGCCTCGGGCCGGTTCCCCGGGAGGTACAGGTATTCGCACAGCAATGCCGCCAGATCCAGGCCGCTGTCATCCACTGCGAGCACCGCGTCCGGCTTGCGTCCGAGCACTGCCTGCACCTGCTTCAGCGCCGCCACCGGCTGGTCGAAAGGCACCGATCGGATCGGACTCATGCCCCACGACGGCGCGAGCTGATGGCAATAATTCGCAACGCTGATCACTTCGACATCCAGCAGCTTTGCAGCCGCGAGAAAATCGTCGTTGCGATAACTTGCAACCGGCAACAGCAGCAGAACGCGCTTCATGATTGCAGCCTCAGAAGCTCTGCAACTGCTGCTCGGTGGGCTCGGCGCAGCAATACCAGGGTTCCGACAGATGCGCCATCGGTTCGCCGAAATCGGCTTGCGCCAGCGGCGGTGCCGGCCGGCCCAGCGCATCATGCGCGAGCCGCCAGATTTTCGCGAAAACGTCGCGGCGCGCCCACCCCTCCCGATCGCCCTGCGCGGCCAGGGCCTGCAGCGACTGTTGCAGGCCGTCGACGCGGGGATCGGCGTGGCGCCACGGATAGCCCAGCAGCTTGGCATCGAACGGCTCGATCATTTCGCGGAATTCGGGCAGCTGCAGCAGCCATGAGCCCTCGGGCACGAGCAGGCGTATGCACAGCTGAATCGGCGGCACCGCTTCCACCAGGCGCAGGCGCACGAGCGTGCGCAGCAGGTCGAGATAGCCCTCGAGGCTGGTCCAGGGCGTGAACGGCACAAAGGTCGGCGCCATGGCGATCCCGGCGTCGCGGCACAGCTGCAATGCGCGCTCGAAATCGGCGCGCGTGTGGTTCTTGGCGAGATGGTTTAACACCTGATCGTCCACCGACTCGACCGCCGCGGTAATGAACAGGCAGCCTGCCGACTTGAGCGCCGGCAGTAATTCGGCGTGGGCGATGAGATGCTGGATCTTGATGGTGGCGTCGAAGCTCAGCGCAGGGAACGCCGCGCGCATGGCCGCGAGCACTTTCATCGCGTGGGTGCTGCCATTGAAAAAATCCGGGTCGCCGAACGAGATATGCGCGGCGCCCTGCTCCACCTGTTGCGCAATGTCCGCCATGACCACCGGCAGCGGCACTACACGGAACTTGCCCTGGTAGACGGGCACCACCGGACAGTGGCGGCACAGGTGCTTGCAGCCGCGGCTGGCCTCGATGAAGCCCAGCTGCTTCTTGCCGCCATCGGGCAGCACCAGATGGGCATAGCGCGCAAGCGCGGGCAGCCCGGAACGGTCCGGCGTCAGAAATTCGATTTTGCCCAGGTGCACCACGGGCCCCGATTGCGCATCGCAGGCGTCGCCGGCACGCAGCCGCCGCGCCAGGCCGGCCAGCGCCGGCTCGAACTCGCCGCCGAGGATGGTTTTCACGCCCAGGCTGCGGAGCAGGGCCTGGTTCATGGGCGCGTACAGCCCATAGACGCATAGATGCGCGCCCGGCGCCAGCGCGCGGATGCGCGGCAGCGCCTCGACCGCGATGCGGGTGGCGGTGTGCATGCCGACATAGACCGCCACCAACCGCGCGCGCGCGAGCGGCGCCGGATCGAGCGTTTGCAGCGAAAGGTCCAAGCAGGTCACGGCGAAGCCGTCGCGCTTCAGCCATGCGGCGGGTTCGGCTAGCGCGAACGGCTGCCGGCCAAGTTCATACGGGTTGACCAGCACGACGTCGAAGTGCGCAGCATCGGCACTATGCCGCTCCTCGACGGCGCCGTCGAGCGCGCGGGAGTCTCCGCTGCGGTCCATGCGCGGCTACTTCGCCTTGGGACGCTGCGCGAACTCGCCCGTAGCGGGCTCGCGGCTGGCACCCGCCTCCTGCATGCGCTCCAGGTAGTGCGTCCACATCGAGTCCTGGTTCACACCCAGGTTGTACAAATAATTCCAGGCATACAGACCGCTGTCGTGCCCGTCGGAAAACACCAATTGCACCGCGTACGAGCCCACCGGCTCGACCTGGGTGATTTCCACGTCCTTTTTGCCGATTTGCAGCACTTCCTGCCCCGGCCCGTGGCCGCGCACCTCCGCCGAGGGTGAGTACACGCGCAGAAATTCGAACGGCAGCGTGAAGCGCTTGCCGTCCTCGAACGCGATTTCCAGCAGGCGCGACTTCTGGTGCAGCTTGATTTCGGTGGGGGAAGGGGTGATTTTGTCTAGCCCTGCCATGGGATCTCCTTGGGTCACTGTACGCCTGGAGGCGGCCCCGGCAACGCCGAAAACCGCTTCCGGATGGCTAACGCACGGAGGACGCCGTCCCCCGGTTCTCAGAGCCCCAATGGTAACGGTATTGCCGGCCCCGGTGGCGGCTGGATTCAGCCGCGCTGGGACCCTGGAAGAGCCTCATTTCGTGCCTTATCCGCGGCTTGATGTACATCAAAATGGGAAATTGACTTTTCGGCCAACATAGCGGCACCCAAAATTCCGGCATTACCGGCTTGATGGGGCCGGGAAAAGCCGCGATACTGGCAAGCGTGGGCCCGAATCCCATTGTCTTTATCTATAACTGAGGAAGTTCAATGAATGCGTGGATGATGAGCGGTTTTGTTGCCATATTTGTTGTTCTGGCATCTACCGGACTGTTCTTCTTCGTCGTAACCCGCGGGGCGCTGGTGTTGCGCGGATTGTCGCCGGGATCGCAAAGCGAAAAATCGCATGTGTATCCGATCTATTCGAACATGGGTCTGATCAAGCTGGTCGATTTTCAACCCATCATCTCGGCCATATTGCTGTTTCAGTATCACCACCTGGTCTCGAAAATCGTTTCCGAGCTGAAACAAATGGACCTGAGGAACCGGAAGGTCCTGATCACGTCCTGCGCATTCGGCAACGTGATTCCGCGTGTGGTCAAAGCCGCATTGGAGTCGGGCGCCGAACGGGTACTTATCGCAGACATCATCCAGAACGAACTCGTGCACGCGCGAAGCAAGCTGCGCGAGTACGGCGGAAAGGTGGAATATGTCGAAGACAATGCCACCTCGATGAAGCTGAAGGACGGCGGCGTCGATGCCAACGTCATATTCTTCCTGCTGCATGAACTGCCGCACCACCTGAAGGGGCAAACCCTGGATGAGGCCGGGCGCATGCTCGCACCCGGCGGTAAGCTGTTTCTCGCCGAGTTTCACCGGCCGCAATTATGGGTGCTGCGCGCGCTCTCCTGGACCTATTTCAAGGTGTTCGAGCCCCTCGGCCTCGCGCTCTGGGACACGCACGATCCGCTCGGCTACCTGGAGAAAGCCGGGGGATGGACGTGCGAGCGCACCACCTATTTCTTCGGCAACTTCCAGATCATCACCGCAACCAAGAAATAGCCGCCAGTCAGGCTGGAGCCTGACTTCGACAGGAAGGCTCCATGCGGAGCCTTCCTGTTTCTGTGC
>Ga0326726_10006852_pt1 | contig 10240 bp, 7 predicted proteins | sample MHFenrmetagenome_2_FD_207603 | JGI IMG/M metagenome (GOLD analysis project Ga0326726, IMG submission 207603) | Lab enriched peat soil microbial communities from Michigan Hollow, Ithaca, NY, United States - MHF15MN | ecosystem: Environmental > Terrestrial > Soil > Wetlands > Peat | place: USA... | reverse complement strand
GCGAGGGATGTTGCTGATGTGTCCGGGGCTGGGGATACAGTCATCGCTATGGCCAGTTTATGCATGTCTATCGGAATGGAACCCGGTGACATGGCTGAATTGACCAATCTTGCAGCCGGCCTGGTGTGTGAAAAGGTGGGCGTTGTGCCGGTTGAAAAGGAATGGCTGATGCAACACAATTTAACGATTTGATGATTTGTTGATTTGGAGGAAGAATCAATTTTTAAATCATTAGATCATCAAATCAAACGATCATCAATTCAACCAATCAATAAAAATTTCTCCGCTTGTATAAATAATACGGGACGCCAGCGGCAACCAGTATGAGGCCAAGGATTGCCTCACGTGGATTTGTAAAGCAGGTAATGATGACCAGGCTGATGCAGAATAGAATGAATACCGCAGGAATCAATGGATATCCCCACACCCTGTATGGTCGTTCAAGCAGGGGTTCCCTGATTCTCAGGATGAATACTCCCAGTGCAGTAGTACCATAAAAAAAGAAGACCACAAAAACGAGCATGTCGGTCAGTTGGTCGAAACTACCGGAAATGACAAGCACAGAAGCCCATGCAGCCTGTAACCACAGGGCATTATTGGGGGTATTGAAAACAGGGTGTATATCGGCCATCCGGGAGAAAAAAAGATGATCCCGAGCCATCGCCTGGTAAATACGGGGAGGCATAATGATGGTGCTATTCGTGCAACCCAGGGTGGTGATCAGAATAAGGGCAGAAAGAACGAGAGCTCCCGGATTTCCTGCAAAATGACGAATGACCGTAACACCGGCAATTTCATTTTGTGAACGGTAAACATTGACCATTTCATCGATTGGCAATACAAAAAAATAGGTATAGTTGACCAGCAGGTAAAGGATTATGATCACTGCCATTCCGCCCATCAGGGCCAGAGGGATATTTTTATTCGGACGGTGGATCTCTCCCCCCAGAAATCCAATTGTATTCCATCCTTCATAGGCCCAGAATGCTGCCAGCATGGAGGCAAATACAGCCTTAATGAAAGCAAAGCCGCTCCGAGTCCCCGGAGCCATTGAGGAGGCATGGGCGGAAATGTTAGAAATGCTGCCGCCTCCGAATGTCAATCCCGAGAACACGATCAGCAATAAACCGGCCAGCACCATCCAGGTGAAGTAGCGGCTAAACCGGGCTCCGCCTTTTAGTCCCCGGGTATTCAGAAATGTAAGGATCAGGATCAGGAAGATGGTCAGCAGTTTTACAAAGAAATTATCCAGAGGTTTGAATACCCCGAATATCCCTATATTTTCAATAGCACCAGGCAAATGGGGTAGAGGAACGATGGCATTAAACGATTGTGCAAACACATAAGCGATAGAGGAGACGGCTGCGGTCTTGATCACGGCAAATACGCTCCAGCCATAGAGAAAGGCCATGAACCGGCCATAAATCCGTTTGAAATAAACATATTCTCCTCCCGACTCTGCCAGCATTCCTGCAATTTCGGCATTGCTGAGGGCACCAAACAGGGTGATCATACCGGCAACAAACCAGCAAAGGAGGACCCAAACCGGAGATCCAAGCTCCGCAGACATGGGCGCCACCTTCTTAAACACGCCGGAACCGATGACGGAGCTGATCACCAGGATCATGGCAGAGCTGAGTGACAGTGTTCTGACCAGACTGCCCTGTTTTCGCGGTGTATCCGACATTATTCAGGTAAGATAATTTTACCCCAATGATAGTAAATTAAGGATTAGATTTCATAAAGGTTGGTTTTATACCTAAATATTTCTTTCACAAATTCGATAAATTGCTACTTTTGCAGTTTTCGGGGTGTAGCGCAGTTGGCTAGCGCGCCACGTTCGGGACGTGGAGGCCGCTGGTTCGAGTCCAGTCACCCCGACAAACTTCCCTCTTTGGTGGACTTTTATGCAATAGGGTATGTACTATGTTTACTTTTTAAGAAGTCTCAAAGATTGCAGGTAAAACATTGGTTCCAGCTCAGATGTTGAAGCCATGCCAGTTCCTCATAATTCAGGCAGGCAGCGATCAATTCGGGTGGATATACAGGAGCCGAATTTGCCGCAAGATTATTGAATGATTTAGGATTAGGTAAATAATTCAGGCAAAATGAACAATGAACAGGAACAATAAGTTAATAGAACTATAAATAAATGAAAGGGATGAATATGAAACTTGCAATAATAGGTTCAGGGAATATCGGTAAATCCATCGGGACATGGGCCTCAATGATAGGTTACGAGGTTATTTTCTCATCTAAAAATTTACAGCATGCCCAGGAAGCTGCAAAGGCTGCAGGCAACAATTCTAAGTCCGCAAATGTCCGTGAGGCTGTGGGATTGGCTGAATTGGTCCTGCTGGCTGTACCTTACGGAGCTGTGAAAGAGGTCCTGTCAGATGCAGGACCTCTGCTCAAAGATAAAGTGCTGATTGATGCGACGAATGCTCTCACCGATGATTATAGCGGTCTGAAGCTGGGATTTACCACTTCGGCCGCTGAAGAAATCCAAAAACTTGCTTCCGGAGCAAAAGTCGTTAAGGCTTTCAATACTGTCTTTGCAGATGTGTATGCCTCACGGAATCCGAAAATAAAAGGGAACAAGGTCTCTGTTTTTTATGCTGCAGATGACAAAGAAGCAAAAATGAAAGTTGCTGATCTGATCAGTAAAATGGGATTTGACGCAGTTGACGCCGGCCCGCTGAAAGCTGCACGGAATCTTGAACCGATGGCCCTTTTAAATATTGGTCTTGGTTATGGTTTGGGTAACGGAACCTCGATTGGGTTCTCATTCCTCAGATAAGGCATTGGAGATGGGTCAAAGAAAATTAATCAAGGATTATGGGAAAAACAATATTGCATAAAGAGGAGACCCGTGGCGATGCAAACCACGGGTGGCTTCATAGCAGACATACCTTCAGTTTTGCTAATTACTATGATCCTGAAAGAGTGCATTTTGGGATGCTCCGGGTACTGAATGACGATACGGTAGAAGCCGGAATGGGTTTCGGTACCCATCCTCACGATAATATGGAAATTATTTCAATCCCGCTCGAGGGCGATCTGGAGCACAAAGACAGCATGGGAAATGTATCAGTAATAAAGCATGGTGATGTGCAGGTTATGAGCGCCGGCACAGGAATTACGCACAGTGAATACAACAGGAACAAAGACAAACGGGTCAAATTTTTACAGATATGGGTATTCCCGAACAAAAAAAATGTAAAGCCCCGTTACGATCAGATTACATTAAACATTGCGGACCGTCATAACAAATTACAGCAGATTCTTTCTCCCAATCCTGAGGATGACGGAGTATGGATTTATCAAAATGCATGGTTTCATCTTGGACAGTTTGATACAGGGTTCAGCACTGATTACCATATAAAGGCAAAAGGGAACGGCGTTTATGCCTTCATTTTGAGTGGTCATGTAACAATCAGCGATCAGGAATTGAAATCCCGTGACGGATTTGGAATCTGGGATGTTGATAAATTCTCTGTTAAGGCGATTACCGATTCTGAATTTCTACTGATGGAAGTTCCGATGACTTGATAGACCTGTAAGTAAATCGTTTTATTAAACAGGATATAAGCAAAAGAACAATTTTTAAGGTTCCCAAATTTAAGTATGTCGGAAATTTCAATCAATTCATCCAGTATATTGCCAGCATCATTTAACAGTACGGAGCAAATGCCTGTGCTGTTTCTGGGTCATGGCAGCCCTATGAATGCCATTGGTGAAAATGAGTTTGTTCATCAATGGATAGAAATTGGAAGATCCTTACCAAAGCCCAATGCAATTTTATGTGTTTCGGCGCACTGGGAAACACGTGGGACTTTTGCTACATCGATGGAAAAACCAGTGACCATTCACGACTTTGGCGGATTTCCCAGGAAATTGTTTGATGTGCAATATCCTGCGCCAGGAAGTCCTGAATTAGCGAAGGAAACAAAACGAATCATCAATAAAACCGAAGTGGGCCTGGATGAAAAATGGGGACTTGACCATGGCGCCTGGACAGTAATTAAGCATCTTTTCCCGAAAGCTGATGTACCAGTAATTCAAATGAGCCTTGATTATTACCAGTCGCCTCAGTACCATTATGATCTCGCAAAAGAAATTTCATCTCTGCGCAACAAAGGAGTTTTAATAATAGGAAGCGGGAATATGGTTCATAACCTTGGTATGGTTAACTGGGAAAGAATCGACGAACCCGGATTTGGATACGACTGGGCAATTGAGGCCAATGAAAAAATTAAAGAACTTATTCTTTCAAACCGTCACAAAGAGTTGATTGATTACAAGTCACTGGGCAAGGCATTTAACCTGGCAGTTCCTACTCCTGACCATTTTCTTCCCTTGCTTTATTCTCTGGCTTTAAAGGAAGAAAATGAAAAAATAGAAATATTTAACGACAAAGCTGTGGCAGGTTCGTTAACAATGACATCCATTAAAATCGGGGAATGAGAAAACCAGTGACCCCTCTCTGTCGAATGCAGTGCATTCCGGGTTTTTTAATTGTATCATAGAAACAGATAGTGGAATGCCAAAGATAAGGCGGACAGACAAATGAAATTGGCTTATCACCCCGACTGATAGAGGTAATTGACTAAATCGTAGCCGGTTCACTTAATCCATGATGATTCTTTTAAAACTCAGCAATCAATGAAAACCATTTACCTGCCGATGAGCCCCATACTTCCTTATAGGTTGCGGTATTGAACTGAGGCCAGTAAGGTGTATCTTCATTGAATCTGGCCTGCATACCTACAGGGATCTCTCCAACCATTTCTCCGGGCAAAGCAGTATACAATTGCGGATAATTACTGCCCTCTCCCCATATATATGACTGCCCGAAAGGATTTTTTCCGACGATCCAGAATAATTGTTGTTCCGCAATATTCATCAGTTCTTTGTCGTTCAGGAATTTTCCACACAACGCAGCTGCTTTTCCTGTCGCCAGTTGTACAGCGGCATTTCCCTTGAACGAGAACCAAACAGGAAAGATCCGGAGATAATGTTCCCCATCCAGTTTTATTCCATTCTCAAGTTGTTCTTTGAAATCCCTGGATACATCTTTTCGGATACCCACCTGTACCACATAAAAATTGGCCGAATCCTTTACTTCGTCCTGATGATAAACGCCACTCGGTACCATCCCATATGGCTGTACATATCGTATAATATTTTTCAGATACTCTCCATAGATCCTGATGGAGTTTTCCCAGGCAACATAATCCGGATGTTTTGGTTGTGTTTCGCAGAGTGCTGTCAATGCCTGCATGTAGACCTGGTCACGTGATTGATGATTGAAATGTACAATGGATTTCTTATCCAGGTCGCGATAGAAGAAGCCCCTGGTCTGGTATTTATCATTCAGCGGTTCCGTACGCTGACACTGCATGGTGTATTTTATTGATTCTGCCGCTTTGCCGGCATAATATTTATCATTGGTCAATTTGTACAGCATACTGGCCGCCCAGGATATAGTTGCCATATACTGGCTTTGCGAAGCCATATAGGCATGTCCGTGTCCTTTCGAGATCCTTTCATTGTAACCCAGTTCTTCGAAACGCTTCATGGCGAAACCAAAATCCTCTGTGGCAATTTTACGGAGATTTTCCCTGAGCATTGCATCATTCTCCAACGTCATCGATGCATATGCCTCAATACCTGAGAACAGGAAATTCTCGAAACCACTGTTAGTCGCAATCACCTGACGTCTTCCGGCATCATCTGTTGAGCCGATAAAACCGTCAGTCCACAGATTGGTTCCCCATGTCTGCATTCGGTAGCCATCACCCAAACGGGTTTTCATGATAAAATCGAGTCCCCAGAGTGCCTCCTCCGTAAGACGCAGATACAGATCGGTATTGTTCTTCTCCCTGGCCCTGTTGGCCATTTCTAACATTGAAAACGCGATTTCACCGGTTTGCAGTGATTGCTGAGACATATCAGCCGCATCATGCCAGCCGCCATTCACCGGAAAGATATGTCCATTGTATTCACCGTTAAGGTCGGTATGGCAAACGCCGTGTTTTCCCGGCACAGGGTAACCGCAACGTTCGCAAAACATGAAATTCAGCACGCGCCAGGCCGAGTTGTCCCATATATCATGGTTTATATAGAATGGCTTAGTCAATATGGTTCCGACCCGGATCTGATACTGTCCTTCACGTTTGAAATCCGTAAAATCAATGGTTTCAAAATCACCGATGTACGTTTTCCCGGCATTGATTTTCCCTTCATAAACAACCTGAGAGGTGGTATAATCCACCAATTGAAATTTTCCATTGTGATTATTTACCCTGACAATGGCCGTTTTTTCACTTTCTGCCCGATATCCGGTAGTCGAATAGATGATCCTGTTTTCAGCGGGCTTCCATCCGCTAACTACTTCAGGATTTTCGATAACCTGCAACTCTACCGCATCGACATCAAACTTTAAAGAATCACCCATGGTACGTTCCTTTCCGAAGACTTCTATCGCAAAAGATATCTTGGTTACTTTATCACGGGCCAGTTCGGACATCTCTACAAAACATTCATTCCACTGACCGTTAATCAGGTTTATTTCATGATATCCTTCGCGCCCGTACTGATCAGGTACCTTGATTTTTCCGTCGTTCTCCACGTACAGATTCAGATATATACTGCGGGCACCTTCACAGTCGGGATAGATATTGAACCGGATCCGGTTATATTTCTCCCAATTCCTGCCTCCAACATCAAAGGTGGCCATGGAAGTCCCCCTGCCTAATCCCCAGCCGAGAAACTCATTGACAACAGTAGGAGCAGATAATCTCAGGCTATGATTTCCGGAAATGCTTCTTTCCGGGGTCCGATACATGCCACCGATCCCTTTATGCGACCAGTTTTTCATGTCTTCCATATCACAAAGCATATCAGAGACCAATACTTTTTTGGTGAGCCCGAAGGTTTCAAATGACTTGCTATAGTCAAGGGGTAAGGGACTATGAATATAACCTGTATTGCGGATATCAGATTTCAGCTTCTCATCCGTCTGAGAAAACAAAAAGCTGCAAATACAGGAAATGAGCAGTGCAATAATGGCAGTTTTTTTCATGCGTATGGGTTGATTTATTTAAGATAATGAATAATACTCTTATCTATATCAGATACTTAAAGAGACAAGGCCTTTTCTCACCCCGCTACATCCATACCGGTTACTGCTGTAAATTAGGAATTTACAGAAGTATTCAATTAACTCATTCGCCAATAAACAGGCTTTTACTGGAGTATTCAGGATCGCATGTCAGGTTCACCTTCAGTTTTCTCCATCCCGCTTCGTCACCTCGAGTAGGGATATGGGAAATATGTACTTCGCAATTATGCAAACATTTCAGGTTTTCCAATGCCATTTTCGCTGCCGGATTGGATATAGCGCTTATGCCGAGTACGATCAATGTTTCTTCCACATCGAGACTGACCATTTTACCATTCAATATGTCTTTTTTCAGATACGTTACCGATTCAATGATGCTTTCCGGCAAAAGGTACATTTTATCCGGGAGTCCGGCCAGGTGTTTGGTAGCATTTAAGATCAGACTTGAAGATGCATGCATCAGGGGGGAGTTTTTGCCGGTAATGATTGTCCCGTCCTGCAATTCAATAGATGCCCCGCAAAATATTCCTGCATTTCCTTTTCCGCATTCTTCAGCGTTCCTGGCAGCTTCTCTTGCGGGCATTACCACTTTCCGGTCCTCAACTTCTGCCCCTATTTTATTCATGATCTTAATTGACCGGTTCAGGGTATCTTTGTCAATTATACCCATAACGTATTCCATGGCACACCTGAAGTATCTCCGGATAATCTCCTGATGTGATGCCTCTGAGATGATCGTGTCATTTACAATACCCGAACTTGCACGGTTTACTCCCATATCAGTGGGAGATTGATACATCGATTCCCCGCCTGTTATCTTCTCAATGATCCGCTTTAGCAAATGAAATGCTTCAATATCCCGGTTATAATTCACAACCTTTACATGATAGGCTCGCCAGTGATGCTCATCGATCAGGACTTCATCTTTCAGATCAACAGTTGCCGCTTCATAAGCAACATTTACCTTATGATCGACAGGCAGATCCCAGATGGGAAATGTTTCAAATTTTGCATACCCGGCTTTTACTCCGTTTTTATACTCATGGTAAAGATTACACAGGCAAGTGGCGAGTTTACCGCTACCCGGCCCAGGACCCGTAACGATCACAATCGGATTTGTGGTTCTTATGTATTCATTTGCCCCATAACCCTGATCGCTGACAATCAGGTCAATATCCGTAGGATATCCTTTTGTGGGATAATGTAAATACACCTTGACTCCCCTTAGCTCAAGCTTGTTCTTAAAGGCCCTTGCCGGGGACTGATCCTGATAACGGGTAATCACCACGGCTGTGACATCAATCCCCCATTCTCTGAAATCATCAATGGTTTTTAATGCGTCAACATCGTAAGTGATTCCAAAATCAGCCCTGATCTTTTTTCTTTCAATATCACCTGCATGAATACACAGGATTACATCAATTTTGTCTTTTAATTTTTGCAGAAGACGCATCTTCACATTCGGATCAAAACCCGGGAGAACCCTGGCTGCATGATAATCAAACAGGATCTTACCTCCAAATTCAAGGTAAAGCTTATGGTTAAAGCGGTTCACCCTTTCAAGGATCGCGGATGTCTGCTCCCTGAGGTATTTTTCGTTATCAAATCCGATGTGATCGCTCTGTTCCATTTTACTCCTCTGAAATAAAATTGGTTAAACTGTGATCAGGACACCAATGTTAGTAAAATTTTAAGCTCACGATTTTTAAAGGAGCAAAAAAGAATTCAAATGGATTCAGAAATTAATCGGTAGTCTCCGGGCAGAATCGGGTTGCATGAAAACCGAAGTATTACAGCGGGGAGAAATACAGGGATTTATTTTTTATTTCACAACAAATTGGGAATTCATACGGGTAAGGCATGTTAAAGGAATGAAAATAAAAAAGAGGTAACCTCCTTATCAGGAGAGTTTCCTCTTTTTCATCAAATAGGATAACAGGTCCGATTTTGTAATCCTTGTACCTGGTTTTGATTTCGTTCAGACCCTGAATAAGGCATTCAGCTTAATGACTGGCACTTGTTCTTCAAACCCGGATTCAGAATTATTTGATTTTTATCCGGCCTTTCTTTTATAATTCCAGATTACCAGCTGGTATTCTCTCCACAGGTAATCAAACGGATAAACCAGGAAATGCATAAACCGGGTATACGGGATCATCCCAATCAGGATGTAGGCAGAGACGATGTGGATCTTCACCGTGACCGGCAGGGCAACAACAGCGGCTGTAACGGGATTGAAGGAAATAACCGATCTGAGATAAGGAGTCAGGTCCTGTGTAAACCATGCGGAACCCCATCTGTTGAAGTAAGCGGTCCATAAACCGGTTATAATCTGCAGGGACAGGATCACATAAACAAAAACATCCATCCGCGTGGTTACTTTGCGGATCTTTCTGACGCCAAGACGCCTGGCTATAAGAACGATAAGTCCCGTAAAAGCAACAATTCCGAAAGAGAATGCCGTGATCTCCAGGATGTATAAACGAAGTGGCATTTCATTCCATGCCAGAACGGAACGTGGAACCAAAAAGGCAATAAGATGTCCAAAGAATAAAATGATGATCCCCCAATGGAAAGGCCTGCTGCCAAAATAAAGTATTTTGCTTTCGAGAAACTGACTTGAAAAGGACGATACCTTGAATCCATGAAACCGATATCTGTAAATGCTGCCAAATACTGCTGAAGCCAAAGCCAGGTAGGGCAGCAATATAAATAAGACAAGTCCGCTCATATCTGTGTTTTTTTACATTGAATGATCACAACAGGTTATTATTTTCCCTTGTATAACATTGAACAAATTCACTTTTTTTTCTCTCGTTGATAATGAATTTCTCAAAGTCCGATTCAGGATAGTCCTTCTTCATGATTGAGGTGAGAATTTCCATTAATCCCCTGTAAACATTTTCAATCGATCTGAATGATAAGATCATCTCATCAACGGCGGGTATCATCACAGAATAAATTAATTCCTCTGCCAGATCCGGTTTTTTAAGTTTCGGCAAAAGCGTAAGCATATTGGGCAAATGATCCGGAAGTTCACTTCCGCAATTGTTCCCGGCCAGCTCTTGTTCTTTTTTGATATGAGACAGAAAAACCCCTCGTCTGAAGTCTTCA
>Ga0326726_10006851_pt1 | contig 10240 bp, 7 predicted proteins | sample MHFenrmetagenome_2_FD_207603 | JGI IMG/M metagenome (GOLD analysis project Ga0326726, IMG submission 207603) | Lab enriched peat soil microbial communities from Michigan Hollow, Ithaca, NY, United States - MHF15MN | ecosystem: Environmental > Terrestrial > Soil > Wetlands > Peat | place: USA... | reverse complement strand
ATAATGTTTTTTGGTGATGAAGCCGCGAGTAGCCATGGCCGGAAACCAGGGTTCAGCGAGGATGGAAGGTCACGTGAGGTGAATTGGATCAGACAAAAAAGCGGAATGAACAACATAGGTCCACAGGAGCCACGCTGGCAAGGGATGGACAAATCAAAAGAAAAGGGACTACAGTTTTCGGGAACGGGCAAGGGAAAATGTATCAATTGCGAATTTCGGATTTCGGATTGCGGAACTATTCCAATTCTGAATTCGCAATGCGAAAATAAAAGCACGCTGACCGAGTGACGACACCTATTCTCGCCTTTTCCTGTTGCCCTCGTTCGTCAGGATAGTGGCGCCGATCAGAACATTTTTTTCAAGTGTTCAGCCAGTTCCTCCGGCGGGGTAAAGATCAGTTCCGTCTGAAGCATTTTCTGCAGGAAGTAATCGTCGCTCCGGTAGTTGGGATAGAGGTTCTGGCGGCTGATGATCTTGAATACGCAGCGAAACCCCTCGGCCCGGGCGCCCTGCCGCACGGAATAGAGCGCAGAGTTGAAGCTCAAATGGCCGAGACGTTCGTAGAGAAGAAGGACCTTCGAAATACCGAAGGCAAGGTCCTGCAGGTCCTCCTTCGAAAGCGCCCCGAAGTCGGCCTCTTTCTCGTGTATTGCCGTGATCTCGTTACTCCCCATGGGCGAAAAGGCCGCAAGCCAGCGCCAGCCGTCTTGTTCCGCAATATAACGTGCGCCAACCCTTTTTTCTTCCGCAACCAGGTCGTCAAAATAGAACGTCCTGTATTTTTCATGATACAGGCGACAGGCATCCAGGAGCCGGGCATGGTAGGAATAGGCCAGCGGGGTCACCAACATCTGGAGGTGAGGATGCACCAGGCTTGCTCCTGCCGGAAGAAGATAGTTGGCGCAGAGGGCAGTAAAGATTGCAGACGCATCCGTACGATACACGGAGCGGAGAAATTCCTGTGCCGCCTCCATGCCGTCCGCGAGCAGCCCTGGAGCGAATTCCGAAAGTTTCAGGAAGTGCTTGCTGCCGAGCGCGACGACCGGGTGATATGCCCCAACGGAAAAAAGGTTCGCAAACAGAATGGCCTCCCCCACCTGTAACCTACCCTGGGAAAGGAGATCGGACGGATATTGGGCGGTCTTGTTGAGAACGTTCTCTCCGCAGAAGATGCAGCCTTTGGAGCTTTCTTCAGCGAGCTTTTTTATCAGCTCCGCGTCGTTTTCACCAAAGAAGGCCCTTGCCTTGTTCTTCAGATACGGATTATGGACGCTCGTGTCGCCCAGAAGCGGGTCCTTGCGCACTTCCACCCGGTGCTCTTCAGGAGCAAAGCCGTTGAACGGGTTCAGGATCGTAAAGGTCGATAAAATTTTTTCGAACGTAATGTTGCCCATTACGCTTTTCCGCCTCGTCACTGTCATTTTTTCCCCATTGGCATGAGGTAGAGCGGCTGCACCTGCCCGGTTAGATGCAGAACGGTCCTCACCTCTTCATCATGGAACGCCCCGATGACCACGGTCCCGAGATCCAGGGACACGGCCTGAAGAAAAACGTTCTCCGCTGCGTGGCCCGCCTCCATATGCACGTAGCGGATGCCCCGTTCCCTGTATTTGCCTGTCACCCTTTCGTACACTGCGGAGATAACCAGGATGGCTGCGGCTTTGTTGATCGATGATTGTCCCAGGGCAGCTTTGCTCAATTCCGCCCTTTTGTCGCTGTCCAGGACCCTGCTCAGTTCATGTTTGTGCGGGTCATACGAATAGACACCGACGGAAAGGCCGGTCACATTGCCGGCAACCACGCAGAGCTCAAGCGGATACAGGGCTCCGGCTGAAGGAGAGGTCCGCCTTCCCCCTGTGCCTGAAATGCCCTGGGCCGCCCAAAGAAGCTGCGATAAGTCCTGAAGTGTTATGGGAAGGTTTCTATATTGTCGTATGGACCGACGGTCCCGTAATGCCTTTTCCACCGATGTTTTACTGTCATATATCGGCTCAGGCAGCTTTATGGGCTCCTGCGCATTGTCCGAAGCACTGTTCGCGACAGGAAGGGCGCCTGAAGAAAAAAATACCGTGAGAAGAGAGGAATACAGAGAAGGACGTGAAAGCTTCATGGGGACCACCTCGAGTCGTTGGGGATGCAGGTATATGGATATTGTAGCATGACCTTGCCGTCCTGGGCTTGAGGATGGCCGCAGAGCTGCTTCCTGTGCGGCACGAGTGACTATGTTCTATAATCATGCATAGAGGGCACTTCAGGGACAGTCGTCACATAAGCGCAGGAAATTACATTTATCCCGTGTCTCGGTAATGAAAGGCCTTTGTATGCAGACCGAACAGATCGATGTCATATCCTATTCAGGCCGCAAGGGCGACGAGCGTCCCGAGACCTTCATCCTCCGGGGACTGCGCATCGATGTCGTGGAAATCATAGAACGCTGGATCGAGGAAGGGTTAGAAGACAGAGTGCGAAAACGCTACTTCTGGGTAAAGGGAAGCGATGGGAACACGCACCGGATCTATTACGACGAGGACATCCTTGAATGGTATCACGAGTCACAACATCCAAAGAAATAGTAACAGCGCTCGTGAAAAAGTATCCGGGGAGGTTCTCCACCGAGCTCGGCATCGACCTTTCTTCGGGGCGCTCCCAAGAGATCTTCAGGTGGTTCCTTGCGTCCGTTCTCTTTGGCGCAAGGATATCCGAAGCCATTGTGAAAAAGACCTTCCATGAGTTCGATACCCGGGGCATCGTTTCTCCGAAAACCATCCTCGATACCGGTTGGGACGGCCTCGTGGCGATCCTCGATGCGGGCGGCTATGTGCGGTACGACTTCAAGACCGCGACAAAGCTTTTGGATATGTGCAGGTCGCTGACTGAGAATTATCATGCTGATCTCGCGAATCTCCACACCACGGCAATTGATCCAAAAGACCTCGAACAGAGGCTCTCCCTTGCAAAAGGCATCGGAGAGGTGACCGTGAACATCTTCCTCAGGGAGATGCGCGGCATCTGGAAAAAGGCAAATCCCCTTCCCTCGGACCTTGTAGTCATGGCAGCAAGGATAAAGGGCATCATCCCGAAGACCGTGCAGGACCGGGCGAAGGTCCTCCAGCTCCTGATGGATGCGTGGAAAAAAACGGGCATGAAGAAAAAGGATTTTTCGGACTTTGAAGCGGCCTTGGTGAGGGCGGGGATAGAACTGCGGAGGAAAAAACGAAGCTGATAATAGATTCTTTATCAGAGAGGTGCAATGTGCTGCTGATGTGATCGATACTTCTTCAGGCGTCTTTCAACTTTGTCGCTTCGCCAGCCACTCCTTGAGCCTCGGACACTTCTTCTTCGCACGGTTGTCAGTACCATCTCGTTTTTGTCAGAACCATTTGGCAACATAGAGAGCTGGGCGCACTGACCAGACCTCCCCCATCAAAGTGAGCCACGTGTGGTTCCTATTGGTTCTCTCTGCCCGCGAAGCACCTTATTACTTCTTCTTTCCGAACCTGGCCTGTTTGTTCTTCACCTTTCGTTTGACAGCCCCCGTCTTCGCGCCGGACTTTTTTGAAGGCTTTTCCTTCAGCGAGGAGCCGTCAGCCTTCTTTACCCTTTTCTTCAGGGCCTTCTGCGCACTGGCCTTGCGAACATTCCGATCCGCAGGCATTTCCATTCCAGCAACATCATCCGGTGTTGACAAACCGGTCTCTTCCGCGAGATCGATACCAAAAACAGAGGACAGGTCGGCACCTTCAATGATCCGGAAACTCTTTTTCGAGGCCTTTTTGAGAAGGTCCTCCGCCTTGCTCGTTACTGTCCTTTTGATCAGGTGTCCGGTATCAACGCCCCGAAGAGTAAAAAAGAGCGTCGGGTCTTCGTCGAGTCTTGCGCCAACGCCATAGAGCGTTGCTGCAACGTGCTTGCACATGCTCGCCCAGTCCGGACAGGAACAGTCGAATTCGATTTCCTTCGGTGATGGGAACAAGCCATTTCTCTGCATGAATGTTTCTTCGAGGGCTTTGGGGAACTTTCCCGTCAACAGTTCCTCAAGGGACTCAAGTTTGTCGGCGCACTCGGCTGCGACCTGATGCCAGGTATTTTTGTTAAGCTTTTTTATCTTGATGTTGATTGAATAAGGCTTCGCCCGGGAGCCGTGCACCAGGGCCTTGATCTCGCCGGCATGTACCTGGAGATCCAGGACCGCTCCGCACCGGACATAACTCCTGCCCCTGCCGATCCGGTTGCGGTAATCGGCGTAGGATTCCAGGTTCTTGTTCCACGCCTTGCCCCACCAGGTCCTCGCGATGGCGCTGCCTTCAATGATCACCGGCCGAACGTCCTGCTTCTTCTTCAACTGAGCCAGCTTTTTCTCTGCCTTCGCTTTTTTCTCGGCCTTGCGGACATGTTTCGGGAAACCCCAGAATAACATGATGTCTCCTCAATATCCTTTAGCGCAATATCAAAATATTGACCGTGAGATTATTTGATTTTCGCATTATCCTACAAAAAGCATTTGGACACGGAAAAATCGGATTAACGTCCTGATAAGGGCGGACGAAAATAAAAAATGAGGCCCTCACCAAAAAGTTGAAGCTCCCTCCCAAGAAAAATCCGATTTTATCAGGCTCTTATCAGATTTGATCCGTGTCAAAAGCCATTTTCAGGATTATTCATTCTTTCATTGCGTCTTTGCGCTTTTGCGCGAAAATCGGCTTCAATTACGTTATATCGTCAGCGTGAACATCCCCATCAACTGCTCATTGCTCATCTCCGTGATCCATGCCTCGGAGCCGGACTGGATGACGTCGTTCGACAACTTCACTTTCCCCTCGATCATCTGATCGATCTTCTCCTCAATGGTCCCCTTGGTGATGAACTTGTGAACGATCACATTCTTTTTCTGGCCGATCCTGAAGGCCCGGTCGGTTGCCTGGTTCTCAACAGCCGGGTTCCACCACCGGTCAAAGTGAATGACATGGTTCGCCGCGGTTAGATTGAGTCCCACGCCTCCCGCTTTCAGGGACAAGACCATATAGGGCACATAGTCCTCATCCTGAAACCGCGCCACGATCCCTTTCCTTTTTCCCACCGGCGTACCGCCGTGCAGTACGAGCCCCTGCCTCCCGAATATTCCTCTCAAAAATTCAGAAAGCGGGTCCGTGATCTCCCTGAACTGGGTGAACACCAGGACGCGCTCCCGTTTTTCATGGATCGTTTCGCAGATCTCGCGCAGCCGGCTGAATTTGCCGCTGTCACTCTCGTCGTACTCCCCGGTCCCGAGGTACTGGTCCGGGTGGTTGCAGATCTGCTTGAACCTCATGAGCGAACTCAGGATGAGCCCCTTTCTCTGGATGCCTTCCGTGCTTTCGATGGTCTTCCTGAGATCATCCACCAGCTTCTGGTAAAGCACTGCCTGCCTTCTGCTTAATAACGACCAGGTCTTCATCTCGACCTTGTCCGGCAGATCAGAGATGACCGTCTTGTCCGTCTTGAGCCGCCGGAGAATGTAGGGGCTGATGACCTTCCTGAGACGCGCATATCCTTCATGGTCTTTGGCCAGGTTCTTCGAGAATTTACTGAACTCCTTGCTGCTCCCGAGAAGGCCGGGGTTGATGAAATCGAACAAAGACCAGAGATCGGACAATCTATTCTCCACGGGGGTCCCGGTCATGACAATGCGGTTGACGGACTTCAGCGTTTTGACCGCCCTGGTCTGCTTGGTGCCGGGATTTTTGATCGCCTGGGCCTCGTCGAGGATCAAGTACTTCCACTCATAGGTATGGAGCCATTCGTACTTTTGCACCATTGAATAGGTCGTGATCACGAGATCGAGGTTGTCCAACTCATGAGCTTCTTTCGGCTCCACACTGTTGGAATCGTTTCCAGCGGGGTGAGCGGTATAAAACGTAAGATCCGTCGCGAACTTCATGATCTCATTCGCCCAGTTCGAGAGCAGAGATGCGGGAATCACGAGGAGACTGGCGCCGCTCTCTCCCCTGTGCTTCAACAGGTGAAGCAGCGCAAGGACCTGCACGGTCTTGCCGAGCCCCATGTCATCGGCAAGGCACATGCCGAACCTCAGGGAATGCAGAAAGGCGAGCCAGTTCAATCCTTTTTCCTGATAGGGTCTGAGTTTCGCCTTGAACAATGGGCTTATTGTTACCGGTGCGACCATGTCAGGATGGCGCATCTTCGCCATGACCGATTCGAGCCATTGGCCCCGTGTGACGGATACTACCGTGTCAGTCCCGGCAATATTCAACAGCAGCTTGGGGTTCATTTGAAACCGGAGCGCGTCGCGGAACGTAATCCCCCCGCCTCCGGCAAGCTTACGCGCACTTTCGTAGGCCTCGATGGTTTGGCGCAGCTTAACGGGGTCAACCGACACCCAACGGTTCTTGATCAGAGCGAGCCCTTCCGAGGAATCAAGCAGACGTTGGGCCTCCTCAAAGGAAACCGGAGTATCCTCAAGGTGCAACCCGATATCGAAGCTGAGCAATGCGTCCATCCCCACGGTGGAAGGCCGGCTATCGCCCAGGGAGATGCTGACTTTCAGGCTCGACGACCCGCTCTTCCACCAGTCGGGGATGCGGCACAGGATACCCGATCGTTCGTACAGGGGAATTTCCTGCAGGAAGGCGTAGGCCTCCTTCGCGGTCCAGGCCAGGGGATGGAACAGCTCCCCGCTCTCCAAAAGCCCTGCTATGAGCGCGCTCTCTTTCGCGGCGCGATAAACGGTCGAGAGGAGGTCGAGAAGCTTCTTGCTGTCACTGCCGTGCTCGGTCAGCGCATGCTTCAGGGGAAGATGCCGCGACTTGCCTTGTTTGTTCAACTCTGTTGTGTAGGTGGCCAGAAAAGCGAAAGGAGCATCCTCATGCTTGTTGTCCACCAAATGGAAAAATACGCGGCCGACGAGGTGGACATCGGGGCTGTATTGTTGTATGAACTCCTCGACCGTCCCCTTGTACCGCCTGATCTCGCTGCGAAACTCGTCGTGGAGCCGCTGCCAGAGATCATCCAGCACCACCCTGCTCAGATATTCGGCGCCAGTCATAAGGGGCACGGATGCAAGCGCGTGGTCCCGCTCCCCTTCGCTGAGCTTGACGGAGACCTCATCCCGGATGGATTCAAGATCCGGAGTCTGCTTCAGTTTGCCGGCGAAAAGACCACAAAAACCGCGTAAATAATCGAGTGACGGCGAGAGGGACACTGATGCGTCGCGGAATCCCAGAAAAAGAAACGCGCCATCCGGATTTTCAGTGAACCTCCTGAATATTTCCTGCTCAAGCAAATCCCTGCTCTTGTCAACCCGCTCGCGGGTCTTCAGCCACTCCAGCCGCACGGAACCGACGGGCATGATGACTGCCTGTAATTCCCGGTTTACGGATTTCTCCTCGCCATGTTTCCTGACCATATTCATAGCAGCACACAACCTTTATTCTAAAAAAACATTTGGACACACCCTGCACTCGTTTATGGCCGCGCTTTCGTAGCCTGCTGTTGCCATAGCGCGGCCACAAGCAAGAGCAGGCCACGCATCCGCACGCCCTGCATTCGCGTAAACACTCATAAGCGCTGGGTGCAAGCTCGTAAGCGCTGGGTGCAGGCGGAAAAATCGGATTAACATCTGATAAGGGCGGATAACAAAAGACAATGAAACCCTCTCCAAAAAGATGAGTCTTCTTACCATTAAAAATCCGATTTTATCCGGTTCTTATCAGATTTGATCCGTGTCAAAAAACGTTTTTAGGTTTATATGTTAATGAACCGATAAAAAAACCCCGAGTCTTTACAAAACTCAGGGTGTTCAAGTCAGCCATGGGGAGGTTATCTCATGCAACGGCCCTCACTGTTCTCTTTTCGCCAGCCACTCCTTGAGCCTCGGACACTTTTTCTTCGCGCGATTATCCGTGCAGTCGCCGCAGATGGTCATATCCGGACTGCACGGAACAAAGCCATCTGAACCGTGTGCGTTTGCTGTTTTACTAGTCTTCGCGCTGCGCGCTTTCTCGATGGTCGTAACTTTCGACATGGTAAAATATTTTTGTAGGGGCAGCCACGCAGGGCTGCCCCTACGATGTTCATTCCGCACTCCGAACTCCGAACTTATTAGTCCAGTCGGTAGTTCGGCGCTTCCTTCGTGATCACCACGTCGTGCACGTGCGACTCGCGCAGGCCTGCGCTCGTGATCTTCAAGAACTGCGCCCGTTCCTTCAGCGCCTTGAGATTTTCGCATCCGCAGTACCCCATGCCGGCGCGCACACCGCCGATGAGCTGGTGCACGCTTGCGGAGAGGGTGCCCTTGTACGGCACGCGGCCCTCGATGCCTTCGGGCACGAGCTTGGCCTTTTCCTCTTCATGCGCCTGGAAGTAGCGGTCCTTGCTGCCCCGCTCCATGGCGCCGATGGAACCCATACCCCGGTAGACCTTGTAGCTTCTTCCCTGGTACAAAATGGTCTCGCCCGGGCTCTCTTCCGTCCCCGCGAAGAGACCCCCGATCATGACCAATGACGCGCCCGCTGCCAGCACCTTGGTGATGTCCCCGGAGAACTTGATGCCCCCGTCGGCGATGACCGGTATGCCGGCCTTGTCCGCCTCTTTGCAGCAATCCAGGACCGCCGTGATCTGCGGGACACCCGCGCCGGAGACGACCCTGGTGGTGCAGATGGAACCCGGGCCTATGCCGACCTTTACGCAGTCCGCTCCTGCCCTGATGAGGTCCCTGGCAGCCTCGGCCGTGGCGATGTTCCCGGCCACGAGATCGAGGTCTGGATACTTTTTCTTGATCGCCTTGACCGCGTCAAGCACGCCCTGGGAATGGCCATGCGCAGTGTCAACGACCACGATGTCCACGCCGGCCTTGATCAACTCCGGCACGCGCTCTGAATAATCGCCTACGCCGACCGCGGCGCCCACGCGCAATCTGCCGAGCTTGTCCTTGCAGGCGTTCGGGTACTTGATCTTTTTCTCAATGTCCTTGATGGTGATGAGCCCGCGCAGGGTGTCGTCCTTGTCCACGATCAAAAGCTTCTCGATCTTGTATTTCTGCAGGATCTTCATGGCCTTTTCGAGCGTGGTCCCGAGCGGGGCCGTAACCAGATGGTCCTTTGTCATCACTTCCGACACCTTGAGGGTGTACCGTGTCTCGAACCGGAGGTCCCGGTTGGTCAGGATGCCGACGAGCTTGTGGCCCTTGGTCACCGGTACGCCCGAGATACGGTACTTCTTCATGACCTCCAGGGCGTCTGATATCTTGGCATCGGGCGAGATAGTGATGGGGTCGATGATCATGCCGCTTTCCGACTTCTTGACCTTGTCCACCTCTTCAGCCTGCACATGAACGGGAAGCGCCTTGTGAATGAACCCGAGGCCTCCCTCCTGGGCCAGGGCGATGGCGAGTTTGGCCTCGGTCACGGTGTCCATGGCCGCGCTCACGAGCGGAATGTTGAGGCTTATCCGCTTGGTAAGCTGCGTGCGGACGTCCACGTCCTTGGGCAGGACATCTGATTTTGCGGGCAGTAGCAGCACGTCGTCAAAGGTAAGACCTTCTCGAATCGGACCGACAACCATAGAGTTCTCCTTTACTGAATAAATGATCCATGATCCACGATGGAAGCTGCCTCTGCCTGCATCATGCATCAGGATTAATTATTTTACCACAGTGGAAATAAAACCTCAAGGAAAACCGGATTATTCAAACCCGGATTGCTCGTTCAGGAAAGGGTTTTCCCGGCGCTCCTCGCCGATCGTGGAACCGGGGCCGTGGCCGGAAAAGACCTTTGTGTCGTCCGGCAGGGTCATGAGGTTCGTCTTGATGGAACGGAGAAGGGTCATGAGGTCCCCGCCCGGAAAATCGGTCCTGCCGATGGAGCCGGCAAAGAGCGCGTCACCGGTAAAGACCATGCCCTGTTCGAGCAGGCTGATGCCGCCCGGAGTATGACCGGGCGTGTGCAGGACTTTAAGCGATACCTCTCCGGCAATGATCACGTCCCCGTGCTTCACGTATCGGTCGGCCGGCGGAGAGGACGGGGAATTCATCCCGAAAGCCGCGGATTGCTTCGTAGCAGAAGCGAGCATCGGCGCGTCCCCTTCGTGGATCAGGAGTTCGGCGCCCGTGGCTTCCTTGACGGCCTTGTTCGCGCCCACGTGGTCGAAGTGGCCGTGGGTGTTCACGATATACTTGACCTTGAGACCCTTGTCCTTGACCACCTTGAGGATATCTCCTGCATCGTCGCCGGGATCGATCACAACA
>Ga0326726_10006850_pt1 | contig 10240 bp, 9 predicted proteins | sample MHFenrmetagenome_2_FD_207603 | JGI IMG/M metagenome (GOLD analysis project Ga0326726, IMG submission 207603) | Lab enriched peat soil microbial communities from Michigan Hollow, Ithaca, NY, United States - MHF15MN | ecosystem: Environmental > Terrestrial > Soil > Wetlands > Peat | place: USA... | reverse complement strand
GTTTTCAGATAGAGGAAACGTATAGCGCTAGGGATCAAATAAATAATGATGTTGTAAAAGCTGTTGATTGGGATTATTGGTTAGATGATGACATAACCATGAAAGATTTAAATCCTGTTATGTACCCTACCCAGGAGGAAATTAAAGAAGCTGGCATTGATCCGATTTATCTGAGCTATTTTGTACCATGGGATGGATATAAAAATATGGAACTTGCTAAAAAATATGGCTTCAAATCTCTTAACGACACGGGGGAATGGAAACGAGAAGGATATATTGAAGATTATGACCAGATAGATTCCCAAGGATACCTTGTTCATCCTTGGCTTAAATATCCCAAATATGGTCATGCTCGTGCGACGGATGTCTCAAGTTATTGGATACGAACAGGACGCATTACCCGAGACGAAGGCATAGAACTCGTAAAGAAAAATGATTATAAACTTGATAAAAGAGCATTACAGGATTTCCTTGATTTTGTTGGTCATACGGAGGAAGAATTCTGGCAAGCCATCGATAAATTTTGGAATAGAGATCTTTTTGAAAAAAAACATGGAAAATGGGTATTAAAAAATCCTATTTGGAAAGAAAAAATATAAAAAAATTTATGGAGATTTGGTGCATCAACTAAAACTTCTTTATCTATGCTTTGTCATAATGTAAAAGCATTATTTTAAATCAACTTTTTGCATCAATTTGATATTGTAATAAATCGGATTGTTTAATCCATCGATAATTAGCCCTTTCTTGTAAGCATCTACGAGTGATTGTACTGCATCTTCGATGGTGTATTTTGGTTCAAATCCCAAGACCTTGCGGATCTTATCTGAATTGATATGATATGATCGTATATCATCGGTTGGAACGGTTTCAAATGTAATATGATTATCATCGACGACTTTTTTCACAATCATCGCGAGTTCCTCGACTGTTCTGTTCTGGTACCCTGCGTTAAAAATATCACCATTGATCTTATCAGCGGGGGCAGATAATAACAGTTCATACATACGCACAACGTCTTTGATGTTGATATTAGGTCTTAGTTGTTTCCCTCCAAAAATTTTGATTTTCTTGTTTATGAGTGCGTTGATGGTAAGGATATTTACGACAAGGTCAAGACGAAGGCGGGGCGCATATCCGCAGACAGTAGCAGGTCGGACAATCACATGTTCGATATCAGGGTTTTTCTCCCCGAAGTCTAACAATAGGTTTTCGCATTCCAGTTTATATTTCGAATAATCGGTAAGCGGCTCACAGGACGATGTCTCTCGAACGTCTTTTTCATTTTTAACACCATAGACACTTGAAGTGCTCGCATACACAAATCGTCGGATATTGTTGATACGCGCAGCTTCTGTTAAGTTAAAAAACGCATTATAATTAATCGATTTTCCGAGTGTTGGGTTCAACTCATAGCTTGGGTCATTGGAGATGCATGCGAGATGAAGAAGAATGTCTACGTTTTTTGTTGCTTCAACGAATTTCTTTTTATCACGAATATCGGCTTTCATTTCGATAAGATGAGGATGGTTCTTAAGGGAAGAAAACACATCGCCATATAAGTACAGATCATAGATGATAACCTTGTATCCCTTTTGTAAAAGGCTAGGAACAAGAGCGCTACCAACATAGCCAGCCCCGCCTGTGACTAATACCGTCTGTTTCTTTTGTCTAACCATGAAAATCACCTCGACGTTTTTATCTCGTTTATTGAGATGTGACCCGGAAATAGGATGCGATGAGATGAGAGATTGCAAGATGAATATCCTCTACCATTTCCATGAAATGGCATGGGACGTGGATTGAGTACTTCACCATTTTCTTCAGTTTTCCGCCATCATACCCTGTCAAACCAATAGATATCGCATTATGCGTATTAGCGTAATCGATAGCTTTTAAGACATTCGGAGAATTCCCACTGCCACTAATACCAATAACAATATCTCCTTCATTCATGAGATTTTTTAACTGTTCAACAAAGATATTTTCATATCCCAAGTCATTGGCATAAGCGAGCATGTTCGGAATATTATCAGTAAGCCCTATCGCTTTGAACCGTGTTTTTCCTTGCACGGTTGCCCCTTGTGATAAACCATTTACGAAATGCGATGCGGTAGAGGCACTCCCACCATTTCCAAGCGTATAGATTGTTTTTCCTGACTTTCGCGCTTTCTCGAGGACATCAATCACTGTTCGAATATCGGTTTCATTCACTGTTGAGATAGTTTTTTTGAGATCATGAATATATTTTTGGATAAAATCCATATACATTCCCTCATATTTTTTTTATTTCATGACATATTTAATAAAGCTGAGAAGATCATTAGGTTTAATCGGTTCTTTATTCCCCATGGTTTTTACTTTTAGACTACCAACAACATTTCCTATAAAGGGAATCAACTTTGGTGGGACGTTCTTTTTTGCAAGCAATGAAGTTATAGAAAGGACAGCATCTCCGGCTCCTACGGAATCGACCACTCGATCTGAGAATATCGGGACAAAATATGTTTTTCCGTCTTGATAGTAAATACTTCCTGAGCCTCCTAATGTGATATTCACGCGTCGGCATTGAGTATCCTGTACCACCCTTTTGATGAGTGGCTCAATTTCACCAAATTTAGCTCGATATGGTAAGCGTAGTTCTCGTTCGTCCATTGAGATATAATCAATTTTTTTGTATTTCGTAATCATATTAAAACCAAAGTTAATGCTGTTGGTCTGCGCATTGACTGCTGTAAATTTCGATTTTTTCACAATGGTTTCCTGTATCTTTGGGGTGATTAATCCATGACCAAAATCGACGATAATCACCATGTCATAGAGAGGAACAATATCGTTAAGATATTCGATGATAGAATCCTCTAATTGTTGATCAACAAATTCATCATTGATCTGTGATACTTCAAACAATTTTGACCGCTCAAATTTTTCTAGGTAACGTGTTTTAACAATGGTAGGAGCATATTTTCGAATAAAAAACTTCGTCTGAATATTTTCTCTTAAGTGTTTTTTAATAAATTCATCCTTGTGGTCATTCCCAAGACATGCGACCAAATGCACCTTGTTCACAAATCCAGCCACATGATTGGCCACCGCTAAACTCCCACCGGCGTACATTTCATTGTAGAGAAATTTTGTTGAGACGACCGCTGCTTTCTCTGGTTTCCCTATAGCTTTGCAAAACACATATTCATCAAGGATGACATCGCCAACGATTAAGACCTTCAAATCATTCAAGTCTTTCACAATACCAATGATATCACTTGATGTGAAATCTTTCTTCAACGTTTTCAAATATTCTTTTGCTTCTTTGGAAATAACATTAAACAGTTCATTAATAATACTTGAGGATGAGAACGTAATTTCATCAGTGAAACGGATTTCCCCTCCGATTTTTTTTACCGCTTTTTCTTCCTGAAGAATAGTCGAGGTTTCTCCCTCTGCACTATTGGAAAATTCCTTTCCTTTCACATAAAAATCTGGTCGTATCAGCTCGATTGTTTTTGTGACATTTTCATCTTTTTCAAGAGTCACATAGTCCACATCTGCCAACGAAGCAACTGATTCTACTCTGAGATGTTCGTTAAAAACCGGTCTTCCAGGCCCCTTTTTTACTAATTTATCCGGGACAACACTCACGATTAATATATCTCCATAATTTTTCGCTGCCTTAAAATGGCGAATATGACCTGGATGGAGCAGATCAAAACACCCATGGCACAGGACAATTTTTTTTCCCTTCAGCTTTTCTTTTTTAACAATTTGCGGTAATTCCGTAAGGCTGATTATCTTATTTTTACTCATTTATGTTCACTTTGCCAGGTATCGAAACCAATCTTCGGTTGCTTTATTAATTTTCTGAGGCGTCCAGAGCGGAGCGTTTTTCCAGTCTTGGATATGGTTTAACATGATTTTTACGCCCTCCTCAAATGAGACATGGGGCTCCCATCCAAGCGCTTTTTTGATTTTTGTAATATCTGCTTGAGTGCTATCTGGCTCTCCTGGTCTCTTCGGGATATAGGTTACTTCCCCGCCAAGCAATTGCACGAGGTGATTCACGCTATAGGTATTCCCACTTCCAATATTAAACACGTCACAACAGACGTTTGATTCTGCGGCCTTGGCACAAGCATCAGCGACATCAGTGACAAACGTGAAATCCCGGGTTTGTTTTCCGTCTCCGACAACAGTGAACGGCTCTCCATGGAGTTTCTGAGCAAGGAACACACCAAACACGGCTCCATATGCTCCTGTTGTACGCGAACGAGGACCATAGACGTTAAAAAATCGTAAGGACACGGCAGGTAACTTGTATACCTTCCCCCAATGAAGAACAAGTCGTTCCCCAAGGAATTTCGTCAGAGCGTACGGATATTCGGTTCGTATCTCCGCTGTCTCGGGGGTGGGGTATATATCTGGTATCCCATAACACGATGAAGATGCTGCGTAGATGAGTTTTTTTATACCTGCTTCTCGTGCTGCTTCAAGAACGGAAAACGTCCCATCAACGTTTGTACGAAAATACTCTTGTGGTCTTTGGATTGATGGAACGATATCAGCCAGTGCCGCCAGATGGAACACCCAGTCTGTGTCCTTGAACTGTTCACGTAGAACATCGTTGTCCACAACATTTGCTTTGAGAATTGATAAATGCGGGTTATCTTTTTGGTGGGCAAGGTTCTCAGGCCGACCTGTGACAAAGTTATCAATGACCGTAACCTGATGGCCATCGGTGAGCAGTCGATCGACGAGGTGACTTCCAATAAATCCCGCTCCCCCTGTCACGACAGTTCTTTTCTTCTTCATAGAAAAATCACTTTTTTTTCTTTAATTTTTTCATGGTCTCGTGCAATCCGTTGGTTATTGTTTCGATTTCCCAATTCTCCATCTGAGGAGAGATCGGCAAAGCAAGCTGCTCTTTAAACCATACATGTTCACAGATAGGGCATTCACCGATGTTATGCCCTCTCATCCGCATAATCCCCCCAAGATGAATTGGCCAAAATCGTATGACTAAACGAATATTATGTTCGTTTTCCATATGACGGACGAATTCATTACGGTCAATCCCTGTCTCATGGTTCAAGAAGAAGCTGAACAGATGCCAGGGGTGTTTGCATCCAGGGATGATTTTCACTTTTCGTAACCCAAGGATATCGTCAATTGCATCGTTGTATCGTTGAGCAATCTGATTTCGCATTCCAATAAATTTATCTAATTTTTTCAACTGTACGCGTCCTACAGCTGCTTGTGGTGTTGACATCCGATAGGTTGAACCGATTTCTTCAACCTCAATCCAATCATAATCCCATGCGTCTCCTGCATGCATAAAAGCAGGTGATTTTGGTTTCGGATATGTCCCTAGGTCTGATGTTGTTCTTTTCAGTCGTTTCCCATATGGGTAATTTGTTCGGAGGCCTTGTGCCATTTCCGCGTAGTTGTCGTTGTTTGTCACAAACATTCCTCCTTCACCGAGGGTACAGAGGTTTTTTAACGCGGAAAAAGAGAAACAAGCGATATCACTATCGTGACCAATTTTTTTTCCTTTGTACTCTCCACCAATCGCATGAGCTGCATCTTCAACCACTGTCAAATTATGATGTCGGGCGATTTCACGGATAGGATCCATGTCCGCGGGGTTACCACCATGATGCACAACGTAGATTGCTTTCGTCCGAGGAGTGATGAGCGATTCGATTTTTTCAGGGTCGATGTTCAAAGAGTCAGGGTCGATATCGGCGCATTTTATCGTCACATTTCGTTCAAGAAGATGAACAATAGTCACCCAAAATGAGTTCGCCTGGCAAATCACTTCGTCCTTTGGTTGAAGATGCAAGACTTGGGTAGCGAATCGAAGTGCTGCTCCGCAGGAACTGACCGTAACCGCATGTTTGGCGTTGCAATATGAGGCGAATTCTTTTTCAAAGAGTTCTACATCCGGCCCACGGGTGAGAGCAACACCGGATTGAAGCACTCGACGCACCGCCTCTATTTCTTCCTCGTCAAAGAGCGTCCCAACAGGATATTCTTCTATAATTTTTTTATTTTCATTCATAATTGTCAATGATTATAATTTTTTAATGTTCCCGTCTATCTTAAATATGTTATTTAATTTCTGAATGTCATCACGTTTTATTTTCCATCCAATTGAACCAATATTTTCTTTGAGATGTTTTATACTATTTGTTTTTACAATAGGAATCACATTTTTGTGTGAGAGCACCCAATTAATCGATATCTGGGCTTGTGTTTTATCGTACTTATTGGCTAAATCATCTAATATTTTATATCCGGGTTTTGCTAATTGTCCTAATGCAAGACATCTATATGCTGTCAATATAATGTCATTTTTTTGGCAATAGGGTAAAAGTTCGTACTCTGCTTCTCTTTTTAGAAGATTGTATTCAATCTGATTTGTAATAATTTTGTTTTCAGAATATTTTTTCGCCTCCTTCAAGAGTGGCACTGAAAAATTACTTACACCGATATATCTAACAAGATTTTCTTTTATTAAATAGTCCATTGCTTTCATAGTTTCTTTTAAAGGAATACATGGATCTGGCCAGTGTATTAAATATAAATCAATATAATCGATTCCCATTCGTTTCATACTTCTTTTTGCAGCAGAAATAACATCATTATAATGAAGATTTTTCCTTTTAACTTTTGAGACTATGAATAATTTTTCTCTTTCTATACCTTTAATTGCTTTGCCAACAAGTTCTTCAGTGTATCCGTCTCCATAACTTTCTGCTGTATCAATATGAGTGATGCCAAGTTTAATCGCGCTTCTTATTATTTGTATATTTTCTTTATCAAATGATGTATCTTTTTGTTCAGCTCCTCCCATTAGCCATGTCCCAAGTCCAAAAATGGGGATAACACCTTTTAACTTCTCGATATGAATCATCTTCTTTCATCTTCTTTAGATAATTGCAGCTTTTTATACGAATGAAGATACATTATTTATTTTTATATTGAAGTTTAACCTGATGAATAAGATTTTCCTTTGTAAGGTTATAGTGTCCTTTCACTTCCGGATATGTCCCATAAAAAGAACAGAACACGTCTTCGATTCCGATTCGTTTAAAACGGACTGGTTTTGGGGTACCTTCAAGAATAGCACTAGCAACGCTTTCTCCAAACCCACCTTCTAATTGATGTTCTTCTATTGTGACTACTAATCCTGTCTCATTAGCAGCTTTAATGATAATTTCCTTATCAAGCGGTTTAATGGTATGGATGTTGATTACTCTTGTAGAAATATTATTTTGTTTTAATTCCTGTGCTGCTGCCATTGCTTCGGACACCAGGGATCCTGTTGCGATAATTGTTGCATCATCGCCATCGCACAATTGTACTCCTTTCCCAACTTTGAAGTCATAGTCCTGAGTATAAATATTCGGTGCGCCCGGATTTCGTGATCCTATACGAATGTATACTGGTCCTTTTATCTTAGCGGCTGCATCGGTTACCTTTTTTGCTTCAACAGGATCGGTGGGTGAAAATATAGTCATATTCGGTAGTACTTTAAGCACAGCAAAATCTTCAATACCATGATGGGTAGGTCCTTGATTACCATAATGGATACCTGACCCGACCGAGACGATTTTCACATTTGTGTTATTGAGACAAACATCATTTCGTATCTGTTCATAAGGTCGCAAGGTGATATGTGGTGCAATTGCATACGTGAACGGGGTGAATCCTCGAGATGCAAGTCCTGCTGCGACGGTAATCATATTGGATTCCGCAATCCCAAGGTTAAAGCATCGATTCGGGTAATCTTTTTTGAATTTATCAAAAACCACTGCACCAGCGTCTCCGACTAATGCCATAATATGTTCATCTTCATGTGCAAGGCTATAAAGGGTATCAATGAATGCATTTCTCATGGTTTAAGATCCTCCTCGGTGATACACAATTTTTCTTTAGCAATCTTCAATTCCTCCGGGTTCGGACATCGATAATGCCATAAGGGTTGATTTTCCATAAAAGAAAATCCTTTTCCTTTAACGGTATGAGCAATAATAATTGTTGGTTTATTCTGCGATTTCGCTACTTCTTTGAATGTCTTTAAGATACTAGAAAAATCATGTCCGTTCATCTCAAGGACGTTCCAACCGAATGCCTTCCATTTATCAACAATAGGTTCAAAGCTTACCACATCTTCGATCCTATCCATTGATTGAATTTTATTATAATCAAGGATTGCAACAAGGTTATCCAATTTATGGTGAGGCGCAAACATGGCCGCTTCCCAAACCGTTCCTTCTTCACTTTCACCATCACCGATTAAAACATAGACCTTATCGTTAGAATTTTTCAATTTGTTCGCCCAGGCAATCCCAGCCCCGAACGATAGTCCATGACCAAGGGAACCACAGGAAAATTCTATCCCCGGGACATGTTCTTTTTCCGCATGGACACCAAGCGGACTTGCATATTTTCCATAGGTTTTCAATGTTTTTTTATCAAGGATACCTTTTTTCGCAAGGATTGAATACAGAGATACACTTGCATGGGCTTTACTGAGGATAAATACATCATTTTTTTTCATTATTTTAAAATAAAGAGCAACCAGCGTTTCGATGCAGGAATAAGCTCCACCGAAATGACCACCTCGAGTTCCCACAAGCATGCACATAACATCTTTTCTTACATCTTGCGCGATTTTTTCCAAGTCAGATACTTCAGACATTTTCTTTTCTCTCCTTAATTAGACTCTTAGCTAAAAGTTAACGACTGCCCTACACACCTTGCCGTCTTCCAATGACGCGAGTGCTTCATTGATTTTCGCAAGGGTATATCTATGGGTAATTAACTCATCTAGCTTCAATTTTTTTGCCATATACAAATCTATGTATCTAGCAAAATCAACATCTGGGTGTGTATGCCCACCATGACCTCCTATGAGCTTTTTTCCATAATGGGTTTGTACTGCATCGATACAAATTTTTTCATTATTGGCTGGATTGCCAACGAGGTTAATCAAACCTGTATTACAGGCAGCTTGATACGCCTGCTCCATCGTCTCCTTTAAGCCCGCTGACTCAAATGAATAATCAACACCTTTTCCATTCGTGAGATCTTTTATTTTTTTCACAGGGTCTTCCTTTTTTGCATTAATCACATGCGTAGCACCAAATTTTTGCGCAAAATCTAATTTATGTTCATGGATATCAACCGCGATAATTTTCAGAGCATTCAACAAGGCTGCTCCTTGAATGATATTAAGTCCGATACCACCGATACCAAAAACAGCAACTGAAGAACCAGGTTGAATTTTCGATTCATTCAATGCTGCCCCTAAGCCTGTTGAAACCGCACACCCAATGATGGATGCCACTTCGTAAGGAACATCGTTTCTTATTTTTGTAACTCGATTCTCAGACGCAATCGTATATTCATTAAACGTAGTGACAGGCCCTGCATTTATCTTCTGTGAGCCCTTCATGTAGAACGGGGTTTTGGCGTTAAAACCCTGTCCTTGAATCCATGATAAAATAACATGGTCCCCAGGAGCAACGCGAGTAATCCCTGGACCTATTTTTTCTACGACACCAGCCCCTTCATGGCCAAGAAGGTGCGGCAGATAGGGATCGGCACCATATTTTCCCTGTACGTTGTCTAATTGCGTGTGACAGATACCACTCGACATAACCTTAACGAGCACTTGGCCCATATCAGGATTAGGGACTTCTATCTCTTCTACTATAAGTGGTTTGTTAATTTCATATAAAACCGCAGCTTTCATCTTCAAAGTATCAACCTCTCAATCTTACATCTCACTTTAAAGTTTTAAATAAATTTTATTATTCCCCCCAATAAGTATTCTCCTTATAGGGTTTGGACAGGGTATACATTTTTACTATAAATACATAACCCTGAAAGGAGTAATACAAGGATATCCTATGAACTCTGAATTTAAAAATTCACACACCCTTTGTCGTTCACAAAGACCAAGATTGTGTCCCTGTCGTCAGAGTACACTTCCTTGTATCCATTCTTCAGATAAAAATTCTTTGCACTATTGGTCTTAGTTATGTATACTCCTTTGTATTTATTATGAATTTCTTGAAGTAACTTCGAAGCAAAACCTTGATTTCTATCTTTCCCTTTTGTAACCACCCAACTTATGCCATAAAAACCGGCAGCAATTTTTACCAAAAGAATATAGGAAGATTCCGATGACTCAAATAACTCGATAGGGAATTGAGACATGATACGTTCGACTACT
>Ga0326726_10006849_pt1 | contig 10242 bp, 8 predicted proteins | sample MHFenrmetagenome_2_FD_207603 | JGI IMG/M metagenome (GOLD analysis project Ga0326726, IMG submission 207603) | Lab enriched peat soil microbial communities from Michigan Hollow, Ithaca, NY, United States - MHF15MN | ecosystem: Environmental > Terrestrial > Soil > Wetlands > Peat | place: USA... | reverse complement strand
CCGGTGGAGTGGAAACCGATTGATCCCGTGATCGGCACCACCGGTATGTCGGGGTTAGTTGCCAAAGCACCCCACCCCCACGCCGGTTTGCTCTTTTTAGATTTCCTCCATTCGAAAGAGGGGCAACAGGCCGTCATCAAAGGCGGTCTAAGCTCAGCGCGCAACGACATCGACGATGCCGAGATGAAATTCAAGAAAGTTTACATCGAAAGCAAATATCCTCCTGACGTGATGGAAAAAAAGTTTGGCGAATGGGACGGATACAAACGCAAGCTGTTCATCAGTAATCGCTAGTTTCTGCATGGGCCCACAGCTGAGGATTTGCCGGATCCCGGCTATTGCGCTGTTATGATTTTCAATAGCAGTGTGGGATGGCGCAAAAGCCGCGGAGAAATCAGCCAAACCAGCGGCCAAAGTCCGCATCAGCCAGTCGGCTGTGGGCGCGCGTTCGACGATTCTCTGGAGCGCCCAAGAACTCGGACTGTTCGCCAAGTATGGTGTCGACGCCGAGGTCGTCTATCTGCGCAGCAGCCCGATCCAGATGACCGCACTCGGCACCGGCGAAGTTCAGTTCGCCGCCAGCGGCGGTTCGCCGGTACTCGGCGCCGCGGCAGCCGGCCAGGATATCAAAATCATCGCTAGCCCGAGCAATCGGCTGTCCTACGATCTGGTGGTCCGGCCGGAGATCAAAGAAGCCAAGGACCTGCGCGGCAAGCGCTTCGGTATCACCAGCATCGGCGGCACCGTGTGGATGGCCGCCTATCTCGCTCTCGAACATCTCGGACTCGACGCCAATCGCGACCAGATTCGCATCAACGCCATCGGCAACCAGACGATTCTCGCCCAAGCAGTGGAATCGGCGCAGATCGACGCCACGCTGCTCGACCCGTTTCTGAGCCGGCGGACCAAGTCCAAGGGCCTACCGGTGCTGATCGAGTTGCAGCGCGCCAAGATTCCCTTCACCAACACCGCCTGGGCGGTGAGCAGTGGTTTTCTCAGAGAACGGCCGGAAACCGTCGAGGCGGTGCTCAAGGCGATGTTCGAGGCCCAGGCCTTCATCACCGCGCCGGCCAACCGCAACGCCGTGCTGCACATCATGGCGCGCCATATGAAACTCAACGACTCGGCGCTTTTAGACGACGGGTATCAGGATCTGCTGGTCGGCCTGGAGCGCAAACCCTACGCCGCGTTGGATGGCTTGCGCAACATTCAGCGAATCATGGCGACCATCAATGCCAACGCCAACCGGGCCAAGGCTGAAGACATTATCGACAATAGAATAGTCCGCAAACTCGACGAATCCGGCTTCATCGACGGGCTCTATCGAAAGAGCTAGGTTACGATCCAGAGAATATCCAGGCGCGGCAACCAAGGAGGCAACATGTCAGCAACTGTGCTCATCACCGGCGCCAACGGCTTTATCGGCTCCCATTTTACCAAGTTAATGGAATCGGCGGGTCACAAGGTCGTCCCCATTGATGTCGTCCCGCGAGCACCGGATCTCACGTTGCTCGGCATCAAAGCGACCAGCCATTTGCTGAATGTCACCGATAGCGTCACATTCCGCGCGCTTTGTGAAAGGGAACGGCCGACCCATCTGTTTCACGCCGCCCACCCACCGCGCGACGAGACCCCGACAGTGCTGGATTACTGCTACAAGGCCATGACCAATATTCTCGAAGCCGCCAAGGATCTGAAAATCCAGCGTGTCGTATACTCCAGCTCGGCATCGATCTACGGCCAAATCAACAAACCTGACGGCGGCCTGGTCAAAGAAGACGACGCCGTAACAATCTATCCGACCTATTTCTACCGCGCCGCCAAGACCGTCTCGGAATGGATGGGCAATTTCTACAAAGAGAAACATGGCGTTGATTTCGTCGCGCTCAGATACTCTTCGGTTTACGGGCCGGGCCTCTATCGCAGTATCCCGTTGGAATTGAAGAAAGGCATCCTCGGCCAGCCCTGCCGGCCATTTCTCACCCGCCCGCTTGATGACTTGATCTATGTCGACGATGTCGTCGACGCCATCAGCCGCGCCCTTTTCACTCAACGACCGCTCAGCAACGCGTACAACATCGGTCTCGATAAAGCCTATGTCAGCGAAGATCTAAAGCGCGCGATCCAAAAGGCCCTGCCTAATTTGCCATTTGAAATCGGCAAACATCCCAACGCCGCCGAAGTCGCGCCACACCGACTTCGCAGTCCGTTGGATATCTCGCTGGCGGGAAAAGAATTGGGCTGGCAACCGAAAATTTATTTGGAAGAAGGCATCGCCAAACTGGCGGCGTGGCTGAACACCAACAAAGCAAACTTACGTTTGTGAAAGAATTACAAAAACCGAGTTAGTCGCGATTCAAAGCTATTGGCAGAGGCCGAACCGTTTAATTGACATTATGCTACATCGTCCATAGCATCGGCCACGTAATTCGGCGGAGAGGGAGCGCACGCATGTCGAAGAAATTCTCATTCGCGGTAATCATTCTCTTGATAGCGGCAAACGTCTTTGCCGCCAACGCGCCCATGACCGCGGGCCAGGTCGCTCTCTACCAAGGTGCCGACCGGGAAAAAATTCTCGTCGAAGGCGCCAAGCGCGAGGGACAGTTCACGCTCTACACTTCCCACACATGGTTCAAGACATTCGTTAAAGAGTTCGAAAAGAAGTATCCCTTCGTCAAAGCTTCCGAGTGGCGCAACGATTCCAAGAATATTATCCGCAAAGTCATCGAAGAAGTGAAAGCCGGCCGCGTTCTCGCCGATATCGTCGAAACCACCTCGGACGGCTTAGGCGTATTGAAGCGCGAAGGCTTGTTCCAAGAATATTTTTCACCCGAAGCGCGCTTTTATCCTAATGAACTTAAGCCACGCGGCAAGAACGGCTTTTACTACCTGCCTGACCGCGAGACCTACAACAGCCTGGGCTTCAATACCAAGTCAGTCCCGCCAGCCAGCGCGCCGCGCAGTATCAAAGATTTGGCGGATCCTCGATGGAAGGGCAAGATGGCGATCACCAGCACCACCACCGGCGCCCGTTGGCTCGGCAACGTGCTGGAGTCTCAGGGACGGGAGTTTCTCGACAAGCTCGCCGACCAGGATATCAGCGTGCAGGATATGGCGCCGGCAGCTTTGATCAACTTAGTCGTCTCCGGCGAAATCCCGCTGTCGCCGACGATATTCGACGCCAACGTTACCTTGGCCAAGCAGAAAGGCGCGCCGGTGGAATGGCGGCCCTTGGAACCGGTGGTGACCACCGTCGGCTCGGCGGCGCTGTTAGCTAAAGCGCCGAACCCTTACACGGCGCTACTCTTCATCGACTATTTGCTCTCCAAAGACGGCCAGCAGTTGATTATGAAGGGCGGCCTCTGGTCGCCACGCGAAGATGTCGGCTCCGTCGATCAGAAGTTCAAGAAAAACTATTTGGACGAAAAGTATTCGTCGGAAGAGATGGAAGTGAAACTCGGCCAGTGGGAAAACCTGTTACGCCAGCTGTTTCTGCGCAGACGTTGATTCGACCTTAACGACGACGAATTGAGGAAAAGAACTTATGCTTATCAGCCGAAGTTACGGCATCGCCATGCTAGTCGCGTCGTTGATCGCCCTTTTGCTAAATGTTGCGAACGTTAACGCAGCCAACGCACCGATGACGGTTTCACAAGTCGCTCTCTACCAAGGCGCCGATCGGGAAAAGATTCTCATCGAAGGCGCCAAGAAGGAAGGCGCCTTCATGTTGTACGGTTCCCACAGTTGGTACCGTAACATGACCAAGGAGTTCGAGAAAAAATATCCGTTTATCAAAACCAACGAGTATCGTACCGACGGCCGGACGCTGATCAAGCGCGCCATCGAGGAAAGCAAAGCCGGTCAATATATCGCCGACGTCATCGCCACGACCGGCGAGCAGATGGACGTGATGAAACGGGAGGGAATTTTTCTCGAACACTGGATCACCGACGCGCGCGCCTACCCCGACGACGTAAAAAACAAAGGCAAGAACGGTTTCTATTACGTCGGACATTACGAGACCTATGCCAGCTTGGGTTTCAACACATCAGCGATCCCGCCGGCCGAGGCGCCGAAAACGATGCCGGACCTGCTGAATCCAAAATGGAAAGGCAAAATTTCGATCGTCAACACGACGACGGGTACCCGCTGGATCGGCAACACGCTGGAAAACTTTGGACGGGAATACCTGGAGAAAATTGCCGAGCAAGATATCAAAGTCCAAAATATGGCCGGCGCTGCCCTGGCCGGTCTGGTGGTCTCCGGCGAAGTGCCGCTGTCACCGACCATCTTCGACGCCAACATCACTCAAGCCAAGCAAAAGGGCGCGCCGGTAGACTGGCGTCCCTTGGAACCAGTGGTGACCACCGTCGCCTATTCCGGTCTATTGGCAAAAGCGCCGCACCCGCATGCGGCTCTGCTATTTATCGATTGGATGCATTCGAAAGACGGCCAGCAGATGATGATGAAAGGCGGCCTGTGGTCGCCGCGCGAAGACGTAGGATCATTAGCGCAGAAGTTCAAGAAGTCCTACATAGATGAAAAGTATGGCGTCGAGGAGGCCGAAAAGAAATACGCGGAGTGGGATGGGTTGATGCAGAAGCTGTTCATGCGACGGAAGTAAGTTAAGAGTCTCTGTTGGCCCAATTTTCTTTACTGCAGACAGGAGAAAACCAACGACGTCATAAAATTATCAAGTGGCAAAATTCTAAGCATCAATAGGCTGGATAGGTGACGGCTTCGAACCAAGCCCGATTACCTGGGCGTGTCTGGAGAGGATTGTATGCGTAACAGAGCCTTTACCGTTGTTACCGGTATTATCTGTATACTAGCTGCGCCGACCACGGTTCGCGCTGCCCAAGAGGTGATGCTCGGTTACGCCAACATCAGCGCCAGAGTGAGCCCCCTGTGGATCGCGCGTGAGAAGGGATTTTTCTCGAAGTATGGGGTTCAGCTGCAGGCGGTCTATATGCCAGGTGCGCCGGCGTTGTTCGCCACTCTCGCCACCGGACAAATCCAGATCGCGAACAGCGGCGGCAGTACTGCCCTGGGTGCCATGGCCGGCGGTTTGGATTTGCGAGTCATCGGCACGTTTACGAGCCGCATCCCGTTCGATATCGTCGCCAGTCCGTCAATCAAAGAGCCAAAGGATCTGCGCGGCAAACGCTTGGGAATTCAGGCGATCGGCGGGACAATCTGGATGGCGGGCCTGCTGGGCCTCGAATACTTGGGACTCGAGCCGCGCCGCGACTCGATCCAAGTCGTGGCGGCCGGCGAGCAGACGCTGCTCACCCAGGCGCTCGAAAAAGGGACGGTTGACGCGGTTGTTGTCGACAGCGCATTTAGCAACACTCTCAAGGCGCGCGGCTTTTCGATCGTCGTCGAGCTTTCCAAAACCAACATTCCATTTGTCAGCAACGGTATTGTCGCGCGCGCGAGCTATCTGCAACAACAACCCGAGACGGCAAGAAATATTGTGAAGGGCTGGTTGGAAGGACTCGCCTTCGCGCTCAGTCCCAAATTGAAGCCGGCGGTGATCGCGACCATCATGCGAAATCTAAAAATCACCGACGCCGATCTCGCCGAACGCGGCTATCAGGACCTGCTGCAAGCCACCGATCGCAAACCGTTCCCCTCGACCGAGGGCTTGCGCAACGTCCAGCGTCTGATGGCGCAGCGCAACCCGGCCGTCGCCGGCCTCAAAACCGAAAGCCTGGTCGACGCGAGAATCATGCGCGAGCTCGATGAAAGTGGCTTCATCGATCAGGTTTACGCCGCCTATGGGGTCAAGTAAGCCGCGAAACAATCAGGTCAGGCATGGTTTGATGCACAAATTGCATTGATGATTCTATCTGACGCTCACTTTGCAGATCGCCGGTAGTGCTGTGCCGTTTCGGACCTGTGCTATTGACAAGGCCAAGCTTCGTTCATAGCATCGGCACTTTGTTGAGCAAGGACACCAATGGCGCGCAAATCATTTTTACTCGCGGCAACCGTTGTGTTGTTGGCAACCGAGAGTTTCGCCGCCAGTTCGCCATCGACCGTAGCCCAAATCGCCCTCTATCAAGGCGCCGACCGGGAGAAGATTCTTGTCGAAGGCGCCAGGCGCGAGGGCCAGGTCACTTTCTACAACTCGCACACCTGGTTTCGTACATTCGTCAAGGACTTCGAAAAGAAGTATCCATTTATTAAAGTCGCCGAGTGGCGCAACGATTCAAAAAATATTTTACGGCGCGTGACGGAGGAGGCCAAATCCGGCCGAAGCCTAACCGATATCATCGAAACTACGCCTGAGGCGATCGGGATACTCAAGCGCGACGGAACGCTCCAAGAATATTATTCGCCCGAGGCGCGCTTTTTCCCTGACGATGTCAAATCGAAGGGTAAAAACGGCTTCTACCATGTCGGCGACCGCGAAACTTACATCGGCTTGGGCTTCAACACCAATTTGATACCTCAAGCCGAAGCACCCAAATCGCTGCGCGACCTGCTCAATCCGAAATGGAAAGGCAAAATGTCCATAGTGACCAGCTCCACGGGCACGCGCTGGATCGGCAATGCCCTGGACGCCATGGGGCGCGAGTTCGTCGAAAAGTTCGCCGAGCAGGACGTGCGCTTGCAGGATCTGTCGGGCGCGGCTTTATCCGGTTTGGTCGTCACCGGTGAAGTGCCATTGTCGCCAACCATCTTCGATGCCAATGTCAGCGTCCATAAGCAAAAGAACGCGCCCATCGACTGCCGTCCGTTGGAACCGGTAGTCACCAACGTCGGCTACTCGAGTCTATCAGTCAAATCGCCCAATCCCCACGCCGCCATGCTGCTGCTCGATTTCATCCATTCCAAAGAAGGCCAGGAGATAATCATGAAGGGCGGCCTGTGGTCGCCGCGCGACGATATCGGCACGCTGGATCAGCGCTTCAAAAAGAGTTATCTCGATGAGAAGTACTCCATCGAGGAGTTGGAAATAAAATACGGCCAGTGGGAACAATTGATCCGTCGGCTGTTCGGACAAAGAAAATAACCGCCGTCAACGGCAAGCAATTTGATTAAGGAGTCAACGTATGAAATCACGACCTCTGCCCTATCCCAATACGATTCTTTTCAACGGCAAGATCCGCACCTTTCAGACAGAAACCTCGAGTTGCGAAGCGCTCGCCTGCTCAGGATCGCGCATTGTCGCCACCGGGAAATTCGAAGACATTCGCCGCTTCGCCGGTCCCGACACTGAGATGATCGATCTCAAGGGACACACGGCGATTCCCGGACTCACCGACACTCACGTGCACCTTTCGGAAAAAGGCACGGCGGAAATGGAGCTGGTCGACTGCCGGGACTTCTATGTCGATGTCAATTCGGTATCTGATATTTTGCAGCGGCTAACCAACGCCGCAGCCAGCGCACCGAAAGGCTCGTGGTTGGTGGCTCATGGCAGCCCAATGCAGGATTTTCGCATTAACGATCATCGTTTCCCCGACAAACAGGATCTCGACCGCGCCGTGCCGGACCATCCGGTGTCGATCTCGTTCGGCGCCCATGTCACCATCGGCAATTCGTTGGCGCTCGCCGCCGCAAAAATCACCCGCGACACCCGCGATCCAGCCGGCGGCCATATCAAGCATGATGCGCAGACCGGGGAGCCCACCGGCGAACTCCATGAGCGGGCGCAGCTGATACTCAGAAAAGTCGCGCCGGAGTTCAATTACCTACAGTTAAAAGACGGCATCGTCTTCGCGCTCAATCAATGTCTCCAACGCGGCGTCACCACCGTACATGACATCGTCCGCTACGCCGAACCGGTGCGCGCCTACCAGGAACTTTACAAAGAAGGGCGCATGAACGCCCGCGTGAGCATCCTGCCGCGCGTCATCGAGTCGATGATCGAGAGCAAGGCCCTGACCGATCTCGGCCTCATCACCGGCTTCGGCAACGAATGGCTGCGCATTGGCGGCGTCAAAATGAGCATCGACGGCGGCATCACCGGCCGCAACGCCTGTTTTCACGAGCCCTATGAAAACGACGAGCATAACCACGGCATCATCCGCATCCAGCAGGATGAGTTGAATCACACCGTGCAGGTTTGCCACGACGCCGGCCTGCGCTGTTGCGTTCATGCCATCGGCGACAAAGCCTTCGACATGGCGCTGGACGCATACGAGAATGCCATCGAACATTCGCCGCGCAAAGATCATCGCCATCGCATCGAGCATATGGGCAACTGGCTGGCCACTCCGAAATTGATCGGCCGCATGGTCCGCTCAGGCATCGTCGCCGTGCCGAATATCGCCTTTGCTTACTACATCGGCGATGCGATTCTCGATTGCGTCGGCGAGCGGCGCCTGACCAAAGCTTTCCCATTCCACACGTTATTGAAGAACGGCGTCATCATGTCCGGAGGCTCCGACTCGCCGGGCTACTGGCCGGTGGACCCGCTGCGCGACATCGCCACCGCGGCATCGCGCAAAATGCGCTGGGGTGAAGTGTGGATCCCCGAGGAAAAAATTACCGTCGCCGAAGCGTTCGCCATGCATACCACCACAGCCGCTTGGGTGGGCTTTGAAGAAAACGACAAAGGTACTCTCGAAGTCGGCAAGCTCGCCGACATCGCCGTCCTGGCCGAGGACCCGTTCGCGGTCCAACCCGAAAAGATTCGAGAACTTAAGGTTGAGATGACTCTGGTCGGCGGTGAAGTGAAGTATCAAGCCTAAGACGCAATCGGAGAATTATTAAAGGGCGGCCCAGCGGCCGCCCTTTATTTTCGGCAGTCAAATTTTGGCAAGCTTGGGAATCAACTGTTCACCTTACCGACACTGACAAACGGCCGGTGCCCTTGGCGTTCGGATGCCAAGTTGATTTTTTTGCGCTGCTTGTAGATGTGGATGCACAGCTCCTCGATCACAGCCAACTGCGACTCAACCGGCTCCCGGCCCGCCTGGCTCGCTTCCCACTGCACCGTGATCGATTGAATCTTGTCCGACTGGTCTTGCCAGGATACCCGCACCAGCCGCCCATGCATGCGGTCGACATAGTTGCCCGCCAGCCGAAGAACTTGCGGTAAACTTAGCATGTTGGGCGGGCCCGAAAAGGGCTTACGATTGGCGCGCTTTGCCGCCTCGAGTTGTAGCACGTCCTCGGGCGTGAAATGCTTTTCCAAATCCATCGCCATCGATGTGCCCTTGTTCCACGCCTGCAGGATGTAGTCGTCGTTGTGAGTTTTGACTTCCAGCGCCTTGAGCTCCATGCCATCGAGAAACTGTCCGAAGCAGCGCAAAGTCGACGAATAGCGCATTCTTGCCGACGCAGGCGGTACTGCGGTAAGAAGCCCTGTTGCCATGGGTAGAAAGACAGAGCAACGGGCATGCCAAGGAATGGTGCGAAGGATTCTCTAATTTTCTATGAATCGTTGTTGCCGCCGTGCAATTTTGTGCGAACGGGAAACATTCTCGTCGGGAGCTAGGAGCAGTTTTAACCACCCCGCCACCGGCATAGACGCAGCCTCATGAACGGCGGCAAGATTGCCAGGGCTGGACAATCGCGGTGCTTTGCGACGGCTCACACGATCTTCATCGTTCCGGCGAGAATTTTTTCATCGGGCCTGGCGTTCCAGCCGACGTTGCGCGCCGTACCGTAGATTTCTGCCAACGTGTAGAGCGGCACGAACGGGACATCTTCCATCAGGATGCGCCCGGCTTGATGCAACAAGACAACGCGTTTTTTTGGATCGCCAGTGCGCTGTTCCTCGTCGATGATTTTATCGAACTCAGGATTCTTGTATTGAATTCGTGGGCTGACGCCAGAGCGATAGTATTGATCGTAAACTGTATCGGCGTCGGTGGCTGGCCGGCCGACGTAGTAAAAGGGCGACTTACCGCCGTTAACCCACTCTTTGCCCCAAAATACCGCGAACTCCTGCGATACCAGTTCAACCTTGATTCCGATCTTGCCGAGCTGGTCGGCGATCACTTGGCAAACTTCCTTGGCCTTCGGATAACGATCCGGCGAGAAGTAGAGTTTCACTTCCAAGCCGTTGGAAAAACCCGCCTTGTCGAGGAGTTCTTTGCCCTTCTTCAAATCTACCGGGTAGCGTTTGATCTTGGGATCGAAGCCGATCACTTTAGAGCCCATCGGCCCGTTCATCACGTAGCCGTTGCCTTCGTAAATATATTTGATGATCGTCGTCGGGTCGACGGCGTAGTTGATCGCTTGCCGGACCAATTTATTGTCGAAAGGTTTGTGGGCTACATT
>Ga0326726_10006848_pt1 | contig 10243 bp, 10 predicted proteins | sample MHFenrmetagenome_2_FD_207603 | JGI IMG/M metagenome (GOLD analysis project Ga0326726, IMG submission 207603) | Lab enriched peat soil microbial communities from Michigan Hollow, Ithaca, NY, United States - MHF15MN | ecosystem: Environmental > Terrestrial > Soil > Wetlands > Peat | place: USA... | reverse complement strand
ATGCCCGATCGGACGGCCTCTCCCGACCGGACGGGCAACGGTCGACTCAAGCCTGTGGGCATCACTGCGCTCCTTCTTCTGCTCTGCGTCGGAGCCTATGTCGCGCTGCGTCCGATGCTCCCCGGCGTTACGTCACCGGCTAACGCCCCGGAGCTCACCTCTCAAGCGCCCGTGAGCCCTCCTGAACCGGCCGGACCGAAGGTCGGCCCGGCCGCGTCCGCGACGAGCGCATCACCCGATTCGCTCGTGCTTGAAAAGGGACGGTACACGGTCATCGCGGCAACCTTCAGCACGGCCAGGGTCGCCAGGGACGAGGCCAGGCGCCTTGCCGACCTGGGCCATCGGATCATGATCTGGCCGGTACATGACGGAGGGCGCATCCTCTACAGGCTCGTGAGCGGAGATTTCGCGACCCCCGGCGAGGCGCGTGACAGCCTCCGGGCCATGCCTGCCGGACTGACGAAAAACGTCTATATCCACCAAGCACCGAAAACTGTAGTCATCTATGGAGAAAAAGGCCTGTAGCAATCTGCATCCGCAGTCGATGTGTCCCGCGTTCGGCGGGCTCCGCGTGCTCATGCGTATCGACGGTACCCAGGTCTGCATGGCCGCCGACCAGGGCTGCCTGTACGGTCTGACGTTCGTTTCGCACTTCTACGTGGCGCGACGCTCGATCGTATCGCCGGAGCTGATGAACGTGCAGATCTCCGGAGGAAGCATGATCGACGATCTTCGCAGGACGATCGAGAAGATCGCCGCCGACCCTTCGGTGCGCTTCATTCCTGTGGTGAGCACCTGCGTGGCGGAAACGGCCGGCATCGCCGAAGAGTTGCTGCCGAAAAAGGTAGGCAACGCCGAAGTGCTGCTCGTCAGGTTGCCGGCTTTCCAGATCAGGACCCATCCCGAAGCCAAGGATGTGGCGGTCTCATCGCTGATCAAGCGTTTCGGTGCGTTCGGCGAGCCACGGAAGGAGAAGTCCCTCGTGGTGCTCGGCGAGATTTTCCCGGTCGACGCCATGATGATCGGCGGCGTCCTTCAGCGTATCGGTGTCCAGTCGGTCGTCACCCTGCCGGGCGCGGACCTCGACGATTACGCCCAGGCCGGTCGAGCCGCGGCATGCGCCGTACTGCATCCCTTCTACGAACGGACGGCGGCGATTTTCGAATCGGCCGGCATGAAGATCGTCAGGGGGAACCCGATCGGCGCGAACGCCACGGCCCAGTGGATCGAACGCATCGGCGAAGCACTCGATCTCGACCCGGAAACCGTCAGGAGGGTCGCCGAAGAGGAGCGGCAGAAGGCCAGGGAGGTTCTTGCCGGCTTCAGCCACCTCCAGGGTTCGGTCATCGTGGCCGGATACGAAGGCAACGAGCTGCCGCTGGTGCGCCTGCTGCTCGAAGCGGGGCTCGACGTGCCCTATGCCTCCACCTCGATAGCCCGCACCCCGCTCGGGGAGGAGGACCACCAGTTGCTCACGACGCTCGGAACGGAGGTCCGGTACCGCAAGTACCTCGAAGAGGATGAAGCGGCGGTGCTGAAGTACTCCCCGGACCTGGTCATCGGCACCACGGCGCTCGACAGCTTCGCCAAGGAGCAGGGCATTCCTGCGATCTACTACACGAACAACATCTCCTCGCGCCCCATCTTCTTCGCCTCAGGCGCGGCTTCGGTGCTCGGCATGATCGCGGGGCTGATCCGGAACAAGGATGTCTACCGGAAGATGAAGGAGTATTTCTCTGAATCGTGACGCGTAAGACGTGACGCGAAATCCTCACGTACCCAGGGTTGAAACCCGGGGCAATAGGAATGTAAGAGTTCCAAATATCCACAGAGTTGAAACCCTGCTGAAGAATTTCGGTTTCTGCGCTCCTTCCGCCTTGCTTTCGGGCCCCTTACGACGGTCAGTCGGCCTGCGGGTACTTCGTAGGGGCTTGACGTGAAACGGGTAATAATCTCGGGGACGTCCCTGAAAACGTGAACTTGTGAATACGAGTTTAGCGGAAACAGCCACTCAGGTCTGAGTGAGAACGGGCGCTGTCAGTCTGATGCATTGCCGGAGATATTGATCCTTCCAGCCGGGAATGGCCGGTGCGGCTTTGGTAACATACCCTGAAGGGGTGCCATGATCAAGTAACCCCTTCAGCGTAAGAATCGTGATGATCAGGAAATTATCATGCCGATGCAGAGTCGACAGGTCATTCAGGAGATTCCATTAAACGACAATGAACTGTCTAACGTCGTGCCGGTAATAGTATAATTGGCGGTCCTTGAATTCCCTTTTTCGAACAGGAAAATTTCATTTGCCGTCTTGTCACTTCCCCAGACGACAAAAATATACGCACTTACCTTCGAGCCGGTTGGTACATTCGGTTCAATGGCTTTGGTCTGCCCGACCAGAATATCTCCAGATCCGTCAGCGTGTTCCCAGGTAGTCCCATCAACGCTGTATCTGCATTGTAACTTGGCTACAAAAGCACCTTGCTGATGGAGTGATATTTTACCGATCGTTTCCATGGTGAAATTCCTTTTTTGAACATTGTTTTTGATTCGACATGCCCGACTGAACACGCAATTCAGGGTTTGTAGATCAGCTTGTTGCTGAGTGTGGTTCCTTCAATAGTGTATTCTGCAACATTCGGGCTGCCGCTGACATAGGTAAATACTTCCTTACCCTGGTTATCTGCTCCCCAGACCACAAAGACGTACACCGACATGTTCCCATTATTTGGTACACCGAATTGACCGGGATCAAGCGTCACAGACTGAGCCACAGGAATGCCGGCTGATCCGTCAAGATGAACCCACTGTGAGCCGTTTTCATACATGAACTGTAATTTGGCGACGAAGCCGCCATTCTGATGTAATGTCACTTTTCCAATTGTCTTGATAGACATAAAACCTCCTGAGGGTTGATGTGAATTGTCATGATGGGCGCATGATATATCTTGCGCCTATATGCAAGGTATTCTTAATCGTTTATAAATGCAATTTATTATCACAATAAATCGCGTTTATATCTATTGTCGCGATATCGAGTTCTACATGAATATCCGGGCCGAAATGTTCAGCTGATTCCGGGGCAATCGGTACACGAGGGAGCGGAACGAAGGTATGATAGTTCCTGTATTGAGCAGGAATCATCGGGAATTTCCTGAACAAAAAAACCGGGATCTCCCGGTTTTTACTGAAATGTTGGTGATCAGGCTGGCATCATAAACTCGGGAACGTCCCTGAAAACGTGAACTTGTGAATACGGTTTGGCGGAAACAGCCAGTTAAATCGGAGTGACAACGTGTGCGGTCACTCTGATGCATTGACGGAGATATTGGTTTTGTTTACTTACCAAACAACATCCTCAATTTTGTGGAAGAAGGGTGGTGTCGAAAATAGTGCGTATCTATTTGGCGGACATTGCCTTATTACTGACAAAGTACTAAATTAATTCAGCATTGCTGTTGATTGTTGAGTTGGCATTGTCATTGAAGCCCCCAATGCATGACTACGTGGAAGACAGCCGAACAGACGGCAGCATTTTCCCTGGCAGGAGAACCTCGCTTATAACCACGATGATCTACCTATGTTCTCAATCTAAGCCCTTCGGGCGTCCGCAGTTCTGTCGATGAAATGTTTAACTGGTGTGAGTGTTCTACTGATCTGTATATCACCGCTCAATAAAAAGTCGCAAGGTTTATAATTTTTTAGATGTGTGGCATTATCAAGTATTTGTTGAAGTGACCGCAGAAGTGTTATCAGGGCAAAAATCAAGAATCAGGTGTCTTATACGGAAACTAGATAACTAATGTTAGGGCTTATGCGAGACGCCACAGTCCATTCACTGGTAATTGCGAGAGCATTGTTTGAGAGAGCTGAGCCTCTTTGCACATCCGACGCTAACTTGCTTCTGCTGGCCTTGTGGTGCTCCAAGATGCCCTTGAAACAGTCTTCTATGCACTTCTAATAGAGCGAGGGCTCGACGAAGTGAAAAACCTTGAGCGCAAGAGTTTTGACTAGCTGGTTGGTGAACTGAAGGCAGCAGCCATACCAGTCCCAAAGTCGGGCACTCTGAAGGCCATGTATAAGCAGCGAGTCCTCACAAAGCACTACGCACGAGTTGCCGAACCTGTCACTGTTCGAACCTATCTAGACGCAGCACGCAGTGCAGTTGACGTCACGATGCAAAGTCTACTAGGTAGATCATTGCATCAGCTGTTCATTTCCGACCTGCTCAAGCCAGGAGAGCCTAGAAATTTTCTGAAGTCCGCCGAGGTTGCCATTTCGGAGCATCGCTACCTCGATTCGCTAATTGACACTCGCAAGGCCATCTTTGTGGAATTCGAAGAGGGCTTGACACGTGACACCTGACTGCTCTTTCTTGCAAATCGAAATCGGTATCGAAATCGAAATCGATTTTCGTAAAGTCGGGGCATTCCGGTTTCTGCGCTCCGTCCGCTTTGCACTCGGCCTCCTCACGACGGTCAGCCGACCTGCAGAGTTTTGAAGGTGCTTGACTCGTATTACGTGACTGGTCTCACTTGCTAATCTAAATCGAAATCGATTTTTCGTAGTGTCGGACAAAGCAATTATTTTTCGATACCGATACCCTGATAGCTAACTTGTTACTTTTCGCTATTTGTGTTATTCAACAACGTCTCTTGGTTTTGTTATTATCATAGCTGAACTAGAGACTATGACTTATTGGATTCGTATTAGCTGTTTGTTACCGTATTTACTACTCTAACGTTCGATGTGTTAAGAATTAAGACCTTTAATTACAATAGCAATAACTGATAAAGAATGTGCGGAATGAAATATGTATCTATTGATGGAATGCTTATTGCTTATAAAGAAAAGCCAGTATGGATTAAACGATTATTGATGTCGATTGTGCATATTATGGATTATAATTATAAGGCGCTTTCACCTGGCTGGCAGATTTATCTGGTTTTAAGTACAGTCCTATTAATTCTAAATTCTGTTTTTAGGAGAGACTATGGGGGAGTTGTTTTGTTGGGGCCTTATGTTGCTGGAATAGTTTTTATATTGCCACACATAAGAGGTTTTTTCGTTAAGCTTTATAAGGGGAGGATAATGATTGAGGACGATCCGGCAATATTAGGAAAAATAACAAATATTAAAATATCTAAAGAGGATGTCGCATATGGATTTGAATATGTCGCTGATCCTTACGGTGGCCCTGGCGTTGTGATATCGAGAGCATTAAATGACAAAATGTTTTTAAATTCCGAATATGATATATTATTAAAAATAGACAACAAACTTAGGCGATATCTTATAGTGAAATCTCTTGCTTCGCGAAGTGAGATATATCGCCCATATATTATGGGGCTTTTTTTGCGGTCACTCATATCAAGAAATCCATTAATTAATGAGGAGAAAATAGGTTTTTGTAATTCGTTTTGGGATGAAAAAAAAATATGTGAAATATATAAGACAAAATATTATTACAGCTTGTGTAGTGGGGATATGGCGCAATCAAGAGTTTGCAGGGAAAAGGGGGGAGTTAGGCATGTGATAATGGAGAATAAGCTGATTGGAAGTCTTAATTATGACGATGAATATTGTATGATGAGGCCATTAAATGATACTGTAAAACCTATTTCACTACATGGTGGAGTTGATTTGATCGGGGTTTCTAAGGATTTTTTTTTAAGGGTATCAATGCAAGGTAAGCATACTCAGTTTTCAAATGAACTAAAAGCTCCTCTCGGTTCTGGCTCAATGGATTGGGGAGATTTAAGAAAAGCAGATAATTTAAAAAGTTTGATTAAAATATCTGCAGTTCGTGAATTTCTTGAAGAGTGGGGACGAAGGCATAGAATTAAAGAGAATATTAAAATAGATGATGTCTTGTGTATCGGCTTTTTTAGGATGCCTCATAGGGGAGGAAAGCCGCAATTCGTAGTGCTCTGTAAGTTTGGGAATGAAGATATACATTTAAGGCCTGACCCTGCAGAGGTTTATACTCAAGAACCTGAGATAGATGTTTGTCGGTTTGAGGTTAAGAATATTGGCCAATTACAATGTGCGGTTCATAAGATTCTTAAAAATGAGGATAAGAGGAATTCAGTCCCTTTGTTGGGTGCTATGACATGTTTAAGAGATGCAATTATAATGCGTCCTGCCTTAATATCAAAAGTGTTGGGTTATGTTGAATAGATGTTGTGTATATCGGAATATAGTCTTTAATACTTATTTTGGAGTTGATAATTTTTGTAAATGGAGATCGTAGATATGCGAAATTATGGTATTTTGAAATACGGTATTTATGGTGTTCTGATTTTTATGTTTATGTCTTTAGCAGCTTTATGGGGTAGTTATAAAACTGTTGAAAATCTAAGATTGTATGTTGATGAGTCTCCAATAGAAAATGTTGATCATAGAGAGAAGTTGTTGCAGGATTTTATAGCATCAGCACAGTGGGTGCAAGCTATATCAGCGATAGCGGCTACAGTATTTGCGTTCAGTATTTATTATCAAATATCCCTAGCTAAAGACGAGCTAGAATTTCAAAGGCAGATAAAAATGGCTGATGAATACAAAAATATATCCGGCAAACAGTATAGATATGTTAGGGGCATTATGCGTCGTCAAGGAGTTAAAGAGTATTTTAAATATATTGATGAGGTTTGTCAGGGGTATGATGGTTATTTTTCGCTCTCTGGAGAGATGATGTCTGGTGTAATATTTGACGTTAAAAATAAAATATTTGATTACGTGGATTTGTCGGGGATTCCTAAAGTTGATGTAACCGGTATGAATTATATAGAGGAATTAATAAATGAGTATAATCAATTTGGCAGATATTTTGTCTTGAGGGTATTTGATTCAAAATATTTGCCGGTTGGTGCAATTAAAAATGCTTATACATTTCATGTTGCAGTATATCCATATATCAGGCTTCGTAGACTTGCTGAGGATCAAAAAGAATATGCAAAAGATTTTTCGGATTGGATGGAAATTGAAAGAAAGAAGAATAATAATAATATCCCTAATAATATGTGAAATATTTTTTTTGCTGTAAAGATGGTGACGATAATGTGAAGCGGAATTGAAATAAGGATGATTGTGGGGAGGCGTCAGGTCTGGATAGTTGCAGTGTTGGAAGTAAAGATTTTGTAAAGGATAAAATAATATAAAATGATCGTTCAGGTTATTGGTATGGGGCGAATAGGTTTATCAATAGCGTCTTTATTAGCTACAAATGGAGTGGAGGTATATGGTTATGATATAATTGATTATTCGGCTGATCCTGAGACTCTTATTTCGAGGTATAGAGATGAGCCGATGCTTTCTGTGATGATTGTCAATTGTGTTGCTAATAATCATATTCGATTTGCTGCTAGAATTCAAAAAGCAGATTATTATTTACTCACCATCAATACTATAAGTTTGGATTGTCGCATTAGCGATGTTGAGATTTATCCATTGCTGGATAAGCTTGCTGAAGAGATTGAAGCCGGCTCACAGATTATTTTAATATCAACAGTGACTCCGGGGTCATGTTTAAAAATAAAAGAATATATATATAAGAAAAGACCGGATTTGATTGATTACATATCCATTGTATATTCTCCTGAGAGAGGGAATCCTGGTGAGATGATAAATGATATGGTTTATATGGATAGATTACTTGGAAGTGATGATCAAATAGGATTTATTAAGGCAAAAAAAATATTTTCATGTTTTGTTAAGGCAAAACTACATTACACGACAATAGTAGAGGCAGAGATAATAAAAATATTTGAGAATGTGTATAGGGACTGCTGTATAGCTGTGTCGAATCATTTGTTTATGATGTTGGATGATTATGATGTCAATAGGTGGCGATTAATGGATTTGGCAAATACAAATAAGCGTGTAAATATAATGAGGACTGGAGTTGGTGTTGGAGGGGTCTGTATATCAGCAGCTTCAAATGCTATGATTAGTTATGATAGAAAAAATACGGTTTTGCTTAAGGCTGTACGAGATGTAAATGACAAAAAAACAGAATGGTGCATAAAAAAAATAACTACATATATTGAATTATATATTAAAGAAAATAAGTCGATTCCTAAAGTTGCATTTATGGGTATGACATATAAACCTAATGTTTCTGAAATAAAGAATAGTTCGGCCATGAAAATAATCGAACGAATAAGGTGTATGTATGATATGGATATATATTGTGCTGATCCATATTTGCAGACTTTTGAATATGCTGGATTTGTTGATATTGCTTATGCTGTAAGAGAGTCGGATGTTATAATATATTTGGTCGCTCATAAAGTATTTGAAAATATAGAGATTGATAAAAGTAAACATGTTATAGATCTTGTTGGCGCTTGTGCAGATAAGTATGTGATGGAGGGTGATGATAATTTAATCTATAAAGTAAGTGACGAAAATACGAAGCTATTATCGATAAATTAATCATAAATTTAGACGGTTAATGAAATAAGATGACGTTATTAATTAGCTTTAATAATCACTATGTTGACTTATGGAGAAGAGGAAAGACGAAACTCACAAGCGATGAGAAGGATCGATTATGCCAAGAGGTCCAAGACTTAAAGCACCAGGAACATTCAGCATGTGATGCTCCGGGGGATAGAACGTGGTAATATCTTTCTGGATGCTGATGGCTTTTCTGCAATAGGGGAGCTGATGCGGCGAACTTTCCTTGCAGAGATAAGCATTGGCGAGAAAGGTGGTTTTGGAGTATGGAGTCTCACTGGCCGGTACTGCGCTTCATCTCGGTCTAACGACGAGTGCCGTCAGCTACATGCCGAAGAAAAATAAAGGATAGGGTGCTTTGAATTGGTGAACTACTGATGGTTAAATCGTTTAAATATTCTCATATTTTAATAAACAACGCCCCTAAGTTCCCTCTAGGTTACAATTTAAAGTTACCATTATAAGCAAATCCATTTAAATATTAGGTGGACATCGTCAGCTCTGGTCATCAGAAGTCAATTACAAATTTTGATTACCTATGCCAACATCTTCTCCATCGGTCGCAAATGCCTACCTGAGCTTGCTAACAATATTCATGTCTGCAATCGCTATTCTTGTTTCGCTCAGCACCGCCGCAATCACAGCTTACTTGCAATATTTTCGCAAGCCAAAACTGGATATGTTTGTTTCTCAGTGGCTTCGGACTTGGAATAGCTCGGACGGTAATCTTGTGCTTAATGCTGGGATTACCCTTAGTAATTTTGGTGCGCAGTATGCGGTTGTTACCAAAATAGATGGACTCGTAATCGATACATCCAATCAAGAATCGATTGAAATTGAGTGGTCAAAATTTATTGTCTTTGAGAATACGGCAGAAAAGGGAAAAGCATTTCAACCGCATGGTTCTTTTGCAGGTTGGGCAGACTATCTTGTAATACCGAACAGAGAGGCCGTTGCTCACTCAATCCAGTTCTTTACCAAGCAACCATTCCTGGGAAACCCAAGTAGATATAGGTTGATATTTACTGCCCATGCGGGGTCTGGTGTTAAGAGCAAAGCTATTGCTACTGCTGAGGTTGAATTTGAAATAAATGAAGCCGAAGCAGAAAAGCTTTTAATTACCAGAGTAAACCCTGATACGGGAATTAGCAATAGTTCGGTTGGATTCCGTACAGCCCATGTGTAATCACAAATTTTACCGAACTCAGCAGTCAACCGCACCTGCACAAAAGCCGCGCAGGCTGGTTACTTCTAAGTTATACGAATGAAAGCCAATAAAGCCGGATTGCTCCGGCTTTATTGGCTACTCTGGTGATCCACAGTTTGGTTCAGACCGACATGATCTCTTTTTCCTTCTGGGCGATGAGCTCGGTGATCTGCTTTTCGTATTTGTGCAGGAGGTCGTCGGCCTCTTTCTTGCCGCGGTTCTTGTCGTCCTCGTTGATCTGCTTGTCTTTTTCAAGCTTCTCGACTTCGTGGATGAGGTCGCGACGGAGGTTGCGGAGCGTGACTTTCGAGTCCTCGCCGAACTTCTTGGTCAGCTTGACATACTCCTTGCGGCGCTCTTCGGTGAGCGGGGGGATGCTGACCCTGATGGTCTGGCCGTCGGCGGCCGGATTGAGTCCGAGGTTGGCGTCGCGGATCGCCTTTTCGGCGGGTGACACCATGGATTTGTCCCAGACCTGGACGGAAAGGGTATGGACATCGAGCACGCCGATGTTGCCGACCTGTTTCAGCGGCATCTGCTGCCCGTAGGCTTCAACCTTGACCCTGTCGAGCAGCGTCG
>Ga0326726_10006847_pt1 | contig 10245 bp, 10 predicted proteins | sample MHFenrmetagenome_2_FD_207603 | JGI IMG/M metagenome (GOLD analysis project Ga0326726, IMG submission 207603) | Lab enriched peat soil microbial communities from Michigan Hollow, Ithaca, NY, United States - MHF15MN | ecosystem: Environmental > Terrestrial > Soil > Wetlands > Peat | place: USA... | reverse complement strand
CGTAATATAATCCTCTGAATGCTATAATTATCAGGCTGTTGATAAATTGACTTCTTCTATAACATGTTCTTATGGATAAAGACCGTCAGGTCTCCCACCCTGTTTGTGTAGCTTCCGAATTCGTTGTCGTACCATCCAAAAATCTTCGCGTGGACAACCGGTATTTTCATCGTTTTTTCAGCAAATATCTGAAGCAGGCCGTTTGGTAAATTTGGAATATGAGAGAGGTCTACATTAATAAAGGCCGTTCTAATGTGGTTGAATTGCCCCTCGATAATTACCGCCGCGTTCACTCCGATGAGATCGGTGGAAACATTCTGGTCCATGGTAAATATAATTAAGTGCTCAGGATTGCTTTGGGCGGCTTTTCGGTAAATATCATTTATTGTTTTTGTGTCGATAGCAGCTGCGACACCATCTTTATTTACGCGCGTTTGAAAAGTAGCGTTCAGAACAATTAAAGAAAGGGTGTTGGTGGGCACTCTGATGGAGTCTGCCATAAAACCGATGTTTTTTACCTCCGGAATTACCTCTCCCAAAGCCTCAGCCGCGTTTGTGGAGGTCAAGATTATGTTATTGAGGATACTCCTGTTTTTTCTCAGGTCTTTCTCTCCTGTCTTGGGAACGCTGTCCAACGCGCTTTGCGAATTAGTAACGGCATGGATGGTCGACATAGATGCCGTCAAGATGGTATTTGTTTCTTTATGCTCGAGAAGGGGCTTAATCATGTGGGCGAGTCCCGTAGTCGTGCAGGAAGTCGCGGAAATAAGCTGGTGTTTCTTCTGATCAAAAGCGGCATGGTTGATCCCGTAAATCAAAGTTACGGCATCGTCAGGCATTGATAAAGCTTTATTTTTTATTTTAAAAGGGGAGGAATTGATAACAACCTTTGCCCCGCCGTGAAAATGTCCCCGAATAGAGCCCTTCTTATCATCCGGGGATATTGTCGGATCTTGGAATTTTCCCGTGCAATCGACGACAATATCGGCGCCGTAGTCACGCCAGGGAATATCAGCGGGATTTCTAGCTTCACGCAGCACCGTCACCGGGACCCCGTCGATGAGCATCTTACCTTTTTTTTCATCCACGATCTGAATAACGCGCTCTGATTTTATGCCGTAGAGAAATCTATGGAGTAATCCATAAGTCGCGTCTTTCTCGATCATCTGTGCTATAGCATCAAACCCCGTCCCCACTTCCCGTCCGAGGTTGACAACAATTTCTTTAAAATACTTTCTTCCTATATGGTGCCACAATGTCAACTTTCCAATCCGCCCTAAACTATTGATACCGAGTACCGGCGGTCTTTTTTCAAATACTTGAACCTTTGCCATGATGTAGAGCCTCCTTAAATACCTGCGTCTGAGAGTTATTCAGGCGCGGCCTTCCTGAGAAGACCGGCACTTTTTTACAAAAAAGGCAGATCAAAGTCAATAAGAGAAACGACTATTAAGACGCACGGAGCATTTCCAACGTGCCGTGATATTAGAGAAGATAGCTTAAATAACTCCGGTTTTTTATAATTTAAAAAATTCAGAGAACTGTTAGTTAAAATATGATAGAAACTTAAAGATGGGTTGTTGCCCAATCAAAGGAGGTAAAGTATGAAAAGACGTTATTTCATTATATTGGCGGCGATTTTAGTTTTGATCATGGGGTGCGCGACGCCGAGAGTCAATATTTTCAGCGTCACACCCGATCCGCTCAAAGAATATACGCTGGAAGGCACCGGCGCGGAAAAAATATTGCTGATCCCCGTAAATGGAATGATCTCGGACAGTCCTAAAAAAGGTTTGATCACCACGACACCGAGTCTTGTTGAGCAGGTAGTTTCACAAATCAATAAAGCCCAAAAGGATAAACATATCAAAGCGGTTTTGTTCAAGATAAATTCTCCCGGCGGCACCATCACCGCCAGTGATCTTCTCTATCATGAGATTTCCGCCTACAAAGAAAAAACGGGCGGTAAAATAGTAATTTCCATGATGGACTTAGCCACGTCCGGCGCTTATTATATGTCTCTTCCCGCGGATATAATTATGGCGCACCCGACAACTATAACGGGCTCTATAGGCGTTATTTCTTTACAACCGAAAGTTAAAGGTTTGATGGATAAAATCGGCCTTGGTGTTGATGTGCAAAAAGTTGGCAAATACAAAGATATGGGATCTCCTTTCCGGGATACCGGGGAAGACGAACAAAAACTTTTGCAAAAAGCAATGAATGATTTTGGAGAACGATTTATAGGTTTAGTAAAAAAGCACCGCAAGCTCACATTGCAGGCAATCACGGAAATTTCCACGGCACGCGTGTTCTTGGCAGATGATGCCCTACAGATGGGACTGATAGACAAAATCGGCTATATAAGCGACGCGGTTAAAGAAACAAAAAAAATAGCAAAGATTTCCGAAGACACGAAATTGATAGTATACCGCAGGGCGGAATTCCCGGAGGATAATTATTATAATATCGCGGGCGCCACATCTGAAAATTTGAATTTTTCTGTGATAAACATTGAACTTCCGGAAATTCTCAGTGCTAAGGCCGGTTTTTATTATCTGTGGCTGGGGGCCGTTTCAGCCGACTGATAAATATCATCTGCCAATAAATATTCAGGAGCCTGCGTCTTTACTAATATGGTTATTATCAAGACCAATGCCCTTACAAAAAGCTACGGCAAAATACAAGCGGTTCGAAGCATCGACCTGAACATAGAAAAAGGCGAAATATTCGGACTGCTCGGGCCTAATGGCGCCGGCAAAACCACGACCATCGGTATGCTCTGCACGATTGTCCGCCCGACTTCAGGCACTGCTTCAATAGCCGGCTACGATGTAATAAAAGAGCCCGCACAAGTAAGACGCAAAGTCGGCATAGTGTTTCAGGACCCTACTTTGGATACCGTTCTTACCGGACGGGAAAACCTCGAACTTCACGCGCGTCTCTACGGCGTTCCTTCCGATATCTGCGAGAGAAGGATAACAGAGATGCTGGAACTAGTCGACTTGAAGCAGCGCAGTAATGATATAACCCGCACTTACTCCGGTGGGATGCGCAGGCGTCTGGAGTTAGCCCGCGGTCTTTTGCACCGGCCGGCAGTGCTCTTTTTGGACGAGCCGACGCTTGGGCTTGATCCCCAAACGCGGGCGCGCATCTGGGAATACATCAAAAAGATGGCTCAAATAGAGCAAACAACCGTTGTGCTCACTACTCATTACATGGAGGAAGCAGAGCAGGTCTGTGACCGTGTGGGCATTATCGACCATGGCCGGATAATCGCGCTGAATTCACCGGAAAGCCTGAAAGAGTCAATGGGCGGAGATATGGTAGTAATAAGAGTGAAAGAACCCCCCTTGAAAAAAATACGCGCCCTGCCTTATGTTTCCGAAGTCAAGGAAAACGAAGGCGCACTGGAAATAATCACAAAAGAGGCACATTTGCACCTGGCGGAAATTCTTTCCATGATTAAAGATGTGGAGTGTGTGGAGGTGAGAGTACCCACGCTCAACGACGTGTTTATCAAACTGACGGGAAGGGACATCAGGGAAGATTCTATAGAGGATTCCGGAAGCTGGGTGGATTCCGTAGCCCGTTACCGTCAGAGAGGGTCTTGATTCTATGAGTGATGGGCGCGTCCGCAAAGAATTGATGGGTATTTACGCTGTCTGGTGGCGGGAATTCAAAGTTTTCCAGCGTGAGAAAAGCAGAATCGTTTCGAGCATCGTCCAGCCTCTCATGTGGCTTTTCCTGTTCGGCAGCGGCGTGGGAGCGAGCGTTAGCGTCAGCGATATCAATTATCAGGATTATATATATCCGGGTATACTGGCTATGTTGGTACTTTTCGGATCAGTGTACTTCGGTCTTTATATAGTCTGGGACCGCAAGCTTGATGTGCTCAAGGCCATGCTGGTGGCGCCGGTATCGCGTATCAGTATCTTTATGGGAAAGGTTTTGGGTGGATGCACGGATGTTACACTACAGATTATAGTTCTCTTTCTTTTCTCGTTTTTGTTTCCGTCCATAAATCCCTGGGGCATTCCGCTGGCTTTACTATTATTGTTTATTACATCGATAGCGCTGGTTTCGATGGGGCTTGCTCTCGGTTCTCTATTTAATAGCCTGGAGGGATTCCAGGTCATCTCGGCCTTTCTCATATTTCCGCTCTTTTTCTTATCCGGCGCTCTCTTTCCGGTCGACGACAAGCTTCCCTTCTGGCTGCAAGGACTGGTTAAACTTAATCCTCTTACCTATACTGTAGATGGAGTCAGAGGCGTATTGCTCAATGTCCATATTTTCCCATTTTATGTTGATTTTATAGTCATCACTTTTTTCGCAGTCACTATGTTTCTGCTGGGGAGTATTCTTTTCAGCCGGATGAAGTGATGTTTGATTAGTCCAGGGAAGGAGAAGAAAATGAGACTGAATTTGTTGCGAACTGCGCTGGTATTATTTATTTTGTTTACAGCTTCCAGTGTTCAGGCGGAAAGCTCCGTGTGGGTGGTAAACTCTTCCAAGGCAAATGTTTATTTTGTTGGTTCTTTCCATATGCTGAGGGCGTCTGATTATCCCCTACCTGCCGAATTTTTTACAGCATATCAAGACTCCCGCAAAATAATATTTGAAGTTCCGCCCGGTGAAATGGAAAATCCGGAATATATGGGAAAGTTTCTAAGCGCGGCAATTTATGATGACGGCACAACTCTTAAAAAGCATATTACATCCGCGGCTTACGCCAAGGCCGAAAGCTTCTGCAGAGAACGGAATTATCCGATGGAGCAATACCAATTTCTTAAACCGACTTTGTTTGTGATAACGCTTACGGTTTTGGAAATGTCCAGAATAGGCGCCGACCCTAAAAAAGGGATTGATTATTTCTTCAACGATAAAGCAATGCAGGATGGAAAAGCTATAGGAAGTTTGGAAACGGTGGATCAGCAAATCAGCATTCTAACTTCGGTGGACGCGAGCGTGGGAAGTGACCAAATCCTTGAAGCTATCGAGGAACTCAAACAAATTGAAGTAAAGCTGGGTGAATATCTGGCCGCCTGGAGAAATGGAGATGAGGACAAAATGGAGGAGCTTTACATCAAAGGACTGAAGCGCTACCCAAAATTATATCAAACCCTCATTGTTGATAGGAACAACAAATGGGTAAAGAATATTGAAGGCTATCTTAATGGTTCGGGAAACACTATGGTAGTCGTAGGTGCGGCGCACCTTGTCGGCGACAACAGTGTAGTCAATTTACTCCGCAAACGCGGTTACAAAGTGGTCAAGGTACAGAAATGATAACGATTACTTTTCCGGCGGCAAAATGGAACTTACCGGCATCGAAGCTGACGCGGAAATCATTTCTTCGAAACAGCGTTAATTAGAATGTAAAAAGTTGAAGAAGGTTTAAAGCCATACGGCCAGGTTGTTTCTCTACCAACTTGGCCGTATTTCATTTTACAGACACACAAAGGGCGCTTCGGTAACACATCTTTTTGAAACATCTTGACACAGAAGAGTCGTCTATATATACTCCGTTCGCTAAAAAGTTAATTCTTAATAAGTCCATAATATATCCTGATGATAATAGAGGCATAAATCCATATGGACATGAAACGCAATTATTATGAAGATATTGAGCTTTTTAGCAGCGGTACAATTCTTGTTTGGTCCATAGTTTTACTTGTTTTCCTCTTCACACTACCGCTTTATTTACCCTCTTATAATATTTACCTCTTTAACATTATCCTGGTTAACATTATCCTCGCCGTGGGCTTGAACATCCTAGTGGGTTATACGGGGCAGATCTCGCTTGGTCACGCAGGCTTCTTTGCCATCGGCGCCTACGGCACCGCGCTCATTATGACGCATTTGCATTTTCCCTTCATAGTTGCGCTCATCATTGCCGCGCTCATTGCCGCTTTTTTCGGCTTTATCATCGGTCTTCCGGCCTTGAGGCTGGAGGGGCCATACCTTGCCATAGCCACACTGGGCTTCGGGCTTACGATCATGCACATAATCGGAAGATGGGAAATCTTTGGCGGCAGAATGGGCATCAAAACACCGCCCCTTGACCTGGGTTTTGCGGGATCAGCCTTAAGCTTAGTCATCGCAGGTGACGTTAAGCTTTATTATCTTATTCTCATTATCACGGTGCTCATGGTGATTGGGGCCAAAAACCTCATGAAGACACGTGTCGGCAGAGCATTTGTAGCTATCCGCGACGACGATATTGCGGCTGAGGTTATGGGGGTGAACCTTACTATCTTCAAGACCATGTCCTTTGCGGTGAGCGCTTTTTACGCAGGAGTTGCAGGCGGTTTATACGGATTTGTGGTCACCTTCTTCGATCCTTTCACCTTTAACCTCATTCTATCCATCATTTTCCTGGTGATGGTCGTGGTAGGAGGGTTGGGCTCGGTGCTGGGAGCCATCATGGGGGCAATTCTCATTACTTATTTACAATACGATTTCTTGAAAAACGTGGAAGAGCTGCCCTATTTGGGTGCGTTCTTAGTACAAATATCAAAGCAATGGTTTACAGTGATCGGATTGGCAAACTTTAGCAACATAGCACTCGGAATCATAATGCTTGCCATTGTCATCTTCGAACCTCTGGGCATGTTCGGTATATGGATAAGGATTAAGAAGTACTGGAAAACATGGCCATTCTAGACCGAAAGGGATGTAGGCGATATGGTTGGACATCTTATTATTGAAGGCTTGGCTATAGGGGCATGTTACGGACTCTTTGGCGTCGCCGTGGCTATTATCTACAAGACCTCGGAAGTGGTTAACTTCGCGCAGGGCGAGATGGGCATGATTGCAACATTTGTCACCTATCATGTTCTTGTTGTATACAACTTCCCCTTCTGGCTGGCCTTTCTTATTACCATGGTTTTTGCTGGGCTCCTCGGCATGCTTATAGAAATGTGCTGTTTACGGCCAGCCAAGGATCCAAGCGTGCTCGGCCTCATTATCCTAACATTGGGAGTAGAAATGCTGCTCATGGCGATTGCCGGTTGGAAGTGGGGGGCTGAGCAGAAGGATTTCCCTTTCCTGCTTTCCGTTCATAAGACTCATCAGATCTTTCCCGGGTTGATGCTCAACGAATGGTCTATTGGTGTATTCATCCTCTCGATTGTCATCATGGTTCTTTTGTTTCTATTTTTCAGGTTTTCGAGACTGGGAATCGCCATGCGGGCAACCCAGCAGAATGTCAATGCGGCAAAGATTATGGGAATCAAAGTGGAGCGGGTCTTTTCCCTTACCTGGGCTATGAGCTCTCTCATTGGAGCCGTTGCGGCTATGTTTTTTGCGGCACGTTCCGTGCTTGACCCGAACTTCATGATGGAGCCCTTCATGCGAGCCTTTGCGGCGGCGGTTTTGGGAGGTCTTACCAGCATTCCTGGGGTCGTGGTCGGAGGTCTTATCTTAGGGATTATAGAAAATTTTTTCGGTTATGCCTGGCCCGAGTGGAAGCCCATCGTGGCCTTTGTCGTCATTATCATCATTATAACGGTCAGGCCGAGCGGATTGTTCGCGAAGCATTTTGTTAAGAAGGTTTAATGCTATAAGCTTTAGGTAAAAGAAACTTAATGTCAGGTACTAGGTTAGGAAAAATGAAAAAGAAAACAAAGATCGCTATTATTGTGTCTATTGTTATTATCGCTGTTGTTGCCGTTCTTGTTATTTGGGATGTGCCGGGAAAAAAGGTGGAGTTCATAATCGAGAAGATTGCCATTGAAAAGGTTACCAATGCCTATTTCAAGGCGGAGATGGAACGTGATTTCAAACAGGTCTATGCGTATCTTGCTCCTTCTTCGTCCTATAAAAAAACGCACTCATATGAACAATTTGTAAAGGATGTCGGTTCCTCACCGGTGAGGATAGAGACTTACAGAATCATTGATGTCTATCAGCTCAGGGATAATGATGATAGGGATAGGTATCCGCTTGTGGATAAATTTGTGCAGGTTGAAATAGATGTGGATATACGCTTTACGGACACAGGTGCGAAAAGTACTTACAACTACAACTTTACGTTCCTGAAAGAAAAAGGAGTTTGGTACAAAGGATGATGCCCAAAGTTTTAAGTATTTGATTAGGGCTAAATGTTAAAACGTGCCATCAAATATATAGAATGAAAAGGAGGAATATTATGAAAAAAGTTTTGATCGGTGTAATGGTTATTTGCACGGTTTTTCTGGTTTCAATGCTGGCGCAGGCTGCTGCTAAACCCGGCTTTGATGCCAAGGAAATCAGGATTGCCCAATGGGGACCCCAGACTGGCCCGGCGGCGCCATGGGGATCGGTAGCCAGGGGAAGTGATCTCCTCTTCAAGATCATCAATGATGAAGGCGGTATTCACGGCCGCAAGATCAAGTATTTTATCCGTGATGACCAGTATAATCCGGCCCAGACCAAAGCTGCGGTTAAGGAACTAGTCGAACGCGAGGGCATTTTCGCCTTTGTCGGCGGCGTGAGTGCAGCCTGCGGCATGGCGGTGAAGGATTATCTAGCTGAAAACAAAATCATCTGGGTGGGCCCATCAACTGCCATAAAAGAGTATGTGTTTCCGGTTAATCCGTATCTTTTTGCCGTCTACCCGCTTTATGAAGATGAAGCAAGCATCCTCACCAAGTATGTGGTGGAAAAACTTGGGGCCAAAAAGATTGCTTTCTTCTACCAGAATGATGCCTACGGGAAGAGCGGGCTTACCGGCTGCAAGGCAAGGCTGGATGCTTTAAAAATGAAGCTTGTGGAAGAGCTTTCAGTGGAACCCGGTGAAAAAGACCTTTCCTCTCAGATGTTGCGCCTGAAAAACTCTGAGGCCGAGGTAGTTATCATGTGGGTTAATCCCACCTCAGCTACCATTGCGCTGAAAACAAGCGCTACCATTGGATTCAAACCCCAATGGGTGTCATCCAATACCCTGTCCGATTTTGTCCTTATGAATAAAATCACCGGCGGTCTCTGGGAAGGGGTCGGTATGATCACCGGTGCGTTCGCCTTGCCGCCAGATGCCGACACACCCACCATGAATAAATACCGCGAAGCTGCCAAAAAATACGCACCTGAAGAGCGCTTTGGCACTTTTTACTTGGCGGGCATTCTCTATGCGGAACCTTTAATTGAGGCCATTAAAAAGGCGGGACCGAACCTCAGCACAGAGGCTGTTTTAAAACAGCTAAACTCGATCAAGAACTTCCGGGGGATTGGTCCCGTAATCAATTGGTCGCCGACTGTCCATCAGGGTACCGACTCGCTCCAGATCCAGAAATGCGGACCCAACTCCAGTTACATTTTGCTGCAGGATTGGACCTCCAACGATCTAGCTACATGGAAAAAGAAATAATATAACAGCAGGGGCGGGATACGCCGCCCCTGCTGTTCATTATTAATAACAGATACGACCGGATGTTCCCGGTCATTGATATTAGGAATTTTTGTATATGGCGCACTTCAAAGTTGAAAACTTGAGCATCTCTTTCGGCGGAATCAGGGCTGTGGAATCCGTGAACTTCGAAGTTCAGCACAATAAAATATTTTCCATTATCGGGCCTAACGGAAGCGGGAAGACCACGATCTTCAACATGATCAGCGGGATTTATAAACCTGACTCCGGAAAGGTTTTGCTGGAAGATGAAAATCTGGTGGGTTACCGACCGGATCACATAGCCAAGAAGGGCATCGCGCGCACGTTCCAAAACATTCAACTCTTTGGTAATGCCAGCGTCATGGATAACCTCATGCTGGGTAGACATATCCACATGAAGACGGGAATCATGGGCGGTGCCTTCATGTGGGGCAGACATTCAAGTACCGCTAAGGAAGAAGTTAAGAATAGGGAAATCATAGAACATATCATCGACTTTCTCGACCTCCAGTCTCTGCGCGATCAGTTCGTATCGAGTCTCCCTTACGGCAAGCGTAAGCTCGTAGAACTGGCCAGAGCCCTGGCGATCGAACCGAAAGTATTGCTTCTGGACGAGCCATCCGCGGGCATGAATACCGAAGAAAAGGACGACTTAAAGATATGGATCAAAGATATCCAGGAAGATTATAAGGTGACAATTCTGCTCATCGAACATGATATGAATATGGTAATGGGCATCTCGGATAGAATTCTGGCCATAAGCCAGGGCGTAAAAATAATTGAAGGAACACCCCAGGAAGTTCAGAAACACCCCGATGTCATCACAGCTTACCTGGGCGTGGAGGAGAAATAATGCTCTCGGTTAAGAACATCGA
>Ga0326726_10006846_pt1 | contig 10245 bp, 7 predicted proteins | sample MHFenrmetagenome_2_FD_207603 | JGI IMG/M metagenome (GOLD analysis project Ga0326726, IMG submission 207603) | Lab enriched peat soil microbial communities from Michigan Hollow, Ithaca, NY, United States - MHF15MN | ecosystem: Environmental > Terrestrial > Soil > Wetlands > Peat | place: USA... | reverse complement strand
ATGATGGAAGGGGGAGCAGAGGACCTTCTGAATAATCCCCAGGTTAAGGAAGCCTATATCGGAGTATAATTCATACCGGATATCCGAAATTATCGGAATGGCTTAAAAGCATGAGGCATCTTTCGAAACGCGAACTTAACGAAGCAAGGCTGAGAAGTAATTTGGGTGACCGAGTGTCTGAATTGGCTGAAGAGACGATTCAGCTAGAATAATATTCAACGCCCTTCTGGGGGCATCTCAAATTAACTCTAAAAAGGGGGATTCCAAATGAAGAACAAAACCTTCAAAGTCCTGGCTTATCTGGTGTTTAGTCTTGGTTGCATCGCCATTCCTAACGTTGGACTCACACAAGAAGTTATCAAAATCGGGGCGCTATATCCCCTTAGCGGGGCCATGGCCCTGTTGGGAACGCACAATTTCAACGGGGTCGAATTGGCAACTACCATAGTTAATGAAAAAGGCGGGATTCAAGGCAAGAAAATAGTTTTTGTGAAAGGGGATGTCCCCACCGCGGAGGCTGCCAGGAGTGAAGCAGAAAGGCTGATAAGCGTTGAAAAGCTGAAGGTCCTCATGGGCACCTACTCCAGCAGTCTCTCCTATGTAGCCACTGCGGTTGCGGCTAAACATAATGTACCTTACTGGGAAACGGAAGCCATTTCCGACCCAATTACCCAGAGAGGGTTCAAGTATCTTTTCCGAATTTCCCCGACGGGGAGTGAATTTGGAAATACGGCGGCAAATTTCTGCAATGAGATCATCTCCCCCAAACTGGGGATAAAGCCTAAAGATATGCGGGTTACACTCATGTTTGAAGACTCCTTATTTGGAACTACGGTGGGGGAAACAGAACAAAAACGCCTGAAAGAGCTCGGATTTAACCTCCTTGCGGTCGACAGTTATAGCAGCCGGGTAACAGACCTATCCTCCTTGGTGATGAAATTCAAATCTCTGAATCCAGATATCATTGTGGCGTGTTCTTACCTTAATGACGCCATTCTGTTCCAGAAGCAGATGAAAGAATTGAAACTCTATGTGAAAGCCTTTGTAGGGTCTGGGGGTGGACATGGGATTCTTGACTTCGCCAAGGCCCTGGGAAAAGATTCGGACGGGATTTTCAGTTCCGATTTTCCTCTAATCAAAGACCCTTCCGTATTGGACCCCAAACTGGACCCCCCTTTGAAAACGGTTTTCGAACGCTATAAGGCCAAATATGGGGACCTTCCTGATTTACACGCCATGTCGGGCTTCACGGCCGCAACAGTTTTTTATCAACACGTGCTTCCCCGGGCACTTTCTTTGGACCCCAATGATATTCGCAAAGCGGCCCTTGAAGTGGATATTCCCAACGGGAGCACTCATATGGGCTGGGGAGTGAAATATGCGGGAGAGGGTCATCCCATGATGGGAACTAACTTAAAAGCCTTTAATGTGATGATGCAGTGGCAGGGCGGCATGAATTATTGTGTTTGGCCCAAGAAATATGCGGAAAAGGAGATGACCATGGTTCCCCTGCCTCCCTGGGACAAGAGATAAATGTTCTGGAAGGGGAAAGCAGCCTGAGTCAGGTTGTGGGCGCCTGGGCCTCCGCGCTGCACCCTTGGAATTAGGAGGTCATCACGGCCAGAATCTTAATAATCGCCGCCAAACAGCGGCCCAATGTCTAAAAGGAGGAAAAAAGATGAAAACCAAAGCGGCGGTTCTATTTGAATACCGAAAGCCACTTGTCGTCGAGCAATTGGATTTGGAAGCCCCCAAGGCGGGTGAAGTCTTAGTCGAATATAAAGCTGCAGGAATATGCCATTCTGACCTCTCCATTCTCAACGGCGTCATCGCCATGCCCCCCCTTCCCTGCATTCCCGGCCATGAGGGTGCAGGAGTAGTCGTCGAGGCAGGCGCCGGGGTAACCCGAGTAAAGGCCGGAGATCATGTATTGGCCATATGGGTTCCCAGTTGCGGCCAGTGCTATTACTGCATTCGTCATCAGCCCTATCTCTGCGTGCAAAGGGACAGAGCCCGAACCGGGGTCATGATGGACGGGACATCTCGGATTAAAAAGGGGACGCAATCCATTGCCTACATGATGGGGGTAGGAACGTTTAGCCACTACAACGTTCTCAGCGAAAAGAGTGTCCTTCCAATGGAGAAGGACATTCCCTTTGAAGTAGCCGCGGTGACCGGTTGTGCCGTTGTTACCGGTGTGGGCGCGGTTCTCAATGCGGCAAAGGTCCAGCCGGGCAGCAGCGTCGCGGTAGTGGGAATCGGAGGCGTCGGCCTGAATGTAATCCAGGGGGCAGTGCTGGCCAACGCAACAACCATTATTGCCATCGACCTGCTCGATAATAAACTTGACCTGGCCAAGAAATTTGGAGCTACCCATACCATCAATCCTGGGAAGGAAAACTTTCAGGAAAAAGTAAACAGTATCACCGGGGGAATTGGCGTCGATTATTCCTTTGAAGTGATCGGGACTCCCAAAACAGCCCAGATGGCTTTCGATATTATCCGCAGGGGAGGCACCGCTGTAATGGTGGGAATTGCAGGGGCCCAGGACACCATCCCCCTGTCCCTGCTTCAACTCACAGGGATGGAAAAGCGCATCATCGGCTGTTATTATGGGTCGGCAAACATGCTGACCGATCTGAAAATATTGTTGGACCTGTACAAAAGAGGCCGGATTAAAGTACGGGAACTGATTACCAAGGACTATGCACTGGAAGAAATTAATAAGGGGTTCGATGACCTAAAATCCGGGGGCAATGCGCGCGGGGTCATCAAGTATTAACCCGCGGATTCTGCATGGGCCCTTTGCCCAATCTGGGCAGGGTCAAATAGGTCATGGCCCTGCCCTTTCCATTCGTTAAGAAATGGGAATTTACAATCCCTTCACTCGTAGTCACAACTGACGTTTGACTCTGGCGGCAATCGCCTCCCCTTTTCATGGTCGGATGAAAATCCTCCCAAATCATAGGTTCTGATCTTTCCTTCAAGAAGGAATTCGATGGTGGCTCACAACCTGCCTCCTCTTTTAGAAAGAAGACCTCCCGGATATCACCCCACAGAGATTTCGCCGTGCGGCCACCCGAGAGTCCGTAGGCTTAAGAATGTCATATCTTACCTTAGGCTTGGAATTTTCTGGCAACGATTCTTCTAGGGGGGGAATCCCCGCGGAGAGGATGATCAAACTTTAAGTTGCCTGGAGGGAGCCTATTTGTTAGGATGGGATCACTTGGAAAGTTCACCTTACTATTCCTAAGGGAGGCGGAGGATGAAGATCTTTAGGACCTCGGAATATTTAAAAATGGGAAATCCAACCCCGGGACAAAGATACCGGAGCGATATCCTGACCGGAGAACATCAGGCTAAGGACCTCGGTGGAATTTTTGGCATCCTGGCTCCCGGCACTAGTCCTCCTTACCATTACCATGAAAAGCGGGAATCGATTATCATCGCCATAAGCGGAGAAGCGGTTGAGGTCCTTGAAGGCAAGGAGTTTCCCATCAAAGCCGGCGACGTGATTTTCATCCCCCCTGGGGAAAAACACACAACGGTTAATAGGTCGGGCCGGGAGTTTCGTTACCTGGAATACTTTACCTGTCCGCCGGTGGGGAAAGATTTTGTGGAAGTAAAATAAATAATTTGATTTTAGCAGGCTGCTGAAAAACTCTTTTGCGTGTCATTGCGAGCGAAGCGAAGCAATCTCATTCATAATAAAATCAAACATTTTGAGATTGCCGCGTCGCTTACGCTCCTCGCAATGACTGCCAGAGTTGAGTTTTTCCGCATCCTGTTGGATTCCAGATTTATGACTGAGGGACAAAGAAAGTTCCTCGATTCAAATCAGCAATCTGCAATCTGAAATCAAAGGTTATGGCTAAAGAATTTCCGCTGGGTTTCATCGGATTTGGCGAGGCGGGTTTTGAATTGGCCCGGGGGCTTCATTCCGAAGGAATATCTCCTCTATATGCCTGCGACAAAACGTCACTCGACCCCGACAGAGTCCTATTTCTAAGAAATCGCGCGCGGGAAGCCGGCGTTCACTACCTGGAGTCTATCGGGGAAGTAGTGAAAAAGGCAGAGACCATTTTTTCCGTGGTTACCCCGGACGCCTCTTTGTCTGCGGCCCAGGAGGCGGCCCCTCACCTTTGCCCGGGCAAAACCTACCTGGACTTGACTTCTTCTTTCCCCGAAGACATGAAAGCCGCCTCCGCTCTGGTGGAGCCCACCGGCGCGAGATTCGTGGACGGAGCGATTATGGGGGCCCTGCCCATTTCCGGACACAAGGTTTTGATCTACGCGGCCGGGTCCCATGCGGAAGAGGCGGCTCGCCTTCTGAATCAGCGGGGAATGAACATTCAGCCCGTGGGTCAGGAACCCGGGCGGGCCTCGGCGATTAAGCTGATCTTGAGTATCTCCAGCAAAGGGTTGGAAGCCCTCCTGGTGGAAACGCTTCTGGCCGCCCACCACTACGGGGTGGAAGAACAGGTCCTGTCCGCCTTCCATCAATTTTTCGCCAAGGGCCTGGAGGCGGCGATCGATCGCTTCGTAGGAAGCGATGCGGTCCATTCCGGAAGAAGAGTGAAGGAGATGGAGTCTTCCGTCCAGTTGCTGAAGAACCTGGGGATGGACCCCATCATGACCGAGGCAACGGTGCGAAGGCTTAGATGGTCGGCGTCGCTGGGCCTGAAGGAATTCTTTCAGGGCAGGACGCCGGAGGGATACAGGGAAGTGATTCAGGCCTGGGAGGCCATGGGGCTTTTTCCCAGACCGAGGGCCTGAGACCGAAGGGACTGCTGCAGGTCCGCAGGAATCATGATCGAAAAGGGACGGCAGAATTTTCCCCTGTAAAAAAAGGAGGTTTCCCATGACCCTGGGATGGGGCATTGTTAGCACCGGACGGCACCCGGAAAATAAGATCGTACCGGCCATGAAAAGGGCGGCGGGAAACCGCCTGATCGGAATTTACAGCCGCGACCGGGGCCGGGCGGAGGCCTTTGCCCAGAGGCACGGAATTCGGGCGGCCTATGATTCTTTGACGGACCTTTTGAAGAATCCCGAGGTTCAGGCGGTCTTCATCGCTTCCCCCAACTCCCTCCATGCCCAGCATACGCAAATGGCCGCTGAGGCCGGCAAGCATGTATTGGTGGAAAAACCGATGTGCGTGAACGTGTCCGAGGCCCTGGACATGGTGCGGGCCTGCCGGAAGAGCAAGGTGAAGCTGGGCGTCGGGTTTCATCTTCGCCACCATCCGGGGCATCGGCGGGCGCGTCAGCTCATCCGGGAAGGAATATTGGGTACGATCACCCTGGCCCAGGCCCAGTTTTGTTTTCCGGACAAGAGGGGGGTCGTGGACCTGCCCCGCCGGCCCCCCCTTTCCCAGTGGTGGGAAGACCCGGCTTTGACCGGCGGCGCTTACAGCATCATGGGCATGGGAGTTCACGCCCTGGATTTGCTGCACTCTCTTCTGGGTCAGCCGATCACCGAGGCGGCGGCGATCACCGACGGACAGACTCCCCAAAAACCTCTGGAAAATATCGCGGTCATTGCTCTTCGCTTCGCGGGCGGAACTGTGGGGACCGTATGTTGCGGCCGGCGGGTGCCCGACACCAGGAACGATGCGGTCATTTACGGCACAGGAGGCCGGGTTTGGCTAAAAGATACTTTGTATGAACCTCTGAAGGGCGGGCTTGAAGTAGTCAGTGATTCGGTGAATATGGAAGAGCCCTACGTGGGGGACCTTTTGTCCTTGTACCAATTGGAGATTGAAGCCTTCCAGCGGGCAGTTCATGGCGATGAGGAATTTGAGGCTTCGGGAATCGACGGTTTGCGCGCTGTCCAGGTGGCCTCGGCCATTATCGAATCTGCTTCCACCGGCCGTATCGTCAGGATCGAACCCCTAGAAATATAGGCCGGGAATAACGGGGCCTCGGGTGAAAAACAGGAATGAGGGAAAGGGAAATGAACTGGAAGAGCGAGATCAGGGATGGGATGAGGATTGAATGGGACGTTCCGATTCGGATGGATGATGGGCTGGTCCTCCGGGCGGATATTTTCCGCCCGCCCCAGGACGGCAGGTACCCGGTGATCTTGACCTACGGCCCGTACGGAAAAGGTCTTGCCTTCCAGGAAGGATACCCGGACCAGTGGCGGCGCATGTCCGAACAGCACCCCGACGTTCTGGAGGGGTCCACCAACAAGTACCAGAACTGGGAAGTTCCGGACCCGGAGAAGTGGGTTCCTCATGAATACGTTTGCGTGCGGGTCGACTCCCGGGGCGCTGGCCGCTCGCCCGGGGTCATCGACCCCCGCTCGCCCCGGGAGACCCGCGACTTGTATCTTTGCATCGAGTGGGCCGGAACCCAGCCCTGGAGCAACGGCAAAGTGGGCTTGCTGGGAATCTCTTATTACGCCCGAAACCAATGGACGGTGGCCTCCTTGCAGCCTCCCCATCTGGCGGCGATGATACCCTGGGAAGGCGCGTCCGACTCCTATCGGGACGGCGCCTACCATGGCGGCATCCTTTGCACCTTTGCCACCAACTGGTTCAAGAAGCAAGTGATCACTGTGCAGCACGGCCTCGGGAATCGGGGAGCCGTAAACCCGAACACGGGGGAGACTGTCGGCGGCCCTGAGACCCTGTCGGACGATGAGCTGGCCAAGAACCGGGTTGAACTGAGGAATGAGCTATTGGAGCATTCCCTGGATGACGAATACCACCGGGGGAGGTCTCCGGATTGGTCCAAGATATCCGTCCCTCTCCTCTCTGCGGCCAACTGGGGAGGACAGGGGCTCCACCTCCGGGGAAACATCGAGGGATTCGTGCGGTCCGCCCCCAGGCAAAAATGGCTGGAGGTTCATGGACAGGAGCATTGGACGGAATTTTATACCCGGTACGGGGTCACCCTCCAGAGGCGCTTCTTTGATCACTTTCTGAAAGGCCTGGACAACGGGTGGGACAGACAGCCCCGCGTGCAGCTCAACATCCGCCACCCTGGGGGGAAGTTCGTTCAAAGGATGGAGAATGAGTGGCCGCTGGCCCGAACCCGTTGGACCCGCCTTTACCTTAACCCTGTTGACCGTAGCCTCAGCTGGGAACCGATAAAGACCCGCGGGACCCTGACTTACGATGCCTTGGGAGAGGGGATCACTTTCATCTCTCCTCCCCTGCAAGAGGAGACGGAAATCACCGGACCCGTTTCCAGCAAGATTTTTTTCTCTTCCTCCACCACCGATGCGGACCTCTTCCTGGTCCTGCGGGTCTTCGCCCCTGACGGCCAAGAGGTAGTCTTCCAGGGGGCTCTGGACCCCCACACCCCCATCGGTCAGGGTTGGCTTCGGGCCTCCCACCGCAAAATGGAGCCGAACCTCAGCATGGAATACCGCCCGTACCACACCCATGATGCTGTGGAGCCATTGACCCGCGGGAAGGTTTACGAACTCGATGTAGAAATCTGGCCGACTTGCATTGTCGTACCGGCGGGATACCGTATCGCCCTCACCGTCCAGGGCAAGGATTACGAGTATGCAGGGGAAGGGCAAAAGCTCACCACATTCGTAAACGTGATGAAGGGGTGCGGACCTTTTCTCCATGACGACCCCGTCGATCGGCCTCCGGAGGTATACGCCGGGAAGGTCACTCTTTACGCCGGCGGAGATCAGGCGGCCTATGTGCTTCTTCCGGTTATCCCCCAGGGGAAAGGCACCCCGTAGGAAAAAACCAGGGAAGAAAAGAGTGATTGCGCAATTCTGAAATAGAAGCATGAAATTCTAAACATGCCTCAATTTTGGAAGTTTACAATTTGAATATTTCGAAGAATGCCTTTGGAGCTTCGATATTTGAATTTCGAAAATTGTTTCGGCTTTCGATATTCGGATTTCGGATTTGAAACCCGAAATTTCAAATTCCTTAGGCTGGGAATTTAAGGCGCAGGCCATCGGCAAATTGAGAAACCTTTTGACCTTAAGGAGGGTAAGGATCATGAAAGGAAAGAAAGCTGGAACGCGCCGGGTGTTTATCCTCTTGACCATCACCGCCATGGCCCTTGTCGCATCGGTTCCTGTTCAGGCGGCCCCCTCGGGGGTAATAAAACAGGCCATCCACTGGGGCCTTTCGGCGGACTGGCTCGATCCGGCAACCAATCCGGGTCTGATCAGTGCCGCGATCACTCTTTACCTTTTTCATGACGCCTTGGTCAAGCCTATGCCTGAAGGCAACCTGGCTCCATCCCTGGCCGAATCGTGGACCATCAGCCCGGATGCCAAGGTGTATGAGTTTAAGTTGCGCCAAGGGGTGAAGTTCCACAACGGGGATCCCTTTACCGCGGAGGACGTGATCTTCAGTTTCTGGCGGTACAAAGCGGCACAGGCCAAAACCATTCAAGGAAAGACAGAGAAGGTGGAAGCGGTCAATCCGTATCTGGTGCGCTTCCAGTTCAAAGAGCCTTTCCCCGATTTCCTGGAGTATTTTTTGCCCAGCGGTAGTGGGATCGGCTGGATCGCCCCAAAGAAGTACATAGAGAAGGTGGGAGACGCGGAATACAAGAAAAAACCCGTCGGATGCGGTCCATACAGATTTGTCGAATTTGTGGCGGGGGTAAGACTTGTGGCCGAAGCTTTTGAAGGGTACTGGAGAAAGACTCCCCATGTGCAAAAAATGGAGTTCCTCATCATTTCCGAGCCGGCTACCCGCGTGGCAATGGTCCGGAGGGGCGAAGTGGATATTGCCACCCTCATACAGGGGGTGTTCTATGAAGACGTAAAAAAAGACTCCAAGCTCCGCCTGCTCCATCCCCTAAGCCCGGTGACCTGGATTGTTTACATCGGCCCCCAATTTGACCCCAAATCACCCTGGGCGGACCCCAGGGTCCGCAAGGCTGCCAGCCTGGCTATCGACCGCAAGAGTCTGGCCGACATTTTCATGCCCGGTTGCAAACCCATGGGGTCGATGGCCATGGACGGTGATCCCTTTGGGATTCCTTTTCCGCCGGACCCTTATGACCCTGCCCAAGCGAAGAAGCTCTTGGCCGAGGCAGGATATCCGAAGGGATTCGAGGGGGGGAAATTTTATCCCTACCAGGGGGGTTACTGGCCGTACGGAGAGCAGGTGATGACTTATTGGAAGGCCGTGGGCATCAACGTTGAAACCATACTCCTGGACCGCCCGGCCTGGTTCGCCAACCGCCAAGGCGGGAAGATGAAGGGGGTCCTTTTTATCGACCCCGCAGCGCTGGCGACCATCGGATCGCGCCTGGGATACCTTTTCGGCCCGACCTCGTACGGCAATTACCCCGATATGAAAGCGCTTTGGGATCAATACCAAACAGAGGTCAACTCGAAGGCCAGAAAGGATTTGATGGAGCGCATCCAGAAGCTGATCCATGAAAGAACCATGTTCATTCCCCTGACTGACACGAATTCACCGGCGGCATTCGGCCCCCGGGTGAAAGGGAATCCGTATAAGGTTCAACCTCTCATCTGGTTCACCGCTCCTTTCGAGGATATGGAGCTGGTGAATTAAAATATGGCGCTCACTGTAGGCGCCCCTTTTATAAGAACATAATCATCCGTCAATATGAGCTTTGCGGGAATCAATTCGGATAGGGCCATCGCCATGATTAAATAAATGCGAATCGGTATGCATTCTTAGTAAGAACATTTCAACCTGGGTTCAGCAGGGGCAGAGGCGGCAGCTTTCCAACCTTAATATGAGCTGATATTTGGTTGATATTCCGTTCGCCCTGAGCTTGTCGAAGGGCGGAAGGGACCCGGGAATGAGTTTTTGGGTTTATATATTGCGTTGTGCCGATCGCTCCTATTACACGGGGCACACTGATAATCTTGAGAAGCGGATTGTTGAGCACCAGACAGGTGAGATAAAAGGGTACACTTCTAAAAGGCTACCCGTAACATTAGTATTTGCCGATGAATTCCCTACTCGTGAGGAGGCCCTAGCTCGTGAACGGCAAATCAAGGGCTGGAGTCGGAAGAAAAAGGAAGCAATGACGCGAAGTGATTGGACCGAGGTTTCCCGTTTAGCCCGCCCTTCGACAAGCTCAGGGCGAACGGGAGAGGGAGAGGGGTAGCACTGCAACAAGTAGGGCGCAGGAGTGAGCCTTCGATATGACATTGTTCAGGGGGTAAGGAAGAAAATTAGGAATGGGGACATGCCTATTGGGTGGATTCTTATATTCTCTTTCTGTCTCTTCTCATCCGCCTGCTCCGCGCCTCAGATTCCCAAAACCGGCCCGA